>Ga0075420_100001918_pt1 | contig 17815 bp, 15 predicted proteins | sample SoiMetdeltSBSDD4_FD_75296 | JGI IMG/M metagenome (GOLD analysis project Ga0075420, IMG submission 75296) | Bulk soil microbial communities from a Populus tree surrounding site in Tennessee, USA - Soil MetaG P. deltoides SBSDD4 | ecosystem: Environmental > Terrestrial > Soil > Tree plantation... | reverse complement strand
CATGCTCGACAAGCTGCCGGCGCAGCTCGCCGGCCAGATCAATCCGGGCCAGCTGCAGGACGAGCGCCAGCTGCGGCGCACCGCGGGCGTGATCAATGCCATGACGCCGCAGGAGCGCGCGCATCCCGAGCTGATCAAGGCCTCGCGCAAGCGGCGCATCGCCGCCGGCGCCGGGGTGCCGGTGCAGGAAGTGAACCGCCTGCTCGGCCAGTTCGAGCAGATGCAGAAGATGATGAAGATGATGAAGGGCGGCAACCTGGCGCGCATGATGCGCGGCCTGAAGGGCGCCCTGCCCGGGATGCGCTAGCTCAGAGCCAGCCGGACTTGCGGAAGCGGTAGAACAGGTAGGAATCGAGCGCGACCATCACTGCGATGGTCACCGGGTAGCCCAGGGACCACTTCAACTCGGGCATGTTCTCGAAGTTCATGCCGTAGACCCCCGCGATCATGGTGGGCACCGCCACCAGGGCGGCGTAGGCGGCGAGGCGCTTGGTGTTTTCGCTCTCGCCGATGGTGATCATCGCCAGGTTCACCTGGATCGCGGTGGTGACTGTGTCGCGCAGGGTGTCGATCGACTGGTTGAGCCGGAACAGGTGGTCGTAGACGTCGCGGAAGTATTCCCCCAATCCGGCGCAGACCTGCGGCACGCGCCCGCCGTACAGGCGCGCGGAGGCCTCCACCAGCGGCGCCACTGCGTGCTTGAGCGTCATCAGCTTCTGCTTCACGTAATACAGCGCCTCGATGTTCTCGCGCGGCGACTTGCCGGAGAAGATCTTCTCCTCCAGCGCTTCCAGCTCGACCTCCAGCAGGTCGAGCACCGGGAAATAGCGGTCCACGATCGCGTCCATCAGCGCGTACAGCACGTAGCCCGAGCCGTGGCGCAGCAGCTCGGGTTCGCGCTCGCAGCGCGCGCGCACTTCCGCAAAGCCGCGCTCGGAGTGCTGCCGCACCGACAGCACGTAGTTGCGGCCGACGAACACGTCCATCTCGCCGACCTTGAGCTCCTCGCCCGCCGCTTCGACCGTGTGCAGCACGGCGAACAGCGAATCGCCGTACTCCTCGATCTTGGGGCGCTGGTGGCCGTGGCGCGCGTCTTCCACCGCCAGCTCGTGCAGGTCGAATTCGTCCTGCATTTCGGCCAGCTCCGCCGCGTCGGCGTCCTTCAGCGCCACCCAGACGAAGCAGTCCGGGCGGCTGAGGTAGGACTTGATCTCGCGCCGGGTGATCTCGGCGAGTTTCCTGCCGTCCTGGTAGGCGACGCAGTTGACCAGCATTTGGCCGAATCGTAGCACTGTAAAATGCGCGCCAGAGGGAGAACGCCATGCCAGCCATCAGCCGCCGGGCCCAGGGCCTCGGCACCGAAAACGCCTTCGTCGTGCTCGCCGAGGTGAACGCGCTCGCGCGCCAGGGCAAGGACATCGTCAGCTTCTGCATCGGCCAGCCCGACTTCCCGGCGCCGGAGAACGTGCAGGAGGCGGCGATCCGCGCCATCAAGGGGGGCAAGCACGGCTACACGCCCTCGGCGGGAATCGACGAGCTGCGTGCCGCGGCGGCCAGGTACATGGCCGGAATGCGAGGCGGCCTGCCGATCCGGGCCGAGGACGTGGTGGTGGGCGCCGGGGCCAAGCCCTTCATCGCCTACGCCATCCTCAGCACCACCGACTACGGCGCGGGCGACGAGGTGATCTATCCCAACCCGGGTTTCCCGATCTACGAATCGCAGATCGCCGCCAACGGGGCGGTGCCGGTACCGATCCACCTGCACGAGGCGCGCGATTTCGCCTTCGACCCGGCGGAGCTGGAGCGCCTGATCACCCCGAAGACGAAGCTCCTGATCCTCAACACCCCGCACAATCCCACCGGCGGCATGCTGGCGAGGAAGGACCTGGAGGCGATCGCGGCGATCCTGCGCAAGCACCCGCAGGTATGGGTCTACGCCGACGAGATCTATTCGCGCCTGTGCTACGCGGGCGAGTTCCTCTCCATCGCCCAGCTGCCGGGCATGTACGAGCGCAGCATCATTTCCGACGGCGCGTCGAAGACCTGGGCCATGACCGGCTGGCGCATCGGCTTCACCTCCAACCCGGTGCTGGCGCCGCATTTCACGCGCTGGATCACCAACACCGAGTCCTGCGCCTCGCAGATCTCGCAGTGGGCGGCGCTCGAGGCCATCAACGGCCCGCAGGACGCGGCGGCGATGATGCGCGCGAGCTTCCTCGAGCGGCGCGACCTGATCGTGGAGCTGCTCGGCAAGGTGCCGGGCGTCGCCTGCCGCAACCCGGGCGGGGCGTTCTACGCCTGGCCGAACGTCACCGACGCCTGCCGCATGATCGGCGCGGCGGATTCGGAGGAGTTCCGCAAGCGCCTGCTGCACGAGGCGGGCGTGGCGGTGCTCGCCGACATCCATTTCGGCTCGCGCGTCCCGGGCGAAGGACAGCACCTGCGCTTTTCCTACGCCGCCTCGAAGGCGCAGATCGAGGCGGGCGTCGCGCGCATGGCCGAATTCATCCGCAAGAACACGCGAAAGGCGGCGTGACCCCTCCGTCCAGGAGGGGTCGCCGTAAGGCAGGGGAGGTCCGATGACGCGCTGGCGCCCGAGCGTCACCGTCGCGGCGGTGATCGAGCGCGGCGGCAAGTTCCTGCTGGTGGAGGAGGAGGCCAGCGGCCGGCGCGTGCTCAACCAGCCGGCCGGCCACCTCGACCCGGGCGAGTCCCTGGTGCAGGCGGTGGTGCGCGAGACGCTGGAGGAAACCGCGCACCGCATCACGCCCACCGCGCTGCTCGGCATCTACCGCTGGCGCTACGACAAGGAGGAGGACGTCACCTTCCTGCGCTTCGCGTTCCTCGGCCGCGTGGAGGGCGTCGAGGCGGGCCGCCAGCTCGACCGGGAGATCATCGCGGCGCTCTGGCTCACGCCGGCCGAGCTGGCGGCGCGGCGCGCCGAGCATCGCTCGCCGCTGGTGCAGCAGTGCGTGGACGACTGCCTGGCGGGACGCAGCTTTCCGCTGGATGCGCTGTCCAGGGCCTATGCCTGAAAAAGTCGTCGTCGGCATGTCCGGCGGGGTGGACTCGTCGGTGGCCGCGCTGCTCCTGAAGCGCGCGGGCCACGAGGTGGTCGGCCTGTTCATGAAGAACTGGGAAGACGACGACGACGACGCGTACTGCTCCACGCGCCAGGACTTCCTCGACGCGGCAGCCGCGGCGGAGGTCATCGGCGTCGAGCTCGAGGCGGTGAACTTTGCCGCCGAGTACCGCGAGCGCGTGTTCGCCAGCTTCCTCGCCGAGTACTCGGCCGGGCGCACGCCGAACCCGGACGTGCTGTGCAACGCCGAGATCAAGTTCAAGGCCTTCCTCGACCACGCCATGCGCCTCGGCGCTGCGCGCATCGCCACCGGCCACTACGCGCAGCTGCGCCAGGCGGCCGGCAAGGTGGAGCTGCTGCGCGGCGCGGACGCGGGCAAGGACCAGAGCTATTTCCTGCATCGGCTGACGCAGGCGCAGCTGTCTCGCGTGCTGTTCCCGATCGGGCATCTGAAGAAGACGGAAGTGCGCCGCATCGCCGCCGCCGCGGGATTGCCGAACCACGCCAAGAAGGACTCGACCGGCATCTGCTTCATCGGCGAGCGGCCGTTCCGCGAATTCCTCAACCGCTACCTGCCGAAGACGCCCGGCGCGATGGTGCATCCCGACGGCAAGCGCGTGGGAGAGCACATCGGCCTGGCCTTCTACACCATCGGCCAGAGGAAGGGCATCGGGCTGGGCGGGGCGGGAGAGCCCTGGTACGTGGCCGAGAAGCGCATGGCGACCAATGAGCTGGTGGTGGTGCAGGGCCACGACCACCCGCTGCTGCTGCGCAGGTCGCTCCAGGGGCTGGATGCAAGCTGGGTATTGGCGGCGCCGGCGGCGGGCGCGGCGCATGCCGCCAAGACGCGCTACCGGCAGGCGGATTCCGCCTGCACCGTGACGCGCGTCGGGCAAGGCGCGCTCGCGGTGGAATTCCCGCAACCGCAGCGCGCGGTCACGCCGGGCCAGTCGGTGGTGCTCTACGACGGCGAGGTTTGCCTCGGCGGGGCGGTGATCGCCTAGACGGCGGGCACGCTGTCGGCGAAAGCCGCTCGTTCCATCAGCTTGTCGTAGTGCTTCGCCAGGCCCGGATACTGCGTGCGCCACTCGATGCCGGCGGGCTTGCGAAAGCCGATCCAGCCCACGCAGCAGCCCAGGGCGATGTCGGCGAGCGTGTAGCGCTCGCCCTGGCACCAGGGTCTGTCGCCCAGGTCGGCCTGCATCTGCGCCAGGCCGCGGCCGATGCGCGCCGCCTGCTTGCCGGCCCAGGCGGCGCTCTGCTCGGGCTGCGGACGCAGCGATTCGTAGCGCACCAGCAGGCCCGCGTCCAGCACGCCGTCGGCGAGCGCTTCCCAGCGGCGCACCGCGAGGCGCTCGCGGTTCTCCTCCGGGATCAGGCGCGAGATGGGCGAGGCGTTGTCGAGGAATTCGACGATCACGCGCGAGTCGTACAGCGCCGTGCCGTCGTCCAGGACCAGCGTGGGGATCTTGCCCAGGGGGTTGTGCTGGTTCACCGGATTGTCGGCCGGCTGCACGTCCACCCGCTCGAAGTCGCACTCGATGCGTTTCTCGGCGAGCACGATGCGCACCTTGCGCGTGTAGGGGCTGGCAGGAGCCCCGAGCAGTTTCATGGTCATGGGGGCGCGGATTATAGCGCCCGCAGGCGCCTGCGCAGCGCGGGCAGAATTTCTTTCACAAACCACGGATGGCGCTCCAGCCAGAGCCGGTTGCGCGGGCTGGGATGGGGCAGGGGAAAGTACTCCGGCAGGTACTCGCGCCAGGCGCGCACCGTCAGCGCCAGCGTCGGCTTGCGGCGGCGGCCGAGGAAATAGGCCTGCGCGTGCATGCCGATGAGCAGCGTGAGCCGGATGCCGGGCAGGGCGGCGCGGAAGCGCGGCTGCCACAGCGGCGCGCACTCCGGGCGCGGCGGCAGATCGCCGCGCTCGCCGCTGCCCGGATAGCACAGGCCCGTCGGGACGATGGCCACGCGCCGCGTGTCGTAGAACTGCGCCCGGTCCAGGCGCAGCCAGTCGCGCAGCCGCTCGCCGGAGGCATCGTTCCAGGGGATGCCGGTTTCGTGCACGCGCCGCCCCGGCGCCTGCCCGACGATCATCAGGCGCGCCCGCGCGCCCACCAGAAACACCGGCCGCGGCCCGAGCGGCAGGTGCGGCGCGCACACGCGGCAGGCGCGCGCCTCCTTGATCAGGTTCCGCAGCATGCCCATCTATAATAGAACCTATGCCTTCGCCGCTTGGCGCGCTCTCGCCTCTCGATGGCCGGTACGAGAAATCGGCAGACCCGCTCAGGCCCTACTTCAGCGAAGCCGCGCTCATCCGCCACCGCGTGCTGGTGGAACTGGAATGGCTCAAGGCGCTCGCCGCCGAGCGGCACATCCGCGAGCTGCCGGCCTTTTCGCGCCGCACCGTGGCCGCGCTCGACCGGCTGGTGGCTGGTTTCGGCGACCAGGACGCCACGCACATCAAGAACATCGAAGCCGAGACCAACCACGACGTCAAGGCGATCGAGTACTGGCTGAAGGGCCGGCTGGCGAAGAACGCCGAGGTGCAGCGCTCGCTGGAATTCATCCACTTCGCCTGCACCTCCGAGGACATCAACAACCTGTCCTATGCCCTGATGCTGCAGCATGCGCGCGACCGCGTGATGCTGCCGCGCCTGGACGCGGTGATCGCCGCGCTGCGCGCGTTCGCCCGCAGGCACGCCGCGCGCCCCATGCTGTCGCGCACCCACGGCCAGCCCGCGTCGCCCACCACGCTGGGCAAGGAGATGGCCAACTTCGCGGCACGCCTGCAGCGCGCGCGCGAGGCGATCGCGCGCGTGGCGATCCTCGGCAAGATCAACGGCGCGGTGGGCAACTACAACGCGCACGCCGCCGCCTACCCGGACTTCCCCTGGGAGGCGTTCTGCCGCCGTTTCGTCGAGCGCCTGGGCCTGGAGTTCAATCCCTACACCACGCAGATCGAGCCGCACGACTCCTATGCCGAGCTGTTCGACGCCTATGCGCGCGCCAACACGGTGCTGCTCGGCCTGGATCGCGACCTGTGGGGCTACGTGTCGCTCGGCTACTTCCGCCAGAAGGCCAAGGCGGGCGAGGTGGGCTCCTCCACCATGCCGCACAAGGTCAACCCGATCGACTTCGAGAATTCCGAGGGCAACCTCGGCGTCGCCAACGCGCTGCTGCGCCATCTCGCCGACAAGCTGCCGGTGTCGCGCTGGCAGCGCGACCTGTCGGACTCCACTGCGCTGCGCAATGCCGGCACCGCGCTCGGCCACACACTGCTCGCCCTCCAGTCCTGCCTGCGCGGCCTGGCCAAGCTGGAGGCGGACCCGGCGCGCATGGCCGAAGACCTGGACGCCAACTGGGAAGTGCTCGCGGAGGCGGTGCAGCAGGTGATGCGCCGGCACGGCGTGCCCGGGGCCTACGAGAAGCTGAAGGCGCTGACCCGCGGCAAGCGCCTGGACCGCCGCCAGCTCGCGGCCTTCGTCAAGGCGCTGCCGATCCCGGCGGAGGCGAAAAAGCGCCTGCTCGCGCTCACGCCCGCGTCCTATACGGGCCTCGCGAGCGCGCTGGCCAAGCGGATTTGAGACTCCTCCTCGCCGCCCTGCTCGCCTGCGCGGCCCCGCTGCACGCGCAGGAGCTGGTCACGCTGCCGACGCGGCCCGGCGTCACCCTGTCGTTCTTCATCGCCAACATGGGCAAGGTGCAGCCGCGCGCGGCGGCGCTGATGCTGATCGGAGGCGGCGGCAATATCCGGCTGCGCATGGAAGGCGGCAAGGTGCACTTCGGCCAGCAGAACTTCCTGCCGCGCACCCGGCGCGAGTTCATCGCCCAGGGCATCCTGCCGGTGATCCTCGACAACCCCACCGACCAGCAGGCCGGCGACGGCATGACGGACGATTTCCGCGCCGGCGCCAAGCACACCGAAGACCTGCGCGCGGTGCTGGCGGAAGTGAAGCGGCGCCATCCGGGGCTGCCGGTGTTCCTCGTCGGCACCAGCCGCAGCACGCTTTCCGCCGCCTACCAGGCGCGCGCGCTGGGCGACGCGCTGGCGGGCGCCGTGCTCTCGTCCTCGATGTTCCGCACGCGCGAGGTACCCGTGCTGGCGGTCTTCGATTTCGCCAGCATCCGCATCCCGTTCCTTTTCGTGCACCACCGCGCGGACGCGTGCCACGCGACCCCGTACTACGACGCGGAGCGGCTGGGCAGGAAATACCCGCTGGTGTCGGTGAGCGGCGGCAAGCCGCCCGAGACCGGCCCCTGCGATCCGCTGTCGGCGCACGGCTACTTCGGCAAGGAGGCCGAGACCGTGGCGGCCATCGCCGCCTGGATGCTGGGCAGGCCTTTCGACAAAGAAATCAACTAGGCGGCGCATGCTGCACGCCGCCGTCATTGCGCTGTCTTCGTTCCTGCTGTTCCTGGTGCAGCCGCTGATCGCGCGGCTGATCCTGCCCTGGTTCGGCGGCGGCGCGGCAGTGTGGACCACCTGCATGCTGTTCTTCCAGAGCCTGCTGCTCGCGGGCTATGCCTACGCGCACGCGTCGAGCGCCAGGCTGGCTCCCCGGCCGCAGGCGATGCTGCACATCGCGCTGCTCGCGGCGGCGGCGGCGACGCTGCCCATCGCACCGTCCGAGCGCTGGCAACCCGAGGGCCACGAGGAGCCCGTCACCGCCATCCTGCTGCTGCTCGGCGCCGCGGTCGGGCTGCCCTACCTGCTGCTCTCGGCGACCAGCCCACTGGTGCAGGCCTGGTTCGCGCGCGCGCGCCCCGGGGCCAATCCCTACCGCCTGTTCGCGCTGTCCAATGTGGCATCGCTCGCGGCGCTGGTCGGCTATCCGCTGGCGGTGGAGCCGCTGTTGAGCAACGGCGAACAGGTGGCGGGCTGGTCCTGGCTGTTTGCGCTGTTCGCCCTGCTGTGCGCGGCGATCGCCTGGCGCAGCGCCGCCCCGGCGGCGCCCGGCGCCGCGGTGCTGGCCGAGGCGCCGGCGCCCGGGCGCAGGGACCTGCTGCACTGGCTGGCGCTGTCGGCGACCGGCTCGGTGGTGCTGCTGGCGGTCACCAACCACGTGACGCAGAACATCGCCGCGATCCCGCTGCTGTGGCTGGCGCCGCTGACGCTGTACCTGCTCAGCTTCATCCTCGCCTTCGAGGGGCGCCTGTATCGCTCCGAAATGTTCTGGGCCCCGTGCCTCGCCGCTTTGCTGGGCATGGCCTGGCTGCTGGTGGACGCCGATTTCCAGTTCGACCTGCCGGTGCAGCTGGGCGTGTTCCTCGCGGGGCTGTTCGTCACCTGCCTGTTCTGCCACGGCGAGCTGTACCGGCTGCGGCCGGCGCCGCGGCACCTGACCGCGTTCTACCTCACGGTGTCGGCGGGCGGCGCGCTCGGCGGGCTGCTGGTGGCGGTGGTCGCGCCGCTCGCCTTCAACGGCTACTACGAGCTCGGCGTGGCGATGATCGCCGTGGCCTTCCTCGCCGCGCTGCGCTGCGCGAGCCTGCACCGCGTCGCGCGCTTCGCGAGCCTCGCGGTGCTGATGGCGGTGAGCGGCGCCGCGATCTACGACGGCCTGCGCTTTGCGCAGGACGTGCGCCTCGCTTCGCGCAACTTCTATGGCGTGCTGCGCGTCAAGGAGTACGGCACGCCCGGCGACACCGGCCAGCTGCGGCGGCTGATGCACGGCGTGATCATGCACGGCGAGCAGTACCAGCATGCCGACCGCCGCCGCCAAGCGACCTCCTACTACCAGCACAGCTCGGGAATCGGCGCGGCGCTGCTCGCGCGCCAGGCGCGCCCCGGGCCGATGCGCGTCGGCGTGATCGGCCTGGGCATCGGCACGCTCGCCGCCTACGGCCGCCAGGGCGACACCTACCGCTTCTACGAGATCAATCCGCGCGTCATGCAGGTTGCCGTGGGCGCTTTCACCTACCTGAAGGACAGCGAGGCGCGCATCGAGATGAAGCTCGGCGACGCGCGCCTGTCCCTCGGCCGGGAGGCGCCGCAGGAGTTCGACGTGCTGGCGGTGGATGCCTTCTCCAGCGACGCGATCCCGGTGCACCTGATTACCCGGGAGGCGCTCGCGCTCTACCTGCGCCACGTGAAGGCGGGCGGCATCGTCGCCTTCCACGTCTCCAACCGCTTTCTCGACCTGGTGCCGGTGGTGGCGCGCCTCGCCGCCGAGAACGGCGTGCACGCCGCGGTGCTTTACGAGGAGGGGGAAGAGGGCGAAGCGCGCACGCTGAGCGACTGGGTGCTGGTGTCGCGCGACCCCGCGGCGCTGAAGGGGGAGGACCTCGAGCTGGCGGGGGTCGTGCCGGCCGAGGATCGCGCCGCGCTGCGCACCTGGACCGACGACTACTCCAACCTGGTGCAGCTGCTCAAGTAACTAGACCACCGCGCCTTCGTTGCGGTCCTTGTCGGGGTTCTTCGCCGGCCTGATGAACTGCGCGCGGTCCACGCCCAGCCACATCACCAGCGGGCTGGCCACCAGCACCGAGGAATAGATGCCGAACAGGATGCCGATGGTGAGCGCCAGCGCGAAGTAGTGCAGGGCGGGTCCGCCGAACACCAGCATGGTGGTGACCATCATCTGCGTGCAGCCGTGGGTGATGATGGTGCGCGAGATCACGGCGGTGATGGCGCTGTCGATGACCTCCGGCACGCTCGCTTTCCTCATCTTGCGCAGGTTCTCGCGCACCCGGTCGAACACCACCACCGATTCGTTCACCGAGTAGCCGAGCACCGCCAGCACCGCCGCCAGCACCGGCAGCGAGAACTCCCACTGGAAGTAGGCGAAGCAGCCCAGGATGATCACCACGTCGTGCAGGTTGGCGATGATCGCCGACAGGCCGAAGCGCCACTCGAAGCGCATCCACAGGTACAGCACGATGCCCACCGCGGTCACCAGCAGGGCGAGGGCGCCGTACTCGGCGAGCTCCTCGCCCACCTGCGGGCCGACGTACTCCACGCGGCGCAGTTCGACCGGCTTGCCCTCCGCCTGCAGCAGCCCCATCACCTTCTGCGACAGGTCGGCGCTGGTCTGGCCCTTCTCCGGGTGCATGCGGATCAGCACGTCGCGCGAGGAGCCGAAGTTCTGCACTTCCGCCTTGAAGCCGCCCTGGTCCAGGGCCCGGCGGATGCGGTCCACGTCGGCGGACTCCTGGTAGCTCAGCTCCAGCAGCGTGCCGCCGGTGAACTCGACGGAGAAGTTGAGCCCCTTGCTGGCGAGGAAGAACACCGCCAGCAGGAAGGTGATCAAGGAAATGACGTTGAACACCAGCGCGTGGCGCATGAACGGGATGACGCGGCGGATCTTGAAGAACTCCATGGCTAGCTCACTTCCACGCCGTGTCGCCGATGTGCAGCCGTTCCACCTTGCGGCGGTGGCCGTACGCGAGGTTGACGATGGCGCGCGACACCACCACCGAGGAGAAGATCGAGGTCAGGATGCCCAGGCAGTGCACCACCGCGAAGCCGCGCACCGGCCCGGAGCCGAAGATCAGCAGCGACAGCCCCGCGATCAGCGTGGTGATATTGGAGTCGAGGATCGTGCCCCAGGCGCGCTCGTAGCCCGCCGCGATCGCCGCCTGCGGCGTGGCGCCGCCGCGCAGCTCCTCGCGGATGCGCTCGTTGATCAGCACGTTGGCGTCGATCGCCATGCCGAGCGTCAGCGCGATCGCGGCGATGCCGGGCAAGGTGAGGGTGGCCTGCAGCATCGACAGCAGCGCCACCAGGAACAGCAGGTTCACGCCCAGCGCCAGCGACGAGATCAGCCCGAACACCACGTAGTACAGCGTCATGAAAACGGCGATGGCGGTGAAGCCCCAGCGGGTGGAGTTGAAGCCCTTCTCGATGTTGTCGCGGCCCAGGCTCGGCCCGACGGTGCGCTCCTCGATGATCTCCATCGGCGCCGCCAGCGACCCCGCGCGCAGCAGCAGCGCGATGTCGTTCGCCTCGGTGGTGCTCATGCGGCCGGAGATCTGCACGCGCCCGCCGCCGATTTCGCTGCGGATCACGGGCGCGGTCACCACCTCGCCCTTGCCCTTCTCGATCAGCAGGATCGCCATGCGCTTGCCGACGTTCTCGCGCGTCACCTCCTTGAAGATGCGCGCCCCGGTGCCGTCCAGCGTCAGGTGCACCGCCGGCTCGTTGGTCTGCGAGTCGAAGCCGGGCTGCGCGTCGGTCAGCCGGTCGCCGGTGAGCACCACCTGCTTCCTCACCAGCAGCGGCGCGCCGTTGCGCTCCACGTAATACTCGGTGCCGAACGGCACCTCGCCGCGCGCCGCCGCCGCCAGGATTTCCGGCGCCATCTTCTCCTCGTCCACCATGCGGATCTCGAGGGTGGCGGTGCGGCCGAGGATGTCCTTCGCCTTGGCGGTGTCCTGCACCCCGGGCAGCTGCACCACGATGCGGTCGGCGCCCTGCTGCTGGATCACCGGCTCGGCCACGCCCAGCTCGTTGATGCGGTTGTGCAGCGTGGTGATGTTCTGCTTGAGGGCGAACTCCTGCGTGCGCTTGGCCGCTTCGGGCTTGAGCGCGGCGACCAGCAGCAGGTCGGCGCCTTCCTCGCGCTCGCTGAGCAACAGGTCGCCGATGCCGGCGGCGATGATGTCGCGCGCCTTGGCGCGCGTCCCGGCGTCGCGGAAGCGCACGCGCAGGCTCTGGCCCTCGCGCGTCACGCCGCCGTGGCGCACGGTCTTGTCGCGCAGCAGGCTGCGGATGTCGCCGGTCAGGCTCTCCAGCCGCTTGGTGAGCGCCGCCGGCATGTCGACCTGCAGCAGGAAGTGCACGCCGCCGCGCAGATCCAGGCCCAGGTACATGGGCAGCGCGTTGATCGCCGTCAGCCAGGCGGGCGAGGAGGACAGCAGGTTGAGCGCCACCACGTAGGACGCATTGGCCGGATCGGGGTTGACCGACTTTTCCACCGTGTCCCGCGCCTTGAGCTGGATGTCGGTGTCGGCGAAGCGCACGCGCACGCTGTTGGCGTCGAGCACGGCGCCGCTGTAGGAGATGGCGGCCTGCGCCAGCGCGCTCTCGACGCGCTGCAGCAGCGCCGCGTCGACGCGCACCGTGGCCCGCACGCTCGATACCTGGACGGCGGGCGACTCGCCGAAGAAATTCGGCAGCGTATACAGCGCCGCGACGGCCACGCACAAGGCGACCAGCGCGTACTTCCAGTTTGGGTAGCGGTTCACGCCGCCGGCGCTACTTCAGCGACTTCATCGTGCCCTTGGGCAGCAGGGTCTGCACCGCCGCGCGCTGCACGCTGACCTCCGTGTTGGGCGCCACTTCGAGGGTGACGTAGGCGTCGCCCATCTCGCTGATGCGGCCGACCATGCCGCCGGCGGTGATCACCTCGTCGCCCTTCTGCAGCGCCTCGACCATCTGCTTGTGTTCCTTGGCGCGCTTCATCTGCGGGCGGATCATGAGGAAGTACAGCAGCACGAACATCAGGATGATGGGCAGCAGCCCCATGAATCCGGCATCGCCCGCGGGGGCGGCCTGCGCGTAGGCGTTGGAAACGATCACAGCGGACTCCCCAGGGAAAGGGCGCGAATTATAGCAGCCGCCGGCGCGCCTCCCGCAGGCGCGCGGCGGCCGGCGCGAGCCCCGCGCCCTCGATGGCGGTGCGCAGATCGCGCATCAGTTCCTGGTAGTAGTGCAGGTTGTGCAGGGTGTTCAGGCGCGCGCCGAGGATCTCGTTCGCCTTCTGCAGGTGGTGCAGGTAGGCGCGGCTGAAATTGCGGCAGGTGGCGCAGGCGCATTGCGCATCGAGCGGCTGCGGGTCGTCGCGCCAGCGCGCGTTGCGGATCTTGACGTCGCCGAAGCGCGTGTACAGCCAGCCGTTGCGCGCATTGCGCGTCGGCAGCACGCAGTCGAACATGTCGACGCCGGCGAGCACCGCATCGATGAGGTCCTCGGGCGTGCCCATTCCCATCAGGTAGCGCGGCCGGTCCGCCGGCAGCCGCGGCGCGGTGTGGGCGAGGATGCGCTCGCGCGCCTCCCGCGGCTCGCCCACCGCCAGTCCGCCGATGGCGTAGCCGTCGAAGCCGATGTCCTCGAGCCCGGCGAGGGACTCCGCGCGCAGATCCTCGTACACGCTGCCCTGCACGATGCCGAACAGCGCGTTCGGCGAGCCGCCGAAGGCGTCCTTCGAGCGCCGCGCCCAGCGCAGGCTGAGGCGCATCGACTTCTCCGCCTGCTTGGCCGTCGCCGGATGCGGGGTGCAGTCGTCGAACACCATGGCGATGTCGGAGTCGAGCACGCGCTGCACGCGCATCGACTCCTCGGGGGTGAGCAGCAGCCGGTCGCCGTTGATGGGCGAGGCGAACTTCACGCCCTCCTCGGTGATCTTGCGCAGGGCGCCGAGGCTGAACACCTGGAAGCCGCCCGAGTCGGTGAGGATCGGGCGCTCCCATCCCATGAAGCGGTGCAAGCCGCCGTGGCGCGCGATGACCTCGGTGCCGGGGCGCAGCCAGAGGTGGAAAGTGTTGCCGAGGACGATCTGCGTCCCGCCCTCCAGCAACTCGGCGGGAGACATCGCCTTCACCGTGCCGTAGGTGCCCACCGGCATGAAGGCGGGCGTCTCCACGGCGCCGTGCGCAAGTTCGAGCCGCCCGCGCCGCGCAGCGCCGTCGCGGTGGCTGACGGTGAACTTCACGCGGCCCTCTCGATCAGCATGGCGTCGCCGTAGGAGAAGAAGCGGTAGCGCGCGGCGATGGCATGCGCATAGGCGCGGCGGATGTTCTCCATGCCGGCGAATGCCGCCACCAGCATCAGCAGGCTCGACTTCGGCAGGTGGAAGTTGGTCAGCAGCCGGTCCACCAGGAGGAACTGGAACCCCGGGCGCACGAACAGCCCGGTCTCGCCGCGCAGCTGCCCGGTGAGTGCGGCGCTCTCCAGCGCGCGCAGCGAAGTGGTGCCCACCGCCAGCACGCGCCGCCCGGCGATCGCGTCCATGGTCGCGCGCGGGATGTCATAGCGCTCCTGGTGCATGCGGTGCGCGTCGATGTCCTCGCTGCGCACCGGCTGGAAGGTGCCGGCGCCCACGTGCAGCGTGAGCGGCGCGATGCGCGCGCCGCGCGCCTCGAGCTGCGCGAGCAGGCCGCGGTCGAAATGCAGCCCCGCGGTGGGGGCGGCCACCGCCCCCGGCTGGCGCGCGTACACCGTCTGGTAGCGCTCCGCGTCCTCGGCGCCGGGGGCGTGGCGGATGTAGGGCGGCAGCGGTACCGCGCCGCAGCGCTCGAGCACCGCGTCCACGTCCTCCTCGAACCGCACGCGGTACAGGTCGTCCACGCGGCCCGCCACCCTCACGCGCACGCCGTCGCCCACCAGCAGCTCGCCGCCCTCGCGCGGATGGTGGCTCGAGCGGATCAGCGCCAGCGCCTCGCGCGCGCCGGTGACGCGCTCGACGAACAGCTCGATCCTGCCGCCGCTCGCCTTGGCGCCGGCTAGGCGCGCCTTGATCACGCGCGTGTCGTTCAGCACCAGCGTGTCGCGCCGGCCGACCAGCCCCGGCAGGTCGGCGAAGGCCAGGTCCTCGATGCGCCCGCTGGACGCGTCGAGGCGCAGCAGGCGGCTCGAGGTGCGCGCGCCCGCCGGGCGCTGGGCGATCAGCTCCTCGGGCAGCGCATAGTCGAACTCCGCGAGGCGCATGCCGCGGCATTATAGGGTTCTATAATTCCGCTCCCCCGCGCCGGAATGGCGGAATCGGTAGACGCAGCGGACTCAAAATCCGCCGGCCGCAAGGTCATGAGAGTTCGAGTCTCTCTTCCGGCACCAGTCGTGGCGCACATCACGTTTTCTTGCTTTTGCGTCAGCCGCTTAACTGGACAATGGGAGCAGCGCGGGGTAGGCTAGCCCGGTCAGTTTTTTCCTGGGAAGTGCATGGCGAAAGCGCAGCTTCTCGTGCTGCCGGCGGCGCGCAACACGGCGATGGTGGTCGACGACCAGTCGACCGGCCGCGCGATCCTCGAGCAGGTGGTGCGTTCGCTGGACGAGCGCGTCTCGGTCGAGGGCTTCGGGCGTCCCGTGGATGCGGTGGTGTGGGCGACGCGCCACATCGCCGACCTGGTGCTGATCGACTACATGATGCCGGAGATGAACGGCATCGAGCTCGCCACGCGCCTGCGCGCGCTGCCCGGCTACGAGCACGTGCCGATCATGATGGTCACCGCGCACGACGACCGCAAGGTGCGCTACGACGCGCTCGACGCCGGGGTCACGGATTTCCTCATCAAGCCGGTGGACGCGCGCGAATGCATGGCGCGCTGCAGGAACCTGCTGACGCTGCGCCGCCAGCATCTGGCGCTGGAGGACAAGCGCCGGCTGCTCGAGGGCATGGTGGAGGAGGCGACGCGCGAAGTGCGCGACCGCGAACGCGAGACGCTGATGCGCCTGGCGCGCGCCGGCGAGTTCAGGGACGAGGAGACCGGCTACCATCTCGTGCGCATGGCGCGCTACTCGCGCCTGATCGCCGACACCATCGGCCTGGAGCGCGACGAGGCGGAGACCATCGAGCTGGCCGCCCCGCTGCACGACATCGGCAAGATCGGCATCCCGGACCAGATCCTGCTCAAGTCCGGCCGCCTGGATGCGGCCGAGGCGAGCACCATGCGCCGCCACCCGCTGATCGGCCACGAGATCCTCAAGGGCAGCGCCTCGAAGTACGTGCGCATGGGCTCGCTGATCGCGCTCGGCCACCACGAGAAGTACGACGGCTCGGGCTATCCCAACGGCCTGGTGGGCGACCATATCGCGCTGTGCGCGCGCATCGTGGCGGTGGCCGACGTGTTCGACGCGCTCACCTCGGCGCGGCCCTACAAGCAGGCCTGGCCGAGCGAGCAGGCCTTCGAGTTCCTGCGGACGCAGCGCGGCAAGCACTTCGACCCGCAGCTGGTCGACGCCTTCGCCGGCGTGCGCGAGGGCGTGGCGCGCATCCGCGAGGAGCTGCGCGACCCCGAGGCGGTGCGGCCATGAGCATGCCCGGGGCGGTGTGGCTGCGCTGGGTGCGCGCGCGGCTCGCGGCGCGGCCCGACACCGAGCACGAGCAGGCGATCGTGCGGGTGGTGATTGGTGCGGTGCTGTTTTTCTACCTGCTGCCGGGCGCGATGAACGAGTCGACGGGCACGCTCGACACCGGGCGCATGTACCTGGCGGTGATGGTCGCGTTCCTGACGTTTGCGGTTCTGCTGTTCGCCAGCATCCTGCTGCAGCCCGGCGTCTCGGTCACGCGCCGGCTATTGAGCGCCGCAGTGGACCTGAGCGCAGTGACATTTTTCATGGCGCAGTCCGGCGTGCACGGCGTGCCGATGTTCCTGATCTATGCGTGGGTGACATTGGCCAACGGCTTTCGCTACGGCCAGCGCTACCTGCTGTTCGCCTTGGCGCTGTCGGTCGCAGGGTTTGCGGTGGTACTGGCGGTGGACGATTTCTGGCGTGCACACCGTACGGCGGGATTTGGCTTGGCCATCGTCTTCGTGGCGCTCAGCGTTTACGTGCGGTCGCTGGTGACGAGGATGTTCGACGCGGTGGCGCGTGCCGAAGCCGCCAACCAGGCCAAGCGACGGTTCATCTCCGTGGTCAGCCATGAGATGCGCACACCGCTGAATGCCATCGTCGGGATGTCCGACCTGATGCGCGACACCACGCTGACGCGCGAGCAGGCCGACATGCTGCAGACCCTGCGCGGCTCGAGCCAGGTGATGCTGGGGCTGGTCGAGGACGTGCTGGATTTCTCCAAGATCGAGGCCGGCAAGCTGGTGCTGGAGCGCACCGATTTCGACCTGCATGCGCTGGTCAACAGCACCAGCCGCATCCTGCAGGCGCAGGCACAGGCCAAGAGCATCGAGTTCGTCGTCTCGATCATGTCGGAGGTGCCGCCGGCGCTGCGCGGCGACGCCCATCATTTGCGCCAGGTGCTGATCAACCTGGCGGGCAATGCAGTGAAGTTCACCGAGCGTGGCAGCGTCACCGTGCACGTGTCGCTGCAAGAGGAGACCGACGCCGGCGTACGCCTGAAGTTCTCCGTGCGCGATACCGGCGTCGGCATCCCGCAGGAAGCGCAGCAGCGGATCTTCGACAGCTTCACGCAGGCCGACCAGTCCACCACGCGGCGCTTCGGCGGCACGGGGCTCGGCACCACCATCGCCAAGCAGCTGGTGGAACTGATGGGCGGCCGCATCGGGCTGGAAAGCGCGGTCGGCCTGGGGAGCACGTTCTGGTTCGAGATCGTCTTCGAGAAGCAGCCCGAGCGCGCGGGGGCCGGCGCTGGCGAACTGGCGAACGCACGCATCCTGCTGGTCGGCTTTCCCGACGGGCGTGCGCAGGCCATCGAGGAATCGCTTGCCGCGTGGGGCGCAGTGCCGGTGCATGCCGCCACGCTGGAAGAAGCGGGCGACAGAATTGTCGCCGACATCGCGCTCGCGAAGCCGTATCACAGCGTCCTCCTGTATTCGCAAGTCGGCGATGCGCAGTTGGTGCGGCGCTTTCGGCGAGTGGCGCCGGAACCCGTGCCGCCGACGGTGCTGGCGGTGCCGCGTGAAGCGGAAATACAGCGTTTTGCCGCTCTCTCCGCCGGCTTCAGCGCCGTCCTCGAGGTGCCCTTCGAGAAGCGCCAGCTGTTCAACGTCCTGCATGGCATCTCCTCCTCGTCGAACGAAGTGCGCGAAGGCGTGGTGCGTTTGCAGGACTACGCCAAGCGCGACCAGGGCGGCAGGCGCCTGTCGGTGCTGGTGGCGGAC
>Ga0075420_100001915_pt1 | contig 17829 bp, 13 predicted proteins | sample SoiMetdeltSBSDD4_FD_75296 | JGI IMG/M metagenome (GOLD analysis project Ga0075420, IMG submission 75296) | Bulk soil microbial communities from a Populus tree surrounding site in Tennessee, USA - Soil MetaG P. deltoides SBSDD4 | ecosystem: Environmental > Terrestrial > Soil > Tree plantation... | reverse complement strand
GACTACCTCGTCAAGCCGATCAATCCGCGTCAGGTCCTGACCGTCATCACGCGGATCCTCGAGGGACCGCGCATTCGCCAGCAGGCCATTGCCCGCCGATTCGTCGAGCGATTCCGCGCGATCGAGGTCGAGCGCGGGCGCGTCCTCGATTGGCGCGGGTGGGTCGATCGCTACGTCGAGCTGATGCAGTGGGACGTCGACCTCGCGGCCGCGAACGAGACGGGTCTCTATGACTCGCTGCGGGGGTTGTATCCCGACATGCACCGCGAGTTCGCGGAATACATGCGGCAAGCGTATCCCGCGTGGCTCCGCGATCTCGAGGGTGACCGGCCGCCGCTCTCGATCGACATCGTCGGCGAGTTCCTGCTGCCCATGCTGCAGCGTGCGCGGTCCGCCGTGTTCATCGTCGTCGATTGTCTGCGGCTCGATCAGTGGCTCATCATCGAGCCGCTCCTGTCCCAGATGTTCGACGTCGAGCGCACGCACTACTACGCGGTTTTGCCGACCGCCACGCCGTACTCGCGCAACGCGCTGTTCAGCGGGCTCTTCCCGGGCGAGATCGCCGCACGCTTCCCCGACTGGTGGGGTGAGCGCGAGGATGAGACGCTCAACGCGCACGAGCGCGAGCTGCTCGAGGCGCATCTGCAGGAGCTGAACACGCCGCGGCCGGTGCGCTACGCGAAGATCTCGACCGCATCGGACTCCGACGAGCTCGAGCGCCATCTCCATGGCGCCATCGCGCCCGAGGGCGTGAGCGCGTTCGTGTTCAACTTCGTGGACCTGCTGACGCACGGTCGAAGCGAGTCCGCGATTCTGTACGAAGTCGCGCGCGACGAGATCGCGCTGCGACAGCTCACGCTGCAGTGGTTCCAGCGCTCGGCGCTCCTCGGTGTGCTGCGCGAGGCATCGCGCCGAAAGGTCTCGGTGCTGATCACGAGCGACCACGGGTCGATTCACTGCCAGACGCCCGCGACCGTGTTCGCGAAGCGCGACGCGACGGCGAACCTGCGCTACAAGTTCGGCGAGGATCTCCGTGCGGAACGGCCCGAGCAGGCGCTGCTGTTCCCTAACGAGGATCTGTTGCGGCTTCCGCGGCGCGGCCTTGGCGCGAACACGTTGCTGGCGGTGTCCGATGGATTCTTCGTCTATCCGACGAAGCTGCGCGAATACCAGAGCCGATACCGCGGGTCGTTCCTCCACGGAGGAGTGACGCCCGAAGAGTGCATTCTGCCGGTCGCGCTGCTGACGCCCAAATGAACGTCGTGCTACCGGCGCGCTGCACTGTGGTGATGCCGTGATGTATCGTCGCCTGCTCCCGTTCCTGCGTCCTCACCGCTGGCGCATGGCCGGGACGATCGCCTGCAACATCATCGCGGCGGCGCTCGACGTCTTCAGCTTCACGCTGCTCATTCCGTTCCTCGACCGGCTGTTCGATCAGCCGCCGCGCGGCACGCCGGTGAGCGACCTCCACCAGGCGGTCATCGGCTCACTGCTCGATGAGGCGAATCCGAACGCGGCGCTGCGCAACATCATCATCGTCATTCTCGTCGCCGTTACGCTCAAGAATCTGTTCGTCTGGGCGAGCGGGCAGCTCGGAGCGCAGCTGCAGGAGTATGTGACGCGCGATCTGCGAAACGCGCTCTACGCGCACCTCCAGCGGCTCCCCCTCGGCTTCTACGTCCGCACGAAAACCGGTGACATCCTCGCGCGCGTCCTGAACGACACGCAGCAGACGAAGCAGGTGATCACGCAGGCCGTCACGCAGTCGATCCAGAGCGCGGCGGTCGTGCTGACGACGATCGTCGTGCTGGTGCGCATGTCGTGGCAGCTCACGCTGCTCGCGCTCGTCGTCGCGCCACTCCTCATCGCGCTGCTGCAGCCGCTGTTGCGGAAGCTGCGCAAGGGCCATCGCCGGCTGAGCAACCAGTACGGTGAAATGACGGCCGTCGTCCAGGAGTCGGTGAGCGGAATCCGACTCGTGAAGTCATTCGGCGGCGAGGAGTACGAGAAAGGTCGGTTTCGAGAAGGCAGCGGCCGTTACGCACGCGGGATGGTGCGCGTGACGCGTCTCTCGGTGCTGGCCCAACCGATCACGGAAACCGTCGGCACTGCCGTCGCCGTCACGATCCTGTGGGTGGGGGCGCGCATGGTGGGCGCCGACGCGATGACCGGATCGGTGCTCATCACGTTCCTCATTCTCGTGATGCGCATGCTGCAGCCGCTCAAGCAGCTGTCGCAGGTACCGACGACGGCACAGCAGTCGCTCGCCGCCGCGGAGCGCATCTTCGAGGTGTTCGACAGTCCGACGGAGGCCAGCCTCGATCGTGGGAAGGTCGCGACCGCGCGCTTCGAGCGGGCGCTCGAGTTCGAGCGCGTATCGTTCGCCTACGAGGAGGAGCCCGTCCTGTCTGACGTCTCGTTCGTCGCGGCGAAGGGAGAGATCATTGCGCTCGTTGGTGCGAGCGGGGCCGGCAAAACCACGCTCGTCGACCTGATTCCGCGCTTCTACGAGCCGACGTCCGGTCGGATTCTGTTGGACGGCGTGGACACGCGCGAGATCGCGCTTCCCGCGTTGCGTTCGCTCGTTGGAATCGTGAGTCAGGACACGGTCCTGTTCAACGACACGGTGCGGCACAACCTCGCGTACGGATCGACCGGCAAGTTCACGGAGGCGCAGATCGAGGCGGCTGCGCGCGCGGCGAACGCGCACGGCTTCATCGCCGAGCTGCCGGACGGGTATGACACGGTCCTCGGCGAACGGGGGACGCGGCTGTCGGGGGGGCAGCGCCAGCGGCTATCCATCGCGCGCGCGCTGCTCGTCGATCCGCCGATTCTGATTCTCGATGAGGCAACGTCGGCGCTCGACACCGAGTCCGAGCGACTGGTCCAGGAAGCGATCGATCGCCTGCTCGCGGGGCGAACGGTGTTGGTGATCGCGCACCGCCTATCGACGGTGTCCCACGCCGACCAGATTCTCGTGCTCGATCGCGGCCGAGTGGTGGAGCATGGCACGCACGCGTCGTTGCTGGCGCGGCGCGGTCATTATCATCGGCTCCACGCGCTTCAGTTCGCGGCCGACGACGCGAGCGCTCGTGTCAGGCCGGCCGAGTCCCCCGTCCCCAGTCCCTAGTCCACGCGGCTCGTGCGCGTCCTCTTCTACTACTCGCCGGCTGAGTGGTCGGGAAGTGCCCGGGCGTTCGGCGCTGCCGCGGTGGCGCTCGCCGGTCGCGGGTACCAGTGCACGTACGTTTGTCGCGCCGACAGTGCAGTGGAGGAACGCCTCACGCCGGGCTCCGTAACGTTGCCCGGCGTCGAGCTGACTCCGATACCCATGGGCGGGCCGTGGATGCACGAGAGTCTGCGTCTTCGGCAGGTGATGCTCGAGCACTACGTCGAGGTGGTGTTCGCGCACTCCGAGCGCGAGCAGCTCGTCGCCTCCCTCGCGATACGGCTGGCCGAGCGAGGAGCGCTGGTCCGTCGCATACCGGCCGGGCTCAAGCTCGCACGCGGCCCCGAAGCGAAGCTCGCAGAACGCCTCGCGGCGACGGGGTACTTCTTCACGACCGACCCCTCCACCAACGGCACGCGATCGCCCGGCGCGTTCGAGGCGACCGCGGCGGACGTTGGCGTCTCGGTCGAGGCGCTCGAGCAAGTTCGGCCTGTTCCGCTCGAGACACTGGGGATGGACGGCGACCAGCTCATCGCGTGCGTCTACGATTCCTCGGCGCGTCGGCGAGCCGCCGCGCTCTTCCGCGCCGTCGCGCTGCTCGCCCCGCGTCACCCTGGTCTCCGACTCGTCATGGTCGGTCCCGGCTCGGATGATGAGGATCTGCGGATGCACGCGGCGGCGTTAGGCATCACGGAGATCGTCCATCACGCCGGCCAGCGGCCCGACCAGCAGGCGATCCTCTCCGCCGCCGACCTGGCCTGGGTCGCCGCCGGCGGTGACAACGCGGCCTATGGGTATCTCGACCTCATGGCGCTCCGTATTCCGGTGCTCGCCGAACGTGACGCGCTCTCCCAGCGCTACGTGGCGGACGGCATCTCGGGCGTCCTGCTCGCCCAACCCGATCCGGCCGCGATGGCGGCGCGCATCTCCGTGTTGCTCGCGCACGAGGAGCGGCGGGCGGCGATGGGCAACGCGGGGCGCACACGCGTCACGCGCGATTTCGCGGAGCAGGGCATGATCGACGGCTTCGAGCGCGCGACCGAGATCGCGCGCGATCGCTCGCGATGGCGCACCTGAGCGCGAGCTCGACCGCAACGCCCGTGCGCGCCGACGCCGCCGCTCGCGTGCCGTGCTCGGTGATCATCGCCGCGAAAGACGAAGCGGCGGAGATCGCCGAGTGCATCGCGAGCGTGGACTGGGCGGAGGAAGTGATCGTCGTCGAGAACGACTCGTCCGACGACACCGTGTCGGTCGCGCGCGAGGCGGGGGCGATCGTCTTCAGCCACCCGTTCACGACGATCGGACGGCAGCGCAACGCCGCGATCGCTCGCGCCCGTCACGAGTGGATTCTCGTGATCGACGCCGATGAGCGAGGGACGCCGGCGCTTCGTGAGGAGATCGCTCGTGTCGTCATCGGCGCGCCGCACAACGACGCCTACCGCGTGCGGCGTCGCAACTTCTTCCTCGGTCGCGAGATCAGGCACGGAGGGTGGGAGCGCGACCGCCCCATCAGGTTCTTTCGAAGCCGGATGCGCTACGACGAGCGTCCGGTGCACGAGCACGTGGTGGCCGATGGTCCGGTCGGCGACCTCGCTTCCCCGATGCTCCACTACCCGTACGCGTCGCTGGGCGAATACTTCGCGAAGCTCGATCGCTACAGCCGGTGGTGGGCCGAGCAGAGCTTTGCGCGAGGCCGTCGCGTCGGTGTGTGGACGGTCGCCGTGCGCCCGCCGATGCGGTTCTTCACCATGTACTTCCTTCGAGGTGGCATCCTCGACGGCGCGGTGGGTGTGATCGTCGCGGCGCTCGCGGCCATGAGCGTCGCCGCGAAGTACGCGCGCCTCTGGGAGCTGCAGAACCGCCGATGAGCGACGCGATCAGCCTGTCGCACAAGGCCGAATACGCGGCGATCCGCGCGGTCGTTCGTGCCCTCGGCCTGCTCGACTGGCGACGGGCGGGTGGCATTGGCGCCCGCATCGGTGCGCTGGGTTACCGCCCGCTCGGGATCCGGCGACAGGTGGTCGAGCGTCAGATCGCCGCCGCATTCCCGGGGCTCAGCGAGAAGGGCGTGAGGCGCATCGCGCTCGGCGCCTACGAGCACCTCGGCCGAGCGTCCATCGAAGCGGCTATCCTGCCGCGCCTCGGTCGCGACGCGGTGCTCGATCTGTTCGAGGGCTCGAACTTCGGCGTCGTCGAAGAGGCGATGCGGCCGAAGCGCGGACTGATCTTCGTGACCGGCCACGTGGGAAACTGGGAGCTCGCGGGCGCGTACGTCGCTGCACGCGGCATCCCCATCGACGCCATCGCGCGCCGCATGAAGAACCCGCTCTTCGACCGCTACCTCACCGACACGAGGTCGCAGATCGGCATGCGTGTCGTTCACGACGCCGACGCCGTTAGGCAGACCCCTCGCGCGCTCCGCGAGGGGCGGGCGGTGGCGTTTCTCGCTGATCAGGGCGTGCTCGGGCTCGCATCGACGTTCGTGCCGTTCTTCGGCCGCCCGGCGAAGACCCCGCGCGGTCCCGCCGTGTTCGCGCTGCGGCTCGGCGTGCCGATCGTGTTCGGGGCGGCCCTGCGTCAGCCGAGCGGGAAGTATCGCCTCGTGTTCGAGCCGATCGAGGTGGAGCACACGGACGATCGCGACAAGGACATCGACGCGATCGTCGCGCGCTATACGGCGACGCTCGAGCGCTGGGTGCGTCGCTACCCCGAACAGTACTTCTGGCACCACCGCCGCTGGCGCCGCCAGCCAGCTGGCACCCCTCCAGAGCTGGCGGAGCCGAAGTGACGGCGCCTGCCCCGACGCGCTCCGTCTGGCGGACGCTGCGCCGTGACACGCGAGCCCTCATCGGACTCGTCGTCATCGCGCTCATCGTCGCGCTCGCGGTGTTCGCTCCGCTCGTAGCGACCGATGATCCCCTGCGCATCGATCTCGTGCGGCGGCTGGCCTCTCCCTCGGCGTCGCACTGGATGGGCACCGACGTGCAGGGCAGGGACATCTGGTCGCGACTGGTCTACGGCGCACGCGTGTCGCTCGCGGTCGGACTCGTCTCGCAGGCCATCGCACTCTCGCTCGGTGTCGTGTTCGGGTTGCTCGCGGGCTATTACGGGCGCTGGGTGGATGAGCTGGTGATGCGCCTCGCGGACGTGACGCTCGCGTTCCCGACGCTGCTCCTGTTGATCGCGATGGTCGCTGCCCTGAATCCATCGCTCGGGGTCGTGCTGCTCACCATCGGCATCGTGGGCTGGGCGGGGATGGCGCGGCTCGTCCGCGGCCAGGTGCTCGTCGTTCGTCAGCTCGAGTACGTGCAGGCAGTTCGCGCCCTTGGCGCACGCGATACGCGGATCATCGCGCGACACGTGCTGCCTAACGTCATCGCGCCGGTGGTGATCGCCGCGACGCTCGGGGTCGCGGGCGCGATCATGGCGGAGGCCGCGCTCTCGTTCCTGGGACTCGGCGTGCAGCCGCCGACGCCGAGCTGGGGCGGCATGATCGCCGACGGCCGCGACCTGAGCCTCCTCCGAAACGCGCCGTGGACGTCGGTCTTCCCCGGGCTGGCCATCGGCGCCGCGGTGCTCGGCTTCAACCTGCTTGGCGATGCGTTGCGAGACGCGCTGGATCCGCGACGGATCGAGGCGGCGATGCCCGCGCAGCCGGTTCTTTCCGCCTCAGCGAAGCCGTGACCGAATCGCTCGACGACGTCGCCGGGCTCCGCCTGCGCGAGTTCGCGTGGGCCGCGCGCGGTGACCACATCTTCCTGAACCACGCGTCCACGGGGCCGCAGCCGCGTCGCACGGTCGACGTGCTTCAGGAGTGGGCCGCACTGCGCGCCGAGCCATGGCGCATCAGTGTGGAGATGCAGTTCGGGACGCTCGCGACGGCACGCGAGAGGTGCGCGCGGCTCATCGGCGCGAGCCCGTCCGGGATCGCGCTCATGGTGAACACCTCGTACGGGCTGAATCTCGCCGCGCGTGCGTTGCCGTTCGAGCCCGGTGACGTGGTCCTCACGAGCGACCGCGAGTATCCGTCGAACATCTACCCGTGGCTCGAGATGCAGGTGGCGCGCGGCATCATCCTGCGCCGCATTCCGTGCGAGGGTGTGCTGCCTGACGAGGAGGCGATTCTGGCCGCGCTCGACGAGCCGCGGGTGCGCGGCGTCGTGTTGTCCTGGGTCTCGTTCGCGACCGGGTATCGAATCGATGTCGAACGCATCGGCCGCGCCTGCCGCGAGCGCGGGATCTGGTTCGTTCTCGACGCGATTCAGGGCGTCGGCGCGATCCCCATCGACGTCCGTACGGCGCACGTGGATGTCCTTTCGTGCGGCGGCCAGAAGTGGCTGCTCTCACCGTGGGGGAGCGGGTTCGTCTGGCTTCGCCCCGACCTCGTCGAGACGCTCCGGCCCATCGACGTGAGCTGGATGGCGACGCGAAGCTCCGACGACTTCTCGCGCCTGACGGACTACGACTTCACCTATCGGGAGGACGCCCGACGCTTCGAGGTGATCACGCTCCCGTATCAGGACTTCGCGGGCATGAACGCGAGCCTCGAGCTGTTCCTGGAGCTCGGGCTCGAGTCGGTGTACGCGCGAGTGAATGCGCTCGCGACACGCATCGTGCACTGGGCGTGCGACCGCGATGACGTTCGTCTCGTGACGCCCGCGGACTCGGCGAAGCGGGCCGGCGTGATCGCCGTGGCGCCCCGCGACCCGGTCGCTGCGTCGGCGCGCCTGACGGCGGCTGGCGTCATCCATTCGCTTCGTGAGGGAGCGATCCGGCTCTCGCCGCATTTCTACAACACCGAAGCCGAGATCGACGGAGCACTCGAGCTCCTCGTGAGCGGTTAGGGTTCGTCAGCCGAGCACGCGAACGATCGCGATCTCGCGCGCGCCCTTGCGAAGAACGAAGTACTCGCCGTGAATCGCCCGGCTCGACGCGAGCACGGTACTCTCGGGCGACAGTTTCTCGCCGTTGGCGTACAATCCACCTTGCTGCAGCAGTCGCCGAGCGTCGCCCTTCGACTTGACCAGGCCCGTCGCGACGAATGCGTCGAGCGTATCGACCCCGCGACCTGACTGACCGTCCTTCAATCCCACCGGCACCGTCCGCCCGTCCGCCATGGTGACGCTGGCAGTGGTGCCGGTCGGCCCGTCCGTCAACGTCCGCGCGTCGATGATGGCCGACGGAAGCTCCTGGAGCAGCGCCTCGAGCACGCCTCCGGCAAACTGACGCGGATCCGCGCTGCGGTCGAACACGAGACTCGACGCATCCGCCGCGATGCGTGTCGCATCCGCGCCGTGCACGCGCGTGGTGACGTCGGTCGCGAGCGCGCGCTGCGCCTCACGCCCCTCGGGCCGTTCCGCGAGCCCGCGCTCGAGCGCCTCGATCTCCTCGCGCGAGAGCAGCGAGAAAAGACGCAGGTACCGCCCGGCATCGCGGTCGTCGGCGTTGATCCAGAACTGGTAGAACTTGTACGGCGACGTGAGCGTCGGGTCGAGCCAGACGGCGCCAGCTTCGGTCTTCCCGAACTTCGTTCCGCTCGCGGTCGTGACGAGTGGCAGCGTGACCGCGTGCGCCTCGGCCCCTGACGCGCGTCGAATGAGCTCGACGCCCGCGGTGATGTTGCCCCACTGGTCGCTCCCGCCGATCTGTAGCCGCGCCCCCTCGCGCCGATGGAGCTCGAGGTAGTCGTACGCCTGCAGCAGCATGTACGAGAACTCGGTGTACGAGATCCCGCTGTCGAGACGGGACTTCACCGAGTCCTTCGCGATCATGTAGTTCACCGTGAAATGCTTTCCCACGTCACGCATGAACTCGATCGCGCCGAGAGTCATGAGCCAGTCCGCGTTGTTGCGCATCATGGCCGCCCGCGCGCCGGTGAAGTCGAGGAACCGCTCGAGCTGATGCCGGATCGCGCGCGTGTTCTCCTCGACCACCTCCAGCGAGTTCAACGTCCGCTCGGCCACCTTGCCGCTCGGGTCGCCGATCATGCCGGTGCCGCCGCCCACGAGGGCGATCGGCCGATGGCCCGACCGCTGCAGATGGGCTAGCCCCATGACGGGGATGAGGTTGCCAACGTGCAGGCTCCGCGCAGTCGGGTCGAACCCGCAGTAGGCCGTGATCGGTCCCGCCGCGAGCATCCCCTGAACGCCTTCGGTGTACTGATAGAGCAGCCCGCGCCACGCGAGCTCATCGAGAAAGGGAAGTCCAGTCATTCGAGTAAGATATGCGGCCAGATGGGGTCGGAGTCGGGCCGATTGGGGTCGGAGTCCAGGGGCACCATTCCATTGCGCATTGAAACGATGCCCCTGGACTCTGACCCCAACACGCCCACAAGCCCAAGTGCCGCTGCAGTCTCCTGTTCCCGGTCGCCTGTCAGTTCCGTAGCTTCTGTGTCCGATGAAAAACCCGTCTCGCCTCCGCCGGTTCACCGAGAACAACCCCAAGCTCGTGCGCGGGATTCTCTTCGCTACGACGTTCCTCGTTGCGTTCGGCGGCGGTGCCGCCTATGCGAGCTGGGCGCTCGTGTGTCGCGAAGGACGCTGTCCGCCCGTGCAGATCCTCGACAGCTACACGCCACGCCAAACGTCGAAGGTCTACGCCGCCGACGGACGCTTCGTCGCCGAGGTGGGGCTCGAGCGACGCACGCTCGTCAAGATCGGCGAGATCCCGAAGCTCGTCCGCGACGCGTTCGTGCTCGTCGAGGACAAGCGCTTCTACCGCCACTCGGGGATCGACTGGATCCGCGTGCCCGGCGCTGCGCTGCGAAACCTCCGCGCCGGGTCGACGCAGCAAGGCTTCTCGACGATCACAATGCAGCTCGCGCGCAACGTGTTTCCCGAGCGCATCTCGCGCGAGCGGCGCGGGCTCGAGGGGCTCGTCAGAAAGCTCAAGGAAGTGAAGGTCGCACGCGCCATCGAGACGAGGTATTCGAAGGACAAGATCCTCGAGCTCTACCTCAACCAGATCAACCTCGGCAACGGCGCGTACGGCGTCGAGACGGCGTCGCAGCGATACTTCGGCAAGTCCGTCGACGATCTGAACCTTGCCGAAGCGGCAACGCTCGCCGCGCTTCCGAAAGCACCGGCGCGATACAACCCGCGCCGATTCCCGGAGCGCGCGATCCAGCGCCGCAACACCGTCATCGAGGTCATGCGCCTGAACGGCGCCATCAGTGACGCCGACGCCAGCCTCGCCAAGGCGTATCCGCTGCGGCTCGGGAGCAAGGCGGAGTCGGGGGAGGTCGCCCCGTACTTCATCGAGTGGGTGCGCCAGCAGCTCGACGAGAAGTTCGGCGCGCGGTTGTACGAGCAGGGACTGCGCGTCTACACGACGCTCGACCTCGACATGCAGTCGGCGGCGGAGCGCGCGCTCGAGAACCAGCTCCGCGCGATCGAGGGTGGGAAATACGGTCGCTTCCCGCACCGCACGCTCGAGCAGCTGTCGGCGCGGGCGGCCAACGGCGACGACCCGTCGGCGGCGGCGAACTCGCCATACCTCCAGGGTGCGTTCGTCGCCATCGATCCGCGCGATGGGTCGGTTCGCGCGCTCGTCGGCGGCCGTCAGTTCGACGACTCGAAGTTCAATCGCGCGACGCAGGCGCTGCGTCAGCCCGGGTCGACCTTCAAGCCGATCGTCTACGCTGCCGCGTTGCAGAACGGCCGCTCGCCGGCCACCGTCATCGACGACGCGCCCATCACGCTTCCGCAGGTTGGCGACGCGTGGTCGCCGCAGAACTACGACGGCAAGTTCGAGGGGCCGATCACGCTGCGCCGCGCGCTCTACATGTCGCGCAACCTCCCGGCGATTCGCATGGGCATGGAGCTCGGCGAGCCGACCGTGATCGACATGGCGAAGCGATTCGGTCTGAGCTCGACGATCCCACCGTATCCTTCCATTCACATCGGGTCCGCCGACGTCTTCCCGATCGAGATGATCGCGTCGTACACGACGTTCGCGAACCTCGGCGTACGGACGTCGGCGAATGCGATTCGGCGCGTCGAGAACCAGCAGGGCGAAGTGCTGTGGGAGCCGCAACCCGAGCGCACGCAGGTTCTGAGCTCGCCCGAAGCGTGGATCATGGTCAACATGATGAAGGACGTCGTGATCCGCGGGACGGCAGCGGGAAGCGTGGGCTCGAGGTTCCGCGTGCCGTCCGGCGGCAAGACCGGAACGACGAACGACGGGGCCGACGTCTGGTTCATCGGCTACACCGCCGACCTCGTGGCTGGCGTGTGGATGGGCTTCGACAAGCCGCAGAAGATCAAGTCGAACGCACAGGGCGGTGAGCTCGCGGGACCGGCGTACGCGTCGTTCATGACCGAGGTCTATCGCCGCAAGCCGCAGCCGCCCGACTGGCCGCGGCCGGAGGGCATCACGACTCGGGACATCGATCGCACGACGGGGCAGCTCGCGAACCCGTATTGTCCGCTCGAAGTCGTCGCGACCGAGTACTTCCTGTTCGGCACCGAGCCGATCGAGGAGTGCACGGTGCACTCGCCGTTCAACATGGCGCAGCCGTTCGACTCCACCCTGCGTCCCGGCGCGCCCGCCCGGCCCGGCGCCCCGTTGCCGCCAGGCAAGGCACCGCGCGATACGACGCCGAACCCGTTCAAGATTCCCTAGAGGAACGGGTTTGAGGATCGACTGATCGGTATGGTCTGGACGCCGGTCGACTGCCACGCGCACTCGACCTTGTCGGACGGCGCGCTCGACGTCGCGTCGCTCATCGATCGCGTGCGCGGCCGTGGCGTTAGGCCCAGCGTGAGCGATCACATTTCGCGGGATGTGAACGGTGCCGTCGACTCGCTCGAGGCCATTCGCGGCTACCTCGATGAGCTCGAGATGCACGATGTTGCTCGCGGTGGTGAGTTCTGCTGGCACGACGATCTGTGGCGCGAGCTCCCTGACGACCTCGCCGCGCGGTTCACGCACCGACTTGGCTCATTGCACGCGATCTTCCTGGACGACGGCTCGCTCGTGCACGCGTTCTCACGGCGGTTTCCATCCACGCTTTCGCCCGAGGCCTACATGGACGCCCACGCCGCGAACGCCGAACGATTGGCGGCCGAAATGCCCGTGGACATTCTCGCGCACCCGACGCTCGTCGCGTTGCCGCTCCGTGGCGTGCCCGCCGAAGAGCTGTGGACCGAGGAGCACGAGGACCGGCTCGTGACCGCGCTGCACGACGCCCGAATGGCATTCGAGATCTCCGCCCGGTACCGGCCGCACGAGCGACTCGTTAGGCGCGCCGCCGACCGCGGCGTTCGGATCGCGCTCGGATCGGACGGCCATGCGGCCGATCAGGTCGGGGACCTGACCTTCCCGCTCGCCATGGCCCGCCACTGCGGCGTGCGCGACGCGGATCTGTTCGACCCGTACGAGCGCCTGGCGTGACCCGCGCGCACGCGCCGTGATTCGCTACCACGCGCGATGGATCATCCCCGTCTCGCGCCCGCCCATCGAGAACGCCACGGTGGTCGAGGACGGGGGACGCATCGCGTACGTCGGCCCGCGAGCCGGAGCGCCGATGGGTACGGACATCGAGCTCGGCGACGTGGCGCTCGCCCCCGGGCTCGTGAACGCCCACACGCACCTCGAGCTCACCGTCATGCGTGGCTTCCTCGAGGACCTGTCGTTCCGCAGGTGGATCGCCCGGCTCACGCAGGCGCGACGGGAGGTGCTCACGTTCCAGGCGCTCGTGGATTCCGCGCGCGCCGGCATCGCCGAGGGGCTTCTGGGTGGCGTGACGACGTTCGCCGACACGTCGGAGTCCGGCGCTCCGTTCGTCGCCATGCGCGATGCCGGTGTACGCGGCGTCGTGTACCAGGAAGTGTTCGGCCCCGACCCCGCGCAGTGTGCCGAATCGCTCACCGGATTGCGCGAGAAAGTCGGTGCCATGCGCGGCGAGGCCACCCCGCTCGTGCGTGTCGGCGTGTCTCCCCATGCACCGTACTCCGTCTCCGACGCGCTCTTCCGCGCCACGGCCGAATACGCGCGATCGGAATCGCTGCCGATCGCGGTCCACATCGCCGAGAGCGAAGACGAGTCGCGACTCGTGACCGAGGCTGCCGGCGACTGGGCAGACGCCCATCGCGCGCGCGGATTGGTCGTCGCGGCCAGGGGCCCGTCGCCAGTTGCGATGCTCGAGCGAAACGGCGTGCTCACGGCGCGCCCGCTCCTCATCCACTGCGTGCGTGTCGGCTCCGCCGACGTTGCGTTCATCGCGCAGCATGACTGCGCCGTCGCGCACTGCCCGGCGTCGAACGCGAAGCTCGGGCACGGCATCGCACCGCTGACCGAGCTGCTCGAGGCGTCGGTGCGCGTTGGACTCGGGTCGGATTCCGTCGCGAGCAACAATCGCATGGATCTGCTGGACGAAGCGCGCGTGGCGATCCTGATGCAGCGCGCGCGAACCGGTCGCTACGACGCCGTGTCCGCTGCACGGGCGCTGGAGCTCGCGACGCTCCGTGGCGCTGAAGCGCTCGGGATGGAGCACGAGATCGGATCGCTCGACGTCGGCAAGTCCGCCGATCTCGCCGCATTCCCACTCGCGGACGTTCGTGCCGCGCCGGTCTACGACCCGGTCACGTCGCTCGTGTTTGCGACCGCCGGTTCGCGCGCGATGTTCGTCTGTGTGGCGGGCAAGGTGCTGGTGCGCGACGGACGTCTCACGGGACCAGCGACCCCCGTCCCGAGCCTCGACCCGTATGCGCAAGCGCTCGCGGCGTGGTCCGCGGCGCACCCGCCGGACGCGCATCGCGCCTAACGATTGTCGGTGCCGGCGCGCAACGATCGACTACCGACGACCGTGTTCCCGCCATTATCATCCCAACACGCCCCCCAACCAACAGGGTACAGGAAATGACTGACCGCTCTGCCGGTCGCACCGCGAAGATCTGGCGCGACGGGGAGCTCGTGAACTGGGAGGACGCGACTATCCACGTGATGAGTCACGTCGTCCACTACGGATCGAGCGTATTCGAGGGTATCCGGTGCTACGAGACGCCCCACGGCGGCGCGATCTTCCGCCTGCGTGACCACATGCGCCGGCTTCACGACTCCTGCCGGATCTACCGCATGCCGATGCGGTGGACAATCGACGAGTTGATGCAGGCCGCCGTGGACACGGTGAGCGGCAACGACTTGCGGGCTTGCTACTTACGCCCTGTCGCCGTACGGACCGGGGAACAGATGGGGTTCTATCCCGTCGGCGTCCCCGTCGAGACCTTCATCATCGCCTACCACTGGGGGGCTTACCTCGGTCACGAGGCGCTCGTCAACGGAGTAGACGTCGCCGTCTCGAGCTGGCGGCGGGCTGCCCCCGACACCTTCCCGACGCTGGCGAAGGCGGGCGGCAATTACCTGAGCTCACAGTTGTCGAAGGCCCAGGCAAGGCTCGACGGGTACGCCGAAGGGATCATGCTCGACTCGTTCGGGCATGTGTCCGAGGGAAGCGGCGAGAATCTGTTCCTCGTCCGTGACAACGTGCTTTTCACGTCGCCGCTGACGGCCGGCATCCTGAACGGCATCACGCGCGACTCCGTGATTCGGATCGCCCGGGATCTCGGCCACGAGGTTCGGGAGCAGAATATCCCCCGCGAGATGCTTTATGTTGCGGACGAGCTATTCTTCACTGGGACCGCGGCCGAGCTGACCCCCATTCGCTCGGTGGACCGGATCGAGGTCGGAACAGGGAAGCCCGGGCCCGTGTCCCTCGCGATCCAGGATCGCTTCATGGCGATCGCGAAGGGTCGCGTGGCGGATCCGTACGGGTGGCTGACCCCGGTTCCGGTCGCGGCGACCGCTGGCGTGTGAACGTCTGTTACTGAAACGGCTGGGGCGTAGGCTTCATCTTGTTATCACATCGGCACTTTACTAGGTTGCGAGGGGTCTAACACTCGGCGGGAGCCAGCCTCGTCGAGCGACGGTGCCACTGAAGAAGAGCCCGGACTCCCGCATGGATGAGTTCCTGCTGGAGTTCGCATACGCACCGAAGGGAGGTGTGCGTGATCCTTGGTTGTCTGGCACTGAATGCGTCGTTCGAACCGCTGACCATGGTTCCCATGCGTCGGGCGCTCCGCCTCGTCATCGACGGGAAGGCGGAGATCGTCGAGGCTGACCCCGATCGGATGGTCCGGTCGGAGCGGCTGACGATGCCGCGTCCGGCTGTGATCCGGCTCACGAAGTTCATCCACGTCCCACGACGCTTCCGCAGGCAGGTGACGAACACCTTCCTGTTTGCGCGCGACCGCTACCGCTGCCAGTACTGCGGCCGCACGCAGGCGGAGCTGCGTCCGCGCGAGTCTCTCACGAGGGACCACCTGATTCCTCTTTCCCGCGGCGGCACGAACGACTGGAGCAACGTCGTCACGGCCTGCAGTCCGTGCAACACGCGCAAGGCGAACCGCCTCCCGAGCGAGATCGGGATGCACCCGATGCACGCGCCGGTGGAGCCGCACTTCGTTCATCTCAGCTGGGCGGTCCGCCGCCTCACGCCCACGCAGGCGCGGTACATCCGGCTCTTCTACGGCGCGGAAGTCCTGCACCAGATCGAAGAGTTGGAAGGCCGGCACCACCATCACGGCACGCACCATCGATCTGGATAGATCCTGCAACAACGCTGTAGCTGAGAGCTGGAACTGGTTGCTGCGGGCTCACCGCAAACCCCTCGGGAGGCCTCTCGTGTGAGAGGAGCTTACCGAGGGGTTTGGTTTTCACCCTGCCGCAACCAGTTCCAGCGAACGGCAACCAGCGCTGTCCTCCTACACCTCCTCAATCTTGATTCGTGGCTCGGAATGTCTCGGTGCGTTGCTCGTATCTCCGCGTCTCTCCGCCGAGCAGCCGAGTGGCCAGAGTGGAGAGCCCCCGGCCGAGCGCAGTGCCGGGGTTTCGTTTGCCTCGAACGGCGGGACGCAGCTCGCCGCGCAGCCATCGCTCCAGCTCGTCGAGGTCCGACATCGAGAGCACCTCGACCTCGAGCACCACGTTGTAGTACTGGCGCGCGCGCGTGCGTCGGGCGGGTAGCGGCGCCAGGAACGGTCGCGCGACCGCCGCCTGCGCGTCCTCGTACCGCTCGAACCGCCCGACCGTCTCCACGCGCTCGCCGACGTGACGCGACACCCGGTACGTCTTCGTGAGCGGCTCGTAGCGCACGAAGACATCCCACTCGATCGACGACTCGACGTCGTCGAACCACCCGCCCCGAGACCAGAGGTCGGCGCGATAGTGCAGCCGGGCGGGGAACCCGTTCTGCAGGAGGCGTCGCAGCTCGCCGTCGGCAATCACGTTCGCAGTCCGCACGACCGGACCGGTAGGCACTGCGTTACCCGAGCTCGGAAGAGAGACGTCGATTCGCGCCGAGTTCTGGGCTGGAGGCGCTTCGCTGCGCCCACTGCCGTCGCGTCGCGCCGACGCCTGCGCGCCGGCGCTTTCCGCAGTCCCGACGGCGGATAGCGCGAACGCGAGAGCGAGAACGACGCGTGGCGGACGCACGGATCCTAGAAGCGACGCCCGACGCGGATGAAGAAGTTCGGCGGCTCCTTCGAGTCGGATACCGACTTCGCCACGAAGACGCCGATCAGCCCACCATCGAATCCGATGCCGATGTCGGTCTTGAACGTCGAGAGCGACGGGAGCTTGTCCTTCTCGTACTGCATCTCTCCCTGACGCGCGCCTACGAGCCAGCCACGCCCTGCATCGGCGAACAGAACCCACTGGGCCCGGTGTCGCCAGCCGCCTCGACGCCACGAATCATCGAAGTCGCCGAACAGCGACATCCAGAGGTCGCCGCGATACTCGGCCTGCACCAGCACCATGCGCTCACACTGGGCTGGCACGCCTAACGGGATTTCGGCGCCGGTGTTGCTGCACTGGAGCATGTCGTCGCCCGCGCCCGTGCGCCGGAACGGGTAACCCGGAAGCGTTCCCGGTCCGCCGAGCGACACGCGTCGCTGCGTCGGAAGCTCATCGCCGTTCAACCAGCCGCCGCCCACGACGCGGAAGTTCAGCTGCGCGTCCGGCGAGAGCCGGAGATAGCGCCGCATGTCGAGGAAGCCGCGAGAGTATCGCGTCAGGCCGTCGTCGTCGGGATCGCGAACACCCGGTGACAGCGTACCGAACGACGTGGTCCGTCCGCTGCCATGCTCGTAATCGGCGATGATGTGCCACCCCGACTGCGGGTCCTCTTCGTCCGTGCGCGTGTCGATCTCGAGCGTGCCGTTCGCGATGTGAAAGCGTCCTTCGTCCATCGTCGGGTTCGGGCGCCACACCTGACTGTTCCGAAAGAGGGTGAACGGGTCGAGTGTGCTGCGCGACGCCCATCGCTCATCGGCGAGCGAGGCCGTGACATCGAGTCCGGGGACGACCGTGAGTCGCACGAACCCGGACCCGCCGTGGCGGTTGTAATAGTCGCGGTAGTCGCGATGCAGGAAGAACGACGCGAGCCCGACCTCGACGTCGGTGAGGTGCCATTCCTCGGGTGCGTCAACGAGGTCGTAGAGTCGACCGCCGATCGCCAGACCCGGCCCGCGACCCATCGCGAGCTCGGCCTTCACGCTGTGTCCGACGGTGTGCGAGTTCCACTCGAGATCCTGGCCCGTGCGGAACACCCCGAGGATATCGACCGAGACGCGATTGGCGCCGAACCGGTGGCCGAACGATGG
>Ga0075420_100001914_pt1 | contig 17830 bp, 16 predicted proteins | sample SoiMetdeltSBSDD4_FD_75296 | JGI IMG/M metagenome (GOLD analysis project Ga0075420, IMG submission 75296) | Bulk soil microbial communities from a Populus tree surrounding site in Tennessee, USA - Soil MetaG P. deltoides SBSDD4 | ecosystem: Environmental > Terrestrial > Soil > Tree plantation... | reverse complement strand
AAGCTGAAGTCTCTTATGCGCCGGACTGACTAGTCCATTAAAGAACAGGTTAGAAAAAACCTCCGAGATTTCAACATTCGCTAAATACACGTTCAGAACAATAATAATATTATCCCAATTTTCCAATTATTTCTAACTGCATCCCAAGGCACAACTTAACTATCTAATTTAATGCTCATGTCAAAAGCTAAAGTACAAGATAAAAAGCGTAGGCGGTAAGGCGTGCCCTAGGGCTCTCTTTATTATTTTTGGTGCTTCATTGCTGTATCTTATGACAGAAGGAGGAAAAAACAGCAAATTAGATGAAAATAGGCGACCATAACTGAGATACCGAAAAAATGCACCTTCAAAAAGAGCAACGGAACGCATCAAGCGCAAGCAACTGCATTAACAGTAAGTCAAAGACAGCTATATAGAGAGGGCGTTGGACGACAGACAGAGCTGCAATGGACGAATAACCAGCACAGACATGACACCGATACTATGCGACGGCATTCGTCAGAAAAGCCATCGGAAAGAAGAGAATGGCCAAAAAAAGTTGCGATTTTGAGAACGAATCATATCTGCAAATACTCTAGTTATGCTAGGAAGAGATCCGAGGGGCTCAGAATTTTAGCAAATATTTGCTTGGGTATATGCAATTCAGTTATCTAATTGGTTCAGTTCTGCTTTCTGCCAGGGTCTAATTCTGGTAAAAAATACTTCGTCTCCGGGGAATATGCATCATCTGGTTGAGATCCTGTTTCCATTGAATGCGCATATGATCAGGGGTATTCAGCGATATCTAGGTTATTGTTAATTCGAGAGAATAGACGTATCCTAAGGACAAATATGTATTGGATAACGCGCCTAAGAGTAAACACTTTCGATCTCTTTAGTTATCCTTTTTATTAAATCTTGAGCAGAGGATGGTTTCTTGATAAAACATATAGATGAATACGAATTCGGAAAAAGCTCCTTTAAAGCTTCAAAGTATACTTCGAAGGCGGTCATGAAGCATATCCTAGTTCTTTTTTCCTTTCTGCCTTGATCCTCACTGATCATGCTGCCGCTATCAGGAGAATCTATCCTTTTTTGGAGCTCTTGATATAATTCAAATCCGTCCATTTTGGGCATTTTGATATCAAGCAATATCAAGTCATATGCGGAAGGTTTGTTCTGCTTATCTTCGTTATTGAAGCTAGAAAGTGCTAGCAAAGGATCATTGAATGTGACAACCTCAAAGCCACCATAATCCTCCAACGCTTCCTTGAGAAAGAAAGTGACATCTTCCTCATCATCGACAATGAGGATTCGACCACCACTTCTGCGAAATGGTTCTTCAGTCATTTCCGTCTCACGTTCTTGGGGCTTCTCTTCAGACAATATCAGGGACCTATTTGTACAAACAAATCTATAAAAGAATATTGGTCTATCTGCTCCTCACTCTTAAGCGAAAAGTGGACCAGCAACAAATTTTAACATAGCTAATTAGAGGTAAAACATTCCGCGCCATATGGCCGCAAAGCCTGTTTTCCAGATAGAGATCAAGGAAAACAAATAAGACTAAGTCTTATGACGATCACGATACTCAGAGCTGCAAAATCCTCGAAATGGCCTATCAAATAATAATATGTTAGAATATGGAACAGAAAAAAATTTGAAACAGGAACAGTGAAGCCAATCACCAAAGTCAATTTTAAATTAGATAAGGGATGGCTGATAAGGGGAGTTGAATCAACAGAAAGCGTAGCAGATCTAAATGAATAAGAGTTTCGTAGAAATACTATAAAGATATTAACAATCCATCCTGTAAGGTTCAGCAGGTACCGCACTGAAAGAGCAGTTAGTCCTTCAAAGGTAGTCTAAAGGTGAATGTTGCACCCTTAGCGTTGTTATTGTTTTCAGCCCAAATTTTGCCGTGATGTGCCTCTATAATGCTTTTAGATATGAATAATCCAAGACCTGTACCTGTATGGGATTTAGTTGTGAACTTTGTGAAAAGGCGTGACAGGATTTGAGGGTCAATGCCCGTGCCCGAATCTTTAACTGATACTACCAGTTGTCCGTCAATATTTTTAGCTGAAATATAAATTGTCCCCTTTTTCATAAATTTGACACCATTGGTTAGTAAGTTTGAAACAACTTGACTAATCCGCGTTCGGTCAGCTTCGATCATTATTTTTCTTGTTTCATATGAAAATTTGATACTGTCGTCCTCCAACCTTCTCTTTGCATCTTCAACAGCAGATTCAATCACTTCAGATATATCGAATGTTTCCTTATTAAGATCAAGTCTGTTTCCTTCTATTCTTGTGACATCAAGGATATCATGCGTTAGTCGTTCGAGACGCTCAGCATTTCTAGCTATCGCCTTAATCGCTTCCTCCCTGCTTTCCGGTTTTAGATATAAGAGGTCAGAATATCCTATGATAGCCTGGGTAGGCGTCCTTAATTCGTGAGCTGCTACATTGATGAATTCGCTTTGCATCTTGTCATGAACTTTAAGTTGGTCAACAGCTTCCTGTAGTGACTTATTTGTCTGCTCGAGCTCTGCAGTCTTTGACTTGACCATTGCGGACAACCTTCTGTTCCAGATCAAAATAAGATACGCAATACCTATTCCGATGGCTCCTATTAAGGCAATCACAATTAAATTGAAATTTCTCTGCTGTTCGATTAATGATCCAACAATTCCTTGGATGTTATGAGGAGTTACAATGTAAACAACTGCAAAATTGTCCCCGCTAAAAGAAACTGGCTGGTATGCTATCGTGCTTGTATTGCCTGCTGCAGTGATATCCCCTGATCCAGCACTCCCTTCAAGCGAGTCACGTAAGAAAGAATTGAAGGTGTCCCTTATTTCCAGTGGAACGATAGATTGAAACTCCTCCCCGAAAACATCAATGCCTGTGTATGATCCATTTGTCGAGTATAAAATCATGCCATTTCTATCCACCATTCCGAGTGTGCTCCCATACTTGGTCGAAAGCTGGCTTTGTAAAACTCGGCCCATCTGATCAAGTTCAATTGCAGAAACGACAACACCGTTAAAGAAAGTACTATTATTGTTATTGTTGCCAGCTTGGTTTGTATCAACTATAATAGGATGTGCAATAAAGAGTCTCGGCACCCCATCAATCGATTCTATCAGGCTGCTAAAGTACGGTGCTAACGTATCTCGGGGTTCGGAGAAGTAGGGTCTAAAGCTTCTGTCATCACCTGCGTACTGGCTATAAATTGTGGAATTTTCAAATGCGTTAGCCCATAATAGCTTTCCGTCTTTGTCAAGCCAGAAGTAGCTTGAAGTAATATTGCTTGTAGTTTCTTGTGCGTCAGAAAAGAGCTCTTTTGAGCCTTCCAAATCTTGATTCTGTATAACAGGAATACCAGATAAGAGTGCTAGGTTGCTTCGCACAGCCTCTATACTGTTCTCAAAATTATTTGCTATGTCATGTGCTTGTATTTCAGCGTTAGACCTTATATCCTGAGTCCCAATCTTACGTATTTCCTCGGAAGTAAAGGCAGAATATTGATACGATGCGATTGAAAGACCGATTGCTATTGCACCAATCAATACAAGAACCGAAATATTAATGCCGCTCGGAACCCTCGTAGACACGATCATAAAAAGGGAAAGAGAGGTCTAAATAAACAAATTCTTCAAAATGTTCTATAAGACCTCTAACTAAATAATTATTTGTTAATGTTCGACAAGATATCTTTTACTAGCAGCCACGTTTATCAGGAATTAGGAATGTCCACTCGCAAGACCGTGATGGTATGTGATGATGAAGCAGATCTACTTTATCTTTTCAAGTCTGCTCTAGAGTCGACGTATAATGTTCTGGCTGTAGAATCAGGAAAAAGTTGTATAGAGAAATTTATCGAGGAGAAGCAAAACGGAAAGAAGGTGGATGCCCTTCTCCTAGATTACAAACTTGGCGACATGCCAGGAGATGTTGTAGCATGTAAGATACATCAACTAAATGGAGTAAAGACTTTACTTATCAGTGCTTACGAATTAGAACAAGCTGTAGTTAATAATCTTATAGACAGCAGGTGCATCATCGGCGTCATGAGAAAACCTATACGACTCTCTGCGATGATAAAGGAACTAGAAAAGGTGCTTGCAGTCAGCTAGTGTTGGAGCAGAAACATTGTTATATTTTTTTCAATCTCGAAGAGTTTGATTACTTGTGCAAGTCTCAGGCTGTGCAACGATTAGGAAAGAACGTCCGACTCCTCTGACCGAGGACCCAACACATTTGAAGTTCAACTCCTTCATTCTACCCAAGTTATTCTCCATCGTCTCGGTGCTAAATTCTTAAACATATACGCTCTAAGGCTAGTTAATCTTGTAACGCCTGAGATCGTTCCTCTAGTTGTTGTGGTAGAACGTCTGGAACATTGTTGTCATCATTAGTTCCTGGCAATGGCAAGGCACCTGTGACAGCGTTATCATCTATTGTTATACCTCTATCTATTTGAAAGCTCTGTCCTGTTACATGGTCATGCAATCGGTATGATATTAAATAATCACCTATGGGAAACGGTTCCTCCTGAGAAAGTGTTAAAGTCAAGGAGAATTCTGTGTTTTGTCTGTGGGAAATTAAGCTGGCTGCTGGCAAATCTTCAATGGTCGCCAAAACAGTTCCATCCGAATCAGCGATGATATAATCTGCTGTAATATTTATTAGATATAGCGTTCTCGAACCATCGGCGTTACTATTGCTTCCATCCAAGCTAATAATTGGCTCATGACCAAATCCTACTGGCTCCATATAAAGTACGATTGTTTCCCCTGGTCTGAATACGTTTGCTGGTACATGTTCTCGGTAGAGCCCGTAACCAAGATGAGATCCTTCTGCTACAAACACATCAAATTGCGAATTAAAAGCTGTGTTATTCCACGCCGACAGATATTGTTGTTGGGCAGCTTCAAATTCTGCAAGCTGGCTATTGACTCCGTCTTCAGTTAAGGCTGCCTCCGGGGTGGGAGAAGACAACTGAGCAAATGTCGTCTGTATTGGCGAAGAAATAAGTAAACTTATCGATAGGCTAAGTAGAGTCAAACTGAATGGAGTCATTATCAGATATGTTCCGCGAATTATTGTTTTATCCCTTTTCTCGGGGGCTGAATTATTATTATTAATCATCTATGAAGTTAAAATGTCCCTAAGGGATAAAAGGAAGACTTTACATACTTCAGAAGAATTCTCTTTTTCATACTAAAGATAATAGCTTCATTATTTTTGAGCAATGGCAGCGATACAATATGAAGTAAAATGATCAAAAATGATGGATGTGATGCTCTAGAATTCATTTTAGTAGTGTGCAGGACTACTCATACGAGAGTATTACTATATTGAAAATTTCCAGTGTCCTTGCGATATTACAAGATGAGTTTTTATATCAATCTGATTCCGATACGATTTGAAATGAGCTCAGTAGCCATTGAATACTATGATAGGAAATTTGGAGATGACAAGTCTGCTGCATTTATTCACCTAGTGAGAGAAATCGGCGAACTAGCTTTTGCTATGGAAAAGAACAATCTTGAACATGCCAAGCTCGAGCTTACAGAATCAACAGCATTGCTTTATTATCTTGCCTCCAAATATGAATTTGATCTAGCTGCGAATATTGAATCACTGTATACTAAGAAACTAGAGTTGTTGAAAACGTCTAAGAAGAGTCAATAAGTAGCTGTCCGTTACAGGATTCCGAGAATGCTAAGCACTTCGTTACTACCTCTGGAGAGCTCAAATTTACCAAACATAATATCGAATCACCTCAGGGATAAACCATTACATACTGAATCTTGGATAATGTAATATACAATTTTTAGAGCAAGATAAAATCCGCAATACCGACCTCCCCCTTTGATCGTATTACCGTACCGGCTGTTGATCTATTGATTTGACGTGGTGGATGAGATCCATAAGGAAGATATTGCAGAACCCAGAGCAACTTGAGCTTCCTATTCGGATATTAGGGATCTGAATTGATTCTTCTGCGCAATGCAAATCTGACCGCTTTTGAACTTATACTCTGTCCCTTCCCCTTAGATATTGACGCTGACAATACAGCGAATAGGATCCCCAGCGCTATAGCAGAGGTTGTCAGCCAAGTAATATAATTGTCAATTCCCATATCTGTCCTGTCCATATCTCTTAGAATACGTATTGCTATAGTGAATAGACCTTGACCTGTTCCGACAATTACGTGGAATTTTCCAATATTAACTCTATTTGCAGCGAAAAATCGGGCCCCAAGTAAAACGGAAATTCCTCCCGCTGAGGCAGCAATGCAAACACACCTATAGGTGTTATAAGATACTGCCAGAAGTCGCTTAGACCATCCATCGCAATGATCTCGTTTGTTACAAGGTTGTAAATCTCACATTTTCCTTGTATCCAGAGGAGATTAACAATATTCCTGATACAAATGCAATAGCTACTGCTGCTCTGTTCCTTGTTAGTTCATAGCGAAAGGTCTGCAACCTGTCATATAGCGGCTGCAATTTGACATCTCGTTCGGGTACATTGTCAAGCTCGGTCAGCAGATCTTTCATCATGGTATAGATGTATTTTGCATAAACCTCATTACAATTAATCTTCAATAACCTTCAATCATTATTATTGTTAATAGCCCAATGGATAAGTTGATAGCATTCTTTGCATATTTTTCTTTCATTTGTATGCTCACATGCATACACACTATCGGTGTTCGCTCCACATCTATAGCAAACTATCAATGACTTTACAGTGTAGGTTGAAGCAGATAAATTATGTGACTTCGCTGGAAAAAGTGTATCCGGATTTTTGTTCACTATGATCCAATAGAGGTGTCCGAAAGGAATCTGGCGTGGCACTTTAGTCCTGCTTTCAACTTACCTCTAATAGCCGTGTTGACATTAGCTTTTGACTTCTCCAATCGGACAGAATTCGAACGAGTAGAAATGATAATTTAAGAAGTAACGGTGATTGGTAGCTACCAGCAGCCAGTGTTAGCACAAGAACAACAGCAAAACATGACAGGAGGCGGATGAGGAGCAGGGAATGCAACTAATGAGACAGGCGGTGGAGAAACAACAACAGCCAGCGGGCCAGCAGCTGGTGAAGGCGATGGATCAGGTGGTGGTGCTGCGGGAAGCGGAGGAACAGCTCCCACCCAATAGCACAGCTAGACTGACAATAATAAGTAAAGAGATCTTGTTAGATTACTCTCCTATTTTTTGTTGTATTGGTTTGAGATCAAGATAAGCATACCTTTTCTATCGTTTGTGCGGACTGCATTTTTGGATATGCGTAAGACTTGTGTGTGAATAAGTCTGCCATAAAATGCATAGCAAGCGTCATATGTGGAGACAAGAGACGACCCATGGAGACTTTTGAAAATATAAGAGATTAAATGATGATGTGAATATGCCAATGGGTGGGGCGAATTCGGATGGGTCATCAAAGAACTACTCCTTTTGATAGGATTAATACTGTTAAAGAAAGTCAAAAAAGGATAAAGAAAGCCCTAGTCGAAGGTTTTGAGTATCATCATCTGGCAATTGCAAAATCAGACCAATTCTTAAGAAAACATACTTCTCAAAGACTAATCTTTGCAGTAATGTATGTCGATTTGGTGGGTTCCACCAAAATGAGTACTGAGTTGCCACCTGATTTTCTTTCAAAGATAATCACTGTGTTTTCTCAGGAGACATCATATATCATCGAACGATTTGGAGGGTTTTTGCTGAAATTTGTAGGGGACGCGTCTATTGGTTACTTCCCCTCTACTCAGAACCTTGATGATGTAGTTGTGTGTGGTCAGTCGATAGTCCATATAGTTAGAAATGCCATAAATCCATTACTTTTACAAATGGGGCATGCGGGGATTGAAGTTAAAGTAACTGCAGATCATGGCCAACATACAATAGTCCGCTATGGATCAGATGAAGAGAGATCTTATGTGGATATTATCAGCGCAACGATGAACCTTGCAGCGAAAATGCAATCTGTCGCAAGAGGTGGCCAAATGTTCATCGGCAAGTCGCTCTACGACAAATTAAGTTACGATTTGCAGAAGATTTTTGAAAAGTCAAACCTTGATCAAATCAAATGGAACTATCATAACTTGGCAGAGAAAAAACCTTATCAATTGTACGTTGCAACTTTCTGATGGATCAGTTCAATCCTAATTTGGCTATAATAGCATCAGAGATGAGCTAGAGATCATACACTATATTCATCATAAATCGTAAAAGTCATAAACAGATGCATAAATATCCTGACGTGAGGATTCTTTTAAAATTAACGAGCATTTCTAGTGATGCAAGAAAAGATGAAAGATATTGCATAATGCCTGAGAGCGAAGGAGGTAATAGGGCATAGGACAACAAGTTCCTTATTGATTTCTAACCATCCAACTGTGATGCTTGCTAGTCAACAAGAGCAAATAAAAAGGTAAAAAGTAAGAAGTTCATGCGTGCTAGGATCGGAAATTCAAAGAGCAGGGTTAACTCTTTTACAATCAGGTTCCGACATAATTTTACCACGTTATGCTGGGCTATTATCGCGCATAGTATCGAACTCAGCATTGCACCATGACTGATCACTACCAAGGCTACCAAATAAGTCGGCACTTCCATCATTGCCCATTAAATTGTCATCCCCAGCAGAACCAGAGATGGTATGGTCACCCCCACTACCCAGCACAGATAGAATCATTTTTATGCATTCCGTCTACGACATCTTGCCCATCATTAGCATCCATGAAATCATGGCCTGCGCCACCATTTATGCTATATCCACGTCCGTATCCATACACAGTCCATCATATCAAAATAATCCAATAATCTCTTTCTATGAATACTGTGCCAGTTATTACATCACCGCCTTGTAACATAGCGGATAGCTTCTTTTGTACATCGAGCTGTATCTGTCCACGCAGTATGCATTAGCGTTCCGCTAGAGCAGAGAAGAGGGCAATAATCATCCGCGATTTAGAGCATTTGTTGGCCTCATCGCGATGTTGGTATCAATGTTCACATAATCAGTGTGGCAGCAATAACAGCAGCATGGAAAGAAGATTGATACTATACAAGCTAGAAACATTTTAATTCTTAAACGAATGATGGACTATATTCAAAATTTTGCTATAAAAAATAAAGCTGTCGCTGGCTATGGCTATGATATGAACGCATCAAATATCCCGACTCTATAGTTAACAGAGACAAAGTGTATTTCAGCGAAGAAACTACATAATGAGGCTAAGTCCGACAGGAAAGGTAGACTGGCTGAAAGCCAGTCGAATTTGGAAATCCAGACAAATTCAGGCATTATCTCGACATCATCAGAAAAAACATTCCATCTCCAAATCATCTAGAACTATTTGTCGCGATATTTTAAATCAAGGACCGATGCATCATAACAAAATTGGGAGTTGCGCCTGAATCTGAAACAATCAAGATAATACGAGGTGCGGAGGACGCTATTAATGCAGCGGTCTTATTCTTTACAAGTGCTAGCACGGTTAGTGTCTATGCGGATGATGTGGCTCCTTCTCTTACCATTGGGGTTAAGCGTATTAAGAAATGTTACGAGGAGCTCAAGAGGAGAAATGCAAAGGTAAAATGGATAACAGAAATTACAAAGGATAATCTTTCTTATTGCCGAGAGATCACCCAGTATGCTGAGCTTCGTCATTTAGACGGAATCAAGGGCAATTTTGCTGTAAGTGATGAGGGCTATATTGCAACCGCCACAATCAATAAGGACCAGCCCGTGCCTGAGCTGATATACAGTAGCGCTAAAGGTATTATCGAACAGAATAGGTATGTCTTTGATACCCTATGGAGTAGGGCGGTTGTAGCGCAAGACAGGATAAAAGAAATTGAAGAGGGAACGATTCGTCGAGAAACAAAGACTCTGAAGAATCTGGGCGAGATTCTTCAGGAGACTGCGGCTTTGGCTGGTCGTTCAAAGCGCTATTCTGTTTGTTCTGGTTCTAATGGATTGCTATATGCTTACACTCATTTCCTTGATGTCTTCAAAGATATACTCGATCGACACCTAAATAATACACACTCAGGCATAAGGTGGATTACAAAGATAGACGATAACGATCAAGACAGTAGGCTTTTCGAAGCAATCAGGACATTTACGAAACTTGGGATGAAGATCAGACATGTCAAAAATATTCCTCCAATGAGCTTTGGAATATCAGACAAAGAGATGAATATCACGATTGAAGATATGCATAAGGAATCAGCAATCAGCAGTGCAATATTCACTAATGAACCTGCATTTGTAGAAGAGTTTGCAAATATTTTTGCGGAGCTCTGGAATATTGGTATTGATGCAAAAGATAGAATCGAGCAAATAGAAAGTAAATCAAACATGTTCATAGACATCATTGAGAATCCTCTAGAAATTCAGAGAAGATATCGCGCATTGGTGGAGTCAGCAAAAAAGCAAATCCTTCTTTTTCTTCCGACAACCACTGCATACAAGAGAGAGGAAAAAATTGGCATTTTTCATTCGTTAGAGGAGGCTGCTTCCCGAGGCGCAGATATCCGGATATTGTTGCCCACGGATATAGAAATTGAGGAAAAAATACAAAGAATGATAGAATTAAAAAAAGGGTTTGAAATTCGCAGGATTAAGACAAGCGTTCCGACAGAAGCAAGGTCAAAGATACTCATTGTAGATAAAAGGGAGTATTTGATGGTTGAACTCAGGGATAATTCAAAGGAGACCTTCGTTGAAGCCGTAGGCTCTGCTATATTTTCAAATAGCAAACCCACAGTCATGTCCTATGTTACAATGTTTGATAGCCTCTGGGGCCAATCAGAGCTTCATGAAAAACTAGAAGCGCATGATAGGATGCAAAGAGAATTTATCAATATAGCTGCGCATGAGTTAAGAACACCTACTCAATCCATCCTTGGGTACTCGGAGTTGTTACAGAATGATCCTGGAGAACAGGCTCCGGTTATGCTAAAGGCATTGACCAGGAACGCTTATCGCCTACAAGCACTGATCACTGATATTCTAGATGTTGCAAGAATTGAAGCGGGGACTTTAATCCTAGAAAAAGATAGCCTCAATTTGAGGGACCTAATAAATATAGCATTATCGGATGCAGAAAACCAAGCGAAGATAGACATCAAAAAGATCAAGATTTCACATACGATAAAAAACGTGCGACAACTAGGCAAAGAAAAGGATCTAATTGTCCAGGCAGACAAGGATAGGATATTGCAAGTTCTCTCAAATCTTCTGGGCAATGCACTTAAATTTACAATAGAAGGAGAAATTGTCGTCACAACAGAACTGAAAGATAAAGAGGTTATCATCTGGATCAAAGATACAGGTACCGGCATTGATCGTGAAATATTTCCAAAGCTCTTTGAAAAGTTTGTAAGCAAATCAGAGAAAGGTACAGGTCTTGGGCTCTTCGTGTCTAAAAACATTATCCAAGCACATGGCGGCAGAATATGGGCTGAAAATAATCCTGGTGGGATAGGCGCGACGTTTGCATTCAGTTTACCAATTACAGTTAGTTAATCGTGGGAAGGCAAGAGATTGAATATTATTCGATCCTAAAATCAGGTTTAGGATTGTGGTTATAGAGGAGGTTGAGTGGCGGTTAAGGTTTTCCCAGACGGTTACTTGGAATTAGTATGTGATGACAAAAGCAGGACGGTTAGCTTCTAAACCACAGTATTCTCAACTATATTATAGATTCAGTTGCCTGCGTTCATTTGGCAGCGTCTCTAACAAGAGACTGATATACATGGATTCTTTCAGAATTAGCCAGCATCTATCAAAAGTTGACACCTGGAGAGCGCACTATGCTGATTTATCATGACATCGACTCTCTCCAATAGGTATGTTGTTGCATTTAAAGGAAAACAGACAATCAAGAAATAACGCGATGATCATACTATGCCATTATGATACACTATCATGAAATGAGAGCTTTAATAGGAAATGAACTAAAGGAATTTGATTTATAGATGTTGATTGCTTTGAAGTAGTAGATCTGTAATTATTAGGAAAACAGACTAATTACCTTTCGGGCTAACTTTAGATAGCTTTAAGCAAATTCTCAATTCTCAAGATTTTTCAACTAATAGCGAAGAAGTATCGAAAAATGGATCGATATGACAATTGACTGCATTCCTTTCCAACATTTTGGAAAAAAAGAGCGTCAGTAGAATGCGAAGCGCGATCCAATATATCTACTCAGGTTCAAAGTCTTAGTTCTGTGTTGTTACCATGGCATGGATGTCCAGGCCACGAGTGCAGATATAGTAGTAAACCTCCATAAAGCTCACCTGACACATTACATTGCTAAAAAGTAGCAGTTAACTTCCAGTTGCTTTATTAATTAGTTGGAGGAAGTCTTGACGCAAGGTATACTATGTTCGCACAAAATGACTTAGAGCATGATATCATTCGAAAGCCTGTGCATGGCAACAAATACAGAGTCATGATTGTCGATGATGAACAAGATATCACGACCATTTTTAAGATTGGGCTTGAAAACAACGAGTTTATTGTAACGACCTTTAATGACCCGCTCGAGGCTCTTTCAAGGTTCAAGCCTGGGTTGTATGATTTGATGATTCTAGATATTAGAATGCCTGGAATGAATGGTTTTCAACTTTATCAAAAAATTAAGGATATCGATGACAAAGCTAAAGTGTGCTTTTTAACTGCCTTTGAAGAAGCCCGTGGAGAATTCAAGAGTTCATTTCCATTTTTAGAAGAGGTCAAATGTTATCTTAAAAAGCCAATAACAGTTCAAGACTTGGTGAAACGTCTTTTGGACCTAGCAAAGTCATAATCTATAGCTAAACAATGCTCTAGGGATTCATAATAGTCTGTGAGGTAAATTTAACCTCATTGATTGCATCTTTTATATACTAATGTTCTTATGCTCGTTGTAATTATTATTAGGGTTTGCAGTCAGTCAGTGTGAGTTCTCATACCAAAACCATTTTAATTTTAGAGTAAAACATCTATCCGAAAGATAATTCAAAAATGGTATTAAGAAGACTTTGTAATAAAATATATAATTGAGCGCCAAATTCAGGATCAGTACGACCAAAGTATGATTAGGAGTTGCCCTGAGCTAAGACAGGTTATCTATATCACAAATAAGATGGCTTAACCGAATGTGGGGAGGGGATATCATCACGGGACTAATAATAACTCCGATTTTTCGAAGGTCTTAAAGTACAGCTTTCTCACCGGCTTCCTTATTTCCTATATCATAGGCGCCTGCTATGTCTTTCACAATTATCTTGCCGTCGCCAGCTGTCCCAGTACTTGTCCTGTCCATGATTTCAGAGACAATAGCTTTTTCCATACCATCTTGGACTGCCGTTTGCACCATGATTCTCTTGTGAAAATCTGGCACAAATGATTTCCCAGCTGGGTATCCCTCAACCGTACGTTGTTCTATCTCTTGTCTCTCAGCGCGACCTCGACCGTCTACTTCAAAAACAACCACTCCACCAACTTTGTGTTTATAAAGGATCGAATTTATAGCATCAAGTTTCTCCTTTGTGTGTGGAATTATAATAGTGAGTTCCTTCATAGATTGATAGGACTATTCCCTATAAATAAGGCTTCCTTATCAGCACCTATTAATGATGTAACTAGAATACACTATTAGGAATTTGGTTTAATATCTAACTCGAGTAAAATACCCAGGATTTTTGCAGAATGTTTAGAAAGGAGTTATAATCGATATAGTAGAAGGATAAGTCTCTCCATATTGGGCAAGAATCAGCGTGTCGAGGTTAGGTATTGCGTGCGAGTGTATTCCATGTTGTTTCCTTGCGCTATCTCAGTCACAGATTGATCTAACAACAGGCAAAAGATCAGTAGGCGTGAAAGTCTGGCTACTTAAATGAATATTGCTTATGAACACTGTTGCTATTGTTGTCGTCTTTGCTCTCTAGAGTAATGAGATATCAAGGGACATTTGTATTATAACCCCTCCCCTGTTGTACATTTTAACTTGTTCAATAGTCAACTCTTGCATTTTATCTATATTAGCAGAGAAGAATACAAATCTAATTGGTCCATATAGATCTGCGGAGTTATCAGCCATCAGCTTCAATTTCTCTTCAGGCATTCCCTTGTTTGCAATGACTTTATCAACGGCCCCTCAATAAGCATAATTTCAATTCCTATAGCTTTGTCCTACTGGACATGTTCTTCTACATATCTCAATATCCACCCTTTGTCCGCCAGTCATCTGAAGGTTTTGATCCGATATCCAAACATGGTGCTGAACAGGATATGCTTTTAATTCTGGAAGCTTGACTATTCCGCCAAGAGCTTCCGCAGCCTCGTTTAAAACCGACTAAAGATCCCTGTCTTAAAGTATTTTACATGTGTGATCTGCTGAACGGCATAGGGCGAAAATGGAGATAGTTGAAAAGAGCAGTCCTCCAAGTCTAAGGAAGATGATAAACTCCCCTGAATGCAATCATTCGAATGATTCTGTGATGCGATATTCAGGTTACAGTTTCACTGGGTAGATTGAAACTAGCAAAGACGAAATTGAAAATAATAAGATCTACAGAAGCGAAACTACAATACCCACATTGCCTTCGTTGCAATTTTAAGCCTGTTACTGAATTAGAATACATGCTATAATGTGAGTTCAATAATTAGACAGCGAAATCAGAATTAGTAACCGTAATTTCAGTTACTAAATACAAAAAACAGACTTGGAAGGCACCAGTAGCAAGGCTCTAGCCTTCAATCTTTCTTTTCCAATCAATTTCTAGGGACAGGCAAATTGTATTTGAATCATCGACGAAAGCGCTGACTGAGATGATAACAGATAGTCATTGGTCTGTGAACTCTCAGTTTTCTTTCTCTTGTTCAAGGAGAACTAGCATATTATCGAGTTGTGCAATGTGCACGCTAAGATCCTTCCGTAAGTCTATTAGGAGGTGTTCGTCATATTCAGGATTTATTCGGAGTATTTCACGGCACAAATACAGGCTGTAATAAAGGTTGTTTGTCCTGCTTCTCTCAATTAGATTCCGGCTGTGAACTAAATCGACGATTTGAGCGAAGTCTAAAACTATTACTTGTTCTAGTTCTTCTATTTGCTTTCTCGATCGATCTGCAAAATATCTTACGGTTTGCCAGTCCTTTGGTAGACTTTTATCAATATACTTCCGAACAAGATTCTCTAATATTATAAGATCTTTTGTAACTACATGGACGTTAGCAGTAATACGCTCCAAGAAGTAGTCCCTCTTTATAGCGTCTCTATAGTTGCCTTCAGCCTCTATGATCTTAGCTTTAGAAAGGATCCTCTTGATTTTCTTGCTGGTTTTGAATAGAGGATTGTAATAAATTGTAACTAATCCGATTATCCCCATTGCAATTCCAGTTAAGCCCGCGATGATGATAAGCTTTGCATTTGCAGCTTGCGTGTACAGATCGTTCCCTAGAATAATCGTAATGACTGCACTAGTACCCACAGAGATAGCTGCACTGGAAGCCACTATGCAGAGCACCGACAGCGCACACATGGACATCGTGATATAACGGCAACCAGAATATTAATTTAGACGAATCTCTACCTACGCGTCTCTTAATATATCTTCAATTTGAGCGAAGCAAAATCATCTAACAGTAGGATACTTTCTTTTTGCTTATCCCTAGATTCAGGGCAATACCCGATTTCACTCTCCATATGATTTGGTTTCAGGTGTATTCTATCTCTCTGGTTGCTATTCTCTTACGATGCTATGACTTTTAAAGGACATTTGATTTCCTGTATCTATTAATGCTCACTTCAGGCCTCGTAGTTTCCTATCCAAGAACGGCTCTCAAGGTTGATTTATTAAATTACACTGACACTCTTTAGGGACTGTCTAATATATTTTCCAATAAAAGCAACAATGATAGTCACCATGATGACTCTATGAGATAATATCTGCTAGGCATATTTGGCTTCCTCAGAGTCTTCTTGTCAAGTGGACTAAACTTTATCTATTTCGAGCAAACAACCTAGTCCAATGCTAGTGGCACCTTGTGCACGTACAGACAGCAGTTGTGGTGGCGGACTTGAGCTCGTCTGGTGAGAAGAACCAGAATAGTAACTACGACAATGTTCGTGGTATCAACAATATTGCACAAGAGAAAGACTGTAATAACGATAATATCAACTATAACACTGGCTATAATAGTAAGAATAAGCGTAAACCTCAGAAAAGACTTTTTGTGGTAGATGATGACTCTGATATAGTTTATGTCCTAAAGCATGGACTTATAAAAAATGGATTTTTAGTTGATGCATTTACCAATCCAGAGGAAGCATTGCTAAGATTCAAATCAAATGCGCATGGTTTTGGAGTTGTTATATCAGACATCAGAATGCCAGGGTTATCTGGATTACAACTAGCAAGAAAAGTAAAAGAGATCAATCCAAATATCAAGGTTGTCCTAATGACTGCTTTCGAGATAAAAAACCATGAATTCTCCAAGGTATTTCCTTCAACACATGTTGATGGATTCGTTCAAAAGCCCATTAGTATGGCGGATCTGACCAACAAAATACTAGATCTCATAGGAGAGACTAATAGGAAGCCTAGCGAAGGTTGAGAGTTAGTACATAGGGATTTGAGCCCATTATCCAATGGCTACACAACGGAATAGATCAGGATAAGAATAGCATAGTAATACGCCTCACCCTGCAGACATTTCCTAAAATTTACACATGCTAATTCAGAGAGGAATTAGAAGAAAGATATCAACAAGACGTTCGAAGTTATAATAACAATACGCCGGAATTGAGATAACAATCAAAGTCTGGAATTATACTCGTTGCAACTTTTTATGAGACAATTCAGGGGGTAAAACATCCTCATAATTCTTTTGGTGTTTAGGTCGAGGATCAAATTGATGGTGGTTCATCAGTAATATCGACGAAGGCAAGTAACTTATCGGCTTTGCCTTCTACAATGCCGCGATTCAGCACATTTCAAGTTGAGGTTTTTAATGGCATAACTTTATTCTTAGTGTAGCTCGGTTCAGTTCTTATCATCGTCGTCATTCTTTCTTTTTCTTGTCATCATCCAGTATATCTATTACATTGTAACCCTCTCTTACAAAAATCCAGCCTCTCTTCCAGAAGATAAGCAACGAAATTCCTACTATAGAAGCCAGCACACCTGCTACGACGGAAAAACCACCAGGTACGTATGAAACATTCTCTAGATCAAAACCGCTCATACTAAATATTCCTGTAACTAATGAAAGTGGAAGTAATACCACTGAGAACACAGTCAATATCCTCATAGTATCACTCATTCGCAAAGAGATACTGCCTGCAAAGACTTCTCGGGTAGAGTTCATTGTATCACGATAAGACTCAATCATATCTATCAGTTGGGTCACGTCATCTTGCACGACCTTTAAGTACTTAACATCTTCCTTATCGTCCTCAGCATAACTTAGGAAACTGATTGTATTTCTTGCATTCCAGAAATGCCTTCTCAAAATGATGGCTTGCTTTGATAGCGCATCCAGCATATGGAGCGTTTTTTTCGTGGGCCTATATTGAGACTGCTTTTCAAATTCAAGCACTTTAAGCTCCACTGCAGTCAGGAGCTGCTCGTATTTTTCAACTAGTGCAGACAAAAGGCTGTAAAAGAGAGCATCAATTGATGAATTCAAAATCCGCTGATTTCTTTTCAAAAAAGCGTTCTTGCCCATTTCTACAAGATCTATTTCTTTACCATGTATTGTTATCAACCACCCTCTTCCAAGAAAAAAGTATATTGCACTAGTATGAAGCTCCCTTATGTTTT
>Ga0075420_100001912_pt1 | contig 17834 bp, 12 predicted proteins | sample SoiMetdeltSBSDD4_FD_75296 | JGI IMG/M metagenome (GOLD analysis project Ga0075420, IMG submission 75296) | Bulk soil microbial communities from a Populus tree surrounding site in Tennessee, USA - Soil MetaG P. deltoides SBSDD4 | ecosystem: Environmental > Terrestrial > Soil > Tree plantation... | reverse complement strand
CTTGGCGAAAAAGACCTGGCGTTTGAATGGCTTGAAAAAAGCTATGAAAAACATGAAGAGTCGTTGTGTAGCCTTGCGGTTGATCATAAATTTGATGCGATTCGCGATGACCCCAGGTTCGTACAACTGCTGAAAAAAGTCGGTTTGATAAGTAGCACGCAAACCGTATTAAACAAATAAAAACAGGATGAATCGAAAAATTCATCAATGGAAATCCAAAAGCCAGCACCTTAAATCTGCAACACGATTTTCCGCTTTCTCCCCTATCTTTGCCGACCTCACAGAAATCAAGAGGGTTTATAAACTGTTTAAGAATCAACACTTATGGACAATTTGATCTACCTGGTCCCCGTCATGGGATTGATAGGTTTACTTTACACATTTATCAAGTTCAATTGGGTAGCAAAGCAAGATGCCGGCAACGACCGGATGAAAGAGATCAGTACGTATATCGCTGAAGGTGCAATGGCCTTCTTAAGAGCCGAATGGAAAATTCTTGGATATTTTGTGGTGATCGTTGCAATTCTGCTTGCTGTAATGGCAAGTGCCAATCCACATAGCCATTGGTTGATCGCTGGTGCATTTGTCGTAGGCGCAGTATTCAGTGCAACTGCCGGCTATATTGGGATGAAAGTGGCAACAAAAGCTAATGTACGTACCGCAAACGCTGCACGTACAAGTTTAAGCAAAGCATTGTCTGTTTCATTTACGGGTGGCTCAGTAATGGGTCTTGGTGTTGCTGGTCTTGCCGTTTTAGGATTGGGTGGTTTGTTCATCTTATTAAAAATGTATTTCGTGCCTGATGGTGCTGCCATAAATGGAGATGAAATGTTGAAGGCGGTCGAAGTGCTTACAGGTTTTTCTCTTGGTGCTGAATCAATCGCACTCTTCGCCCGTGTAGGCGGTGGTATTTATACAAAGGCTGCAGATGTAGGAGCAGATCTTGTTGGTAAAGTGGAAGCAGGTATTCCTGAAGATGATCCGCGTAACCCTGCAACAATTGCAGATAACGTTGGCGACAATGTTGGTGATGTGGCGGGCATGGGTGCCGATCTTTTCGGTTCTTATGTTGCTACAGTACTTGCCACAATTGTATTAGGACAGCAAACCATTGTATTTGGTGATGATGGGATTGGTGGCTTATCCCCGATCCTTCTTCCCATGGTGATCGCAGGTGTGGGAATTATATTTTCAATAGTAGGTACATGGTTTGTTCGTGTAAGTGATTCCGCAGGTATCAATACCGATAATGTTCAAAAAGCTTTGAACATGGGTAACTGGGGTTCTATTGTTCTTACCGCTATTGCGGCCGCGGGGCTTGTATTGTGGATCCTTCCCGAAAGAATGGCATTGCGTGGTCACGAATTCACAAATCTTGGAGTGATGGGTGCAATTGGCGTCGGTCTCGCCGTAGGCACACTAATGAGCATTATCACTGAATATTATACCGCCATGGGCAAAAGACCCGTGTTGTCAATCGTTCGGCAATCAGGTACTGGTCATGCAACAAATGTTATTGGTGGCCTTGCTGTAGGTATGGAATCTACATTTCTTCCCATTCTTGTTCTTGCCGCCGGTATATGGGGTTCTTACGAATGTGCGGGTTTATATGGAGTGTCCATTGCTGCTGCCGGTATGATGGCTACCACTGCAATGCAATTGGCGATCGATGCATTTGGCCCGATTGCAGATAATGCCGGAGGTATTGCTGAAATGAGCGAATTGCCAAAAGATGTTCGTGAAAAAACCGATGTATTGGATGCCGTGGGTAATACAACCGCAGCGACAGGTAAAGGATTTGCCATCGCATCAGCTGCTTTAACTGCGCTTGCATTGTTTGCTGCATTTGTGGGCGTATCTGGCATCACCGGTATTGATATTTATAAGGCAAATGTACTTGCCTCGTTGTTCGTGGGTGGAATGATACCGTTCATATTTTCATCTCTTGCCATTCGTGCGGTTGGCCAGGCGGCCATGGCAATGGTAGAAGAAGTAAGACGGCAATTCAAAACTATTCCGGGTATTATGGAAGGCACCGGCAAACCTGAATATGATAAATGTGTCGCCATCTCAACAGATGCTTCTATTAAAAAGATGATGTTGCCAGGTGCGATAGCAATTATTTCTCCGTTGATCATTGGTTTCTTACCCGGGCTTGGCGCTGAAGCCCTCGGTGGTTTTCTTGCAGGTGCAACCGTAAGCGGGGTATTGATGGGAATGTTCCAGAACAATGCCGGTGGTGCCTGGGATAATGCAAAGAAGAGTTTTGAAAAAGGCGTTGAGATCAATGGGGAAACTTACTATAAAAAATCTGAACCTCACAAAGCATCCGTAACGGGAGATACAGTGGGTGATCCTTTTAAAGATACTTCTGGTCCTTCAATGAATATTTTGATTAAATTGATGTCGATTGTATCTTTGGTCATCGCCCCTACTCTTGCGCAAATAAACAGCAACAAGAGTGATGAGGCTACGATCAACAAAAAAACTAAACCTGTAGCAGTCGCAACAAAAACTAATTCTGCAACTACTGTTCAGTACAAATAACTAAAGAATCTAATCAGAACCATTACTTAAGTCCTGCTGTTTCTACAGTGGGACTTAGTTTTTCAATGCCTACCGCTCGTTCATCATAATCTTTTAACCGCTTATCAGTCTTAAAGTTAATCCATGTTAAAAAAAATTAAATTGGGCTAAGAATTAAGCATCGTACGAAATAAGTCGTATATTCGGGTTGTAAATTATAAACGTTATGTCTACTACCCGTTATATTAAACCCACTGAAAGCGAATTAGAAATTCTTCAGGTTCTTTGGAAAAGAGGTCTTGCTACCGTTCGTGAAGTACATGAAGAATTGGCCGCACTGAAAGATGCTGGTTATACAACCACGTTGAAGCTGATGCAGATCATGCATGAAAAAGGTTTAGTAAAAAGAGACGACAGTATGCGTACCCATGTGTACCAGGCAGCCGTGAGTAAAGAGAAAACGCAAAAACATTTATTAGGTAAAATGATTGATTCTCTTTTCGGCGGCTCTCCTACTCAACTTGTGATCCAGGCGTTGGGAGAGCACAAAGCAACACCGGAAGAACTGGAAAAGATCCAGGAAATGATCGATAACATGAAAAACAAATAGCGTTAGGTACATGAGCCAGCTGAACTTTCTGCAATCTCTTGGATGGTCTTTGATCAATAGCCTCTGGCAACTGGCTTTGCTGTGGGCGATCTACCAGTTCATCATTCTTTCTTTTCCCAGGCTAAGACCTTCAGGCAAAACATCATTGGCGATATTGCTGACGTTTTCCGGTTTTGCCTGGTTCATTTATACATTGATAAGTTCTCTCCTCTCAAACACCCATACGATCTCTTCGTTTTATAATGCGGGATTGATCAGCGACAGCAGCTGGAAATATTTTGCAGGAAAGATTTTACCATACGCTTCAGTTGCCTACCTTATAATATTGACTGCGCCGGTATGGCAGTTCATCCGTAATTACAGGTTTGTGCAATTAATCCGTAACAATGGACTCAAAAAGATTGATGTAGCCTGGAGGTTATATGTAAGAAACACTGCAGCAGCAATGGGCATAACAAGGGACGTAAAAATATGGTTGTCTGAATGGGTTAACTCCCCGGTAACCATCGGCTATTTAAAACCGATCATACTTATCCCGGTTGCAGCAATAAATAATCTTACGCCGCATCAACTGGAAGCTGTGATCCTGCATGAGCTAAGCCATATTCACCGATACGATTATTTCCTTAACCTGATTATTAGTTTTATCAGGACCATTTTATACTTCAATCCATTCGTAAAACTATTAGTGAAGAGCATTGAAAAGGAAAGAGAACTTAGTTGTGATGAAATGGTTTTGCAATTTCAATACAAACCGGGGGAATATGCTTCTGCCCTATTGAGATTAGAACAAAATAAATACAGGCAAATGGTGATGGCTGCGGCAGGTAAGAATCATGATCTGCTGAATCGTATCGAATCCATACTTGGCATGAGGAAAAAAGGATGGAATCCTTTAAGACAGCTTGCATTTGCTACGTTAACGATTCTTGGTATCACGTTACTTCATTTCTTTATTGCGGTAAACGAGCCAGGTAAAAAGCAAGGCTTTTATTCTCTGACCAGCGAGCTGAGTCCATATTATTTTTTGAATGGCAAAGAGGTTTCTGCCAATAACCTCATCGCTAAAGCAAGAATGGTTAAACCAACCAGCAAAAAAGTTTCAGATACTAAAAAGGAAGATCAGCCTTTCTTTGAAGAGAGTTATGCTGCTGAACCCTCCATGGTTCCGTCATTCATAAATTATACGACTCATGTAATCCCTGAACTTGCCCCTGAAGAAGAAAACAAAGTAAAAGAGGCGGTTAATGCGACAAAGAAAATCATACAGGAATCAGAATGGAAGGCCGTTGAGAAAACTTATGCAGATGCCTTTACCAGTTTTGAAAAATCGCAATTAAAATCTGAGTACATAGAAAAGGAAGGCAGTAAGATCGACTGGAACAAACTTGAAGATCAACTTCGCCTCTCCTATGAGCAGATCAACTGGGATCTTGTAAATGAGAAATTAAATACTTCTCTTGCTCAGATCAAACTTGACAGTATTCAATTTCAACTTAATCTAAGCCTCAAGACCCTGATTCATGTTGAAAAGACAATGAAGGAAAATAAGGTTACTTCAATTCCTGATAGCGATATCACATTGCAGCTTGTTCAGTGCAATCAACAGAAGGCAAGGGATCAACTCCAGAAAGTAAAAGCTGCAAAGGTTAAGAAGATCGTCAGGTTATAATTACCAACACCTTGGACATGCTTCGCTATATTTATTCCCCAGTAAGAAACCAATCATCAGCTCATGTGTGCCCCGACTAACAGTGTTTAAGTTTGTCGTAGTAAAGTCGTAAGCATATCCAACATTAAATGTATTGCTGACATTTAATCCAAGCATGGCTGCATATCCATCCTCGTAACGATAACTTCCTCCTACCCAAAAAAGATCGCGGTATTGCAGTTTTATATTGACTTCAGGTTGCACACTATTTTTTGATGACCCATTAATATATTTTACCATCAACGACGGAATGGCATTGATATCATCAGTAAGAAGGAACCGGTAGCCGGCATTCAGAAAAATATGCGGAATTAGTTTTCCTTTTGTTTCAAAACCTGCATCATCTGCAAACTGGAGTTTCTGTGGTATCACCTGCTGTGCTGCAAGACCGATAAAATAATCCCTGGAATAAAGATATAATCCCGCCGAAAGATCGGGTCTTATCTTAAATAATTCACCACTAATTGCAGAACCAGTAACCGGATCAATCGGATCCCCATTGCCGTCAAAATCATGTTTTGTTCTGTCGATGCTTATCTTAGAAATCCCTGCAGCAAAACCAGCCGACAGATTTGTCGTTGGATTCAGCCCGATATGGTAGGCATACGATACCGTAGAAGTAAAGCGATTAAAGCTTCCAGTTTTATCATTGATCACAGATAAACCAATTCCGTGATGTGGTTCAGCAGCCGTATAATTCTCCCAATAATATTTACCCCGTGGATTCTCGCCGGGAATAGAATAGGAAGTGGCTGATGTTCGATAATCTTTTTTTCCAAGCGGAGCATGAATAGTTAAATAAGCTGTTTTGGGAGCCCCGGATAAACCTACCCACTGATCCCGGGCACTAAGTTTCACGTCCACATAATTCTCAATACCCGAGATCGCCGGATTGACGATGTATTGATTCAATATGTATTGGGTATAGTGCGGTTTTTGCTGCGCTGATGCGACTATGACAACAACATTTACCAGCATTATATTTACTAATCGTTTCATGTTATCTTACAATATCCACATAGCCTGTCATTTTCTGACGGCCGTTTTTAGGATCAACAATATAATAGTATGTTCCAATTGGAACAGGTTTTCCATTGATCGTGCCATCCCATGGAGTTGAATACCCGACTGAATAATATATCCGTTGTCCGTACCTGTTGAATATCTCCACCGTGCATCCGGGATATGTATCCAAAGCGCCGATCACCCATTTATCATGTATACCATCACCGTTAGGACTAAAGATATTTGGTATTGCAGGTTTCTTCAACACCTTTACAAATACCTGGTCGCTGGTAGCACATCCTTTATCCGATGTTACCCTCAAGGTATAAGTAATATCATCGACCGGCGATGCCATGGGATCAGGTGCATTTGGATTACTTAACCCTGTTGGCGGCGTCCATGAATACGTGACTGGGAAACCCGCATTCATTGCAGGTGTTAATTGCACCTGGCCTCCTTCCAACACTACTTTATCAGGGCCGGCATTTGCATTCGGAGTTGGATTTACTCTTATCGTTTGTTCTATAAAATTGCTGCATCCATTCGCAGCGGTAAAAGTATATCGTATCGTATGTGTACCCGCTCCTGCTGTTGCTGGATTGAATAACCCCGTACTATTAACACCCGGACCGGAAAACACTCCTGATCCTGTCAAACCATTCGTGATACTTGCTTGTGTTATCTGGAATGATGACGCATTTGAACATATTTCATTTACAGGATCAAACTGCAAAGCTGGCGTTGCCAGAACTGTTACGGTTTTTGTCATCACATTCATACAAGTGATGCCCGAATAAGTCACCATTCTTATTGTATAAGTTTTTGTGCCGGGTGTTCCAAATTCAGGATATGTATGAGAATATAGCTTACCCGATAAAGGAGAATTGTCAGTTGTTTTAATGGTAGGATCGTTTGTCCAATCCCAATAGATCTCTGTCTTTACAAGGCTCCCGAAGTCTACAGTTGATGCGTCCGAGATCACGACATCTTTGTTACTGCAAAGTGCATTGGCGTTTTGAACGGTAAAATTGGCAAGTGGTATTGAACCGTTAACGGTGAATGTTTGTGAAATTGTATCTGTACATCCGTTATTCGATGCAACGATCAATGTGGCGGTATAGTTACCGACAACAGAATATAGGTGAGTCGGATTCTGAACCGTTGATGTATTTGGGTTGCCTGCGTTTGCGTTTGGATCGCCAAAATTCCATAACCATGTTGCTATGTTCCCGGTTGCGATCTTGCTGGTATCGACAAACGGTGCAGCCGGATCGGTCAGGCAAATTTCGGGTGAAATAAACCCGGCGTCAGGTAAAATATTAACTGTAACTGGTTTTGTGAGAATCGTGCTGATGCAACCTTTATTTGTTTCCACCTGCAGCGTTACATTATAGGTTCCGGCATTTGCATAACTATGTACAAATGGATTCGGACTCGACATCACGGCGGTATTACCATCGCCAAAATTCCATGTCCACTTTACAAGATTACCTGCATTTGCGGTTGAAGCATCAGTGAATGTTATATTTCTTCCCACACAGGCGGGAGTTGATGAAGTAAAGTTTGCAGTTGGCAATGGGTTTACCACTACTGTTCTTGTGGCCGTGGTTGAAATGCAGCCTGCGCCAGATGTTATGGTCAGCGTTACAGTGTAAGTACCCGGTGCCGGGTATGTATGTGATGGATTTTGAATATTGGAAGTTCCCGCATCACCAAAGTTCCAGTTCCATTGCGTTACGGTACTATTTGCCGCAGTACTTTGATCGGTAAAATTGACGGGCGCACCAAGACAAACTTCTGCCGGTGCATTAAATGCCGCTTGAGGCTGCGCATAGATCGCAGAAAGCGTTGTTACAGTATCATCAACACATCCATTGTTTGATGTAGCTGTTAATGTTACAGTAAAGGGCCCTCCCGTCGTATAATTATAAACAGGATTTGCCACAGTTGAAGTATTGCCATTTCCAAAGTTCCAGAGGTATGTCATTAAAGGTCCAGTACCATCACTGATAGAGGAACCGTTGACAAAATTTGCAGTGCCTTGCGGAAGACACACGTTTCCATTCAGGCTAAATGAAGCAACCGGATTAGCATTGACAATGATTTGCTTTGTAAATACAATGCTCATACAACCCGAAGTAGTTTCGACTTTAAGAGTTGCATTATATGTTCCTGCCGAAGTGTATGTATGAATTTGCGGAGCATTGTTTGTCGCGATCACCTGGGGCGAACCGTCGCCAAAGTTCCAATACCATTTTGCAAGTACATTACCACCGCTTACTGTAGAAGAATCGGTGAATGTAATTGGCTTTCCGGTACAACGTGGCAGGCTGGCACCAAATTTTGCCTGTGGTGACTGTGTAAGATTGATCGGTTTGGTCATCGTATCTGAAATACACCCAACATCGGTTATCACTGAAAGTGTTGCAAGGTATGAACCGGGTGCCGGGTAAGTGTGTGATGGATTTTGAATATTGGAAGTTCCCGCATCACCAAAGTTCCAGTTCCATTGAATTACCGGGCGTCCTCCTGTATTGGAAATATCAAGAAAATTAACGGGGGACGTGACACAACCATTAGTAGTAAAATTAAAGTCTGCCGATGGCGGATTAAAGACCTGCAGATCATAATCGATTTCCTGTACCCCACTGCACCCATCAGGAGTTGGGTTATTGGCAATTACTTTTATTGGATAGGTGCCGATCGTTGTGATCGTGTATTGTAAAGGAAGACTGTATCTATAAACCTGACGACCATTTACGATCCAGGTGGAATCATAAACAGGATTGGTGATGGTGACATCAGTTATACCCATTGCATTTAATGCGGCCCCAAATACCCATTGTATTTGTGTAGGCTCGTAAGGAAACACAATCCGGAAATTGAAAGGTGCATTTTTACATGTAGCAGGAAAATTCACAGTGGCAAACTGATTGGCTATGCTTACAAACTGGTAAAGGTCTTTAAGATTTGTTCCGCCGGAATAGCCATAAGATTCAGCGCTGCCCATTCCATAGGCAATAATATTAAATGCCGAATCGCACCTTACTCTATGTCCCTGCGACGGGACACTGATCCTTGCATAGGCATAATTCGGATCCTGTGGCACTGGTGTAAAACTTGCAGGATAAGTCACACCATCAACCTGGAATGAATTGATCGCACCTGGAACATTTCTCAATACTACATTTAAGAAATGCGTAGTGATATTGGTATTTATTGCCGGCTGCATTGAGTGAAGTGTAACATCAGTTACAGTTTGTTCAACGGGATTCAAATAGATCATTTCCGGGTCATTGATATTCGCCGGGTTGCTGCAGTTCGTCGCATTGTTACCTCCTGAAGTGGTAAAATATTGAGCAACCAGGATTGGCAAGCTTGAAGAAATTACATTGGTAGTATTGCTGGTAAATTGGTAGTAAAAGCCATTTGTGAAACTTGCGCCAGGTAGGATCGCACCGTTTAGTGTCACGATTGCCATTGGATCGGGTCTTATAATCCGATAATAGGTCGTCAATGCGTTCCCTCCATTGGTAGTTGGCGGAACGGTAACATAGGTTTTACCCCAAACACCTGTCGGATATATTTGCTGATACAAATTATCAGAAGAGCCGACGCTTGGATCATTACAACCAATCGAGATTTTACTGCTTCCACAAAAAACAGCAATTCGTTTACACCCACTTCCTGTATTTAATGACCTGATTCTTGAACCCGTCAGATCAACTCCCTGGCTTGATCCGGTTTGCCCTAAGACCTGGTAGGCCTGGCCCTGGGTGAGATTCACCGTAAATGGGATATTTGCTGCTGACCCATTTTTAGTTGTTGCACTTGGAGTGATCTCCACCGTGGTCGTACCTGTATCAGCAGCTACTACAAAAAAATAAGAATGTGAATTTGGCTCGTTTGAAAGTTGCTTAAAGTTCACGGAATAATATTCTCTTCCCAATGTATTTGTAGGCAGACATACGGTTGCGCCGGATATGGCATTTACATAAATGAAACTGTAAACAACGATTGGCTTTAATGCTGTTACATGAATACCCCTGTTATATAAACCTTCATCATTCAAAGCAGCGCTTCGCGGAATATCGATCGTGGTGATCTGGTTGGCAGTAACTGAAAAAGATTGTGAGAATCCCACCCCCGGAATGTCAACATTACCGGTAGTGTTTACATCAGACGTGATGTACAGTTGCATTTTCTCGGGGCATACCCCGCTTATACAATTGGCTTGTGGCCAGGGGGCATTATTAAACATTCGGACATGATGTCCATACCCGATCCAAAAATCCTTTCCCTTGTTTGAAAAATCCTGGCTGAATAAGTAGGCAGGTACGGCAATACATAGAAAGCCTGTAAGCAGTTTCTTAAATAGTTTCATTTATCCAATAGTCCTAAAGGTCCAGAAAAGATTTACAAGTTAATAAAAAGGTCCTAACAGGAAAAGGTTTAAGGGCAATTCCGATTTGTTATTCTCAAGAGAGCTATTAAACCAAAGCGTTGTTCGCCGAAAGCCTGTGTTGGTGGAAACACTTTCAGGCTTTAATAATGCTCGACATCATTCGGGTTGTTACGATTGAATGCAATCTGGCGCGGCGGCTAAATTCTTTCCCCACGATCCAAAACCGAGGGAAGGGAAGGGTCCATGTTTCCCTTAAGAAAATTATACATCGAATCATATATTAATAAAAAACATAACGAAACACTTCAATTTAAATGCTTTTTAAGACATATAATATTAGTTACTGATTTTCAATAGGTAATATACCGAATTCTATATTTTCGCTCGGGCCACCGAAGCAGCAAAAAAAGTGATTTATTGGTGATAAATATTTGATTTATAAATAGTAAATAAATAATATTAATATTTGAATATAACACCATTACGTCTTCGTATGCAAGCCGTAATTATTGGCTAACGGGAAAATGGTCTGAGAATCTGAAATGCCATTAATTTTAGCATCAAAAAAATATGTATTTCCGTGGCAATATGCCCTCGTTTGTTCGTTGATGCGAGTTATTTGAGTGGTAAAAGCCTTCCCCCCACCTGAGAGAGTTTTGAGTCAAAACAGCGAGAAATCGATTGAATATTCAGATAGGCGCCGGAGACGAAAATTTCCGTTGGAATGGTTCGCGGATCAAAAATGGACGGACAAAAAAATACCCCCTGCTTATTTGCAAGGGGTTAAAATTTATTGTTGTTTTACTTCCGGCGGAGCGTGAATGTTTGGAGCTTTATTTGGTCCTCCATCCTGCGGCTTTTTACAAGTTTTTGGAAGCCTGTTATAGGACTCTTCAAATGCTGGAATATCATCCGCATCGTAGCCACAATTGGAAATAGCTGTTTTAATTTCTTCGATATTGATACGATCTGTAAGATATTTGACGGTAACATTTTTCGAGCGCCAGTTTACCAAAACATAGGTAACGCCATCGTATCGTTTCAAATAGGTCTCGATCCGGTTTTTGCAATCCTCACACCCGACTGTAGGGGTTTTTATTTTCGCGGTCAGGGATGCTTTTACCTGGGCTGAAGACACCAGTGCACCACCTACTGCAAGTAAGCCAAGGAACAATTTCTTCATTAAAATCGATTTAAGGCAAATTACTAAAGTCCCGTCCAACCGGCCGGGTCATTTTGCCATTTTAACAAAATCTCCAATTGATCAGACGATACGATTTGCTTTTCGGCTGCAAGCTGGATAAGAGTTGAATAATCTGTAAGCGGGTAATATTTCACGCCTGCCTTTGAAAAGACTTCGGTGGCGACGGGAAAGCCATATGTGAAAATTGAAACCATGCCTGCTATTTCCAGACCGGCTTCTTTGAGTACATCCACCACCTGGAGGCTGCTTTTTCCAGTGGAAACCAGGTCCTCTATAACAACCACCTTTTGCCCCTGTTCATAAAATCCTTCGATCTGGTTACCCAGCCCATGTTCCTTTGGTTTCGGCCGCACATACACATAAGGAAGCTTTAATTGATCAGCGACCATAGCCCCCCACGCGATACCGGCAGTTGCCACGCCTGCCAACATCCCGGCTTCAGGGAATTTTTCAAAAACCACATTACACAACTCAGATTTTATGTAATCACGTATAAAAGGAAATGAAAGCACCTTACGATTATCACAATAGATCGGGCTTTTCCAGCCACTGGCCCATGTAAATGGATTTTCGGGATTTAGTTTTACTGCGTTAACTTGAAGCAATTTCTCAGCTACAACTTTGGCATCGGTCATGTGGCGAAGATAAGTAACAAGGCACAAGGCGCAAGACACAAGGCACATGCTGTAACACATAACTATGTACATTAAGATTTACTTCGATAACAAGCCGTTGTTCTTATGCGATGATGTTGATGCCGGGTTGCAGCCTTATATACATCATGATGATGCTGTTTTTATTGATGAGCTTAACCTGCACACGGTAAAAAGCATGATACATGAAATGGAAAAGCCATCAGTTCATGCCGGCGTCTTCTTTCATCCCGATCTTACTGAACTGAAAAACACATTTTTTAAAAAGTTTACACTTGTAAAAGCAGCCGGTGGATTTGTACTGAATGAACATGACCAGGTATTAATGATGTATCGCAGGGGAAAATGGGACCTCCCGAAAGGAAAATTAGATAAAAATGAAAGTTCGGAGCAGGGAGCAATAAGAGAAACAGAAGAAGAAACGGGTTTAAAGAATATTATCCTTATCTCACCTTTAATCACGACATATCATACTTATCATGAAGGCACACGTTCCATTTTGAAGGAAACAAAATGGTTCAGGATGAAAGTAAGCGGTGAACAGACACTGGTACCTCAAACAAAAGAGCAGATCACAAAGCTGGAATGGGTAAATAAGAAGGACCTGAAAGAATACAAGGAAGACTCGTTCCCTTCAGTTATTGATGTACTGGAAGCTGGTTTCAAGTCATGAATCCTTTTTCCTCATTATCGCAACCGTAAGCCGGCTGATGCAGACAAGTTTATCCTGCGTGTTTGTTATTCTTATATCCCAAACGTGGGTAGATGATCCAATATGCAAAGGCGAACAATGCCCATACACAAAGCCATCCCTTGCACTGCGAATATGGTTGGCATTGATCTCGATTCCCACACAATAGAACTGCGCTGAGTCAATAATCAAATAAGAACAGATACTTCCCAATGTTTCGGCGAGGACACATGATGCACCTCCGTGTAACAGGCCATAAGGCTGGTTCGTGCGATGATCAACCGGCATTTTTGCCTTCAAAAAATTATTTCCGAGTTCGACCCATTCAATACCGATATGCTCGCTCATTGTCTCTTTTCCAATGGAAAACAGATCTTCCAGGGAAACATTCTTATTAAACCAAATCGCCATCATGAGAAGTTATTTTATTGTTCTTGCAACTTCCGGGGGAAGAAAGGGTGAAGCGTCGCCACCGTTCTTTATAATATCTCGTACAATCGTAGAAGCAACGGAGGTATATTTTGGTTCACCTGTAAGAAAGATCGTTTCGATTGATTTATCCAATGTGCGGTTCGCATCGGCGATTGTTTTTTCATATTCAAAATCGCTGACATAACGAATACCTCTTAAGATAAACTTAGCTCCTATCTTTTTACAAAACTCAACCGTTAATCCCTCGTAAACCGCTCCATCAACTCTTGCATCGTCTTTGAATATTTCTTTTACCCAATTCAATCTTTTTTCCGGAGAGAACATCGGCGCTTTCGATGTGTTGATACCAATGCCAACTATGATCTTATCAAACAAGGGCACTGCCCTTGTAATAATATCAACATGACCCAATGTTACGGGATCAAATGTGCCGGGAAAAAGACAGATTCTTTGCATTAAAATGTTATTAGCGTTGAAAAGCTAATAATTATTAATTAATAATTATTAATTATTCGCCGGATTTCTTCCGGAAAGCAGGTACAACACCGCCATTCTTACTGCCACGCCATTTTCCACTTGCTGCAATATGATCGATTGCTTGCTGTCTGCAACATCACTGTCGAGCTCTACTCCCCTGTTTATTGGCCCCGGGTGCATCACTACAATTTCTTTTTTAAGGCTATCAAGTAAACTTTTCTTCACGCCATAGGCGATATTATATTCACGAAGCGATGAAAACAAGACCTGGTTTTGCCGTTCTAATTGTATCCGTAGAACATTTGCAACATCACACCATTCCAGTGTTTCCTTTAAATCATAATTCACTTCGATACCAAATGATTCGCGAATGTATTTTGGGATCAAAGTGGGGGGACCGCAAACAGTAACCTTTGCTCCCATTTTGTTTAATAAATAAATATTACTCATGGCAACTCGGCTATGCATGATATCGCCTATGATAGCCACTTTTAATCCATCCAACCTGCCAAGTCTTTCCTTCATTGAAAAAGCATCGAGCAATCCCTGTGTAGGATGTTCATTAACCCCGTCACCTGCATTGATAATTGCGGCCGGAATATGATTGGCGAGAAAATGAGGTGCTCCGCTTGCACTATGGCGCATCACTACCATGTCAACTTTCATCGATAAGATGTTTCTTACCGTATCCAACAGCGTTTCCCCTTTGGCCGCGGAAGATCCCGAAACTGCAAAATTGATCGTGTCGGCACTAAGTCTTTTTTCTGCGAGCTCAAATGAAAACCTGGTCCTGGTCGAGTTCTCATAAAACAAGTTTACAATAGTTACATCACGAAGTGACGGAACTTTCTTCACCGGTCTTTGTAAAACTTCTTTGAATTGCTCTGCCGTTTTTAAAATAAGGGAAATATCGTCAACTGTAAGGTCTTTAATACCGAGCAGGTGTCTGGTAGAGAGGCTCATTAAAAAGCGAAGATAGGGGATTCAGATTCTCCTCATAAAAAACTTTAGCGATGGTGAATACATTGGGCATTTCGCAACTATTCCCACGATTTTCCATCGGCCCCGATCCACGTGATTTGCCTGATCGCTTCTGTTTTTAGTAATTGTTTTGACGATTGTGACAAAAAGGAAGAACCTATAGGAAATTCCACTCTTCTTTTTTTATTGTTGGCCAGCAGCAACTCTGCAGCAACAGCCTTGACCGGCACATCAACCAATTCATGTTGGGATCTTAAGCTATATAATTTTAACTGCCCGCGATTCTGTGTAGCGGCAAACCACGCAACGCTATTTGATCCGGCCAGCATACAAACGGCTCTGCCATTACCCGGGATAAATATGCCGCTTTGTTCAATTGATAAAGTAGTAAATGACCCGCTTCCATCCCCAAGCAATACCAACCCGTTTAATGCATCATAACGGCCAAGTGCCGGCACTGTACCGAAATCATTTGTGTTGAATAACGCATCCAGGTTACCGTCATTATTAAAATCCCAGGCAGTTATTCCATTCACACAGGATAGCTGTGCGTTGACAGGCAAGGCCTCTATTGAAAATTTTCCGTTGCCATTATTTCTTATAAAGGAATTCCTGAACCAATTGGCCTTGTATTTAACCGCACCTTTGATCTGTTCGGGTGTAAATAATTTATCGATAGTCGCACCTGCAAATTCCTTGTAAGTCAAAAAATTCTTCTTTATAAATGGCATTTGTTCCACTACTTCATCCCGGCCATCCATTGGAAATTCTTTTAGTTTGCCGTCAGCATCAACAATGAATTTTGTAGGCACACATTGCCATGTTGTTCCATTATTATTAAAATCTTTTGCATAGATACCGATAGGATATTGATCGCTGGCTTCTAAAAATGAATTCTCTCCAAGATTTCCGCCGATATAATCAATATCCCCATCATTGTCAAAATCACCGCCCGTTATACTATTCCACCAACCGATCTTATTGCCAATTCCCGATGCAGCAGTAACATCAGAAAGTTTTCCATTGTTGTTCTTTAAAATCCTTATTGACATCCATTCACCAGCTATTATAAGATCCGTCCATCCATCGTTATCAAAATCGGTCCATAACCCATCACACACTAGTCCGATATCTTTTAAGATTGGCGCTGCATCGTTTGACGCATCAGTAAAATGTACTTTACCACCTTTTGTATCATTCCGGTAAAGAAATGATGAAACGGGCTTTGGATATTTCCACGGATTTACTCTGCCACCAATGAACAAATCAAGATCGCCGTCCTTGTCATAGTCGGAGGCTTTCACACAGCTCTTGCTCGTATAATTGCGTGGAAAAACAGTGGTATCGAGGGAAAATTTTCCCTTTCCATCATTCAAATAGAACTTATCCTGGTAATGGAAAGTATATTCGGGATTTTCATATCCTCCACTCGCAATATAGATATCATTGTCACCATCATTATCGGCGTCAAATAAAACGATACCAAGATCTTCAGAAGTCTTATTGACCCTGGTAGCATTAGGAAAGAGATCCGTTGAATCAAATCTTCCACCTGCTTTTTGAAAAAATATTTTAGCGCTATAGCCATATGATCCGCCAACTACCAGATCATCAAATTCATCTCCATTCAGATCCGCTGCGGCAAGAGCGGGACCATATTCCGACAATTTATGAGGCAAAAGTCTTTGTACGTTGAAATCGATATAGTCAATTTCATTTTGTTTAAAATCGATCCCGGTCATTCTTGTTATATCCTTAAACAGCGGTTGAGTGGAACCCTTTTTACTGCTCCAGTCAAAAATTTCCTTTGCATCAGCTTGTTTGATTGTGATACGCTGATCTGCTCTTACATGTTGAAGCGTTTGCTTTTTATTATCGGGCCAAATGATCATTATGGAATCGATTGTGTTGATACTATCAAGTCCGAAATGTGCAATGGTACTTACAGAAGAAAGATACCCGCGAATGTTATAATGCTCATAAGCCTGTTGGCTATTCTTATAAAACAATTTTATCCATGCGCCAAATCCATCCGTATTGGGGGCATTGCCTTCCAGTTTTATTTGCAGGTAATGATCGGCTGCTTGCTTATTACGTTTGAAATTGTTCTGATAAAGAATTGCTTCATCATTGATATTATTGATCACTACATCAAGATCGCCATCATTATCAAAATCGGCATAGGCAGCACCATTTGAAAATGTAGGCTCACTCATACCCCATCCATTGGATTCTTCGGTGAATCGCAGGGTACCATTGTTCCTGAAAAAATAATTATGCAGTTTTACTTCAGGTATTTGCTCAAGCAATTGTTGTTTGGTCGCAACCAGGTATGCTTGCTGCCTGAAGGCCGCAAAATCATGATCGGTTATATCTTTTGGGAAGCCATTGGTGACAATTATATCACGATGGGAGTCATTGTCAAAATCCGCAACCAGCGGAGCCCAGCTCCAATCCGTCTCAGTTATGTCACCATAAAAACCAATTTCGGAAAATACGGGATCGCCTGTTGAATCATTCTCTAAAACACGATTTCCCATATTCAGCTGCAGCGTGTTTCTTACGTATTGGTAATGATAACCAAATCGATCGGAGTTCTGATAGGTAAAATAACTTACCGGCATCAGCATCATTTTTTTCCGGTAATTATCTTCAGGATTCATATCAAGTTCGATGATGTCAGAAAGACCATCATTATTGATATCAACAATATCTGCTCCCATTGCATTGGCAGCACTGTGCTTTAGATAAGAAGATATCTTATCAGTAAATGTTCCGTCATGATTATTGATATAAAGAATATTGCTTGATAAATAATCATTGGTGACATAAATATCTTTCCATCCATCGAGATTCAGATCAGCGATGGTAACTGCGTGCCCATAACCCTCAATCGTTACTCCGGCTTCTTTTGAAACGTCTTTGAAGACAGGATGAGATGTGGCGCTATCCCAGTCGTTCCTGTACAACCTGCCTGTGCTGGGAAAAGATCCATCAGCTATTACAGGTCTGAATTTATTGGGATATAATCCAGCCAGGATCTCATTTACGCAGAGGTATACATCGAGATCGCCATCATTATCATAATCAAAAAAGGCTGCTTGTGTGGTGTGGGTGGTATCATCAAGCCCATACTCTT
>Ga0075420_100001910_pt1 | contig 17843 bp, 15 predicted proteins | sample SoiMetdeltSBSDD4_FD_75296 | JGI IMG/M metagenome (GOLD analysis project Ga0075420, IMG submission 75296) | Bulk soil microbial communities from a Populus tree surrounding site in Tennessee, USA - Soil MetaG P. deltoides SBSDD4 | ecosystem: Environmental > Terrestrial > Soil > Tree plantation... | reverse complement strand
GGAGCCCGATGGCGAGGGAGCCGAGGGTAAACAATAGTGTGTTCAAAAGGAGCGGCAAGGTCGCTGGACTGCTAAAAACCAAAGCATAATTCGCTAGCGTCGTTGCAGTGGTTTCAAAGGGTAATTTATCCTCGGTGCTCTTGATGCTCGCATAAAGCAGCGTGATCAGAGGAACAATGACCAGGTAAGAAACGATAAGGAGTGTGAGCCCGAAGGCCCATGATTGGCCGGAAAGACCAGCCCTCAAAATGAAAGGCGCAGGCAGGATCCGGGTTCTCGAAACAAGAGCATTACGAAACACGATCACGTGCGTTGTGTTTTTCTTTCTTAGCGCAGAGCGCCAAGTAGTTTTCCAAGCTCGCGCTGAATTTCTAAGATCGCCGTGAAATTCTTTTCCGTCTCTAAAATGATCGCCGGACGCGCCGCCTTGATTCGCTCGGCAACGACGCCGATTGCGTTTCTACCCACCTCATTCGCTTGACCGGAAGCCTCGTATCTTACTTCTTGCCCTTCTGTGGTTCCCATCCAACCGGCAAAAAAGCGCGCCGCGTTCGGATGAGGAGCGGTCTTAAGAACGCCGACAGCCGAGGTGAGGACCGGAAGTGGGGCCACGGGCACCCAATCGACCGTCGCGCCAGCTTTCTTCAACCTCTCGAGCGTGTAAGCGTAGGTTCCTACAGCGATGGAAACCTGTCCGCCAGCAAGCGCATTGGCGACGGTCGTACCGCCCTGGACAATGATGGGCTCTTGCGCCAACAGCTTTTTGACTAGGTCAGTTGCTTTGGCTTTACCCCATTCCGTGCCGAGCATCGCAAATGGCACCAATCGAGCTTCGATGATTAATTTTCTTCCCTTCCACTTTGGGTCCAGTAACTCCTCCCAACTTTTCGGGGCCTCTTTTGCGCTCACCGTCTTCGAATTATAGGAAATCGGCAAGGTCAGGTTATAGGCTCCAACAAACCGGCCGCCGGCATAGACGGCATCGAGGCCGAAATCCTTTTCCCATCCCGGGTACACGGCCAGCATGTCCCGATCGATCAATGGCCGAACCGCACGCAGTGAACCGGACTGAATAATGTCGACGCTAGCCGGCTTGCCCGCCTGGCTTTCAGCGATAATTCTCTGGACCAGCGGTTCCGGTATGCTTTCAAAGTGCTCAATTTTGATTCCCGGATAATGCTTGTCCAGGACTGCTTGCATTTTTTGATAGATTATCGCGTCTGTCGGCCCCCAGATAATGACGGTTCCTTCTTTTTTTGCTCCGGCGTAGAGCTGCGCGATGGCCTCGCTACCCGCGCTCTTGCCCTTTTCCTGCGCGTAGCCGGCGCTCACGAAGAACCCGCCCACAATCATTAGGGCCACTGTTCTGCTGATGACACGGATTTTCATCATTGCCGGTTTCCTTTATCGTCTTGTTCAAAGTTCAACGTTCAAGGTTCAACGCCTAGCCTAAGGGTGGCGAATGGTTCAATGTTGACGGTGACCAATGAGATGGCGCGCTAGAAAATCCTGTAATGCTTTGAGCGCGCCGTCGCCATCCCAGAAAGTCATATGTCTAACGCCTGGAACCAGTGCCAACTCCGCTCCGGGAACCAGTTCTCCCAATCGCCGCGCCGTGCCCACCGGCGTGCTGCCCCGCCGGTTCACGTCGTCGTCCGCGCCGCAGAGGACCAGTGTCGGCACTTTGACCTCGGGCGCCCTCATCAGAGCATCCCAAGTAAGGCGCGCCTCTTCGTGGCGGCCAAACTGCTCCACGGTGCTTTGTCCCGACCAAAGAGCATCGGCCAAAGCGTCAGCCAAGTCCCGGTGCTCGCGATAAAAGGCTGGGTTAAACGCCATGCCATCGTTGTTTATGTGCGCCTTGATGTATCGCTCAAATCCCATTTCGCGAATTTCGCGCGCTGCTTCAGTAGACAAATCGCGCGGGCCGCCGCTGAGGGTCTTTGATCCCGGCCCCGCAGCAGCCATGGTCAGGGTCGCGACTAAATCCGGCCGCGCGATAGCCATCGCCTGAACGATCTGTCCGCCGAGTGCAAAGCCCACCACGTGGCAACGTGGGATCCTTAGATGCGATAAAAGCGCAATGCCGTCCTGAGCGAATTGTTGGACCGTGTATCCGTCCTTCGGTTTGCTACTGTGTCCCGTTCCGCGGCAATCGAAGATGATCGTGCGATAACGTTGGCTGAGCACCGGCACAACCCCAACGTTCCAGGTCGCCGCCGGCCACCATGAAGGCGGCACGAGCAACACCGGCTCGCCCTGTCCTGTCTCTTCGTAGCAAAGACTGACATCTCCTAGGTTCGCGGTCGGCATCTCACCTCCGTTTATAGTTCAATGTTCAAGGTTCAAGGTTCAATGTGGACGTGTAGCGCGAGTGGCGCTTCTCTATAAGCGAAAAATTATGCGGCTCGGAAGTGAAAATCATTGACCCGTTCCAATAGGATGCCGTGCCAAGAAATCTTGCAGCGCGGTAAGCCCACAGGTGCCATCCCAAAACGTCATATGCTTCACGTTCGGGATCAAAAATAGTTCAGAGCCGGGCGTCAGCTCGGCCAGACGCCCTGCGGTTCCCACCGGCGTGCTACCGCGCCGGCTCACATTATCGTCGGCACCGCAGAGAATCAGCGCAGGTACCCTTACCTCGCCGGCGTTCGTTAGAGTATCCCAAGTAAGACGCGCATCCTCATGGCGGCGAAAAACTTCGACCGTGCTTTGCCCCGACCACACGGCATCGGCCAGGGCCATCACCACGTCGCCATGGTCGCGATAAAATTTGGGGTTAAAGGCCATCGTGTCGTTTTCGATATAGGCGCGAATATAACGCTCAAAACCCATGTCACGAATTTCGCGTTCGGTATCAGCCGACACGTTGCGCGGGCCGCCGCTCAGCGTTTTCGCTCCCGACCCTGAGGCCGCGATGGTGACCGTTGCCACCAAGTCCGGCCGCGCGATGGCCATCGCTTGGACGATCTGCCCGCCGAGGGCGAAACCCACCGCATGGCAACGGGAGATGCCAAGATGCCCCAGCAAGCCGATGCAATCCTGAGCGAATTGCGCCACGGTGAAGCCGTCTTTCGGCTTGCTGCTCCGTCCGGTTCCCCGGCAATCAAAGATAATGGTTTTAAAGCGCTTCGAGAGAAACGGCACAACGCTCACGTTCCACGTATCCGACGGCCACCACGACGCTGGCGCGAGCAGAATAGGTTCGCCTCGGCCCTGCTCTTCGTAGTAGATTTCAATGTCGCCTAAATTTGCTTTCGGCATATTGGGCTTGATATACCTTGCTTGCTTTATGAGTCGCGATGTCGATCCGAATAGTTTTAAGTATCGAGACCTAATCCGAATGATTTTCGCTGTCAACAGGTTTGTGAAGAGCCTTGATGCGTCGTCTACCTAGAGAGATATTGCGCACAACGCTTTCTGTTTTCTGGATGTAAGTTTCACCCCTGAGTTGCGATGCGGGGTTGATATTGTGGTTTGGGATTGCATCCCATTCTGAGTACGACAAACTTGTGGGCTAACATCGAAGTCGAGGAATAACAACTCATGTCTGGTTGGAAAGCACGCATCGGATATCTTTCACCATCGGTTTTCGAAACCCCCTCCGATTGGGATTACATTCTTCCAAAGGGTTTCACGATCGTCGCCTCAGGGCTCAACGTGCAGGCCCACACGACGGAAGAATTCAACAAAGCCATCGACGCCCTGGAGAAAGGATTGGGGATTTTCACGGCGGAAGAGTGCGATGCCATTCTCCTGGGCGGCATTACATTGGGGACGCAGCGAGGCTACGCGGCGGAGCAGGAGGTCGTCGCCAAGCTGTCCGAACAGGTGGGACTACCCATCAGCACGGGGATGAACGCCAGCGTCGAAGCATTGAGGCACCTCAAAGCCAAAAGCATCGTCATTGCCACAGCTTACATGGAAAAGATCAACCACGCGGTGAAACGATACTACGAGGACGCCGGGTTTCGGGTTTTAGGGATAGCCGGTTTGGAGGTCAAGAAACCCGTCGACCAAGTCAAGCTCCCAGACTATGCTTCCTATAAAGTCGCGCAAACACTCTTTCAGCAAAACCCGTCCGTCGACGCAATCCTGATTCAGGGCCGCTGGCGCTCTGTCGCATGCGTGGAAGAGCTAGAAAGAGATAGCGGACGGACGGCCGTATCCAGCACGGCAGCTTCGCTGTGGTGGGTACTGCAAAAATTGGCTATGAGAATTCCTATCGAGGGATACGGCCAACTGCTCCGCTAGATACCTCCCTCGGCCCAGAAATGGATCCTCCCGGAGTGAGCTGACGGGAATCTGTCCCTAAGGTGTCACCCCCGAATATTTCATCGAATGTCCAGTCACAGTTTCGTCCGGATCCCCAATAGAGGACTTCGGGAATGACAGACTTGCACAGAAAAAAAACGGGCCCCATTCAAAGAAGGAGGCCCGTTCGTGACGCTATCGCGTCGTCAGTGAATATCTGTGTTTTTCCTATTTGTGCCCGCCTCGCAGCAAAGGCGCTTTTCATTTGATTCGATCTCTCTCTGTCGGCGAGATTCCGAGTCTGCTTTGGGAAAGTCCTTCCTTTTGTATACTCGCCTTAGCGAGTTGGCACCTTCAGGTGCTTGGGTTGAGGGCTTGATTCAGGCAGCTCGATGCCGAACCTAGATGCCTGATCGAATTGTTGGCGCCCGCCTTTGGCGGGCTATATTCGCCCGGTGGACTGTTCTCTCCTATCATGGGTTACCTCCATTCTTGGAAGAGTTAAAACAGGCGCGCACCGTCTTCACTCTTCCGGTCCCTAGTGGGAGGTTCAGGACACAGCTTTTACCTACTGCTGTAAAACATTCTTGTCAAGATGTTTTTTTATTTTTTTTCTGATGGATTACTTCTGAATTTCGCCGTGAAGATTTTTCGGAACTGTGCTCAATCTGCTAAATAAATCACCTTTGGCTCACGACTATCGGGCAACTTCTTATCCGCGTTCATTGTTGCTGCGCTCAGATCCTTGCCGGTGATTAATTCATACAGCTTGCCCATAGCAGCCGGGCTGTTGAGCCGTGTCAATCCCCTCGCCCGTCCCATTTCTTGGATCTGATTCGCCATCGACAGGAGCGGCATCGGGATCTGCAGCGCCGCAGCGACCTCTAGCGCCTGGCGTATGTCCTTGTAGCTATTGCTGAGCGCGCCGCCGTTGTTATTGTCCCGCTTCATGAACTCTTCGAGACGCGCAGCGGAGGCTTGAGAACCGGTGGTTCGCAGGAGTTTCAAAAATAGCTTAGGATCAGCGCCCTGTGCCGTCAACCAAGAGCAGATTTCCGCAGTAGCGATATTGTTGGCCGTCGCATACATGATCACGGCGATCTTAAACGCTTTCGGCATCCAAGGCGCCGGAAGACAAATAATCGTTTGCGCCAGTTCCTTTAAAAAACCGATGCAGCCGTCAATGATCTCTCGCTTACCGCCAACGGCGATCGTGAACTGTCCCTGCGGAATGACGATGGCTGGCGCCCCGCTGGCGTGGATCGTGCCGCCGAGAAAGGCCGCCTGCTTCTCCTCTAGTCCGGATTGCAACTCTCGCGCACAATCAGGGTCGGTACCGCTCAGGTCAATAAACGTCATCCCCGGCTGTATGGTCTCGAACGCTCCGGCCTCTCCGAAGACGGCCTGCCTGACTTCGATAGACGACGGAAGAACTGTGAGCGTAATGTCTGAGACGGCTTCCTTGGCAGAAGCAGCACCGCGCGCGCCACGGCGCACCATATTCTCCATGGCCGCGGGATTGAGATCGTAGATGGTAAGTGTATACCCCCGCGCGAGGATTCGTTCGCCGATGGGCCGCCCCGCATTTCCCAAACCTATTAAACCGATCGTTGGCATCGCGTCTCCTTGAAATGTTCTACTTGTTTTACTGCGCCTTACCCGCCTTCTTGAGCGCGTCCTCGACGATCTGATGCAGCGCCCTCCGCCCCGCTTGATCATTGTACTTATAAGAGTTGATCATAAAGTAGTTTACGCCCTTCTGTGGAACGTCGTCAGGGGCAAGATCGCTCTTCGGTATATCCATGCGCAGCGAATTCACCTCCGCATATTTTTGCCAAGCCGTCTGCCCTTCGCGGGCAAGCACCCAGTTCACAAAGAGCTTTGCGGCGTTGGGATGCGGCGCTTTGCTCATCACAGCCATGCAGCACGACCCCCCTCCCATGACCTCCCCTTCTTTTAAAGGATGTGGAAACAAATCGACCGGGAGACCCTGGTTCTTCGCTTTCATGATCGGCTGGCCGCTGCCGATGTAAAAAAGAATTTTCCCCTGCCCCAGCCAATCTGTTCCCTGCTGCAAATCTCGCGTTAGCTGGATATCAGTCTCGCTCAGTATCCGAGTGATGAACTTATTTCCCAACGCCGGCGTATAGTAAAAAAAGAGAAATGTCTCCCCCCCGCCACCGGCGACTCGTGGATCAAAACTTCCAATTTTGCCTTTCCATTTCGGCTGTAGCAGATCCCACCAGGATTGGATCTCGGTCGGATTGAGCAGCTTGGTATTGTAGGAACCACGCCTCGTCCCGACTTCGCCGGAGACAATGATCGCCGCTTGGTTCTGCGGGTCAGCGAAATGCAATTTTCCATCCCACCAGGCCGATGAGTCATTAATTTCCGGCAAAAGAAGTAAGGGCTTCAACGGCTCCAAGGTCCCGGGCGGAAAGGAAGCAAAACTCGAAGATCCTCCCATGACGAGGTCCGCCAGATATTTTCCCGCCCGTCTTTCCGCAACGATACGTTGATAGTGATCCGCTCCTTTGCCCGGAACGAAGTTGAACTTTATCTCTGAAAAGCTTTTCTGAAACACAGCCCAGAGTTGTTGGTACATCGGGTTGTGTGGCCCGTAAATCACCACTTCCCCTTCTTTTTTCCCGGCCTCGATGGTTGCTTCCCATTGCTTCTTCCAGTCGGACTGCGCTCCGGCCGGCGCTGAAAAGCCCAACAGGAGGCAGAATGAAACAAAGACCACGGGCTTCCCATAGTGTCGAGCGTTCACATCGACCTCCTGACGAGCAAAGCTTTTTTGGCCGTTTATTTGTGAGCTTGCAAACCCGCCGCGGTAAATGGTCCGGCGCCCATGATCTGGTGCACTTCCCATTCGATCAAGTCGAAAGCGGCAAAGCCGGCCGCCGTATACGGATCGCTGGCGGCAATTTTCTCGGCTTCTTGCCGCGATCCGGCACGTATTACATAAATGCCGAGCTTGCGATCCGGTGTCGGACCTGAGAAGAGAATTTTTCCGGCTTCATGCTGTTGTTTCATCCAGACCAGATGTTGATCCAAGTTTACGGTCCACTCCTCGCGCGGTTTCACCGGACGCCTAAGCACTAAGTACCACATGATCGCCTCCTGATACTTCGCAGTTTGGTTTCAGTGAAGGGATATGGCTGCCTGGTTCAGCTGTCAAGAACTTTCTTCTAACTTACCATTTGCCCAATGCGATCGCCGCGCACCCGACCACGATACAAAGATCACTAGCAGGTTGCTCAAAAAAACTCAGAGGCGTACGAGGGAATGGGGTGTTGAAATATGGGAATATTGGAATCTTGGGTTTAAAACGCCTTAATCCATCATTCCATCTTTCCACTATTCCAATCTTATTACGTTGGAGCGAGGCGATTGAGCGCAACGAAGCATATGAGTTTTTTTCAGCAGCCTGCTAGGGAGGTACGGTTTAACTCTGCCGTTTTTTGTATATAATGTTTCGGCGCAGCGGGCTGCAGAAACGAGGAGAATCTATGCATCGAATTGTTCTCGGTTTAATGGTGTTCAGTTTTCTCGCCGTCCAACCGTCGATATTGAAAGCTCAGGATCAGATTCGGGATCTGGTCGTCAAGATCCATGCAGTCCACCACACCCCCGATGTCTTGCGCCCATGGACCAAAAACAGCCCGCAGCAAGTGAAGGGCTCGGGCGTGGTTATCGCGGGCAAACGGATCCTCACCAACGCGCACGTGGTGCGTTACGCCAGCCAGATTTACGTCCAGCCCAACCAGTCCGCCGAGCGGATCCCGGCGCGCGTGGAAGCGATGACTCCGTCGATGGATCTGGCTGTGTTAAAACTCGATGACGAATCATTCTTCGAGAAGCGTGGAACGCTTCCGTTCGCAGAGGAATTGCCAAGGGTCAAAGATAACATCAATGTCTACGGCTACCCTACCGGCGGGTCGGAGCTTTCCGTTACTCAAGGCATCGTCTCTCGCATCGAATACACCGACTATTATTTTCAAACCAGCGGGTTAAGAATTCAGGTGGACGCCGCGCTCAACTTCGGCAACAGCGGCGGACCGGCGGTATCGGATGGAAAATTGGTGGGTCTGGTTTTTAGTCTGATACAAAACGCCCAAAGTATCGGTTATCTGATCCCCGTCGAAGAAATTCAGCTATTTTTGACCGACATCGCCGATGGCAAGTATGACGGTAAACCGCAGCTTTACGAGTATCTTCAAACGGTCGAAAATCAAGCGTTACGCCAAAGACTCGGGCTTCCCGTCGGCGTGAATGGAGTCATGGTCACGGAACCCTACCGGCAGGACCCAAACTACCCGCTCAAGGAGTGGGACGTCATCACCCAGATCGGCAACACGCCCATCGACAGCGAAGGCAAAGTGGCGGTTCGTTACGATCTACGCCTTTCGGCGCTATACCTGGTCCAGACGCTCGCCAAGGACGGGTATATTGACGTCACGGTGTTTCGCGACGGCAAGCTTATCCCGATGAGGTTGCCGGTCCAATCGCACCGGGAGCTGGTGATGCCCTATCTATTGAATGCGACACCGCGCTATTTCATTCTCGGCCCCCTGGTTTTTTCCCAAGCGACTCAGGATTATGTCGAGCGCGCAAGCGCTCAAAGGCCGTTGCCCGCAAGCCAGCAAAATAGCCCGCTAGTGACGCGCCGCTACGACAAGCCGCGCTTTGATGGTGAAGAGCTGGTCGTCGTTGCGTCGCCAATGTTTCCCCATCGCATCACCAAGGGCTATGACGATCCCGAGCGCTTCGTACTCAGCGAAGTCAACGGTCAACGTGTAAAAAGTCTCCAACACCTGGTCCAGCTTCTGCGTGACGACACGCAGCCCCAGATCACCCTAAAATTCGCCAGGGCGTCGCGCCGAACTCACGAAACCATGGTCTTTAATCGCGCCGAACTTTTAGAATCCACCGCCAAGATCATCGAGGAAAATGGTATCCGTTATCCTTCCTCCTCTGATCTCCGCCCGCTTTGGGAAAAGTCTCTGACCGTCATGCCGAAGCCGCCGGCGGGCTCATGATCGTCCGGGGATCCTCGCGAAGTTTTGCACCGTATTTCACAAAACTCGTGCGCATCCTGCGCGCACTTTCAATCGCGCTTCTCACCGCCTGCGGTCTACCCCAAGAACAACTCGCCGGAACGCCCCCGGATTTGAAGATTGAAGTCCTAATCCGTGGCTTGGACACGCCGTGGGCCGTCGACTTTGCACCCGATGGCAGAATCTTTATTACGGAACGGTTAGGGCGCATTCGTGTAGTCGAGGGTGGTCGACTCCTACCCGAGCCTTGGATGACGTTAGAGGTCCAAGCTGTCGGTGAAGCGGGACTTATGGGTTTAGCGCTCGACCCGCAGTTCGCTCAGAATCGCTTTGTTTATGTCGCTTATACCTACCGTGCCTCCAACGGCCGGTTGCAAAATCGTCTTGTGCGGCTGCGCGAAGATCAAAAGAGCGGTAAGGGCAGTCTGGACAAAGTTCTTATCGATAACGTCGCCGGCGCCAACAACCATGACGGCGGGCGCGTGAAATTCGGTCCCGACGGCAAAATTTACTGGACGATGGGCGACGCGCAAACCACGAGGTTTGCCCAAGACCTCCGTTCGTTGAACGGAAAAATCCTCCGAATCAACGCAGACGGCACTATTCCAACAGACAATCCATTTGCCAACTCCTATGTCTACTCTTACGGCCATCGCAATCCACAAGGACTGGCGTGGCAGTTCAAGACACAGAGGCTGTATTCAACCGAGCATGGCCCGAGCGGATTTCAGGGCTGCTGCCGGGATGAATTGAACTATATCGAACCAGGCAAGAACTATGGTTGGCCGGAAATCCGGGGAGACGAAACGCGGGAAGGTATGGTATCACCCGTTCTCCAGAGCAGCACCAGTGAAACCTGGGCTCCCGCCGGCGCTACATTCGTGGCGCGCGGCCCGTGGGCCGGCTCGCTTCTTTTCACCGGACTCCGCGGGCAAACCTTATATCGCGTCGTGCTGGACCCTAACGATCCGCCCAAGGTAGAAAAGTTCGAGCGTCTACTCTACCGTCAATTCGGTCGCTTGCGTGACATCGCCGAAGGTCCGGATGGAAATTTGTATCTCCTCACCAGCAATCGTGATGGCCGCGGCAGCCCAAAGGACGATGACGACCGAGTGATTCGCCTGAGCTTTAAGTAACATTCGGAAGACAGCAAAATGAACCAGCTTAGCTTAGCGTTTGATCGTTCGTTGCACGCCCGAATGACGGTGAGGACACTCCGCACTTCACCGAATTTTCTGAGAGACGATGCTACCAAATGCTTGCGATCGCGCTTTTTGCGTTGATCGCCACAAACCACTGAGATAAGATCGCCGCCAGATAACGAGGTGCACCATGCGCAAAAGAATCTTCTCGTGGCTAGGAAAAGAGTTCGCGGAGCTGACCGGCGAAGCCAAGCCGGCAACTACGGCGACTGAAGAGGCACGCGAATTATTTCAACGCTTCAATCAAGAGTTGCAGAGCCATGGTTTGTCCCTGGACAACACGGTCCGGTCCAGACTTTGGGGACGCGACCGAGAAAGCCGGGACCAAGGCAGCAACGAACGGGTCAAAATTCTTTCCGGCAAAGCGCGCTCGGCCAGTTCGAGCTATATCGCGCCGACCCACTTCGACTCGAATGCAAAGGTGGCGATTGACTTGCTCGCCATGCGGCCCTCCCGTTCGGCCGCCGAAAAGTTTCTGAAAGAATACGATCCGCCCATCGTGCCGCTGCGTTATCTAACCTATGATTCGGTGGTCGTCCTCTCCGGAGTGACCGCTGTGCTTGCTAGCCTCGACGAGCAACTCGACAATATTTTACCGCGCATCGAAGACTCCCTTAAAAACGCGAGCAGTTCGTGGGACCGTGTCGCGAAAGTCTCCTTTTTTCTCCACAGGAGTCAAAGACTGGAAACCCTCAAAGAGCTTTTCAGCAAAAGAGTCACGGCTAAAATCCCGGCAATGGAATACTCCTTCGTGGAGGGTTATTCGTCCGTAGGGAAATTGTGCGAAATCGAAGTGACCGCTACCCTACAATAAGATGAAGGATCCAACCATGAATGATAATCGGTTTCGCGTCGCAATTCTGGATGATTTCGAGAAATTGGCCGACACCGTTCCGGCTTACGAAAAGCTCAAGACCCGGGCCGACGTAACCATCCTGCGAGAACGGCTGGATTCGCCGCAGAAAATCCAACGCGCGCTAAAGGAGATGGATGCGTTGCTTCTGATGCGTGAACGCACCTACTTCAGTGACAATGAATACAGCCGGTTGCCGAGCCTAAAGCTTATCTCTCAAACCGGCCGCACCACTAGGCATCTCGATTTGCCTTCCGCCACCCGCCGCGGCATCGCCGTAGCCGGAACACCGGCGGACAATGGCACATCTACCAAGGAGCTCACCATTGGGCTGATTTTGGCGCTCATGAGAAAAATCCCCCAAGTGAACCGGCGCATGCGCGAGGAGAGTTGGCCACCGCTTGCTGGTCGGCTGCTGGAAGGAAAAACCGTCGGTGTCCTCGGCTTTGGCCGGATCGGCGCGGAAGTCGCACGTATCCTTAAAGTATTCAATACCCGCGTTCTCGCCTACGCGCGGACTTTGACCCCCGAAAAGACCGGACAAATCGGAGCCGAATGTGTTCCTATGGAGACTTTGCTGAGAGAATCTGACATCGTGACCATCCACGTGCCGCTGAATGCAAATACCCGCGGCATGATCGGCGATAAAGAACTAGCCATGATGAAACCTGGCGCGCTGATCGTAAACACCGCTCGCGGGCCCATCGTATCGGAAGCCGCAATGATCAAGGCGCTTGAAACCGGTCACCTGGGCGGGGTCGGTCTCGATGTCTTCGAAAATGAACCGCTGCCGATGGATCATCCGCTGCGCCGGTTCGACAACGCCATCCTCCTCTCCCATCGCGGTTACGCCACCGTAGAAGTTCTTCGCGAGCGCTACGATGAGGCGATGACGAATATTCTGAACTTCATGGACGGTAAACCCGTCAACCTGCACAATCCGGAAGTGCTAAAGCGGTAAAGCTTCGCTCATTGCCGTGTCGAGGCGAGACTCAAAACGCGCAAAAATGAAACAATGCGTCAGTGTCCTTCGGCATTCCGTATCGCCGCCCAGAGTTTGGGCGCAGTGTAGGGCATGTCAATGTGGTCGATACCGAGGGGAGCCACCGCGTCCATGACGGCGTTGGCCACTGCAGGCGGCGCCCCGTTGCATCCGGCCTCGCCCACGCCCTTGACGCCCAGCGGGTTAAAGGGATTCGGCGTCACCGTCTCTCCAAGTGTGAGTTGAGGCATGTCAGCGGCGCGCGGCACCGCGTAATTCATCAACGAGCCGGTAAGAACCTCACCGTTATCGCCAAAGAGCATTTGTTCGCGAAGCGCTTCACCGAGACCCTGGGCCACGCCGCCGTGAATCTGCCCGTTGAGAATCATGGGGTTGAGGACTACGCCGCAGTCATCGACCAGGACGAGCTTCTCAAGGGTCGGCGTCCCCGTTTCCCGATCGATTCGCACCAGCGCCAAATGCGCGCCGAAGCCCCAGGCTTCGCGCCTCGGATCAAAGAAGACGGTTTCTTGAAGGCCAAGCTCCGTGCCGCGCGGAACGTTTCCGCCGTACGCCGCGGCGGCAATCTGGCGCCAGGAAACTTTTTTATCGGGCACCCCAGCCACGGCCAGCCCGCTATCCGTCTGAACGATGTCCTCGGCTGCCGCCTCCATCAAGTGCGCGGCAATACGGCGAGCCTTTTCAACAACGCGATCAATAGCAATTGCCAAGGCCCCGCCACCCGTGATGGCGCTGCGGCTGCCAAAGGTGCCGACGCCCTGCGGGACTACCAGTGTATCGCCGTGTCGAACCGCCACATGATCCATGGAAACGCCCATCTTCTCCGCCGTGATCTGGGCAAAGACGGTCTCGTGCCCTTGGCCGTGAGGGCTGGAACCGGTGAGCACCGTAATGTCTCCGCTGCGCTCCACCCGAACCGTAGCGCTCTCAAAGCCAACGCCCCCACTCGGCTCAGCGAAAGTCGAGAGGCCCACGCCGACCAACTCTCCGCGTTTGCGGTCTTCGTCTCGTTGACGAATGAGGTTTTCGTAGTCGGACAACCGCAGGGCCTCGGCGAGTGACTTTTCGTAGTCACCCGAGTCGTATTCGACGTTTACGCCCGTGCGGTATGGGAACTGCTCGGGGCGAATAAAGTTTTTGCGCCGGATTTCCAGACAGTCCATGCCCAATTCGCGCGCCGCTTTGTCGATCAACCGCTCGATATTCAGCACCGACTCCGGCCTCCCCGCGCCGCGATACGGACCGGTGGGGACGGTATTGGTAAAGACCGCCACCACTTCGACGGAGCAGTTTTGGATCTGGTAGCAGCCCGGGGCCATCGCCATCATGCGCAGCGGCGGTATCGCGGATAGCGAATTCAAATAAGCGCCTAGATTCCCGACCACGCGCACCTTCAAGCCGAGCATGGTGCCATCCCGCTTGAGGGCCAGCTCAGAAGTCATCACCTGGTCGCGCCCTTGATTGGTGGTGACGAAATCCTCGCTGCGCGTGGAGATCCACTTGACCGGCCGCCCGAGCTTAAGCGCCAGGTGGCTGGCCAGCGCGTCTTCTTGGTAGAGGAGTCCTTTGCTGCCGAACCCGCCGCCGACATCGGGCGCGATGATGCGAATCCTGTGCTCAGGGAATCCGATCGCGGTGGCCAGATCCGTGCGCACGCGGTGCGGGCTCTGAGTCGAGAGCCAAACCGTCAGATCCCCCGTCGGTTCCGGCTTCGCCACGATGCCTCTCGGCTCCATCGCCAGCGCCACCAGCCGCGGGCTGGCGATTCGCATCCGAACGATATGCTCCGCTTCGGCGAATGCTTTGTCGACGTCGCCGCCTGCTTTCGTAGCGATGTAACAGACGTTGCTTTCCAGCTCCTCGCGGGCGAGCGGCGCGCCGCGCTCCAGCGCCTTTTCGGCATTCACGACCGCAGGCAGCGCCTCATATTCCACATCGATAGCGTTCGCTGCATCCTGGGCGAGGACACGGCTTTCAGCAACCGCCGCCGCCACGGGAGTGCCGGCCGCGTGGACTGCCCCGCGCGCCAGCAGCGGATGGGGCGGTATTTTCATCCCGGGCACCATCGGGATAGCCGGGACATGCAACCGCTCGCTGAGATCATCGCCGGTCACCACGCTGATCACTCCGGCCATCGCCTTCGCTGCGCTCGTATCGATAGAGATTATTTTTGCATGCGGGTAGGGGCTGCGCAGAAAGGCCAGGTGGAGCATCCCAGGTAGCTGGATGTCCTCCGTATAGCATCCTTTGCCGGTAATCAGGGGCCCGTCTTCGACGCGCCGGATAGACGCGCCGATAAGTCCAGTGGCAGTGTGCTCTGTTGTCATGGTGAAGCCTCGTATTTAAAAAAATTGTTCGCGCCTCGTGTTCATGTCCGCAACTATTGTTCGTAAACTAGCACGATCACAGAGTTCCTTCAGCAAGCGATATACCACTGTTGTCGGACGGGGCATAAACAAGAAACATATGATGGAAGATTTTTTACAATGGAGAAGAAGCCCTGTATGGCTTATGAAACATCGGGTGTCGTAAATTTGAATCAGATTCGTTGCACCCTACACCTCTCACCCTCCATCTCAATTTAAGGAATAGCGTAGTTGGAGACTTCGACCAGATTCAGGTCGGGGTCGCGAAAATACACCGACATCATCAGACCTCTCGCGCCGTTTCTTTCCACCGGGCCTCCGACGAGGCGCACGCCGCAGGAATTCAAATGGGCGATAATTTCGGAAATGGGCATAGAAGTAACAAAGCAAATGTCGGCTGACCCAGGGGTTGGCTTCTCCGCTATCAGAGTACTCTCGCGCCCAAGCTGTTGCAGATTGATCTTCTGTGATCCGAATGCCAGAGCTTTCCTACCTTCGCCAAAAGTAACGGTCTCCATCCCCAGTACCTTCGAATAGAACTCACACGTTGCATTGATGTCTTTGACTGTAAAAACCACGTGGTCGATGCTGTCGATCTTCATCGATTTACCTCCCGCAAGTGAGACCTTCGACATACTGTCATCCGCTGTACAACGGAACCTCAGTTTTCAATTGGATGGATCTTACCCCGAGTCCGGTTGAATCTTCAACCGAATCACCCCCGCGTGTCTCTCACTGGGGTTCCAATCCGATACCGCCTGGATTCCCGCTAAAGGCATGCGGGAATGACGAACTTCGCTAAAGAATCAAATTCTACGCAGCAATCTGCGGGGAATCCAAACCACTGAGATTGAATCCGGCGCAGTGGCTTGGCATTATTTGAGTTGCAGCCGGAAACGTGACCGGCATACTCACCATCGCATGCGAACCCGTCACTCGCCACTACTTACTCCCGAACAATTGGTGCAAACTTCCGCCATCACTCTGAGTCATTACAACCGACACGCGAACAGTTTCTGGAATGGTACGAAGGATCATGACGTGAGCCAGAATCGCGATGCTTTTCTCGAACACATAGGCGGCAAACCACCTTATCGAATTTTAGATTTTGGTTGCGGGCCGGGGCGCGATCTGAAAGTTTTTAGCGACCTGGGTCATGAGACCATCGGTCTCGAAGGCGCAGAGCGTTTCGTAGAATTTGGGCGAAAATACAGCGGTTGTGAAGTGTGGCATCAGGACTTTCTCCGTCTTCAACTACCCGTGGAATATTTCGACGGCATCTTCGCCAATGCCGCTCTCTTTCACGTCCCAAGCCAGGAGTTGCCGCGGGTTCTAAAAGACCTTTGGGCGACATTGAAACCAAGCGGCGTGTTCTTCAGCTCGAATCCCCGCGGCGACAACGAAGAAGGCTGGAGCGGCGGACGCTACGGCGTCTATTACAACCTGGAACGATGGCGCGAGTTGGTGACCGAAGCCGGCTTCGTAGAAATCACTCACTACTACCGGCCGCCCGGTCTCCCGCGCGCGCAGCAACCGTGGTTGGCGTCCCTCTGGAGGAAAATAACGGTTCCAGTCATTTAAACCGTTCCAGGCGTTCAAGCAGTTGAATGCGGGAGCCGAGATGACGAGAAATGACGGCGCATGCGCGATACGAATTGACAGCAAGTACAACTATCGAATAAGCTGCGCTCAAAGAATAAAACAAGACCAAAAAGCGATTCATACATAAGGGAGGGCAAAAATATGGCGGCTGGTAATGGTCACGGTCAAGGTATCAATGGCGTCATTATATCTTCGGATTCGCATGTCATGGAGCCGGTGGATCTTTGGAAGAAGGGCGTTCCGGAAAAATACCGCGCCGATGCTCCGCTCTTTCCACCCCACAAGGTGGGCGAAGGATTCCAACATCACGCCGGTGGCTGGGATCCCCACGCGCGAATCAAGGAAATGGAAAAAGATGGTCTCAGCGCTGAGGTGCTCTACCCGACGTTAATGCTGGATCTGTTCGCTCTCGACGATGCCGGCATGCAGGAGGCGTGCTTTCGGGTCTATAATGATTGGTTGATCGATTATTGCAGCGTCGATACTAACCGGTTGATCGGGATTCCAGCCATTCCGGTCTATAATATCGATGTCGGCATCAAAGAGCTGGAACGCTGCCGCAAGGCCGGCCTCAAAGGCTCTATTATCTGGCAGGCGCCCCATCCGGATCTTCCGTTTCATTCCAGCCACTATGACAAATTCTGGTCCGCGGCGCAGGATCTGGATACACCCGTAAGCTTGCACATTTTGACCGGCCACAGCTACAACAAGGATAAAGAAAGAAAAGGTGTCGAGCGTTACCGCGGCAGCGTCAACCTTAAGCTCATGGACATCGCCAACGGCCTCTTCGAGTTGGTTTTTTACGGCGTCCTGGAGCGATATCCGAAGCTCAAAATCGTGACGGTAGAGAACGAATGCGGCTGGCTCCCCTGGATCGTTCAACAGTGGGACTATTACTACAACCGCTTCCGCAAACAAAACCCGCCACCGATCACGAAGAACCCAAGCGAATTTGTCCATAACCAAGTCTATTCCTGCTTCTTCAACGATTCGGTTTGCGGCCATAATCTAGAGTGGTGGGGCCAGGACAACATCATGTGGTCCAACGATTTTCCGCATCCGAACTCAACCTGGCCGAACTCGCTCAAGATCATCCAGCGTGATATCGGGCATCTACCGCTGGAAACGCAGACCAAGGTTTTGGCGACAAACGTTTGCAGACTCTACAATCTCGATTTGGCCAAGATCCCGGAGGGAATTGCCACCGCCGCAGCCGCTGCTCAGGCCTCGGCCTAATTGGGCCCTTTTTAGAGGATGCGGATGGCTAAACACTTTAGCAAGATTCTGCACGCTACCGATTACTCCAAAGCTTCGGCCCGTGCCCTCGACGAAGCCGTCGCTCTGGCCAAGCAGAATCGCGCGGAACTATTGGTGTTGCATGTGATCGATCCCGTGACGCCGTACGTCACGGGAGACGATATTGGTGGGGCTGAACTCTACATGAAGCTGGAAGAAACGACCAAGCAAGAGGCCGAAACCTCCATGAAAAAGCTCTTGGAA
>Ga0075420_100001909_pt1 | contig 17849 bp, 14 predicted proteins | sample SoiMetdeltSBSDD4_FD_75296 | JGI IMG/M metagenome (GOLD analysis project Ga0075420, IMG submission 75296) | Bulk soil microbial communities from a Populus tree surrounding site in Tennessee, USA - Soil MetaG P. deltoides SBSDD4 | ecosystem: Environmental > Terrestrial > Soil > Tree plantation... | reverse complement strand
CGCGTCGCACCGCCGCCGACGTCCAGGAAGTTGGCGGGTGCACCGCCGTGCAGCTTGATCAGGTCCATCGTCGCCATGGCGAGGCCGGCGCCGTTGACCATGCACGCGATGTCGCCGTCCAGCGAGACGTAGTTGAGCTCGTGCTCGGCCGCCGCGCGCTCCATCTCGTCTTCCTGGCTGCTGTCGCGCCATGCCGCCAGCTCCTTCTGACGGAACAGTGCGTTGTCCTCGATGTTGATCTTGGCGTCGAGCGCTATGAGACGGTCATCGCCGGTCACGATCAGCGGATTGACCTCGACCAGGCTCGCGTCCTTCTCCATATACAAGCGGTACAGCGCCTGCGCGATGCTCGTGAACTGCTCGATCAGCTTGCCTTTGAGTCCGAGACCAAACGCGAGCACACGGCATTCCGACGGCTGCAGACCCGCGGCCGGATGCACGTTCACGCGGATGATCTTCTCCGGCGTGTGTGCCGCGACTTCTTCGATGTCCATGCCGCCCGCCGCGGAGGCAATGAACGCCACCTGGCCCTTGTCCCGATTCAGCACCAGGCTCAGGTACAGCTCGCGCGCGATCTTCGAGCCTTCCTCGACGAACACCTGATGGACCGGCAGCCCCTCGGGCCCGGTTTGATGCGTCTTGAGCCGCGTGCCGAGCATCGCGGCGGCAGCCTTGCCCGCGGCCTCGGGAGAATCGACGAGCTTCACGCCGCCGCCCTTGCCGCGGCCGCCGGCATGCACCTGCGCCTTGACGACCCACTTCGCGCCGCCGATGCGCTGCGCCGCTGCCACAGCCTCCTCGGCATTCGCGGCCACATAGCCGGTCGGCACCGGGATGCCGTATTTTGCGAACAGCTGCTTGGACTGGTACTCGTGCAGATTCATAAGATGGCAGGATGAACCGACAAAGGCCGCGTATTCTGGAGTAATTCGCTGCCGATGCAAAGACAGTCGCGAACCCCATGAAGGCTCTGCTCAGCGCACCACCTGCCGCCGACTCGACTTACCTTGCCTGGCGAGTGCTGGCACTCGTCAATCTGTTCCGTTTGCTGGTCGCCGTGCTGCTGAGCGTGATGTTCGCTGCGGTCACCCCGACTCGCGTCGGCCAGGCATATCCGGCTTTGTTCGTCGGCGCGACCGCCGCGTACTTCGCGTTCGCACTGATCTCGATCGCGACCGTCAAACGGCGCTGGCCGGAGGTCCCGATCCAGACCTTTACGGGCCTGTGCATCGACGTGATCGCGATCGCGACGCTGACGTATGCAAGCGGCGGCATGACCAGCGGGCTCGCATCGCTCCTGGTGCTGCCAATCGGTGCGCTGTCGTTCGTCGTACGACAGCGGCTGGCATTGATGTTCGCCGCCATCGCCGCACTAGCCGTGCTCGTGCAGCAAACACTGACGACCCTCGCCGCGCGCGGCGACGCCGGCGACTTCGCGTCCGCGGGCATCATCGGCGCGCTCATGTTCATCGTGACGCTCGGCGTCGGCCCGCTGGCGCGCAACTTGCGCGAGAGCGAGGAGCGCGTACGCCAGCGCGAGGTCGACGTCGCCAATCTCGCCGAGCTGAACCAGTTCATCGTGCAGCACCTGCGCGAGAGCATTCTGGTCGTGGATGCGAACGACACGATCCGCCTGATCAACGAGTCGGCTGCATTGCTGCTGCACGGCGCGAGCGTGCGGCAGGGCACGCCGCTCGGCGAGGTGTCGCCGCGACTGCTGTACCTGCTGGAAACCTGGCGCCGGCGCGCCGACGACTGGCAGCTCAGCACGCTGACGATGCTCGCCTCCGACGGCGGATCGCTGGTCCAACCGCATTTCGTGTCGCTCGACAGCAGCGGCAAGGGACCGACGCTGGTGTTCCTGGAAGACACGACGCTGATCGTCGAACGCGTGCAGCAGTCGAAGCTCGCGGCACTCGGCCGGCTCAGCGCCAGCATCGCGCACGAGATCCGCAACCCGGTCGGCGCCATGAGTCACGCGGCCCAGCTTCTGGCCGAGGGGCCCTCGCTGTCGCCACAGGATCGCCGCCTCACCGACATCATCACCAACAACGGCGAGCGGGTCAGCACGATCATCAACAACGTGCTGCAGCTGTCGCGGCGGGATACGACCCGGCCGGAGCGCCTCGAGCTGAACGTGTGGCTCGCGGAGTTCCTGGCGGAGTTCCGCCAGACCTCCGAGGTCGACGAGCGTGCGATCCGCATGCTTGCGGCAGCGGGCGATCTCGATGTCCGCGTGGATCCCTCGCACCTGTACCAGCTGTTGTGGAATCTGTGCGAAAACGCGCTGAAGTATGGCCGGCGCGACGACGACGATGCACCGGTCGAGCTGCACACCGGCCGCATCAGCACCTCGGAGCGGCCTTTCCTCGAAATCCTGGACCGCGGCCCCGGCATCCCCATGGCCGACTCCGAGCGCATCTTCGAGCCGTTCTTCACGGGCTCGAAGGGCGGCACGGGCCTCGGCCTGTTCATCGCCCGGGAGCTCGCCCAGTGCAATCGGGCCGCTCTGATCTACGAGCCACGTAGCGGCGGTGGTAGTATTTTTCGCGTCGTGTTCGCCGATCCTCAACGCTGGGAAATCTCGTGACGAAACCTCGAGCGCTCGTCGTCGATGACGAGCCGGACATCCGCGAGCTGCTCGGCATCACGCTCGAGCGCATGAATCTCGACGTGACCACGGCCGACACCATCGGCGCGGCCACGCGCGAGCTGCGCGGCAGCGCCTTCGATCTGTGTCTCACCGACATGCGGCTGCCGGACGGCGACGGCCTCGACATCGTCGAGTGGATCCAGACGCACAAGCCGCAGACGCCGGTCGCGGTGATCACCGCGCACGGCAACGTCGAAACCGCGGTGCGCGCGCTCAAGCTCGGCGCTTTCGATTTCATCTCCAAGCCGCTCGACGTGGCGGCGTTGCGCAAGCTGATCGCCGCCACGCTCAAGCTCGGCGGGTCCAGCGAGAGCACGTTGCAGCTGCCGCAAGTGAAGCTGCTTGGCCGCTCGCGCGCCATGGAGCAGCTGCGCGAGATGATCGAGCGCGTGTCGCGCAGCCAGGCGCCCGTACATATCTATGGCGAGTCCGGCACGGGCAAGGAGCTGGTCGCCCACCTCATTCACGATGCGGGCGCGCGGCGCGACGGACCCTTCGTGCCGGTGAACTGCGGCGCGATCCCGACCGAGCTGATGGAGAGCGAGCTGTTCGGCCACAAGAAGGGCAGCTTCACCGGCGCGATCGCCGACAAGCAGGGCCTGATCCAGTCAGCCGAGGGCGGCACGCTGTTCCTCGACGAGATCGCCGACCTGCCGCTGCACATGCAGGTCAAGCTCCTGCGCGTCATCCAGGAAAAGAGCGTGCGCCCGGTCGGCGAGTCCAAGGAGACCCCGATCGACGTGCGCATCCTGTCGGCGACTCACAAGAATCTCGCGGCGCTGGTCGCCGACGGCAAGTTCCGCGAAGACCTGTTCTATCGCGTGAACGTCATCGAGATCCGCGTGCCGCCGCTGCGCGAGCGGCTCGAAGACATCGACGAGCTCGTGGACTCGATCACCGGGCGCCTCGGCCGACAGATCGGCACCCGCTCGCTGAAGGTCACGGAAGCGGCACGTGCGGCGCTGCGCGATTACCACTTCCCGGGCAACGTGCGCGAGCTGGAGAACGTACTGGAGCGCGCAGCGACGCTGTGCTCGAGTGGCGTGATCGACGCCGGTGACCTGCAGCTGCGCCCGAAGGTCGCGAACACCGAGGTGCCGATTCCGAGCACCGTCGCACCGGGCGAGAAGCTCGGCGACGCGCTCGAAGACATCGAGCGCGACGCGATCGTGCGGGCCCTGGAGCAGACCCGTTACAACAAGACCAAGGCAGCGCAGCTGCTCGGCATGACCTTCCGCTCGCTGCGCTATCGCATCAAGAAACTCGGCATCGAATAGGCGACACACGCTCCTGTCGTCGAGCTGCGCCGCAAGCTGACGGCCAGCGTCAGTAAGTGACAAAGCGCGGCATTTTTGTCGCCAACCATCCACTTAACAATGTCGACTACGTCGCAGTGAACTGCGCGTCCGAACAGTAACTTAGGTCCACCCTGCGGGGCCTGGCACAAGCCTTGCTATTGCCTACGGTGCAGGCGTTCGCGCCGCGGATTTTCGATAGTTCCTATCCAGGAGAGTTTGCAAATGCTGAAGACAATCCAAAAGGGTTTCACCCTCATCGAACTGATGATCGTGGTCGCGATCATCGGCATCTTGGCGGCCATCGCCATTCCCGCTTATCAGGACTACACGATCCGTTCGCAGGTCACGGAAGGTCTGAACCTCGCGGCGTCGGTCAAGGCCGAAGTTGCCGAGTACTACGCGCAGTACGGCGCGTGGCCGACCGCCATCATCGGTAACGTGGGCACGCTGGGTCACACCGCTGGCCAGTATCCGTCTGGCAAGTACGTGCACTCGGTGAAGATTGCCGCGGGTGACGGCCCCGGCGCTGGCGGCGGAGGCCCCGGCACGATCTACGTCACGTACGCGTCGAACGCTGTCGTTGGCTTCGTGGCCAACAACAAGCTGAACGGCCGCGTCCTGGCGCTGCGCCCGGTGTTGAGCGGCGCGACCGCGACCGCTGGTAACGAAGACGTCGTGTGGCTGTGCGGCCGGAACACCGGTTCGGGCACGATCCACCCGCCGGCGGCCCCGGCGGCTGACTCGGCTGACAACGTCGCTGCCACGACCGTCGACAACAAGTACATGCCGGCGAACTGCCGTCCGTAATCTTGAAGTCGAGTTTGGTAGAGTGCGGAAGCCCCTCGTAAGAGGGGCTTCTGCTTTAATGATCCGGCAAATGCGTTGATAAGAACCACGCGCGTAATGGCCAGCACTTCGACCGCAGCAGCCGCCCACAGCGTCACGCGCACACTCGGGTTACGCGCGCTGGCAGTTCCCTTCTTCCTCTCCGGTGTCGCGGCCTTGGCCTATCAGGTCTGCTGGCAGCGCTTGCTGTTCATTGCCCTGGGCAGTGACATCGACTCGATCACGATCATCGTTTCGACGTTCATGCTCGGCCTCGGCGTCGGCTCGCTGCTCGGCGGCGAAGCGGCCGACCGCTATCCCAGCCGCATCCTGGCGCTGTTCGCCGCAGCCGAAGCCGGCATCGGTGCGTTCGGCGTGCTGAGCCCGCATCTCATTGCAGGTCTCGGCAAGCTCGTCATCCACCAGGGCACGGCGATGATCGCCATCGCCAACTTCGCGCTGCTGTTGATCCCTACGACGTTGATGGGCGCCACCCTGCCGATGCTGGTTGCGCTGCTCGTCCGGCGGCAAAGCACGGTCGGCGTGTCGATCGGCGGGCTGTACAGCCTCAACACGTTCGGCGCCGCCGCCGGTGCGCTCGCAGTCGGCTTCCTCTGCTTCTATTTCTTCGAGATCAACACAGTCATCTATGCCGCCGCCGCCATCAACTTCCTGGTCAGCGGCGTGACAGTGTTGATCCTGCGGTGGGCCGAGCGATGAGTCTGCCGTGGATCCTGAGCTTCTGCGTCGGCTTTCTCAGCCTGAGCGTCGAGATCCTGTGGGTGCGGGTGATCTCGTTCAAGTTCCACACGATGCCGCACTCGTTCTCGTTCGTGCTGGCGATGTACCTCGTCGGCATCGCGGTGGGCGCGTACATCGGCAAGCTCTGCTGCAAGCACGACAGGTCCCTCTACCTGATCGGCGCCGGCGTGCTGCTGCTCAGCGGCTGGTTCGACATCCAGACACCGCGTTTCGCGGCCGGGCTGCTCTCCGGCAGTTTCGACAATGACGGGTTGACGTCAGCCGGGCTGGCCATCATCGCCACCGCGGCGATCAAGAGCGTGCTGTTCCCGATCGCGCATCACCTCGGCTCGAATGCTGCCGGTGCAGTCGTCGGACGCTCGGTGTCGCGCGTCTACGCGGGCAATATCGCCGGCTCGACGCTCGGACCGCTGCTGACGGGCTTCTACTTGCTCGACCGGTTCAGTGTCGAGCAGTGCTTCACGATGGTCGGCACCGCGGCCCTGGCGCTCGCGGCAATCACCGCGCTGCTCGGCGACCGGAGCCGGCTGCGAGCCGTGCCGGCGGCACTGGCGCTCGTCATGCTGTTCTTGCTGCGGCCGTGGCAAGCGCCCGACCTGATGGCCGCGCTTTCGGACAAGTGGTGGAACAATCGGCGCGCGCCGGTCAGGTACCTCATCCAGAACAAGCAAGGCGTCGTCTCGACATCGGCCGACCCGCAGCGCGGGGACATCGTATTCGGCGGCAACGTCTACGACGGCCGCATCAACGTCGACCTGGAATTGAATTCGAACGGCCTGGAGCGCCCCTATCTGCTGGCAGCGTCGCACCCGGCGCCCCGGCGCGTGCTGGTGGTCGGCATGAGCACGGGTGCCTGGGCACGCGTCATCACCGGCTTCCCGCACGTCGAGCGCATCGACATCGTGGAGATCAACCCGGGCTATCTGCAGCTCGTCGCGAAGTATCCGCAGGTGGCGCCGCTCCTGAGCGATCCGCGCGTTCACATCCACATCGACGACGGCCGGCGCTGGCTGCGCCGCCATCCCGAGGAGACGTTCGATCTGATCGTGCAGAACACGACTTATCACTGGCGCGCCAACGCCACCAACCTGCTCTCGCGCGAGTACTTCACGGAAGTGAAGGCGCACATGAATCCGGGCGCCATCGCCACGTTCAACACGACGGGCTCGCTGGATGTGCTGCGAACGGCACAGGAAGTTTTCCCGGCCGTTTTCAAGTTCCGCTGGTTCGTGTACGTGAGCGACCACGACTTCCGCGCGCCGGCCGACGTCGTGTTCGCCCGCCTGCGCGACTGCCGGCTCGATGGGCAACCGGCATTTCAGCCGCATCAGTTCGAGCCTCACGGACTGGCCGACCTGATCGCGAACGGCGACCTCGTCGACCCGGTGAGCAAGTGGCTGCCGGCGGACAGCGGCGCGGAAGTCATAACGGACCAGAATCTGCTCAACGAGTACCGCCACGGCCTGAAGATCAGGCTGCAGCCGTTCAGCGACTGGTGGCCGCCAAACCCGCGTGGCGATACCTACATCACACCGCCCTGAGCGCTCCTCGGCCGACATGACAGCGCGTAGCCACGCAACCACGATCGCACGGCGTGCCGCGCTGGACGCGGTGCTCTGGTACTGCGTGCCGGCCGCCTTCATGGCGATCTACATCCGCGGCTTCTCGTTGCCCGCGGACGCGCTGCTACCGCACTTTCTGATCGTCGCGATGCCTCTCGCGGCTTTGATCCTGATGCGACTCGCTGTCGGACGTTTGGTGGCCAACAGCGCGCTGCGTACTGCAATAGGCGCAACCCTGCTCGCAGTGCTCCTGTCGGTGATGCTGCTGTACTACGCGCTCGTAATCGCGGGTCTGCAGTCCTGGGGAGGAATCATTTCCTGGAACGTCATCCCGAGCTATGCGCGACAGGCTCCGACGTACGTCGCAACGCTCGGCTTCCCGCCGTGGCTCGCGGCAGCGCTGGCCATCCTCGCTTTCGCGTCGCTCGTGACAGCGTGCTGGAAGTATCTGCGTCGCTTCGATTGGACGGCAGCGGCGGCGCGTTACATGTCCGGCAAGGTGCTGGTGGCGCTGCTGTTGTGTGGTGCCGGAGTCCTCACTGCCTCCGCCTACAACCTGTCGATGCAGCCTTGGACGGCTGAGTCGGAACCCGTGAGCTTGACGCTGTTTCGCGATCCGGTGCGCGTCGAGGTGCAAGGTCACGCCGTCGACCCGATTGCGGCTGCCAGCCTCGATCGCCGCGAGGAGACTGTGCGCGCCGCGTACGTTCCAGCTGCGAGCGGTCCGCGCCGCAATCTGGTGCTGATCGTGATCGACGCACAGCGACCGGACCACATGAGCCTGTACGGTTACGCTCGCGAAACCACGCCGCATCTGGACCAGCTTGCGCGTACCCGCGAGGTCCGCAAGGTCGACTTCGTCCATGCCTCCTGCGCGGACACCTCCTGCGGCATGCTGAGCATGTCGAGCTCGAAGTTCCCGCGACAGTTCTCCTTCAAGCCCTTCACGCTGCAGCAGGTCATGCGCCGCAACGGCTACCGCGTGCACATGATCCTCGGCGGCGATCACACCAAGTTCTACGGCCTGCGCGACTTCTATGGCGAGGTCGACACCTTCTACGACGGCGCACAGGCGACGGGCTACTTCATGAACGACGATCAGCTGGTGCTCGATCGGCTCGCTGCCATGCCCGACTCCGACGGCACGCCGACGATGTTCCAGTTCCATCTCATGTCCACGCACATGCTCAGCAAGCACGACGATGCGGAGGCGCACTTCAAGCCGGCCCGCAGCTACGTGCTGCGCTTCCACGATCAGGACAGCGGCGCAGCGTCGACGGTCGAAGAAAGCGCGATCAACTACTACGACAACGGCGTCCGCAAATCCGACCGCATGGTGCGCGCGCTGCTCGACATGCTGGAAGCGAAGGGCTATCTGCGCGATACGCTCGTTGCGATCACAGCGGATCACGGCGAAGGTCTCGGTGAGCACGGCATGTTCGTCCACATGAACAGCGTGCGCGAAGAAGTCCTGCGCATTCCGCTGCTGCTCATCGCGCACGGCTACACACCCGACTTATCGCTGCTGCCGCGCGCCGCACCGGCGCAGGTCGACATCGCGCCGACGCTGCTCACAGAGCTGGGTCTGCCGATCCCAGCGACCTGGCAGGGGCGGCCGCTCCAGGCGCGGCAGGCCGACGACTTCATCTACTTCGAGGGCAGCCAGAATTTCGGGCTCATCGACCGCAGCGATCCGGCGCGCGTCATGAAGTACTGGGCGAACGCGGAGACCGGCACCGAGCACGCCTTCGATCTATCGGCTGACCCGCACGAGCAGCGGGACCTGCTGGACAACGTGACGGCCGACACGCTGCTGGCCTGGCGCGCGCGCATAGTGGCCGGAACCCCGCTGCAGTTCGCACGGATTCCATGAGGCGAGCCCTGACTTTGCCGGCCCGCAGCCAAATGTGACGCAATGCCCACTGGCCAGGGGGCGATCTGCTGCAAAATGCCTCTGATTTGACAATTGCTTGCCGCGCCTGAGTGCTGTAATTAGGTAGCCCAACTCGCGCCACCCTTCGACCATGGCTGACAACGTCGCACCCGCCGTCAACGCGCAGCGCCTCGCTCTGCAGGGCCTGCCATTGCGTCTCATCCAGGACGGTTTGCTGGACGAGAAGTCCATGCAGACAGCGATGGCTGCTGCCAAGGAAGCGAACACCAATCTCGTGTCGCATCTGGTCGCGAACAACCTGGCGAATGCTCGCGAGATCGCCATCGCCGCCTCGCAGGAGTTCGGCGTTCCGCTGATGGATCTCGACGCGATCCAGCCGGATCTCGACACCATCAAGCTCGTCTCCGACAAGCTGCTCGCCAAGCACCGCGTGCTGCCGCTGGTGAAGCGCGGCAAGCGTCTGTTCGTCGCGGTCTCGGACCCGACCAACCTGCACGCGCTGGACGAGATCAAATTCCAGACCGGCCTGTCGATCGAGGCGGTCGTCGTCGAAGAGGACAAGCTGCAGCGGGTCGGCAGCAAGGCCATCGAGCAGGTCGACACGCAGATGCCGACGCTGGCCGATGACGATATCGACCTGGAGAACCTCGACGTCACGGGCGGCGAGGACGATCTCGAAAAAGACACCGTCGGTCGCGACGACGTCGAAGACGCGCCGATCGTGCGCTTCGTCAACAAGGTGCTGCTGGACGCCATCAAGAAGGGCGCCTCCGACATCCACTTCGAGCCGTACGAGAAGTCGTACCGCATCCGCCTGCGCCTCGACGGCTATCTGAAAGAGATTGCGAATCCACCGGTGCAGCTCGCGGTCAAGCTCGCCGCGCGCCTGAAGGTCATGTCGCGGCTCGACATCGCCGAGCGGCGCGTGCCCCAGGACGGGCGCATCAAGATGCGCATCTCCAAGAACCGCGCCATCGATTTCCGCGTCAGCACATGCCCGACGCTGTTCGGCGAAAAGATCGTCGCGCGTATTCTCGACCCGTCCAGCGCGATGCTCGGCATCGATGCGCTAGGCTACGAGGCCGTGCAGCGCGAGCTGTATCTGCAGGCGCTGGCGCAGCCGCATGGCATGATCCTGGTGACCGGACCGACCGGCAGCGGCAAGACCGTGTCGCTGTACACCGGCTTGAACATCCTGAACAAGGAAGACACGAACATCTCCACCGCGGAAGATCCGGCGGAAATCAATCTGCCCGGCGTGAACCAGGTGAACGTGAACCCGAAGGTCGGTCTGACGTTCGCCTCCGCCTTGCGCGCGTTCCTGCGTCAGGACCCGGACGTGATCATGGTCGGCGAAATCCGCGACCTGGAGACGGCCGAGATCGCCATCAAAGCGGCGCAGACCGGCCACTTGGTGCTGTCGACGCTGCACACCAACGACGCGCCGAAGACCCTTACGCGTCTGATCGACATGGGCGTCAAGCCCTACGCGATCGCCACCTCGGTGTCGCTCATCATCGCGCAACGCCTCGCGCGCAAGCTGTGCAACAACTGCAAGGCGCCGATCGAGATGCCGCCGGAAGCGCTGCTGAAGGAAGGCTACACCGAGGAAGAAGTCGATCAGGGCATCAAGATCTACAAGCCGGTCGGCTGCGGCAGCTGCACCGACGGCTACAAAGGCCGCACGGGCCTGTACCAGGTGATGCCCGTGTCGGAAGAGATCCAACGCATCATCCTGCAGGAAGGCAATGCCGTCGACATCGCGGCGCAATCCGCCGTCGAAGGCATCTGGGACCTGCGCCGCTCGGGACTGGAGAAGGCCAAGACCGGCATCACCAGTCTCGACGAAGTGAACCAGTGCACCGTCGAGTGAGCAACGCCGTCCGCTCTAGTCACAGTCAGGACTGAACCATGGCCCAATTAGCTTCTGCGCAGCAATTCCCGTACGTCTGGGAAGGCACCGACAAGAAGGGTAAGCGCATCAAAGGCAAGATGCTCGCCGTGTCCGAAGCGGCGGTGAAAGCCGACCTGCGGCGCCAGGGCGTGCTCGCCAAGAAGGTCCGCAAGGAAATGCAGATCTTCAAGAGCGGCAAAAAGATCACTTCCGAGGACATCGCGCTGTTCGCGCGCCAGCTCGCCACGATGCTGCAGGCGGGCATTCCGATGGTCCAGTGCTTCGACATCATCGGCAACGGTCACGACAAGCCGGCGATGCAGAAGCTGGTGCTCGCGGTCAAGGCGGACGTCGAAGCCGGTACGTCGCTGCACGAGGCACTCAGCAAGCACCCGCTGTACTTCGACGACCTGTTCGTCAATCTCGTCGAGGCCGGCGAGCATGCCGGTGCGCTCGAGACGCTGCTCGACAAGGTCGCGACGTACAAGGAAAAGACCGAGGCCCTCAAGAAGAAGATCAAGAAGGCGTTGTTCTACCCGGCGGCCGTGCTCGCCGTGGCCGTCGTCGTGTCGATCATCCTGCTGGTGTTCGTGATCCCGCAGTTCGAGTCGCTGTTCAAGGGCTTCGGCGCCGACCTGCCGGCGTTCACGCAGATGGTCATCAACCTGTCGCGCTTCGTGCAGGACCAGGGCTGGTGGATGCTGATCGTGGCCGGTGCCGGCGCTTACGCGTTCATGTACTTCAAGAAGCGCTCGCGGCCGATGCGGCAGTTCCTCGATCGCATGATGCTCAAGGCGCCGGTGATCGGCCCGATCATGGTCAAGGCCGCGATCGCCCGCTACTCGCGCACGCTGTCGACGATGTTCGCAGCCGGTGTGCCGCTGGTCGAGGCGCTCACCTCGGTGGCGGGTGCCACGGGCAACATCGTGTACGAGGATGCGACTCTGCGCATTCGCGACGAAGTGGCCACTGGCCAACGCCTGCAGCGCTCGATGGAAACAACCGGCCTGTTCCCGAACATGGTGATCCAGATGATCGCCGTCGGTGAGGAGTCGGGCTCGCTCGACCAGATGGCGGCGAAAGTCGCCGACTTCTACGAAGCGGACGTGGACGCCGCGGTCGATGCGATGAGCAGCTTGCTCGAGCCGCTCATCATGGCAGTGCTCGGCGTGCTGGTCGGCGGCCTGGTCATCGCCATGTACCTGCCGATCTTCAAGCTCGGCGCCGCAATCTGACCGCGCTCGCGGAGATCTTCCAGCAAACGCCCGCGGCCTGGGTCGCGGGCGTCTTCCTCGTCAGCCTGCTGATCGGCAGCTTCCTCAACGTCGTCATCCACCGCGTTCCGATCATGCTGGAGCGCGAGTGGCAAACGCAGGCGGACGAGATTCTGCGGGAGAAGCAGGGGGATGTCGGGCAGAAGTCCGACCTACAGGCCAAGCCGAGCGCGCAGCCGAAGTACAACCTGGTGGTGCCGCGCTCCGGCTGTCCGAGCTGCGGCGCCATGATCACGGCGGCGCAGAACATTCCCGTCATCAGCTACCTGTTGCTCAAGGGCAAGTGTGCGAGCTGCGGCGCGCGCATCTCGGCGCGCTATCCGATCGTCGAGCTCGGGACCGCGATCCTGTCCGCGCTGGTTGCCTGGAAGTTTGGATTCGTGTGGTACACGGCCGCGGCGCTCGTGCTCACCTGGACGCTGATCGCACTGACGGGCATCGACATCGATCATCAGCTCCTGCCCGACAACATGACGCTGCCGCTCGTCTGGCTCGGCCTGCTGCTCAGCCTTGCGGCGACGATTCCGGAGATCGGGCTGCCGGTCGACCCGCGCTCCAGCATCATCGGCGCCGTGGCGGGCTATCTGAGCCTGTGGAGCGTCTACCACGCGTTCCGCCTGCTCACCGGCAAGGAAGGCATGGGCTACGGCGACTTCAAGCTGTTCGCCGCGCTCGGCGCGTGGCTCGGCTGGCAGATGCTGCTGCCGATCATCCTGATGGCGGCCTTCACTGGCGCCGTGATCGGCATCCTGATGATCGTCGTGCGCGGCCGCGACCGGAATGTCCCGATTCCGTTCGGTCCCTATCTGGCCGCGGCCGGTTGGATCGCGCTGCTGTGGGGCGACGAGCTCGTCAGCTCGTATCTGCACTTCGCAGGCGTATCATCGATGCGATGAGCGACGCGAACACTGATCCTCCCGTTGGCCGTCCCCTGCTGATCGCGCTCACTGGCGGCATCGCCAGCGGCAAGAGCGCAGTCGCCGAGTTGTTCGCCAAGCTCGACGTGCCCGTGTTCGACACCGACCAGATTGCACGCGACGTCGTGAAACCGGGCATGCCCGCACTCGGCCAACTGGTCGCGCAATTCGGCGCGGAGATTCTCGATGCGCAGGGCGGGCTCGACCGTGCTCGAATGCGCGAGCGCGTGTTCAGCGATCCGGCTCAGCGGCGCAAGCTGGAGGCGATCACTCATCCGGCGATCCGTGAGGAGCTGGCACGGCGGTCGCGCGCGGCCGGCGGCGATTACCAGATTCACGTCATCCCGCTGCTCGTGGAGGTCGGTCGCGCCGCAGCCTACGACCGCGTGCTCGTCGTCGATTGTCCGGCAGAGGCGCAACTCGCGCGCCTGGTCGCCCGCGATGGCACGAGCCGCCAGCAGGCCGAAGAAATTCTCGCAGCACAGGTGAGCCGCGAGGAGCGGTTGAACGCGGCGCACGACGTCATCGAGAACACCGGCACGCTCGCCGACCTGCGGGGATTCGTCGCGACTCTGCATCAGAACTACACGCTGCTCGCGCAGCAACTCGCCGCCTCCTGAGTGCAACGCCTCGCTCGTGGAATGCGAACTCCTTCACGGCAGCCCCGGGGGCCGGATTACGTATAGTTCGACAAACCCGTCCGGAGGCCGACGCTCGTGATCGCTTGGCGCGAAAAAACCAAGGCATTCGCCATCCATTTTCTGGTGACACTGACCTTGTGTGCCGGCGCGGCCGCGCTGGTGTTCCTGATCTGGTATCCCGATCCGTTCGCGACCATGCTGGGCGGCGCCAAGCTGTTCCTGATCCTGCTGATGTGCGACCTCGGCCTCGGCCCGCTGACCTCGTTCGTCATCTACAACAGCAAGAAATCGCGCCGCGAGTTGCTGTTCGACTATTCGGTCGTGGGCGCCCTGCAGCTGGCCGCTTTCATCTGGGGGCTCACCGTGATGGCGGGTACCCGACCCGTGTACGTAGTGTTCATCAAGGACCGGCTGGAGGTCGTAGCGGCCAGCGAGATCGACGATGCCGATCTCGAGCGCGGCGCCGATGGCTATCGCATCAGACCGAAGTGGGGCCCGCAACTCGTCTCTATCCAGGAGCCCACCGATGCGAAGGAGCGCAACAAGATGCTGGACTCCGCGCTGGCGGGCAAGGACTACCCGATGTTCCCGGCTTACTACGTTGCCTACGAGCAGGACCTAGCGCAGATCAAAGAACGAGCGTTGCCGGTACCGGAGCTGGAGAAGCGCCATCCGCAGAGCAAGCCGCTGCTCGAGCAGCTCGGAGTGCCAGTCGAAAAGCTCGTCTGGTTGCCGGTGAAGCATCGCAAAGGATTCTGGACTGCACTGCTGGATCCCGACACCGGACGCCCGGTGCACTGGTTGGATGTAGATCCTTATTAGACCGGCAGCATCTCGCGCAAGCGCCGCAAGTCCTCGAACGTCCGATGCGCACCGGCCGCCTGCAATTTCTGCTGGGGCGTGTGCGCGCAAAAACCGAACACCGTCATCCCTGCTGCAACCCCGGCCTGCACGCCCGGCGGCGTGTCCTCGACGACGACGCACGCTGACGGCTCCGCGCCGAGCTGCCGCGCCGCGAACAGATAGACATCCGGCGCGGGCTTGCCGTGCGCGACTTGCGTAACGCTGAAAATACGTCCGGCGAAGCGAGGCAGCAGGCCGGTAATGCCGAGCGTCGTGTTCATCTTCTCGTGATCGCCGCTGGAAGCCACGCAGTATGGCACCCCTGCAGCATCGAGCCCGTCGAGTGCCTGCTCGATGCCTGGCATCGCGTGCAATTCGTCTGCGAACGCGGCGAAGGTGCGCGCCTGCAGATCGCGCAGAAAGCTCTCGGGCGGCGGACGACCGAGCATGCTCTCGATGACACGCATGCAATGCGGCAGCGAATAGCCGACGAAGCTCTGGAAGATCTGCTCCTGCGTGAGATCGAGCCCCAACTCGCGCAGCATCTGTCCCAGCGTGCGATTGGCGACCGGCTCGCTATCCACGAGCACGCCATCGCAATCGAAGATGACGAGCCGCGTGCGGCTCATGCGCGGACCCAGCGCCGTTCCAGCAGGCCAAAGCCGGTCTGCACCAGCAGCGCGAGAATGGCCGCGGGAATGGCGCCTTCGAGAATCAGGCCGAGATCGTCGAGCCGGATGCCGGTGAGAATCGGCTGGCCGTAACCTCCGGCGCCGATCAACGCACCGAGCGTCGCGGTGCCCACGTTGATTACCGCCGCAGTCTTGATGCCCGCGATGATCGAGCGTGCCGCCAGCGGCAGCTCGACGTGACGCAACCGCGCGCCGCGCGACAGACCCAGCGCGGCGGCAGACTCGCGCAGCTCCTGCGGAATGTCGGCGAGGCCGGCATGCGTGTTACGCAAGATCGGCAGCACGCTGTAGAGAAACAGCGCGAAGATCGCCGGTGCGTACCCGATGCCCAGCCACGGGATGAGGAATACGAGCAACGCCAGCGCTGGCAGCGTCTGCAGCACGTCGGCGACAGCGAACACCACGCGCCCGATACGGCGCCGATAGAACGCGAGCACGCCGAGTGGGATGGCCAGCAGGATCGCCGCGGCGAGCGAGATTCCGACCATCGCCAGGTGCTCGCGCGTGCGCTGCCAGATGCGCTCGCCGCGGCTGCGCTCCTGCGGATGCGAATCGACATTGAACTGCTCGCGCAGGAAATTCGCGGCGATCTGCGTTTCCGACTCGCGATCCAGTTTCGCGCGCGCGTTCATGCGTGTCATCGCGTCTGCATCGATGCGACCGGCCAGGCGATCGAGGACCTGCTGCACGCGGGGCCCGACGTCGTCGCGACAGACGAACAACGCGTCGTAAACGGGAAAGTAATGAGCATCGTCTGCCAGCGCGACGAGTTTGTACTGCACGATCTCCGCGTCGGTCGAGTACAGGTCGGTAACGTCCAACTCGCCGTCAGCGAGCGCGCGATACGCGAGATCGTGGTTGAGCCCGCGAACATTTTCGTGCGGCAGCCGGTAGCGCACGCGCAAACCGGGCCAGCCATCCGCACGCTCGAGGAACTCGTTACTGAATCCCAGGCGCAGCTGCGGATGCGCGGCGAGCTGCGACATCCGATCGATGCCGAGCTGACTCGCACGGTAGCGACGCATGCCCAGGACGTACGTATTGTTGAAACCCAGCGGCTGCGAAGCCCACGCGTGCGCGCGCGTCAAAGCGGCACGCAATTGCGCATCGTCAGCGATGGGCTGCTGCGCAAAGATCTCCGCCCGCAGAGTACCGCTGTACTCCGGATAGCAATCGATGTCGCCGCGCTCGAGCGCGCTCCACAGCACGCGCGTCCCGCCGAGCTCACGGCGATGCTTCGCTGCCTCACCGGAATCGCGCGCCAGTTGGACGGCGATTTCGCTGAGGATGACGGACTCGGTGAACACCTTCGAGCCGACTACCACCTCGGCTACCGCAACGCCGGGCGCGATCATCGCAACGACGATGATGGCCGCTCTAAGCATGGCCCGGCATCCCGTGCACACCGCGTTGCGCACGTACGAACTCGCTGACGAATTCCTGCGCCGGTGTCGTCGCCAGATCGCGATACGTCCCTTCCTGCACGATGCGGCCGGCGCGCATCAGCACCAGTCGGCTCGCGAAGAACGCAGCCTCGGCCATGTCGTGCGTGACGATCACAACTGTCTTACGCAGACGCGCGAACAAGGCGTGCAGCTCCTCCTGCAGCCCGTGACGAACCATCGGGTCGAGCGCACCCAGCGGCTCGTCGAGCAGCAGCACGGCGGGATCCAGCATCAGCGCACGCATCAGACCGACGCGCTGGCTCTGGCCGCCGGAGAGATTGGTCGGAAATCGCTGCAGAACTTCGCGACGCAGCTGCACCAGCTCCGCCAGCTCATCGACGCGAGCATCGATCCACTTCGGGTCGCGCCGCAGGTAACGGGCCGCGAGCGTGATGTTCTCGACGGAGGACAGATGCGGGAACAGTCCACCGGATTGGATGACGTAGCCGACGCGCCGCCGCAGCTCGAGCGCGTTGCTCGCGCGCAGCTCCACGCCGTCGACCGCCACGCGGCCCCGGCTCGGCACTACGAGCCCGATCACCGCTTTCAGCAGCGTCGACTTGCCGCAGCCGCTCGGCCCGATGAGCGCGACGGTCTCGCCCGCTGCCACGCGCAAGCTCACGTCCTCGAGCGACGTGACGTGCGGGTATGCATGGCTGACGTGTTCGAGCTCGATCACGTGGTTTTCTTGCGGGACGTCTTGCGCTCCAGCAGCGGTGAGATCGCCCGCTCCTGCTCGCAACACGCGATCAGGTGCGCCAGGCGGCGGCGCCGAGTCTCTTCCTGCTTCGCACTCATGATCCAATGGCTCGTGACACGCCGATACCACGGCGCCTGCTGCTGATAGTACGAGTACGCCTTGCTGTCCGCCTTCAGTTCCGAGACATAGCGTCTGCTGAGCACGGCAGGCTTGGACTCGAACGAGTAACCGGTAGGTTTCCGGGACGCGGCTCGGAACGCGGCAAGCCCCGGCGCTGCGACCAGGCCCGCGGCCTGCAGCTCGCGCATGCGGCGGCGATTGACCTGGCTCCACTTGCTCCCGGCTCGACGCGGCGAGAAGCGCTGCGTGAAGCTGTCGTCATCGAACGCGCGCCGCACGCCGTCGATCCAGCCAAAGCACAGCGCTTCGTCGAGCGCCTCGCGATAGGT
>Ga0075420_100001901_pt1 | contig 17889 bp, 10 predicted proteins | sample SoiMetdeltSBSDD4_FD_75296 | JGI IMG/M metagenome (GOLD analysis project Ga0075420, IMG submission 75296) | Bulk soil microbial communities from a Populus tree surrounding site in Tennessee, USA - Soil MetaG P. deltoides SBSDD4 | ecosystem: Environmental > Terrestrial > Soil > Tree plantation... | reverse complement strand
TCGACTGCGTCTCGCAGCTCCTCGACGAACCGCTCGACCCGCCGGGCCTGTGGCCCGATCTCGCCTCGCAGCGTCTTCGGGAAGCCGACGACGATCTCCGCGACCTCGTGCTCTCGCACGATCCCGGCCACCGCCTCGACTCGATCCCGAGCACGAACCCGGAGGATACAGAGCGGCGTTGCCAGGATGCCAAGCTCGTCGCTCAGCGCCACCCCGGTGCGCCGCTCACCAGGGTCGAGCGCGAGGATCCGTCCGCCGGCTGGTGTCACCTCACTTCGGCGCCAGGACTGCTACCTCGACACGATACGCGCGCGGTGCCCAGTCCGGCGAGAGGTCGATGCGCGGCGCGCCGCTCAGGCCGTCGGTCCGGGCGAGGATCGCGCGGGCCTCGGCCGGGCTCTTCCAACGAAGCTGCTCGGTCAGCTCCTCAGCGTTCACCTGGCGGACCAGGCCGGCCGTCGACCGGGTCCGGATCCGGACCTTCTGGTCGTCCACGCCGAGTACTTCCGGCGTGCCGACGCCCAGCTGGCTGATCGGCAGGTCGAAGCCCGGCCCGGCCGTCGCCAGGAACGTCTTCTGGACCATCCCGTTGAAGTCGCTGTTGTTGAAGACGACGGCGCTGGCGACGACGGCGAAGCGCCCGTTGACCTGATCGGCCTCGGCGTCCACGCCGGGGTCGAACGCCTCGCCCTCGGGGCGGAGACGGACGCTCTGCTGGACCAGCGAGCGGTCGCCGCCGGCCCGAGCGTACAGCTCGGCGAGCGCCTGCTCCCGCGCGCGGCTCTGAAGCTGCTCCTTCAGCCGCGCGACGTCTTCGGCGGTGACGATCTTGCCGTCGCGATCCGAGCCGCCGGCCGTCGGGCGATCGTTGCGCAGGATGATGCTGGCGATGCCCGGCCCTTCGATCCGGACCAGCGCCCGCGCGTCCACGTTCCCGGTGATTCCCGGCTCGACGGCGGTCACCCCGACCCGAGTCGTGCCCAGGCTGAGCGCGGGTACGGAGACGTCCTGGTCCGTCGTGAAGCGGATGTTGTTATTCGAGACCACCAGCGTCCCGCGCGGGATGTTGACCGGCTGCGGGTTCTGGCTGATGAACGCGATCTCGCCGCGCGCCTTGTCCCGCCCGAGCTTCTTGCCGCCGCTCGACGGCACCGAGCCGACCACTTCGACGCGCTGCTGGAGGATCTCGCCCGGCACCAGCCGACGCGAGAGGTCGACCCCCTTGACCGTCGGGTCGATGATGATCTCGAGATCTTGCTGCTGTGGCACGACCTGCGGCGACACCGTCACCTTCATGACCGGCAGGACGCCGAACAGCACGACCGCCGCCAGTCCGCCGATGACCGTCGTCAGCAGGATCCCCGTGAACGAGGGTAATGGCAGCCAGTCGGGAAGCGCCGGCAGCCCCCAGGATCGCGTCCCGGGCGGTCGCGAGAGGTGCGAGAGCGAGCGCACGGAGCGGCGTGTTCGGAGGCCCTCCTGGCGCGCCAGCGCACGACGCCCGCCGTCCCCGGTGACGATGATCGTCTCCGACGAGAGCTGATGCGTCAGCCGGGCGAGGATACGGAACTCCAGCGGCGTTCGGAGGATCGGGGATCGTCGCGGGATCACGAGGTAGACCTCGTCGGCGGCGGACGACTCTAGCTTCGCCCTGACCGTGCCGAGGTCGTCGTCGAGATCGAGGAAGATCACCTCCTGAGCGGCTGACGGAGGTGTCGCTGATGCAGTCGCCACGTGTCTACGCCCCTCCAACCGCACGCTCGACGAGCGGTACTACCTGGGCCAGCGCGACGCCGAGCTGACCCGCCTCTTTGACGCCCCCCTGGGCGAAATCGGGGCGGCCACCGCCCTTGCCGCCGGCCGCGGCCAGCGCCTGTCGCAGGATGTCGCCGGCGTTCGCGCCGCGCTCGATCGCATCGCGGCTCGCGCCGACGACGAACGCCTGTTGTCCCTCGAAGCTCGCCCCCAGTGCTACGACGGAGGTGCCGAGCTTCGTCCGAAGCTGATCCGCCATCTCGCGCAGGGCGTCCCGGCTCGACGCGTCGACCTGGGCGGCGAGCACCTTGACGTCACTCACCTGGACCGCCGAGTCCACGAGCTGGGTCGCGCTGCGGGCCGCGAGCTGCTGCTCCAGCCGGCTCGCCTCGCGGCGGGCGTGGTCCAGGTCTTCCTGGAGCGCCGCGAGCTTCGCCTCGAGCTGATCGACCGGCGCGCCAACCGTCCGCGCCAGGTGTAGCAGTCGCTCCTGTTGCTCCCATGCATAGTTAAACGCCGGTTCACCAGCCAGTACTTCCACCCGGCGGATGCCGCTGGCCAGTCCGCCCTCACGCACGAGGATCGCCGGGCCGACGTCGCCGGAGCGGTGAACGTGCGTACCGCCGCACAACTCCTTGCTCCAGCCGCCGATGTCCACCACCCGCACCTGGTTGCCGTACTTCTCGCCGAAGATCGCCACGGCGCCGGCTCGCCGCGCCTGGTCGATGTCCATCACCTGCCAGCCGACCGGCAGGTTCTCCAGGACGTGGCGGTTGATCGCGGCATGGATCTTCTCGAGCTCGTCGCGGCTCAGGCCTCTGGGGTAGTTGAAGTCGAACCGGGCGACATGCGGCGCGACCAGCGAGCCCTTCTGCTCGGTGCTCTCGCCCAGGACGTCCTTGAGCGTGCGATGCAGGATGTGCGTAACGGTGTGGTGGCGGGCCGTGTGGGCACGGTGCGCGTGATCCACCTCGCCTTGGACCTCGATCCCGCCTCGCAGCACGCCGCTCTCCACGATCCCAAAATGCGCGATGTGACGATCGTCGATCCGGCGGGTGTCCGTGACGCGGAACGTCCCGTCCCCACTTCGGATGATCCCCTGGTCGCCGACCTGTCCGCCGCCCTCGGCGTAGAAGGCCGTCTGATCCAGGACGATCAGCCCCTCTTGCCCCGCTCGGAGCTCCGCGACCGCCTGATCTCCGTCGCGCAAGGCAAGAACCGTACCCGGGCTCTCCAGCCGATTGAAGCCGACGAAGCTCGTCGTGGGCACGTCGCTCACGTCGTACGCCTTGTCCTCGGCGACACCTCGGAAGCTCGACGTCGCCCGGCTGCGGCTCCGCTGCTCCTCCATGGACGTTTCGAAGCCGGCCCGGTCGGCCGTCAGCCCGGCCTCGGCGAGCATCTCCTCGGACAGCTCGAACGGGAACCCGAAGGTGTCGTGGAGCTGGAACAGCAGCCGCCCTGCCACCTCGGACTCGCCGCGCGCCTTCGCCTGCTCGATCCAGAGGTTGAGACGCTCGGAGCCCGACTCCAGGGTGTCGGCGAACCGCGACTCCTCCAGGACGATCGTCTCGACGATCCCGTCCTGCTTCTCCCGCAGCTCCGGGTACGGCTCCTGCATCCTTGCGATGACGCGCTCGACGATCTGGCCCAGGAACGCGCTCCTGATCCCCAGCTTCCGGCCGAATCGCACGGCGCGCCGCACGATCCGGCGCATGACGTAGCCCCGGCCCTCGTTGCCCGGCACCACGCCGTCGGCGGCCAGGAACGTCGCGCCGCGCGCGTGGTCCGCCACGATGCGCAGGGCGTAGTCGGTCTGCTCGTCGCGGCCGAACGCGGTTCCGGCGATCTCGGCCGCCGCGTCGATGAACGGGCGGAACAGGTCGGTCTCGTAGACCGTGTGGACCTGCTGCATGATCGCCGTGACGCGTTCCAGGCCGGAGCCGGTGTCGACGTTGGCGCGCGGGAGCAGCGTCCGGTTCCCCTCACGGTCCTGGTAATACTGCATGAAGACCAGGTTCCAGAACTCCAGGTACCGGTCGCACTCACAGCTCGCCTTGCACGTCGGCTCTCCGCACCCGCGCTCCGGGCCCCAGTCGTAGTACAGCTCCGAGTCCGGCCCGCACGGGCCTTCCGCTCCGGGCGGTCCCCACCAGTTCTCCGGGTCGTCCACGATGCGCTCGGCCGGGACCCCGATCTTCAACCAGATCTGGCGGGCTTCGTCGTCGGTGGGGTGGACGGTGACGTGGATCTTCTCAGGCGGAAGCTGGAGCCACTCGGTGACGAACTCCCAGGCCCAGGGGATGATCGACTCCTTGAAGTAGTCGCCGATCGAGAAGTTGCCGAGCATCTCGAAGAAGGTCAGGTTGCGGGGGTTGCCGACCTCGTCGATGTCGCCGGTCCGGAAGCACTTCTGGATTGAGGTCATCCGGATGGCCGGCGGCACCTCGCGGCCGAGCATGTACGGGATCATCTGCTGCATGCCGGCCGTGGTCAGCAGCACGCTCGGGTCGTTGAACGGGACCAGGCTGGAGCTGGGCTGATAGACGTGGCCGCGCTCGGCGAAGAACTCGATGAATGCACGACGGACCTCGTCACTGGTACCAGGACGCGGACGAGAGGACATGCTGGAAATCACCCGCCGATGTCGGAGAATCGCGACTCGTGACCGCGCACCCCGAGGGGTGGTCCCCCCGCCCGAGCGCGAAGCCAACTCGGAGGAAGTGTATCAGACGGCTCTGAACCTTACGTCCGGAAGTCGGCCACTGTTTCAGCACCGTAACCCGCCAGACGGGCCAACCGCAACGAAGCCGCTGGGCACCACGGTCCGTGCGGTGCGGAAGGTGCTGGAGACGGCCTTTTGCCCGTGGGATCAGGCGGCGGTCGGCCGGACGGCGTCGAGCGCCACCAGCGTCGCGTCGAAGAGGCGCTCGACCTCGAGCACGAGCTGCTGCAGCTCGGCGCTGCTGCCCTCGCTCGACCGCTCTTCGAGCCGGTGGGACGCCTCGACCAGGTCCGTCGCGCCCCAGGCCAGCGCTTCGCCCTTCATCGTGTGGGCCCGCCGGTAGAGCAGCTGGGCGTCGTGCCGGGCGGCGGCCTCCCGGCGCCGTAGCTCGGCGGTGGCGGTGTAGCCATCCATCTCCGGCATCAGACAGTCCATCAGGACCACGTCGTACTGGCGCATCTCGAGCGCCGCCAGCCCCTGGACGCCATCGTTGACCACGTCGGCCGCGTAGCCGAGCTTCTCCCGCAGCCCGACAGCGACCCGCTGATTGACCGGGGAGTCTTCGACGATCAGGATCGTCGGATAGGCGGCGTCATGCACCACGGCGTCGCTCTGTGCGCCGTCGGCTGAGACGGCGATGGGCTGGGCAGCGTGCTCGACGGCGCCGGCTGGCGTGCCAGGGATTGGTGCTGGCACCGTCGGCACGTCGCACGCTCGGCGGAGGCGACAGGTGAACCAGAAGGTGCTTCCTGCCCCGCTCTCGCTCTCGACGCCGATCTCCCCGCCCATCAGCTCGGCGAGGCGCTTGCAGATCGCCAGCCCGAGCCCGGTCCCGCCGTACCGTCGACTGGTGCCGGCCTCAGCCTGAATGAATGGCTGGAAGAGGGTGGCCAGGATCTCCGGGCCGATCCCGATGCCGGTGTCCTGGATCTCGATGCGCGGGACCACGACGTCGTCATTCACCGACCCGGGCGAGAGGCTGACGGTGACGGTGCCGTGCGAGGTGAACTTGACGGCGTTGCCGACCAGGTTGGTCAGGATCTGCCGCAGCCGACCGGGATCGCCGACCACGTGTGCCGGCACGGCCGGGTCCAGCCTGACGTTCAGCTCGATGCCCTTGCGGTAGGCGCTGGCACGCAGCAGCTCGGCGACGTCCTCGATCGTCTCGCGCAGGTTGAACGGGACCTCTTCCAGCTCCAGCCGGCCGGCCTCGATCTTCGAGAAGTCCAGAATGTCGTTGATGATCGTCAGCAGGGCGTTGGCGCTCGAATGGATCGTCTCGGCCTGCTCGCGCTGATGACGATCCAGCGGCGAATCGATCAGCAGCTCGGTCATGCCGATGACGCCGTTCATCGGGGTCCGGATCTCGTGGCTCATCGTCGCCAGGAAGTCGCTCTTGGCGCGGTCGGCGGCCTGGGCGGCGACCGCCAGGGCGCGAGCCTGCTCGGCCGTCTTTTCCAGGGAGGCGTTGGTCTGCTCCAGCATCTGGTTCGAGTCGGCGATCTGCTGGTCGAGCGAGGCGTTGCGAACGGCGATCGCCGCGTGGTCGGCGAGCGTGGCGATCAGCGCCCGATTCTCAACCGTCAGGTCGGTGACGCGCCGCGCACCGACGGCGATCACGCCGAACAGCTGGCCGCCGACGGTGACCGGCACCAGGTAGATCGACCGAACGCCCTGCTCCCGCCACCAGGCGAGGACCGCCGACGAGAAGCGTGAATCGCCGGCGATCTCCGTGACGAGCACCGGCTCCAGGGTTCGCGCCACCGAACCGGCCAGGTTCTGACCGATCGTGTTGCGGCGCACTGGGAACGGTGCCTCAACGGGGGTGCTGGTGTACGGACGCGATTCGAGCGTCGTGCCAGAGTCGTCCACCAGCCAGAAGACCGTGCCGGGCGCATCGACCAGGTCCATGATCGCCGTGGCGACCTCCTGGAGGACATCGTCAAGCTCCAGTGACGAGGAGACGGTGCGCATCAACTGGCCGAGACGGCGCGACCGCTCGACCTGCTGCTGGACGCTGGCGTAGAGCCGCGCGTTCTCGATCGCCATCGCGGCGCGGCGCTGGCTTGGCAGCGCCAGAAACGTCGAGCGCCACTGGAGCGCCCGCTCGCTTGCCGCGAGCGCCAGGCGCTCCTCTTCCGCGCGTTTCCGCCCCGTGATGATCTCGCTGAAGAAGACGACGCCGCCGATCGTCCCGTCCCCTGAGCGCCACGGCTGGACTTCCCAGTGCAGCCACTGGACCTGACCGTCCTGGCGCTCGAACGGGTCTTCGTCACACCGTTCGAACGCGCCGGCCAGGCAGCGCTGGTGGATCTCCCGCCATCGATCCGGCAGCTCCGGGAACACGTCGTAGTGGGACTGCCCGATCAGCTCCTTCCCTTCGAGGCCGTAGTCGCTGATCCAACGGCGGCTCGCCACCAGGTAGCGCATCTCGCGATCGAGCATCGCCAGGGCCACCGGGGCCTGCTCCACGAAGCGGCGGAGCGTCTCCTCGGTGGCGCGTGCCTCCTGCAACGCCTCCTCCCGCTCGGCGGTACGCTCGGCGAGACGGTCGCGCATCGTCATGAAGGCCCGGGCCAGCGCCCGAACCTCCGAGGTGCCGCCGGTCGGCACGGGCGCGGACGTATCGCCGTCAGCCAGCCGCTCGACCGACGTGCTCAGCGTCGCCAGCGGCAGCGTCACCCGCCGCGCGATGAAGATGGCGACTCCGGCCGCGATCACGATCGCGAGCATCAGGAGCCCGTAGGCGATCTCGCGGGAGGTGCGTGCATCCGACAGTGCGATGCTGGCTGGCCGTTCGACGACCACCCCCAGCCGATCCCTTCGACGCGGGCGAACCCGACCAGCACCTGTTGACTGTCCACCACGTCAATGGTCGAGCCGGCGTTCTCTCGCATCGTGATGAGGTGATCGACACTCTCACGCCGGGCGTAGCTCGGCCGCCCCTGGGCGATCTCCTCGCGGGAATGCGCGATCACCGTGCCGGCCTCGTCGACGATGAACGCCTGAATCCCAGGCGTCGACGACCGGTCGAGCAGGTCCACGAGATGCGAGGACTCCAGGACGATCGTCGCGACGCTGGCGATTCGTCCCTGGTCGTCTCGAATGCCCGTTGCGTCTGCGAACACCGGCCGGCCGACCAGCGTGGAGAGCGAGGCACGCACGCTGCTCGGAGCCCCGGCGGCAACGGACGGGATCCAGTCCGACGTCGAGTCCATCGGCGCGCGGCCGTCGCCCCTGGCGATCGCGGCGCCTGATGGCGCGAAGGTTGAGAACGTGACGGCGTCCGGATATGCTCGCTTCGTCGCTTCGAGCAGCGCCCGGTGCTCGTCGGGAGACATTGCGGCCAGTCCCGGGACGCTGGCGAGCGCTCGCAGCGCTTGCTGGTGGTGGCCGACGTACTCGGCCACGTTCGCCGACAACGCCTCGGCCAGCGCCTGGTTGACGTTCAGTTGCGCCTCGACTGTCGAGCGCTCCTCGCGGTGCCCCAGCAGCGAGATCGTGGAGGTGATCACCACCACGGTGATGCCGAGCAGCGCCACGGCGAGCTGCGCCTGGAGTGACGAGGTGTCGCCGGTCTGCCGTGCGCGCACCCACGGCTGCACGATCAGCGCGGCGCCGAAGAGTCCGAAGAAGAGGACGCCGACCATCGCGTCGGCTGGCAGCGCTACGAGGAGGGCGTAGGCTACAAAGATCGACCCCGGCGCGACCTTCGCCACCCTTGAGATCGGAGTCACTCGCAGCCGCGTGACCTGCGTCACCATCAGCACACCGCCGGCCAGCACGAAGATCCCGCCGTTCCAGATCGTGGGCACGGGGCCGGACGGCGGTGGCGCGTTGAGCGCGATGCCGGCGACGATCGCGATGCCGACGGCTGTCGCGCTCATCCCCAGCATCAACGCGAGCGCGTTGATCGGCTGACGTCCGCATTGGACGGGGATCGGCGGGATCGCGGACGCGACCAAAGTCCAGCATGCCATCGTCAGTGAAAGCGCCGCGCTGTGCCAGAGCCCCGGGACGGCGTAGCCGATGCCACCTGCCAGGATCGGGCCTGCCGCGATCACGTGCGAGGCGACGAAGACCTGGCGGGAGACCCTGAGCAACGTGATGCCGACCAGCAGCATGCCGCCGCAGATCAGCGTCACGCCGAGGGCTGGCGCCAGCGGCCGTATCACCTGGTAGGTCAGCCCGGTCAGCTTGTGCGGCGCGACGAGCATGAGCGCGCCAAGCAGCAGGCAGAACAGTCCGACTGCTACACGCAGGGCATCGACCTGAAACGTGCGCGCTATCAAGTGCATCCTCAGTGTCCAGCCTCACGGGCACGCCGACGTCCGGACACTTGAAAAACGGGCGCCGCTACGAGGACGGGATGGTCAGCACTGATGCAATGCTAGCGCGTTGGACCGATCTGTCGGAAGCGCAGATGCGCTACAGCAGCGCCAGTTGTCGCACTTTGGGCTCGGCGGTCCAGTGCAGGCTCGGGCGATGGCGCTCCGCGACCCGCACGGTTACGTGGCCGAGCCCGACCGAGTCGAGGTGCCCCGCGACGGCCGCGAGCGCGACCGGCGGGCGGTTGTTGGTCGGGCTCAGATGCGCAAGCCAGACCTCGCCGGGCACCCGGTCGCGGCAGGCCGCCAGCGCCTGGGCCGTCGCCGCGTTCGAGAGGTGGCCGTGCTGCCCCAGGACCCGTCGCTTCAGGAAGGTCGGGTACGGACCGTTCTGGAGCATCTCGACGTCGTGGTTCGCTTCGAGGATCAGCAGGTCGTTGTCGTGGAGGTTGCGCTGGACCTCGGCGGTCACGTGTCCCAGGTCGGTCGTGACCGTGACGGTGGCGGCCTGCGCCGTAAGCTTGAACCCGACAGGCTCGTAGGCGTCGTGCGGTACCCGGAAGGCGCTGACCTCGAGATCGCCGACGCGAAACGGCCGGTCGGTGCCGACCGGCCGCGCCAACGGCGCATCTCGAAGCGAGGCGCAGCCGAGCGTTCCCGGCGTCGCGAAGATCGGCACCTGATAGGTGTCCGACAACCGGCGGGCCGAACGCGTGTGGTCGCTGTGATCGTGCGTCAGCAGGACGCCGGTCAGATCGTGGGGAGAGATGCCCAGGCGGCACAAAAAGCCGGTGATCCGGCTCAGCGGGATGCCGCACTCCACCAGGACCGTGGCGCCCTCGCCCCGCACGAGGTACGCGTTGCCGGAGCTGCCGCTGGCGATCGACCAGACTTGCATAGGTGACAGGGGATAGTGATAGGGGATAGGTTACAGGGGCGATCTCCTATAACCTGTCCCCTATTCCCTATCACCTACTCCAGGTAGTCCCGGAGCTTCTTGGAGCGGCTCGGGTGGCGCAGCTTGCGGAGCGCCTTTGCCTCGATCTGGCGGATCCGCTCGCGGGTGACGCCGAACTCGCGGCCGACCTCTTCCAGCGTCCGCTGGCGCCCGTCGTCCAGGCCGAAGCGGAGCTGGAGCACCCGCCGCTCGCGCCCCGTCAGCGAGTCCAGGACATCCTCGACCTGCTCCTTGAGCAACTGGTGCGAGGCTGCATCCGACGGCGCCATCGCGCCCTGGTCCTCGATGAAGTCCCCGAGGTGGCTGTCCTCTTCCTCGCCGATCGGCGTCTCCAGCGAGACCGGGTCCTGCGCGACCTTCAGGATGTCCCGGACGCGGTCCGGGGTGATCTCCATCTCCGCGCCGAGCTCTTCCGAGGTCGGCTCGCGGCCGAGATCCTGGACCAGCCGCCGGGTGAGGCGGCTCAGGCGGTTGATCGTCTCTACCATGTGGACGGGGATCCGGATCGTGCGGGCCTGGTCCGCGATGGCGCGTGTGATCGCCTGGCGAATCCACCACGTGGCGTAGGTGCTGAACTTGAACCCCTTGCGGTACTCGAATTTCTCCACCGCCCGGATCAGTCCGATGTTCCCCTCCTGGATCAGATCCAGGAGCGACATCCCGCGTCCGATGTACTTCTTGGCGACGCTGACGACGAGGCGGAGGTTCGCCTCGGTCAGCGCGGCACGCGCGCGGCCGGCCTCGAACTGGACCCAGCCGAAGTGCTCGGCCAGCGCCTTCGGGTCTACCGTGAGCGCCCGTCCGACGATCGGCGTCAGCGGCCCCTCGTCGCCGTCGGCCCGGCGCGTGGCGATCCAGTCGCGCACCTCCTCCGGCACGAGCCGGCAGAGCGTCGAGAGCTCGACCAGATCCTCGCGAACGTTCTCGGTGGCGGCCCCGACGCGTGGCGCGAGCTCCTGGCAGCGGTCGAGTGAGATCTCGTCGGTTTCGCCCAGCGTCGAGATCGCGACACGATACCCAGAGAGCGTCGATTCGAGCGACGGGAACCAGTGGGCCAGGAGCGGGAAGCGTGACTCGAAGCGCCGCTCGAGCTCACCCATGATCTCGAGCGCGGCCGCCTCGCGGTCCGCCTGGTCGAGATCCTCCTGGATCTCACGCGCGAGGCCCTCCAGGTAGACGCCTTCCTCCATCCGGCGGGCCAGCCGCTTCTCGCCGTCCCAGGAGAGGAGCGGCACCAGCCCGATCTCGCGCAGGTACATCCGGACGTGGTCTTCCAGGCCTTCGACGTCCTCGGGCCGGGCCATCGTCTCGACGACTGCCTCGCCGTCCGTGCTCGGGCGGTCTGCAAACGCCAGCCCGACGACAGGATCAGCCTCTTCTTCTTCCTCTTCGAGCAGGAGGTCGGCGTCGGTCGGCGCGATCCAGCCGATCGTGGCGACGTTGCCGGAGACGGTCCCCTCGAGCACGGGGCCGTCGGCCACGATCACCTCGACGTCGCCGCTCTCGACGATCAGCGGCTCGGCCGCCAGGAGATCGGGGCTGAGCGTGTCCGCCCCGAGGTCGTCCGGCTCAGTGAGCTCGTCGTCCGGATCGAGCGTCGTGGCGACGCCAGCGTGCAGCGACGAGTAGGCGTCCGGCTCGAACGGGGGGAGGGTATCTGCTACCGTCGCCTCACCCGAGACGCGGCTGATTCGCGGATCGTCAACCACCAAGCACCTCCTGCCCCCGTCGGATGCTCCAGGACGCCGTGCCCACCACGCCGAGGCGCTGCTGTTCGCGGATGATCTCGTTGACGCTCTCGGACAGTTGATAGATCTGCTCGTTTAGCGCTCGTTTCGCGGCGATGTCCAGCCCGTCTTCCTCCTCCTTGAGGGCCGAAACGAGTGCCTGAGTTTGCCCCAACTGACGGTGCTTCCGCAACTCCAGCCGTCGCACGTCGTACTCCCGAAGGAGCTCCTCCGGTGAGATGCGCTCGTTCTCCTCATCGCAGGCCCGCACCCGCTCGAGGATCGACTCGACAGAACTGCCGAGAGATTGCTGCGCGCGATCGATCGCCGTCGCGACGTCGGGCCAGGCCGGGCCAGCCTGAAGCTGCTGCAGGATCGCCCGATGAGCCGCGCTCGCGAAGTCGTTGGGGTCCGGCCAGGTCTCGACCACGCCGGCCCGCAGCAACAGCGCGATCACCAGATCCTGAAGCTGCTCGTCCGCGCTGACTTTCGTTTCGATGCCGACGGACTGGCGCTCACTTTGCGTGCTCGGGGCGGCCGCGGAAGCGCCCCCGCCAGGCCCGCCGTCGTCAGGTCGGAACGCTGGCTGCCCCAGCGGCGGCCGATCGTCTGGCGGTCTGACGACGTGCATCTTGCGCCGTAGCAGCTCGCGTAGCACGTCCACACCCGTCCCGATGATGGCGGCCAGGCGCTGGAGGTACTGGTCGCGGTCGATCGGGTCGGCCACGTCGTAGACCAGGCCGACGGCGGCCTGGGCGGCCTCGCGGCGGCCTTCGGTCTGGCTCAGGTCGTAGACGCGGGGGATGTTGGCGAAGACGAACTCGACGATCGGCTGGGCCGCCTCGGATTCACGCGTCCACTGCTCCGGGTCCTGGCGGATCACCTCGTCAGGGTCTTTGCCGCCGGAGAGCGAGAAGGCTTTGAGCACCGTGCGGCGCGGCGCGAAGATCGCGGCTGCCGCGTCGCGCCCACGGATGCGCTCCGAACGGTTCAGCAGGCTGAAGTCGATCCGCGGCGCCTCGTCCCTGGTGCCCTCATGGGCCACACCGGAGCCACGCAGGGCGGCTCGCAGTCCGGCCGCGTCGCTGTCCAGGCAGAGCACGATCTCGCGGGCGCTCTGGCGGCGCAGCAGCTGGACGTGCCGCTCGGTGAGGGCCGTGCCGAGTGTGGCGACGACGTTGGTGAAGCCGGCCTGGTGCGGGATCAGCGCGTCCATGTACCCCTCGACGACGATCACCCGGCCCTGCTGGCGGATCGTGTCACGGGCCTGGTCCAGCGCGTACAGGTTGGCGCCCTTGTCGAACAGGTCGTTCTGAGGCGAGTTGAGGTACTTCGGCTGCTGGTCCGGGTGGAGCGCCCGGCCGCCGAACCCGATCACCCGGCCCTCGACGTCGCGGATCGGGAAGATCAGGCGCTCGCGGAACCGGTCGTAGACTCGCCCACCATCCTCGCTCTGGCCGAGCGCGCCGGCCTTGACACACTCCTCGATGGTGTAGCCGGCTCGGGTCAAGTGGCGCTCCAGGCCGCGACCGGCCGCGTCGGAGTAGCCCAGCCCGAACCGCTCGACGCTGGCCGGCGTGATGCCGCGCTGCTCGGCGTAGGCGCGGGTCTCGGCGCCGGCATCGCCCATCAGCGAGGCACGGTAGTAGAGCGCTGCCGATTCGAGGATCGCCTGAAGGCGGTCACGCTCCTGGCGGGCGTTTGGGTCTGGCCGCTCGCGCTCCTCGATCGTGACGCCGGCCCGCTCGCCGAGGAAACGTAGCGCGTCACGGAAGTCGAGGTTGTCGCGCTTCTGGACGAACGAGAAGAGGTCGCCGCCCTCGTTGCAGCCGAAACAACGCCACGTTCCCGTGTCCGGCCAGACGTAGAACGAGCCGCTCTTCTCGCTGTGGAACGGGCAGAGCCCTTTGAACGCCTTGCCGGACCGCTTGAGCTGCACGGTCTGGCTGATGACGTCGACGACGTCCAGGCGGCGCTTGATCTCGTCGATCGTCGAGTCGGGCACGGGCGTCCTCGTCGTCGGTGCGTGGCCAGGAGCAAGCGATGCGGTACGTGAGCCCCGCTTGACCGAATGATGCCCTCCCCGGACCACAAGAGGGAACCCCCCGGCACACCGCCAACGATACGCGTCCATCACAACGTCTCGTCATTCGCGCCCTGACAACTCTGTCAGTACCGGCAGGATACCATCCGTGCCTGGCCCTACCAGGCGTCGCGGTTGACGACCTGGACGCGGTAGAGCGGCTTCGCGCGCTCGGCCTCCTCCTGCTCGTAGAGTTCGGACGTGTTGTCGGGGCCGTAGCCGCGCCAGAGCCAGGCCAGCGATTCTGGCAGGTCGAGTGTCCACTGCGCCGAATTGTGCGCCGCCGTGCCGTACCGGAAATGGAAGTCGTACAGCCTGGTTTTCAGCGCCTGGGCCATCTGGAGGTTGGCGAGCGGCCAGCTACCAGCCAGGTTGAGTCGCTGGGGGATCACGGACTCGGGGAAGTCGATGTCATACATGCCGTCGGAGAGCCAGACGCGAATGTTGCGCTTCGGCTCGCGGCGGATCAGGAACGGGAAGATGTAGCCGCCGTCGAGGTGCCGGTCAGGGTGCCATTGCAGCGCCGTGAAGCTGCCGATCGTCGAGTGCGCCCGGCTGAATTGCTCCGGGCGGTTCCAGCAGACGTTGAACGAGGCGATCCCGCCGGACGACTGGCCGGTGATCGCGCGCGAGTAGCCGTCCTGGCGCAGCTTGACCGTCTTCTCGACCTCCGGCAGCACCTCTTCGACCAGATACCGCCCGAAGTCGTCGTTGACGATGTCGTACTGGATGCTGCGGAGCTCTGACTCCGGGGTGGTTCCAGGCGGGGTCGTGGTCGGCGCCAGGGTGCCGCCGGTCGACGGCTCGATCAGGATGTGGACCATCGGCGGGATCAGCTTGCGGTGGACCAGGTTGTCGGTTACGACCTGCATCCGGGTCCCGAAGACGTCCATCAGCCCAACGTGGTTCTGACCGTCGAGCCAGACCATCACCGGCGCTCCGCGCCCCGTGTCGATGCCCGGATTGGTGTAGACCCAGTACCGAGACGTCGCGCCGCCGTAGATCCGGCTGGTGATGGTGCGCGTCTCGGAGAGCGTTCCGCGCTGTGCCTCGGGGATCGGGTAGCTGCCGGGGTTGTAGCCGGCGACCGAGCGCGGCATCGTCCCGCCCATCCCGCCGAGCACGTGCCCGTTGACATGCCAGAGGAAGTTGTGGGTCGTGCCGAGCCGCAGCGTCTCGACCCGATGCATGTACCCGGTGCCGGGGATCGGCGTCATCTGCAGCGGCGGCCCGTCGTCGATCGCGACGGCGGCCTGACGCTCGGTCTCGAGCAGGAAGAGGAACTCCTGCCCGGCCACCGCGACCGAACCCGACCTTCCCAGGGTGTCAGCATCGACGTTCGGATCGCACGCCAGCACGTCCCGCAGGAGCTCGTTCAGGTTCGGAGCCTGCTGTCGCGCCCCCTCAACCAGCCTGCACACGGCCTCGATCGCCTCGGCCTCCGGCCGCAGGCCGTCATCCCTGGTTTGTCCGCTCATCCAGGCCTCCCACTTCGCACGTCAGCACATCAGTGCTGAACCATGCACACGTAGCTTCCGTACCGCGAGCGTCAGCGAGTCGGACCCCGGGGCGCGACGACTGCCAGCCTCGACCCGGCGACCTGTCACTGGAAAGGTCCGACTCGCTGACGCTCGCGGTACGGAGAAGGCTAGCGTGCCGACAGTCTGGGCTACGACTCCCAGGTGTGGCGGCTACGAGAAGACTGCCCACTCGCGGGGGACGAAGATCTGCTCGAACGTCTTGACGGCGTACCGGTCCGTCATGCCGGCGATGTAGTCCGCCACCCGACGCTCCAGCGGCTCGTCACGTGGGTTGTCCTGAAACTCGGCCGGCATCTCCTCCGGCTTGCGGCAGAAGTGCTCGAACAACGCGTGGATCACGAACACCGTCTTCGGGTTGTCGACTTTCGCGTCAGAGGCCGTGTAGACGTTGCTGAACATGAACTCGCGCAGGCCGTTGAACAACTCCAACGTCGGCGGGCTGATCGCGATGGAGATGCCGTTACCCACGGCGTCGCGCCAGGTCGCGCCGTCGCCAGTTGCCACCCGCCAGTTGTAGTCCACGATGTCGCTCACCAGCGCCTCGATTCGCTGGCCGGTCGTCGTGCCGAACGCCTCGACGAACTCACCCGGGATCTGCTCCTCCCGGATGACGCCGGCCCGCAGGGCGTCGTCGATGTCGTGCGCCAGGTAGGCGATGCTGTCGGCCAGCTTGACGATCTGGCCCTCCAGCGAGCTCGCCACGCCCCAGCCCTCCGCCGCCACGCTCTCGCGCAGCTTCGAGTGGCGCAGGATGCCGTCTCGGACCTGCTCGGCCAGGTTCAGGCCACGCCCCTCGCGCTCCAGGAACTCCACGACCCGGACGCTCTGCTCGTTGTGGCGGAAGTGCCCGAGGATCTCGGCCATCGCGTCCTCGCCGGCGTGCCCGAACGGCGTGTGCCCGAGATCGTGGCCGAGGCCGGTCGCCTCGGTCAGGTCTTCGTTTAGCCGCAGCGCCCGGGCGATCGTCCGGGCCACCTGGGTCACTTCCATCGTGTGGGTCAGGCGCGTGCGGTAATGGTCACCTTTCGGCGCGATGAACACCTGGGTCTTGTGCTTCAGCCTTCGGAACGCCTTGCAGTGGATCACCCGGTCACGGTCGCGCTGGTACGCCGTCCGGAGCGGATCATCTTCTTGCGGCCAGCGCCGGCCGGAGGCGTCGACGCTACGGGCGGCGAACCTCGACAGAGTCCGGTCTTCGAGCTCCTCGAGCCGTTCGCGGACCTCGGGATGCGGCTTGTACGGGAGCACCGGAACCTCCAGACTCGAAAGACAGCGTAGCTACTCGCAGACCTGATCGCCGATCGGCGGCGTGATCGCTGCATCATGCGATGAATGAATTGTACGCCCGGACCTTGCGCAACCTCGTCAGTACGGAGATGGGATCGCCCCGACCTGCTGGAGCATCCCGAGCTGGTCGAGCTCCACCCAGTGCTCGGCGATCTTGCCGTCCACGACTCGGTTGATCTCGATCGCGGACATCCTCACTCGCGCGCCCGTCGGAGGCGAACCGAAGAACTCGCCCTCATGGGTGCCGACGAACGTCCAGCGGACCGCGACCCGGTCGCCCTGCGCCACGATGTCTTCGACTACCAGCCGCATGTCCGGGAACCCGTCGCGGAAGATCCCGATGAACTGCTCCCAGTCCTCGCCGTCGAGCGGACCGGGCATCCCGGGCACGTGTGCCACGAAGTCCTGGGCGCGCATCGCGCGCTCGGCGTCCGGATCGCCGTCGTCGATCGCCTGGAACCAGCGCCTGACCGCCGCCGCGCTCTCGTCACTCCCCATCGAGCCGATCGCCTCCCGGTGCACTGCTGGACAGGGTACCACTCGAAGGAAACAGAACCCCCTCCCCTGCCCTCCCCCTCGCAGGGGGAGGGCAGGGGAGGGGGTTCTCGTTACGCCGTCGTGCTGACGGCCGGACCCTCGACGCCCTCGCGGATGGCAGCCTGGGCCGCTGCCAGCCTAGCTACCGGGATCCGGAACGGCGACGAGCTGACGTAGTTCAGCCCGGCCCGGTGGCAGAACTCCACCGACTCCGGATCGCCGCCGTGCTCGCCGCAGATCCCGATCTCCAGGTCGGCGCGCGTCGCCCGGCCCTCGTCGACGCCCATTCTGATGAGACGTCCGACGCCCTCCGGGTCGATCACCTGGAACGGGTTGTCGGTGAGCAGCTTCGCATCCTGGTAGTAGCCCAGGAACTTGCCCTCGGCGTCGTCGCGGGAGAAGCCGTACGTCGTCTGGGTCAGGTCGTTGGTGCCGAAGCTGAAGAACTCGGCGTCCTCGGCGATCTGGCCGGCCGTCAAAGCGGCGCGCGGCACCTCGATCATCGTCCCGAACTTGTAGTCGACGGTGGTCTTCGCCGAGTCCTGGACGTCCTTCGCGACTTCCAGGAGCTGCTCCTTCACCTTGCGCAGCTCGCGGACGTCGCCGACCAGCGGGATCATGATCTCGGGGTGGGGGTCCTTCCCCTCCTGCTTCAGCTCGACGGCTGCCTCGAAGATCGCCCGGACCTGCATCTCGTTGATCTCGGGGAACATCAAGCCGAGGCGGCAGCCGCGCAGGCCGAGCATCGGGTTCGACTCGCGCATCGCGGCGACGGCCTGGAGCAGCTCCATCTTCTCGTCGTAGGCCGGGCCGGTTTCGCCCCTCATGCGCATCTCGGTCGTCTCGACCAGCAGATCCTCGTACTTCGGCAGGAACTCGTGGAGCGGCGGGTCCAGCAGCCGGATGATGACCGGCAGGCCGTCCATCGCCCGGAGCAGCCCCTTGAAG
>Ga0075420_100001900_pt1 | contig 17889 bp, 18 predicted proteins | sample SoiMetdeltSBSDD4_FD_75296 | JGI IMG/M metagenome (GOLD analysis project Ga0075420, IMG submission 75296) | Bulk soil microbial communities from a Populus tree surrounding site in Tennessee, USA - Soil MetaG P. deltoides SBSDD4 | ecosystem: Environmental > Terrestrial > Soil > Tree plantation... | reverse complement strand
GAGGATCCCCTGGGTGCCGATGTAGATCCAGGAGCCCGCGGTCATCTGGCCGTACATGGTAAGGCCCAGCTTCTCCAGCCGCCGGAACTCGGGCCAGGTGGCCCAGTCGCCGACCAGGTTGGAGTTGGCGATGAGCACCCGAGGAGCCCATTCATGGGTACGCAGCACGCCCACCGGCCGGCCCGACTGCACCAGCATCGTCTCGTCATCGGCCAGTGTGGTCAGCGTACGCACCAGCGCGTGGTACGACGGCCAGTCCCGCGCTGCCTTGCCGGTGCCGCCGTAGACGACGAGGTCCTCGGGGCGCTCGGCGACCTCCGGGTCGAGGTTGTTGCGCAGCATCCGCAGCGCCGCCTCCTGCGGCCAGCCGCGGGCGGTACGGCTGGTGCCCCGGGGGGCGCGGACCGGCTGGTACGTCATCGGACCTCCGTTTCCCGACCTTCCCGCCAGAGTCTGCCAGCCGGCACAGGGGGTACGCCGGAACCTAGCGGTCCAACCCTGCGCTCGGTGTATCCGGAGACGACCGCACCATCTCTAGTGGTACCATATCCTGTACCACTCTCATTCGGGGGCTGCTCATGGCAATCACGGCGTCTGAGGCACGGAAGAACCTTTTCTCGTTGATCGAGAAGGTTAACGACGACCACACACCGGTGGAGATCATTTCTAAGCGCGGTGGCGCCGTGCTGGTGTCCAAGGAGGACTGGGACTCGATGGAGGAGACCGCCTACCTGCTGCGCACTCCGGCCAACGCACGGCACCTGCTTAAGGGGCTGGCGCAGGCGCGGCGTGGCGAGGCAGTGGAGCGCGAGCTCGATCCCTCGTGAAGATCACCTTCGTGGAGACCGGTTGGTCCGATTACCTGCACTGGCAGGCCACAGACCGGCAGATCCTGAAGCGGGTGAACAGGTTGATCGAGGACATCACACGTGGCGACCCGTTCGAGGGTATAGGCAAGCCCGAGCCGCTGCGTCACAATCTCGCCGGTGCCTGGTCGCGTCGCATCACTGACGAGCACCGGCTCGTCTACCTGGTCGATGACGGGTCAGTGGTAATCGTGGCCGCTCGCTACCACTACGGTCAGTAGGGCAACGAGCCCTGTGCTGTGAGGTGCGGAAGAGGGGACTCGAACCCCTACGCCCGAAGGCACGGGAACCTAAATCCCGCGCGGCTGCCAGTTACGCCACTTCCGCCGGTGCGGCAAGTCTAGCCGCAGGGTCAGCCCAGCCCCAGGTCCCGCCGGAGCTTGGCGACGTGGCCGGTGGCCTTGACGTTGTACATAGCCTTCTCGATGCGCCCAGCCTCGTCGATGATGAACGTCGAGCGGATCACGCCCTGCACCGTACGGCCGTAGCTCTGCTTCTCGCCGTAGGCGCCGTACGCGGTGAGCACCGAGCGGTCCGGGTCGGCGACGAGCGGGAAGGTCAACCTGTCCCGCTCGCGGAACTTGGCCAGCTTGTCCGGGGTGTCCGGGGAGATGCCGACCACCTCGTACCCGGCGGCCTGCAGCGAGGCGAGCGAGTCGCGGAAGTCGCACGCCTGGGTGGTGCAGCCGGGCGTCATCGCGGCCGGGTAGGCGTACAGCACGACCTTGCGGCCCCGCAGGTCGGCCAGGGACAGCGTGGTGCCGGAGTCGGTGGCCAGCGTGAAGTCGGGTGCGGGGTCGCCCGGCGTGAGGCGGTCGGTCATAGCGACCAACCCTACCGCCGGCCGGTGACCCGCCCTTACCGGCGGGGCTTCGTACCCCTGTCGTAGCCCCTGCGGGCGGCGGGCGCCGTCGTTCGGGCGACCCTGGAAGCTTGTTGCCAAATATTTGCAATAGCAGTACGGCGGAAATAAGCTGGCGCCCGGCGGTGCGATGGTCAATACGGCCAGGTCAGCGGCTGACCCGGATGGCGTGCCGGCGGCACAGGTGTCGCTCCGCCGCAGGGGAGGACCAGCCGGGGAGGACCAGATGGACACTCTCGCGATGCACATCGCGAACGGGATCATCAGCGGGCCCGTCGCCGCGGCCTTCGGGGCGCTGGCAACAGTCGCGCTGGTGGTCTGCGTGCTGCGCGCGCGGCAGGACCTGGACGACCGGCTGGCGCCGATGGCCGGCTTGGTGGCCGCGTTCATCTTCGCGGTGCAGATGCTCAACTTCCCGGTACTGCCGGGGGTCAGTGGCCATCTGCTCGGCGGGGCGCTCGCGGCAATCCTGGTCGGCCCGTGGGTCGGCGCGCTCTGCGTAGCTGTGGTCCTCGTCGTGCAGGCGCTGGTCTTCGCCGACGGCGGGCTCACCGCGCTCGGCCTGAACGTGACCAACCTGGCGCTCCTCGGCACCGCGACCGGCTACCTGCTCGTGGCGCTGCTGCTGCGGGTGCTTCCGCGGACCAGGGCGGGCCTCGGTGTCACCGCGTTCGTCGCCTCGGTGGTGAGCGTGGCGGTGGCCGCGCAGGCGTTCGTGCTGGAGTTCTGGCTCGGTGGGCAGGTCGCGCTGCGGATGGGCCTGGCTGAGGTCTCCGGGCTGATGGCCGGGACCCACCTCCTCATCGGCGTCGGTGAGGGGCTGGTCACCGCCGCCACGGTCCTGGCCGTCGCCAAGGTACGACCCGATCTGGTGTACGCGCTGCGTGGCCTGCGGTGGAGGCAGCGGCGGGCGGCACCGGCGCGGTCGTCCGCAGTGGAGAGTGCGGCATGACCCGGCGGACTGGCGGCTTCGTCCTGGCCGGCATCGTGGTCGCGCTGCTGCTGGCGGGCGGGGTGTCCCGCTTCGCGGCGGACTCGCCGGACGGGCTGGAGGCGGCCGCGCGGCACGGCTGCACGCTCGACGCGGATGGGCGGGTGACCGGCGGCACCTGCATCGCCCAGTCCGAGCGGGAGCACGAGCTGAGCGACGGTCCGCTCGCGGACTACGGCCTGCGCGGCCGTTCGGACGGCCCGCTCGCCACGGGGCTCGCCGGAGTGGTCGGGGTGCTGCTCACCTTCGCCCTCGGTGGCGGCCTCTTCTACCTGCTCCGCAGGCGCCGCCCGGCGCCGCCCGGCGGCGGCTGAGCCATGGCGGCCGGCCACGCCCACCCGCTCTATCTCGATCACAGCTCGCCGGTGCACCGCCTACCGCCGCACGTGAAGATCACCGCCACGGTGCTGTTCACGGTGGCGGTCGTGGCCACTCCTCGCGAGGCGTTCTGGGCGTTCGGCGGTTACGCGCTGCTCCTCGCCGCTGTGGCCGGGGCGGCCCGGGTGCCGCCGGGCTGGCTGCTCAAGCGGAGCATGGTCGAGGTCCCGTTCGTGGCGCTCGCCCTGCTGCTGCCGTTCCTCGCAGCGGGCGAGCAGGTCAGCTGGCTAGGCGTGGCGATGTCCCGGGAGGGGCTCTACGGCGGGTGGAACATCCTGGCCAAGGGCACGCTCGGTGTCCTCGCCTCGCTCCTGCTCGCCGGCACCACCACCATGCGTGACCTGCTCGCGGGTCTGGACCGGCTGCACTGCCCGCAGCTGGTCACCCAGATCGCCGCGTTCATGCTGCGCTACCTCGACGTCCTCGCCGGTGAGGCGCGGCGGATGCGGGTGGCCAGGCTTTCCCGCGGCGACGACCCGCGCCTGCTGTGGCAGCTGCGCGGCTTCGCCGGCGGCCTAGGAGCGCTGTTCCTGCGCGCGTTCGAGCGGGGAGAGCGGGTCTACCTGGCCATGCTCTCCCGCGGGTACACCGGCCGGATGCCGGTCGCGCTGCGGGACGCAGGCGCGGCAACGACCGGGCAGTGGGCCGCGGCGTCCGCTGTCCCGATGGCCGCGGCGGCGATGGCCGCCGTCGCGGTCCTGACAAGCTAGGGGTACGCATGTCGACGACCACTCAGCCGTCCACTGTGCCGGAGCGGGCGCAGTCTCCCTCGCTGGAGGTGGCCGGGGTGCGGTACGCGTACCCGGATGGCCATTTGGCCCTCGACGGTGTTGACCTGAGGGTGGCCCGCGGCGGTCGGGTCGCGCTGCTCGGGCCGAACGGTGCCGGCAAGACCACCCTGGTGCTGCACCTCAACGGGATCCTGCCCGGCGCGCACGCCGAGGACGCCGACGGCCGGGTGGCGGTGGGCGGGCTGGTGGTCGACCCGCGGGACCGTCCGTGCCTGGCCGAGGTGCGCCGCCGGGTCGGCATCGTCTTCCAGGACCCGGATGACCAGCTGTTCCTGCCGACCGTGGCGGAGGATGTCGGCTTCGGCCCGGCGAACCTGGGACTGTGCGGGGCGGAGCTGGCCGCGCGGGTCGACGAGGCGCTGGCCGCGGTGGGCATGGCCGAGCACCGCGACCGCGCGCCGCACCATCTCTCGTTCGGCCAGCGGCGCCGGGTGGCGGTGGCCACGGTGCTGGCTATGCACCCGGAGATCCTGGTGCTGGACGAGCCGTCGTCCAACCTGGACCCGGCCGCCCGGCGGGAGCTGGCGGAGATCCTGCGGTCGCTGCCGGTGACGCTGCTGATGGTGACGCACGACCTGCCGTACGCCCTGGAGCTGTGCGACCGGTCGGTCATCCTCGACAGCGGGCGTATCGTGGCCGACGGTCCAACCGGGGCGCTGCTCGCTGACGCCGCCCTGCTGGCACGGCACCGGCTGGAGCTGCCGTACGGCTTTGACCCGCGGTTGGTGCCCGTGCCGGCGCGGTCCGCCCCGGCATAGCCGCTGCGCCGAGCCCACTGGCAGCGGCTCGGGGCCCACTGGCAGCGGCTCGGGATCAGCCTGCGTCGACGAGGGCTGCCGCGGGCGTCAGGTTGAGCCGGGCGACGGCCTCGTTGAGGTCCTTCGGCCAGATCCAGAGCCGGTACTCCGGCTCGACGCCGAAATAGTCCTCCGGGCCGTGCAAGCGGCGGGTGCGCATGTCTACGCAGTAGCGCTCGCGCCAGGACCGTTCGTCGACCCTGAGGGGAATGTTGCTGACCTTCTTCTGGGTGATCCCGAACAGCTTCTCCATGGCCCGGTACTCGTAGGCTAGAAGCGTCTCGGTGCTGGCCCAGATCCCCAGACCGGCCGAGCGTGCGGTGACCGCGGCGCGGATCAGCAGCGCCAGGTCCTCCGCGCCGGGAATGGCGGGGTAGATGACGAACGGCGCGGCCCAACCGGCGCTGACCAGATCCAGGTTGAACGTGGGCCGCTGCGCCTTCGGGATCTCCCGGCGCTCCTTGTCGGTGTAGTCAGGTGCGACATACGCCAGCAGCCGGTTGTTGTTGTCGAACGGGCTGTCGGCCACCCTGATGAACATCGCCCGTGGGCTGCCGGACGGCCGGCTCAACCGGGCGGTCATGTTCTGCTTGCCGAATGCGGAGGCCGCCCGGCCCTGCTCGAAGTGCAGGCTGCCCGCCCGGCCGGTCTCCAGCTTGGGCAGCAGGAACTCGGCCAGAGCCGGCTCGATGGGCGCCCTGCCTTCCCGTACCCATTGGGCGAGCTGTTTGAGATCCTGGTCGATCTGGCTGGCCCGTTGTGTGGTCCTGGCGGTCACCTCCGGTGTATCCACCGACAGCATCCGCACGGGCATGCGCAGGTTCGGCGTGTCCCCGTCAGTCACATCGACCAGGGCCCGTGCCCCCAGTGACGGCATACTCGCTCCGGCAGGCGCCCAGAAGACCTGTACATGATCGATCATGTTTCCCCTCCGAAGCGGCCCAAACGGCGAATCCGCCACCAGTTCATCATTGGCCGCGGACCATGCCCTCTGATCTGCCGGAATCCGATCCCGAGCTGTCCCACAACCGACAGTGTCACTACCGTGGGCGGTTACCTGACGCCGTTGACGAAGCCGTACTACAGCCGCTTGGCGAGCTGCCGGCGGCTATCGACCTCGGTGCGGCGGGCGGCTCCCGCGGCACCGTCACCTGACCACCCGACCGGCAGTTAGGCGGAAGTTTGCTGCTGCGATGTCGCCAGAGTGGAGGCTGCGCACGGAGGCTCGCCTGGACATCCCATCCATGAAGGAGCAGCTACATGCGAGAACGCGTCAAGGCGGCCATGGCGGTCGGCGCCATGGTGGCCAGCACCGTGGGAGTGGTGCTGGTGCACGCACCGCCAGCCGCAGCGCAGGTTCCCGGATCCAACGGGAAGATCGTGTTCGTCAGCAACCGGCACAACGGTCCCGATGAGATCTGGACAATGGAGGCCGACGGCAGCAGCCCGGTGCGGCTCACCAACGACCAGGTCCCCGAGTACGACCCAGCCTGGTCACCGGATGGCCGGAGGATCGCGTTCACCCGTAAGTCCGCTGCCGGCAGCCGGGTCTGGGTGATGAACGCCGACGGGTCGGGCCAGACCGAGGTCGGTGCCGGCGACGTCGCCGGGTGGACCCCGGACGGCTCGAAGATCACCCTCGAGAAGGACGGCAAAACGTACCTCATCAGCCCAGACGGCTCGGGTCTGACGTTCGTCACCAACGGGTACCCCGGCACATGGTCCCCTGACGGGAGCATGATCGTCGTCACGCGGCTGAACTCGTTCGACGACGCGGACCTGTGGCGTGTCAACGCCAACGGCACCGGGGAGCTGCGGCTGACCGACGTACCCGGCATAGGGACCACCCACATCAACCCGCAGTGGTCACCGGACGGCACGAAGATCGCCTTCACGCGCCATGTCTCCACGTGGACCCATGAGGCGTATGTCATGAACGCGGACGGCACCGGGGCCACCAACCTCACGCCGTTCCTGAACGGTGCCGTCTTCGACCTGGCCTGGTCGGCGGATGGCACGAAGATCGTGTATGACAGCACCCAGGAGCTGGGCAAGCAGATCTGGACGATGAACAGCGACGGCACTGGCAAGGTCCGGCTCACGGGCAGCGCCGCCAACTTCGCGCCGGACTGGCAGCGGGTCAAGTCGCTGCTGCCGGAGGTCGTACACGGGGCCATGGTGTTCGACGGCGTCGCCGGCGGGCTCACCATGACGTGCCCGGCCGGAAAGGTGCCGGTGGGCGTCGGCGGGTTCATCGGTCTGGCCAACGGCGAGGCCAAGCTCACCGAGATCAGCTTCAACGACCACAACGGTGTACGCGTGGCGGCAGCGCCGGACCAGGGCTTTACCAGCAAGTACCAGATCAACGTGGTGGCGGTGTGCGCCATCCGGCCGCCGGGCTACCAGATCGTGCGCAGCCCGTTCGTCACGGCGTCAGGGGGATCGGCGAACGCGTCGGCGATCTGCCCGACCGGCAAGGAGGCGCTGGCCGGCGGCGCGGTGGTGGTCGGCGGGCTGGGGGACGTGTCGATCGCGATGTCCGGCGTGCCGAGGCTGGTCTGGTCCACCGGGCTCTACGGGTTCACCGAGGCGGTCGCGGCCGTCGACCGTGACGGGTCAACCCCGGCGTGGTGGCTGCAGGCGACCGCGGTCTGCGCCAACCCGCTGGCCGACGTACGCCAGGTCAGCAAGCTCAGCCCGATGACCTCGAACAGCAAGCAGGTGGTCGTCTCCTGTGACGAGAACGAGGAGATGCTGAGCACGGGCGCGGAGATCATCACGGCCGGCTTCGGCCGCACCGGCGAGGTCATCCTCGACGACCTCAGCCCGACGGTGGATCTCGCCATGGGCATCTTCACCGGTATCGAGGACCCGGAGATCGCCGATGCGCCCCTCGACTGGCAGATAACCGGCTACGCGACCTGCATGCGCGTTTAGCCCCACGACCGGGTGACGTCTCCCGTGCTGGTAGTCGGGAGACGTCACCCGTCAGATCGTGGCGGAGGGCGGCCGGCCGCGGAGAGCCGCCGGCTCAGGCGATGTGGATGGCCACGGAGAGGTCGGTGAACGAGCTCGCCGTGGCGCCGTCCGTGGTGTAGGCGGCGAACCCCGTCACCTTCGTCAGGTCCACCGCGTACTGCGGGGTGGTCTCCGCGGTCCGCCCGGTCACCGATGCCGACAGCCCGGCGTCGGCGAGGTCGAACGCGGCGTCGCGCATGGCGTACGAGCCGAAGACGTTGCTCGTGCCCGGCCCGGCGGCCCGGCTGTCCGGTGTGAGCACGGCGCTGCCCGGGCCCTTGGTGACCTGCCACAGCCCGGTGTGGTACGAGTCGCCGTCCACCAGGTAGCTCCACCGGACCCCGCTGATCGCCCAGCGCCCGCCGACGCTGCCCACGACCGCGGTGCGCAGGTCCAGGATGGATACGCCGTTGGTGCCGACCACCCGGGCGGTGCCGTCGGGCGCGACGATCAGCGCGGTGTTCTCACCGACGCCGTAGACCCGGTCATGGCCGGTGTCCGCGGCGAGCCGGATCGAGCGCCCGTTGCGGCCGCGGGCGTCGAAGTGGGTGTCCACCAGCCCGGAGGGCAGGAAGCCGAACCCGCCGGCTGGCCAGTAGCCCAGCACCTGGTCGGTGTCGAAGTAGCCGGGCTGCGCGCCGTCGCGTACCCCGTAGTAGCTCAGCCCACCGGTGACCATGTCCGGCCCGGCGAAGATCTGCATGCCGGCGCTGGTGCCGGCGACCGGGGCGCCGGCCTGGAAGCGCTGCCGGATCGCCGCGAGCACGGCGCCGTCCGAGCCGTCCGGCCGGATCATCGACTGGACGTAGCGGAACTGGTCGCCGCCGGTGAAGAAGAAGCCGGTCATGCTGGCGGCGAGCGCCGCGTAGGCCGGGTCCTCTCCGCTGCCGGCCTGCCTGGTGGTTACCGGGATCCAGGTGACGTCCGTTGCGCCGTTGCGCTTGAGCGACCTGGCGGCGTCGTTGGCGCTCCAGTGCGGTTGGGCGGACGAGGCGCTGAGCACGCCGATGCGGGCCGCCGGGCCGCCGGCCTGGCGGATGAGCTCTGAGTAGACAGCGGTGTTGTCGTCGGCGAGGGCTCCGCCGACCAGGAAGATACTGCCCGCGGACGAGGTGCCCGCCGCGGGCGCGGCCGGGGCGGCCGAGGCGGCCGAGGCGGGCGCGGCGAGGCTGATCGTGGCGGTGATGAGGATCGCAGCGAGGACACGCATCCACCGACGGTAATCTTCGCAACCCATCTGGCTCAAGTAGCCGGAGAGCTCGCGACGGGAGCTAGGTCAGGTCGGCGGCGTCGCCGCGTTGGTCCTCCAGCTGAGCGAGCAGCTGTGGGGTGAGTGCGGCAAGCTGGTCGGTCGCCGCTTCGGCGACCGCCATCTGCGCCGCGGACTCGGCCGGCAGCATCTGGCCGGCCAGCGCATCCAGCGCGGCGGTGTCCCCGACGTCGTGCCCGGCCACGAGGGCGAGCGCTGCGGCGAGGGCCAACCCGGTGGATATCGCGGTACGTGGACGCATGTGAGCCACCCCTCGGCCAGTGGCCAGGGATCCGGTCCCGAGGATCTCCCCCGCGTCCCCGGGACCGGCAACCCGGGCCGCCACGATGGCGGAGCGTTGCTGAATCGGGTCAGCTCACCTGGCTTCGTTGGTCTCCCTGCTGTCAAGAAGTCGCCCCCTGGTCATCAGGGTGTGCAGACCGTGCGGCGTCTACCGTGCTGCGTATGGCGTGTGGTGCTACCGTGCCGTGGAGCCACCGGGCCGCCGGGCCGGCCACCAGTGGACTTGACCGTGGCGCCTGCGGTGGCAAACCCTCTCCATATGAGTGCTCCAGACCGCTTGGTCGGCTGGCGGAGGTGAGCCCGGGCCGGCCGACACTGCTCGATGTCGCACGCCGTGCCGGGGTGTCTCGGACCATGGCGTCCTTCGTCCTGACCGGCCGCCGGGACATGCGCATGCTCGACCGCGGCGTCGACGGCTTCCTGTACGCGGCGACGTACACCCGGCAGGCCCGGCCGCCGGCGGTCCTGCGCAGGCATCCGGTCGTGATGCTGAACTGCCTCACTGAAGACCCGCGGACGCCCGCCGTCGTACCGGATGAGCTGGCGGCCGGCCGGACAGCGGCGCGCGTCCTGCTGGAGGCCGGCCACACCGAGCACATCTACCTCATCGGGGAGACCCCACCCGAGGCGTACGCCGACGCGCAGCGCCCGGCCGGCATCCGCGAGCGCCTCAACGACCGGGTCGCGTTCGGTGCGTACCAGGCTTTGCAGGAGGCTGGGATGGACATCCCCGCGGATGTCTCGGTCATCTCCTTCGACGACTCGGACCTCGCGTCATGGCTGCGGCCCCAGCTGAGCAGCATCGCCATCCCGCACTTCGAGCTTGGCCGGCGCGCGGTCGAGCTGCTCCTCGCGGAGCACCGCGACGGCGGCGTGGAGCGGGTACGGATGCCGCTGCGCGACCGGGCCTCAGTGACGGCCCCGGCCGCGCGCCGGGGTGGGACCCGACCCGGCCGGGCACGTGCTGCCCGGCGACGTACGACAGCGGGAGCGTGAGGCTTGTCCATATCTCCAGCACCCGGTTCGGTGTCCCGTGCACCTGGCGATGCGCTTGCGGAGCTGCTCGCCGGCAACCGCCGCTTCGTCACCGGCACCCGCATCCATCCCCACCAGGACGCGGACTACCGGGCCCGGCTCGCTGCCGCGCAGCGCCCGTTCGCGGTCGTGTTCGGGTGCTCCGACTCCCGCCTCGCCGCCGAGATCATCTTCGACCTTGGCCTGGGCGACCTGTTCGTGGTCCGTACCGCGGGGCACATCACCGGACCCGAGGTGCTGGCCAGCATCGGCTTTGCCGTCACGGTGCTGCGTACGCCGCTGGTCGTCGTCCTCGGCCACGACTCGTGCGGGGCCGTCCACGCCGCCCATACAGCCGTCACCACCGGCGCTATGTCGGACCCGCAGCTGGCTCCCATCGTTGACCGGATCGCGCCGACCATCAGCCATGCTCACCGCCAACGGATTACCGACCCGGACGCCATCGCCAAGCTGCACGTCCAACACACCGTCGAGCTGATCAACCAAACTCCAGCTTTCGCCCGTGCCGGTCGCGACCAGCACTGCGCTGTCGTTGGCATGTCGTACCGGCTCGCTGATGGCCGGGTCACCCTCGTCACCGACGGGCCGCCAGCGTCCACTATAGACACGAAAAATGGCTCTGAGCTGGGAATGAACGCCAGGTCAGAGCCTTGATCACGAGTGCGCCGCCAGGGACTCGAACCCCGAACCCGCGGATTAAGAGTCCGCTGCTCTGCCAGTTGAGCTAGCGGCGCTCGCTGACAACGCGGAGAACGATAGCACGCCGGCTGAGCTGGTGCCCAACCTCGCCCGTCCGCCATACCGGCAGCCGATACGGCGGGTCCGACTGCCGCAACGGCTGAGCGAGACATAGATCAAAAAGTGGACACTCGGGTGCCGCATCCGTACGGCACCATGTGCCCCAGCACGGCGGCTGGCAGAGAGGTGGACATGCGCTGGGGACGGGTTCTGCTGGTCGGGGTGCTTACAGTCCCGCTCCTGCTGGGCGGGTGCGCGGGCGAGCAGCCGACGGCGCGCTGGCGCCATCCAGGAGCGGGCCCGGTCTCACCGCTGGCCGTGACCGTCACTCCGGCGACCGGTGCGAAGAACCTGCCGGTCTCGACCGAGATCGGCGTCCGGACGGTCGGGGCCACCGGGACGGCGGTCTCGCTCACCGATGAGCGTGGCGCGCGGGTCGCTGGCGCGCTCCGCCAAGACAGCACGGCCTGGGTGCCGGACCGGCCGTTGCGCTACCGGGCGGCGTACACCGCAGTGGTCACCGCGACCGGGTCGGGCGGCACGACCGCGACAAGGACCACCACCTTCACCACGATGGCCGAGCCGCGGGGCGGGCGTGTCGGCACCGGTCTCTACCTCTTCGACAACATCACGTACGGGGTCGCGATGCCGGTGGTCGTGGAGCTCGGCACCGAGATCGCGCCGCAGCACCGGGCCGCTGTGGAGCGGCGCATGTTCGTCACGACGCAGCCGCCACAGCCGGGGGCGTGGCACTGGTTCGGCGGGCGCCAGGTGATGTACCGGGCGCCGGCGTTCTGGCGCGCGGGCACCCGGCTGACCGTGCGGATCGCGCTGGAGGGGCACCCGATGGGTGGCGGTCGCTTCGGTGACCTGGACCGCCGGGCGAGCGTGGTCATCGGCGACAAGCTGATAGTCAAGGTCGACAACGCTACCAAGCGGATGACCGTGCACCGCAACGACGAGCTGCTCAGGACCATGCCGGTCAGCCTGGGTAAGCCCAGCACACCATCGTCCAGCGGGACCATGGTGATCATGGACAAGCTGGCGAAGACCGTCTTCGACACCATGCAGGACCCGGACCCGCGTAACCGGTACCGGATCGACATCGAGTACGCCCAGCGGCTCACCTGGGGTGGCGAGTTCATCCACGCCGCCCCTTGGTCAGCGGCGGACCAGGGCCGGCGCAACGTCTCGCACGGCTGCGTCAACGTCTCGATGAGCGACGCGCAGTGGCTGTTCCGGCTTACCAAGATCGGTGACCCGGTCGTCGTACGCGGCACCGAGCGCCGGCTGGACCCCGGCAACGGCTGGACCGCGTGGGACCTGCCCTGGGACGTGTTTATCAAGGGCAGTGCGCTTCCCCACCCCGAGCTCGGCCGGCACCCGGCGACCCCGACACCACCACCGAGCGGCTGAGCACAAGCCAGCACAGGGCGCAGGCCGGCGACGAAAGCGTCAGCGGTGACATGAAAGACGCAAGCGCCAGCGGTGACATGAAACCGGGAGTCGGGCCCGCGCGTGTCCCAGGCACGATTGAGGCGGAGCGGGGGAGGACCAGCGATGAACGGTACGTCAACCCAGAGCCGGGCGCTTCGTGCCAGCGCCCTCGCGGCAGTGCTCGGCCTGCTCACCGCCTGCAGCGGCCAGGACGCGCCGCGCTGGCGTGGCGGTGAGCAGCCCAAGGGGCCGCAGGTCGCGGCCGTGGTCACCGCCCCAGCGGCCAATGCCAAGAACGTCCCAGCCTCCGCCGAGATCGAGTTCCGGACCGAGAAGGCGACGTCGGCGAGTGTGGAGCTCAAGGACTCCGCCGGCAAGCCCGTCGAGGGCGAGCTGCGCCCCGGGGGCACGAGCTGGATGCCCATGGGGCAGCTCGAGTACGGCGAGACGTACACGGCGACGGTGACCGCGGTCGGCGCGGAGGGCCGGTCGGCGACGGCCACCAGCACGTTCACGGTGATGAGCAAGCCGGTCAACCTGGTGCGCGCCTTCACCAACATCGGCGACGACATGGTGGTCGGCGTCGGCATGCCCATGGTGCTGCGGTTCGGCCGCGGCGTGCCGCAGGCTCAGCGCGCCTCGGTGCAGCGTCGCCTACTGGTGCAGACGACGCCGCCGCAGGAGGGCATCTGGCACTGGTTCAGCGACACCGAGGTGCACTACCGCCCGAAGCGGTACTGGCAGGCCGAAACCCAGCTGAGCTTTCGCCTGCTGACCGGTGGCCTGCCCCTGGGCGGCGGCTGGTACGGCCGCAGCGACCTCACGGTCGCCGCCCGGGTGGGGTCCGCGCTGGTGATGACGGTGGACAACGCCACAAAGCAGATGACGGTCACCGAGAACGGCCGGGTCGTCAAGACCATCCCGGTCAGCCTGGGCAAGCCGGCCACGCCCTCGTCCAGCGGCACCATGGTCGTGATGGAGAAGGCCCGCAAGACGGTCTTCGACACCATGCAGGACCCGGACCCGCGCAACCGGTACCGCATCGACATCGAGTACGCCCAGCGGCTCACCTGGGGCGGCGAGTTCCTCCACGCCGCTCCCTGGTCAGTCGCTGACCAGGGCCGGCGCAACGTCTCCCACGGCTGCGTCAACATGTCCATGGCCAACGCCGAGTGGCTGTTCAACAAGACAAAGCTCGGTGACCCGGTCGTGGTCAAAGGCACCGAGCGCCGGCTCCAGTACGGCAACGGCTGGATGGACTGGACCATGAGCTGGGAGGAGTACGTCAAGGGCAGCGCGGTCCCGTACGAGCCGGGGGCGAGCGCGGCGTCCGCCGGCCCGAGCCCCAGCCCGAGCGGCTGACCGACCGGTATCCGGCCGCCGCCCGGCGTCAAAGCTGGCGGGCTGGCGGGAGAGAGACCGGCAAGGTGCAGGGCCTGTTGCCCTAGCCAGCCCCTACCTATGCCTCAGGCCCGGTCCATGGACCGGGCCTGAGCAGCGGAGACAATGCTCCGTCGACCGGGTGACTGAGGGGACTCGAACCCCCGACACCTGGGACCACAACCCAGTGCTCTACCAGCTGAGCTACAGCCACCATGCGTTGCGCCGCCCAATGATAGCCACACCCGGCCCCGGTGCGTCGAGCAATACCGCCGTGTCACACCGGACCCAGCCGGGCGGCGATCGCCTTCGCCTCCTCGACGTCCGGCCCGGGCGGGGGTACGAAGACCGTGCGCCGGTAGTACTCCAGCTCGCGGACGCTCTCCCGGATGTCGGCCAGGGCCCGGTGGGTGAGGCCCTTGGCCGGCTGGCCGAAGTAGACCCGCGGGAACCAGCGCCGGCACAGCTCCTTGACGGAGGAGACATCGATCATCCGGTAGTGCAGGTGCGCGTCCAGGCGCGGCATGTCCCGGGCCAGGAAGCCGCGGTCGGTGGCGATCGAGTTGCCGCACAGCGGCGCGCTGCGGGGCTCGGGCACGTGCGCCGTCACGTACTCCATGACCATGTCCTCGGCCTGCGCCAGGCTCACTGCGGAGGCCCGGGCCGCCTCGGTGAGCCCGGAGCGCGCGTGCATGTCGCGCACGACCTCGATCATCGAGTCCAGGATGGTGTCGTCGGCGTGGATGACGGCATCGACGCCGTCGCCCAGCACCTCCAGGTCTGGGGTGGTGACCAGCGCCGCCACCTCGATCAGCGCGTCCTTGCCGAGGTCCAGCCCGGTCATCTCGCAGTCGACCCAGACGAGCAGCTCAGACACGGGGACCACCGACAAGGTTCATACAGCACAGCTTAGGGGGGCCGGTAGGGTCGGCTGGTGTCCAGCCCGCCCACCGGCCCTCGTGCGCAGATCCTGCCCCGTACCCTGCTCCGTGCGGCGGTGGTGACCGCCCTCGTCGTGGCCGTGGCAGCCGCGCTGGACTGGTACGGCAACCGGCACCAGTACTTTGACCTGAAGATCTACGTCAGCGCGATGCGGTGGTGGGCGCAGGGACACCCGCTCTACGACTACGCCCAGGCCGACCCGGTGCAGGGTGACCTCTACTTCACCTACCCGCCGTTCGCGGCGCTGCTGCTGTGGCCGTTCGGCCAGGTCCCGCTGGACGCGACGATCGCTGTCTTCACCTGGGGCACGGTGGCGGCGCTCGCGGTCACCACGTACTGGCTGGTGGCGCCGGTCGCCGACCGCCGGGGCCTACCCCGCTGGTACGCGGCCGGCCTGGCGCTGCCGCTCGCCTTCCTCATCGAGCCGACCCGCGAGACGATCACGTTCGGACAGCTCAACCTGCTGCTGGTCGTACTTGTCCTCGGTGACCTGCTCTTCGCCGTACCCCGCAGGTGGCGGCTGGCCGGTGCGGGCATCGGGCTGGCCACGGCGATCAAGCTGGTTCCCGGCATCTTCATCGTCTATCTCCTGGTGACGCGGCGGTGGCGGGCAGCGGTGGTGGCCTGCGCGGCGGCGGCCACGGCCACCCTGCTCGCGGCCGTGGTGGCCCCGCGGGAGTCGTGGCAGTTCTGGACGGAGTCGCTGCGCTCGACGGCCCGGGTGGGGCGGACCGACTACACCGGCAACCAGTCGCTGCTCGGGCTACTGGGCCGGCTGGCCGCGCCGGCGGAGCCGGACCGGCTGGTGTGGCTGGTGCTGGTGGGTGTGGTGGTCGCGGTGGGGCTGTGGCGGGCGGCCCGGGCCGCCGCGGCCGGCGACGAGGTCGCCGGGCTGGCCATCGCTGGGCTGGTCGGCTCGCTGGTGAGCCCGATCACCTGGCCGCACCACATCTACTGGTTCATCCCGGCGTTCGTCGTGATGGCCGACGCCGCGCTGCGGGACCCGCCCGGCACGCCGCCGGACCCAGCCGCTCGGGCCGCCGCATCCGGGCGCCTTCGGCGGGGCGCCCTGCTCGCGCTGCTGGCCGCGGGGTACGCGGTCTGTGCGTACGGGGTGGTGTCCTTTGTGATCTGGGATGTGCGCCCGGTGCCCACCGACTCGGTGGGCGAGTTCTTGATGCGTAATGCGCTCGTGCTGCTCTGCCTGGTGCTTGTCGCGGCCGTGCCGATCCGGCGCGCTGTGACGGGCGTGGCGGGCTACCGGACGGTCACGGCCGCGGTGACCGACGCCTCGCCGAGCTCGGGGGTGCGCAGTGTGATCTCGATTGACCACTCCCCGGCGGCAGGCAGGGTCGCCTCGCCGAAGGCGTGACTGTCGGTGACGGGCTGCAGCGTGATGTCGAACGGCGTGACGTTGCGCTGCGACCGCATCGTCGCGCTCGCGGCCCACGCGGCGACCGGCAGCGGCCTGCCGTCTGGCCGGTACGCGTACAGGTGCATGGTGTTGGCGCCCACCTGGGCCGGGTCGATCTGCACCTGCAGCGAGTACCGGTTGGTGGTCACGGTCGTGGCGTATCCGGCCGGCTGCTCGGCCTCGGCGGTACGCCCCGGCGTGGTCTGCACCAGCACCACCGCCACCGCGAGCACCGTGGCGGTGATGGCCAGCTCCACGCCGGCCGCCCGGCGCACCGCACCGGGGCGTGCTGCGGCGACCTCGTGGCGGACCAGGCGCCGGGAGTACGTCGCCGCCCCTAGCGCCGCCGCGAAGAGCCCGAGCTTGACCAGCACCAGGCGGCCGTACCCGGTGCTCACCAGCGCGTCCGGCGTGCCGATCTCAACCAGCGCCTGAAGGACGCCGCTGAGCAGGAGCGTGGCGACCGCCAGCGTGGCCCACCGGTCCCAGACCGGCAGGATCGCCGCCAGCTCCCGCTGGTCCGCCTGGCGCAGCAGGAAGGTGACGAGCATCACCAGCCCGCCGAGCCAGGCCGCCATGCTGGCCAGGTGCGCGGCGTCCGCTGTGACGGAGATCCCAGGCATCGGCGAGCCGGCCGGGTGCCCGGAGGCCGGCCAGGTGGTGAGCCCGACGACCCCGAGAACCGCCAGCAGCAGCCGGTGGCCGGCTCGGGCCTGGCCGGCGAGCACGGGACGCAGCAACAGGGCCACCGCGACGAGCACGCCGAGGCGGGTCAGGTGCGCGGTGCCGAACGGGGAGCCCAGCACGTCGCGCAGGTCTGCCGCGGTGACGCCGGCCAGCGACGAGCCGGTCGTGTACGGCGCCTGGAGCACCAGGCCGGTCAGCGTGCTGGCGGCGACCAGCCCCAGCCCGGTCCAGCCGAGCCGGGCGGGCCCAGTGCGCGGCAGCCGGTGCGGCCACAGCGCCGCCAGCACCAGCGCCGCGCCGACGAGGAGCAGCAGGCCGGCGTACCCGAGGTACCTGACGGCGGCGATGGCGGCGCGGACCGCGGGGTCGGTCGCCTGCTCCTCGGGCAGCGCCGGCGGCGTGGTCGACGGGGCGCCCACCGAGTAGGTGAAGGAGCCGCTGACCGGGTGGCTGTCCGCCGCGATGACCCGGTAGCTGACCAGGTACGTGCCCTGCGGGCCGTCCGGGCGCAGCGGCACGGTGACCTGCCGTTCGCTGACCGTCGCCTCGGCGCGGGTCGCTGGCTGGCCGTCCGGCCCCACCACCCGCACCTTTCCGGGCGCTGGCCGCACCGGCTCGCTGAACGCCAGCACGACCTCGGTCGGGGCGGTCGGCGCCACGGAGCCCGCAGCCGGCGTGGACCGTACCAGGACCGGGTGTGCCGACGCGGCGGTGGCGGGCACCACGCAGAGCAGGCCCGCGAGCGCTGTGGCGCCGGCGGCGAGCAGGAGCCGCCCGGGGGTGGAGGTCATGGGGACATCGTGGCGCCCGCGCATCTCGCCGCGGCGACCGGCACCGGTAGATGGGGGAGTGCGGGGGTCCGGCCGGTAGGCAGGGGGAGTGCGGGGGCCCGGCCGGTAGGCAGAGGGGGTGCGCGGCCCGACCGGTAGGTAGCGGGCGTGGGGGCCGGTCTGGCCGGCCCCCACGCATGGTCGGCAGGTCTGGTCAGCAGGTCTGGCCGG
>Ga0075420_100001899_pt1 | contig 17891 bp, 11 predicted proteins | sample SoiMetdeltSBSDD4_FD_75296 | JGI IMG/M metagenome (GOLD analysis project Ga0075420, IMG submission 75296) | Bulk soil microbial communities from a Populus tree surrounding site in Tennessee, USA - Soil MetaG P. deltoides SBSDD4 | ecosystem: Environmental > Terrestrial > Soil > Tree plantation... | reverse complement strand
CCTGATGTCGAGGTGACGCTGTTCGAGTTCCTGCGCGATCTGTTGACACTGGCCGTCACCGGAGAGCTCGAAAACGAATTCGTCGCACGGTTTCAGCAATTGACCGGGCCGGCGATGGCCAAGGGCGTCGAAGACACGGCTTTCTATACGTTCAACCGTTTCATCGCACTCAACGAAGTTGGCAGCGATCCTTCACGATTCGGGATGAGCATCCAGAGCTTTCACGATGTCATGGAACAGTCGCAGCGACTCTGGCCGCTCACGATGCTGACGACCGCCACCCACGACACGAAGCGAGGCGAAGACGTCCGGGCCCGGCTGGCGGTGCTCTCGGAGCAACCGCGCCGGTGGAGCGACGCGGTCCGGCGCTGGTCGGCGATGACCGAATCGCATCGCGCGGGTGACTGGCCGGATCGCAACACGGAGTACTTCTTCTACCAAACGCTCGTCGGCGCATGGCCTGTGTGCACTGAACGCCTCACCGTTTACATGGAGAAGGTGAGCCGTGAAGCGAAGGTGCATACGTCGTGGACGTCGCCGAATGCCGAGTACGACGACGCATTGCGGTTGTTCGTCGAGGCGTCCCTCGCCGACGCGGCATTCATGCAGGACGTCCAGGAGTTCGTCGAGCCGCTGGTTGGTCCCGGCCGTATCAACTCACTCGCGCAGACGCTCATCAAGCTCACCGCGCCTGGCGTCCCGGATCTCTACCAGGGCACCGAGCTCTGGGCGTTGCACCTCGTCGATCCCGATAACCGCAGGTCCGTCGACTACGACGAGCGCCGTCGGGCGCTGTCCGAGGTGACCTCGCTCGGTCCCGCGGCCATCTGGCGGCGCGCTGACGAAGGCCTGCCGAAGATGTGGGTCACCTACGCCGCGCTGCAGCTGCGTCGTCGTCGGCCCGACAGCTTCGACGCTCGAGAAACCTATGCGGCCGTTCGCGCGCGGGGCCCAATGGCGTGTCACGTGGTCGCGTTTCGCCGAGGCGAGAACGTGATGACGATCGTCCCTCGTCTTCCGATTCGAGCGGCTGGTCGATGGCAGGGCACAACGGTACCGATCTCTCCAGGGATTTGGCACAACGTCTTGACCGGACAGCGGCTCGACGAGGGTGAGGTCGACGCCGCCGAGCTGTGGCAGGACTTTCCCGTCGCACTTCTCGAGCGTACCCACCCGTGAGGCAGACATGAGCACGATGGAATTTCAGCGCCGGCCGATGACCGAGCAGATCACCAAGGCGTGGCACGTGCGGCCCGGTGAGCCTTTTCCGCTCGGAGCGACGTGGGACGGGCGTGGGACGAATTTTTCACTCTTCTCGGAAGTCGCCGAACGCATCGAGTTGTGCCTCTTCGATCGCGATGGCCGCGAGACACGCGTCAACCTTCCCGAGCAGACCGCGTTCTGCTGGCATGCGTATCTTCGCGGTCTTGGTCCCGGACAACGGTATGGCTTTCGTGTCTATGGACCGTGGGATCCGGCCAATGGGCTGCGGTGCAACCCGGCGAAGCTCCTCGTCGATCCGTACGCGCGCGCCATCACTGGTGGGATCGAGTGGAACGCCGCAGTCTTCCCGTATCGGTTGGGTGGCGACGATCTTCAGCGAAGCGACGAAGACAGCGCGCCGTACATGCCGAAGGGTGTCGTCGTCGACGACGCCTTCGATTGGGAGGGTGATGCACCGCTTCGACGGAAACTGCACGAGACGGTTATCTACGAGGTACACCTGAAGGGATTCACCAAGCGGCACCCTGACATCCCGAAAGAGATCCGCGGCACCTACGCCGGGCTCGCACACCCGGCCGCACTCGATTACCTGTCGACGCTGGGCGTGACCGCCATCGAACTCCTGCCCATCCATGAGTTCGTCCACGAACAGCACCTGCTCGACAAAGGGCTGCGCAACTACTGGGGCTATCACTCCTACGGATACTTCGCGCCACACGGCGAGTACTCATCGCAAGGCGATACCGGCGGACAGGTCCGCGAGTTCAAGCAGATGGTGAAGGCGATTCATGCCGCCGGCCTCGAGGTGATTCTCGATGTCGTCTACAACCATACGGGCGAAGGCAATCACCTTGGACCGATGCTGAATCTCAAGGGGATCGACAATCGCGCCTACTACCGCACGGTCGAAGGCGACGCTCGTTACTACATGGATTACACCGGTACGGGCAACAGCCTCAACATGCGCCACCCGCACGCGTTGATGCTCGTCATGGACTCGCTGCGCTACTGGGTGCAGGAGATGCACATCGACGGGTTCCGTTTCGATCTGGCGTCGACGCTCGCACGCGGCCTCTATGAGGTCGATCGCCTGTCAGCGTTCTTCGACATCATTCACCAGGATCCGAGCCTCAGCAGTGTGAAGCTGATTGCCGAACCTTGGGATCTTGGCGAAGGCGGGTACCAGGTCGGGAACTTTCCAGTCAGGTGGTGCGAGTGGAACGGTCGCTATCGCGACACGGTCCGCGACTATTGGCGCGGACAGGGCGCTACCCTGGGTGAGTTCGCCAGCCGATTCACGGGCAGCTCCGACTTGTATGAAGACAACGGTCGACGGCCCTATGCCAGCGTGAACTTCGTGACCGCGCACGATGGGTTTACGCTTCGCGATCTCGTCTCCTACAACGAGAAGCACAACGAGGCAAATGCCGAGAACGGCAACGACGGCGAAAGCCATAACCGATCGTGGAACTGCGGTGTCGAGGGGCCCACTGACGACGCCACAGTCGATGCGCTGCGATCACGACAGCAGCGCAACATCCTCACCACGTTGTTTCTCTCACAAGGAATTCCGATGCTTCTCGGCGGCGACGAACTCGGCCGGACGCAGAAGGGCAACAACAACGCTTACTGCCAGGACAACGAGTTGTCCTGGTTCGATTGGCAACACGTCGACGATGAGCTTCTCGAATTCACCAAGCGCCTGATTCATACACAGGCCAGGCACCCGGCATTTCGGCGGCGCGGCTGGTTCAAGGGACGGCCCGTACGTGGCAGCGGCATTGGTGATATCGCCTGGTTCAGACCTGATGGCAAGGAGATGGTCGAGGAAGACTGGCAGCAGACGCACACGAAGTCGTTCGCCGTATTCCTGAACGGAGATGCACTGCGCGAGCTCGATGACGAAGGGCGCGCGGTGCGCGACGACAGCTTCCTGCTGCTGTTCAATGCCCACCACGAGCCACTTACGTTCACGCTGCCGGCATCGTCGTTCGGACGCGCATGGCACATCCTGATCGATACATCGGCCGCGCTCGACGCGGAACCGCTGTCCTTCAAGGCCGCCGCAACGATCAGTGTGGAAGAGCGGACGATCCTGGTGCTCTCCCGACGATCGGCGCCAGCGTCACAGCCCTGATCGCGCGACGCGCTTATACGCTTACGACGCCGCCGCCCGGAACCTTCCCGCGGCAGGAACCGGAGCGGAGCTCGTCGGCGCGAACTGCCGCACGGGGTGCGCCGACCCTTGCATCGGGCGGCGAATCCCAAGCTTCCTCATCCTGGTTCGCAGCGTGCTCGCGCACAGGCCGAGAATCCTGGCTGCCCCTGTCGACCCTTCGATGCGCCAGTTCGTGCTCTCCAGCACGCGCTGAATGTGCGCGCGCTGTACGTCGACGAGCCGTTCCAGTTGGTCAGGGTAGGTCGGCACCACGGGACGAATCGACACGCCGCTGAAATTGGCGAGATCGAGAACCCCGTCGCGCGACAGAATCACCGCCTGCTGAATGACGTTCTCGAACTCACGGATATTTCCCGGCCAGTCGTACTGCTGCAGCGCCTCCAGCGTTCCCGGGCTGATCCGGTCGATTGGCTTCCCGATCTGGCGTCCCAGGCGATCGCAAAAATGACGCAGCAGGGCGGGCAGGTCCTCGCGGCGGTCCCTCAGCGCCGGCAGCGTAATCGGAAACACGTTGAGGCGATAGAATAGATCCTGTCTGAACGTGCCGTTGCGAACGCCTTCCACGAGGTCCTTGTTCGTCGCCGCCACAACGCGGAGGTCGACGTTCACCGTCCGGGTGCTGCCCAGCCGTTCAATCTGGCCCTCCTGCAGGACCCGGAGCAGCTTGGGCTGAAGATCGAGCGGGAGCTCACCGATCTCGTCGAGAAAAATGGTGCCACCATTGGCCACCTCGAATCGCCCGGCCTGCGATGTATGGGCCCCCGTGAAGGCGCCCCGTTCGCGACCAAACAACTCGCTTTCGATGAGTGAAGGGGGCAGCGCCCCGCAGTTGACGACCATGAATTTCTTGTGACGGCGAAGGCTCTGGTTATGAATCGCTCGAGCGACGAGCTCCTTACCGGTTCCTGTCTCCCCGAGCAGCAAGACGGTCGCATTGGTCGCGGCGACTTGCTCTACCCGGTACATCACGTATTTCAGGACGTGACTCGTTCCCACGATCGCGCGATCCGACGATGTCGGCTCGAGCCCGTCGTAGACGGACGCCTGCGGCAACGGCAGCGCGGTTGCGCGATGTGGATCCATATGAATCGTCCTCAATGCTGGGGGCCACCTGCGAGGAGGGTCATGGCGGCCTTGTGAATTGAAGCGAAACTATCAGGCTGCCGCAAAGCGCGACAAGTCGGACTTTGGTCGTATATCCAACCTAGTTGGTCGCATATATCCTTCGCTTCACACGACGGTTACAATGCCACTCAGTTTGTCCACGTTGACACTGATTGTCGTTGACGACGACATGGATATTCGTCGAGCCGTGGGGCGCTCTCTCCGATCGCACGGCCACCACGTGCACCTGTTCAAATCCGGGGAGGAGTACCTGGCGCAACCCTGCGAGGCCGACTGCGCCATCGTCGATATCGGTCTGCCCGGCGTCAGCGGGCTCGAGATGGAGGAGGAGATGCGCAAACGCGCCTGCACCATCCCGGTCGTGTTCATCACCGCCCACGACGACATGGCCAATCGCGCAAGCCGGAAGACCTCGATGCCGGTGCTCAGGAAGCCGCTCGAAGAGCGCGACCTCCTTGAAGCCATCCAGCAAGTGACGGGCGTGCAGTATTAGGTGCGGTTGAGGCGGGTGCCGAGCAGCCGGACCAGCGCCGGCACCGAGTCGACGTCGAGCTTTCGCGTGACGCGGCCGCGGTGGACCTTGACGGTTTTTTCGCTCATTCCGAGCTCGTAAGCAATCTGCTTATTGAGCATTCCAGTCGCAACGAGATCGCAAACTTCCCGTTCGCGCTTGGTGAGCCGCGCCAGCCTTTCCTCGGCATCACGCTCACGATCGTGCTGCTCACGTTGTGCAATCGCCTTGAGACGCGCCCGGTCAATGGCCGCCAGCACTTGTGCCTCATCGAATGGCTTCTCGAGGAAGTCAATCGCTCCCTCTCGCATCGCCCGCGCTGTCGACGGTACGTCGCCCTGCGCGCTGAGGAAAACGATTGGCATCGACATCCCCTGGCCGCTCATCGCGCGCTGCACGTCGAGGCCGCTCAAACCTGGCATCTTCAAATCGAGCAGGAGGCAGCCAATACCGTCGTAGGGTGGGCGCTCGAGGAACGCCGTGGGTGCCGTAAATGTCTCGACCGAGATGTCGTTCAAGCGCAACATCCGTTCAAGCGCTCGGACGACGATCGGATCATCGTCAACGACGAAGACATGCAGATTCGAACCCATAGACTTAAATTCGGGCACGCCGACAGTTTATTACGGCTGGCCTCTGGATCTGTTTCAAAAAGTACAGAGTAAAACTACGTAGAGCCTCATCTATTGGTGATCCAAACCCATGTTGAGTTGCTCGTGCGCTATCATTCCCGCGCCCGATCGCGTGCCTATGAGCACGCGGCTATCAATCCCTGACCGCTCCGCGGCTGCCCGATGCCTGCAAGTCGACGTGTGGTGTCGACGCACGGGTTGCTCGCTGGCTTTGGCTCACCGCCTGCCCGCCAGCGCTCAGACTGAATCCATCCTTCAGGGTGCGGTCATCGATCCGTCCGGTGCCGTCGTCATCGGCGCCAGCGTTCTCGTCCAGCCCACCGACACCGGCATTCGCAGGCAGGCGCTCACCGACACTAAGGGCCGCTACCAGGTGGTCGCGCTGGCGGCTGGAATCGAAGTGCGCGCGCCATCGCGCTGTGGCAACTGCCGCAAACCCCGTGAGGCCGGACGTCATCGGGGCCTGTTACGATGATCGGTGATGTGAACAGATGGTTCAACTCGGCGCCCTTCGTGGCGACGACCAGCGCTCGATTGGTCATGCTGGTGGCGCTCATCTGCGCCCCGTCGCTGGCACTCGCGCAAGGGGCGAACACCAAGAGCAAGAACCTGCTGGCGCTGTATTGGTATGGGCGCGACTATCCGACCAACGTGCTGTACGAGCAAGGCCTGTTGCGGGCGCTGCGGGCAGACTCGCAGGGCGGTCCTGAATACTACTCGGAGTATCTCGAAGTCGATCGATTCCCGGAAGCGGAGCAGACGCGGCTGCTGCGTGACTACATTCGGCAGAAGTACGCCCACCACCACATTGACGTAATCGTGGCGGCCGCCGAGACCCCGCTTGAGTTCCTGCTGGCCGACCGGTCACTCTTTGCCGGGGTGCCCATCGTCTACACGGCCTTCGAGCCCATGGACGCGGCGGCAGACGGCTCGACGCCTGGTGTCGTCGGTGTTTTCATCGTCGGTGTCTACAGCAAAACGCTCGAAGCGATGCGAGCCATTCATCCCGACACCCGACAGGTCTTCGTGGTCACCAGCCTCCCCAACGCAGGTGGCAAGTCCCGAGAAAACATCATTCGCAAGGAGCTCGAACGGTTCGAACACGAGTTGACGATCACGTACCTGACTGATCTGCCGACCTCGGCTCTGGTTGACCAGCTTTCGCATGCTCCACCGAAGTCCCTCGTCCTTTACGTTCGACATGCCGAGGATTCGTCCCAGCGCGCGTTGGATCCCGTCGAGGCCGCTTCGCTGCTGGCCCGTGTCTCGTCGGTTCCGATGTACAGCATCGCGCGGACCTATTTCGGTCAGGGCATCGTCGGCGGGTATCTGGCAGACCATGAAGTTATCGGCGCACAGGCCGGCGAGCTGGCGCTGCGCCTGTTATCCGGCACGCGACCCGACTCTCTTCAAGCGACCAGCGCCACGCTGGCGCCGATGTTCGACTGGCGCGCGCTCGAACGATGGAAGATCGATCCCGCCCGTCTGCCGGCCGGATCGGACGTTCGATTTCGCGTGCCGACGGCGTGGGACCAGTATCGCGGCTACATCGTCGGCGCCATCACGCTGCTCATCCTCCAGGGTCTGATGATCGCGGCCCTGGTCGTTCAACGTTCGAGACGTCGCGAAGTCGAGGCGCGCAACGCCGCGATGCTGAGTGCCGCGCCAGACATGATGTTCCTCCTGACCAAAGAGGGCGTGTACCTCGACTATCACACCTCCGATACGTCTCAGCTCTTTACCAAATCAGCATCGTTCATCGGACGTCACATGATCGAGGTACTGCCCGCGAACGTGGCGGCCTCGTTTGCTACAGCATTCGACAGGCTGTCCCGTGAACCAGGGCCGATCATCGTCGAATACGCGTTGCCGATGATTGACGGCGACCGTCACTACGAAGCACGCGTGGTCCCATGCCGCAGCAATGAGATATTGGCGGTGGTGCGCGACATCACCGATCAAAAGCGATCGCAGCAGGCGTTGCACCAGACCCAGGCCGACCTTTCACGCCTGTCGCGACTGACCGCACTCGGCGAGTTCGCTGCTTCCATCGCACACGAGATCCGGCAGCCGCTCACCGGGATACTCGTGAACGCGTCAACGTGCCTGCGCTGGCTTGGCCACTCGACACCAGATCTTTCCGAAGTTCGTGCTGCCCTGTCAGATGTCGTCGAAGCCGGTCAGCGGGCCAACGAGATCGTTCGGCGCAATCGCGAACTGTTCAGACATCACACGATCCAGATGACGGCGCTCGATCTCAATGCCATCATCCGCGACGTGGAGTCGCTCGCGCGCTTGCGCCTGCAGGCAAGCAATGTCAGGTTGATCACCACGGTTGGAGCCGATTTGCCGCCGGTCTATGGAGATCGCGTCGAGTTACAACAGGTGTTGTTGAACTTGATGGTCAACAGTATCGAGGCCTTGGAAGGCGTCGCTGCGGACGAACGGCAGATAGAGATTTTCTCGTCTCTGGGCCCTGGTGGCAGCGTGACGGTGTCTGTGCGAGATAGCGGAGTCGGTCTCGGCGGCGTCGATCGGGAGCGCATGTTTGCGCTCGCGTACACGACGAAACCATCCGGGAGCGGCGTCGGACTTTCAATCAGCCGCTCGATCGTCGAAGCGCATGGTGGCCGCCTGTGGGCAGAAGAGAATGCGCCCCGTGGAGCGACCTTCAGCTTCACTCTTCCCATCCATTCGCCCGCGAGCGTAACGTAGCGAGACTGCGCTTCTGACCCTCCGCCTCGCTATGGCAGCGTTTGATTGCCGGCGCGTCGTGCGGACGTAGGTCTGGATCCACACGACAGCCGGGCTTGGCGCGTTCCTGCCTGCGGTTTTGAAAAAACTTCCGCGGCGGACCATCGCAAATCAGCAGTGGACCCGTTTCAACAGTAAGAACACCTCGACAGATCGCTGGCGCACGGTATGCACAAAGCCGGATAGCGCAGGGTGCTGCGAAGCTTTGATGCCTTTCACACGTGGACCGCGATGGACCTCTGAATTCGCCACTCCCTGCCCGCGATATCCTTCTTTTCTGCCGGGCCTGATCGCGACGGTCGCACTGATCGTTGCGGGGTGTGATTCGAAGACCACGTCGGAAGTCACAATCGGGCCGACGCCGCCGAAGTGCCAACTCACAGTCGCCGGGCCACCCAACGTCGTCGCCGACGGCGGTGCCGGGACCATCTCCGTCACAGCTCAACCTGAGTGCGCCTGGACGGTATCGACGCAGGCGAGTTGGCTTTCCGAGCTCTCGCCGGCATCCGGACAGGGCAATGGTACGGTGGCTTTCCGCGCGGCACCGAACCCGGTGCCGTCAATGCGGGAAGGCGAGGTCGTCATCAACGATAGCCGTGTCCGCGTCATGCAGGAGGCGGCGCCGTGCCGCTTCGCGCTCGACCCGGAAACGCAAACGGTGGCGGCAGGCGCAAGTAACGCCAGCGTCACCGTTTCAGTCTTGAGCGGATGCCCCTGGACGGCACGAAGCAATGCCGAGTGGCTGACGATTACGTCTTCGGCAAGCGGCACTGGCGGCGGCACCGTGACGTTCCGCGTGGCGGCCAACGATGGCGGGCAACGGACAGGAACACTGACGATCGGCGATCGCACTCACACTGTCAGCCAGCAGCAGGGGTCCCAAAACCCATCACCCGCGCCATCACCAGCACCAACGCCGTCACCGGCACCAACGCCACCACCGGCACCCACGCCGCCGCCGGCACCCACGCCACCACCGGCACCCACGCCGCCGCCGGCACCCACGCCGCCGCCGGCACCCACGCCGCCGCCGGCACCCACGCCGCCACCGACGCCTACGTGCACGTACGAGATCAGTCCGGCCGGTCTAGATGTCGCAGCGAGCGGAGGGGCGATCAACCCCGTGACGGTCACGGCCACCGCTGGCTGCACCTGGACGGCTGCGGTCAACAACGCCCCGTGGATCGCGATCACGTCCGGAGCAAGCGGCAGCGGCAATGGCTCCGTCGCGATCACAATCGCCGCCAATACGGGTGCCGCTCGATCCGGCACCGTGGCAATTGCCGGCCGGTCATTCACTGTGACGCAGGCCGCGCTGGCGGCGCCAACGTGCACGTACGAGATCGGTGCTGCCAGTCTGGATGTCGGCGCGACTGGCGGCGCAATCAACCCGGTGACGGTTACTGCCCCGGCCGGCTGCACTTGGACGGCTGCCGTCAACAACGCTCCGTGGATCACGATCACCTCCGGGGCGAACGGCAGCGGCAATGGCTCTGTCGGGATTACGATCGCCGCTAATACGGGTGCTGCCCGGACCGGCACTGTGACAATCGCGACCCGGACTTTTACCGTGACGCAGGCCGCGCCAGCGCCGACTTGCGCGTATAAGATCGACCCGACCAGCGCCTCAGTGTCGGCAATTGGAGGAACCGGCTCCATTGTTGTGGCGGTGGAGGCAGGGTGCGCATGGACCGCCTCGAACAGCGCGTCGTGGATTTCGTTCAGCACTGGCACCAGTGGAAATGGGAATGGCACGGTCGGGTACCTCGTGCTTCCGAACCTGGGCGCCGCGCGCTCGAGCACGATTGCCATTGCCGGCCTGACGTTCACCGTCAACCAGGCAGCGGCGCTTCCGAGCTGCACGTACACGCTGAATTCGGGGGGCGCCACTGTGCCCGCGGCCGGAGGTACGGGCACTTTCACGGTAATGGCAGCAAGCGGATGCGCATGGACGGCTGCCGCAGCCGCGTCGTGGATTACGATCACCTCTGGCGCCGCCGGTACCGGCAATGGGACAGTAGCTTTCACCGTGGCGGCGAATTCAGGTGCGAGTCGGTCCGGCATCATCGTCGCCGGCGGCCAGACATTCACGATTACGCAGTGACCCCGGGACCATGACATCCTAAGCCGAGAGCGCTTGAGGTGAGGCAATGACGATGACTCGCAGCCGAACGACGCGCGTCCGAACGAGACTGGTTGCGTCGGGGGCGACGTGTGTCCTGTTGGGGATCGGCATCACTCCGGCCAGCGCCCAGCAGACCACCGTTGACGTGCTGTCATTTCTGTTGACGAACCGGACGATCATCACCGGCGACTTCGACCGTGATGCACAGGCGTCAGCAACCACGCGCGACACAATTGCGACATTCCTGACCCAGGAACTGGCGACGCTGCCTGTGTCCTCCTCGTCCGGAGGCTTCACCTATCGTCTGGATACCTCGCTCGGCACGGTCATTCGATCGAGCGACAGCTTCGGCCCCTTCTACACCGAGCGATCGCTGACAGCCGGGCAGAATCGTGCCTCGTTTGGTATCGGCTATCAGAGCACGATGTACGAGACCATCGACGGGCGCAACCTCCGCGACGGAACGCTCGTCTCGACGGCCGCGATCCTGCGCGGCGATACCGCGCCGTTCGACGTCGAGACCGTCTCGCTGCGAATCCGGACCGATGCGATGACGGTCACGGGCAATTACGGCATCACCGACCGTCTCGATGTCGGTGTCGCTATCCCCTTCGTGCGATTGAATCTGCAGGGAGAGCGATTCGATACGTATCGCGGCCAGTCGTTTCTGCAAGCCACCGGCGCGGCCTCGGCCTCGGGACTGGGCGACATCGTGGCACGCGTCAAATACAACGTGTATCGCGAAGGCGCGAGCGGCGTCAGCGTCGGCGCTGAGACACGATTTCCGACCGGCGATGAAACGAATCTCCTTGGCGCTGGAGAACTGAGTTTCGCGCCGCGCGTCATCGGCTCGGTCGAGGGCGATCGGGTGGGAATTCACGGCGAGATGTCGTACGTGCTTCACGGGATCTCCAACGCGCTCGGATACGGTGCGGCGCTGACGGTCGCAGCGGCGCCGCGCTTCACCGTGGTGGGTGAGCTTTTCGGGCGCCGCGTCGAAGGGCTCGGCCGGCTGTCGTCGACGACGGTTCCACATCCGCGCCTCATCGGTGTCGATACGGTCAGGTTGACTGGAGTCGAAGAGACCACCGATCGGATCGTCGTGGTCGGAGGATTCAAGTGGAATGTGTCCGGCACCTGGCTGATTACGGCCAACGTTCTGCGGCCGGTCACAGATGTCGGACTCAACGCGAGCTGGGTGCCAACGGTGACGTTCGACTACTCGTTTGGTGGTTGACGTTGCGGACGATCGAAGGCCAACTTCAAAGGAAACTAGAAGGACACCTGAAGGCCGACCCATGCGGATCGCGGAAGCGCGGGATGTAGGTGTATGCCTTCGACACCGTCTTCGGGCTCTCCGGGAAGACGGGACGTGTAGAAGTAGTCGATGTCCGACACTTCGGCGTCGAAGATGTTGAACACCTCGAACACCACGCGCGACTTGTTCGAGAGCCGGTATCCGGCTTCCCCATTCCACAACGTGGTGTTCCTGGATTGAACGCTGGCGTCTTCGATCAGCGCACGCGGTCCGAAGTGGCGGACACGAAGGCTGCCGAAAACCGGGTGTCGCCCTTCCGCGGTCAGGCCAGCGGAAATGACTCGATCGAGCGCGCCCGGCACGAAGTTGCCGGCCGGATCGTCGTCGCTGAATTGCGCGTGCGTCCACGCAAGATCAGCATCGACGGTCAGCCACGGCCGCAGGCGGGCGTAGTTGGTCCATTCCGCGCCGACACGTCGGCTCGGACGTCCCGCCTCTGTGGTCCCGGCGTCACCGACAAAGAGAAGCTCTGAATCAAGACCCAGATACCACAAGGCCACCGTCGACTGCAGCCCGCGAACCCGTACCGTTCGCAAGCCCACCTCGGCGCCACGCGCACGCACGAGCGGCGTGACGCGATCGACGAATTCACCGTTGGCAGGATCAACATGGATCGCCGCGCCACGCGCATCGTTGCTGTGAAACCCCATGCCGGCGTTCACGTACAACTCTGTTCCTGACCACGGTCCGAGCACTGCACCAAATTTCGGGCTGAGGATGCCATCGGAGCCGTCGCCGGAATTCAGCGGGTGGTCCGACGTGACGGAGAAACGATAGACGTCCGCGCGCAGGCCGAAGGTCGTTCGTAGCGACCGGGTCCACTCGATCTCTGTTTGCGCAAACGCGCCGGCGAGCGTCTGACCCGCCTGGTCCTCGCGCGTCGTTGACAGTCGCTGTCGTGCCTGCGTGTGATACAGGCCTACGGGATCGAGCCAATCGCTGCGCACCTGCACGCCGACGGCGCTTTCAGTGTGCCGCTCGTAAAAGTGCCCGAGCCGCCGGTAGGTCAGACGTCCGCCCGCCGCCGTGCGTCGTTCTGCCTGCTCGAATTGATCACCGTGGTCAGGATCGTCGAGGAGGTAAGTGAAGTTCGAGAAAAGATTGAGGCTGTTGTGCAGCACGAATCCGGTCGCCCGCACTGAAGACGGCCCGCTGGACCGCTGGTACTCAGCCGCGACGCTCTGTCGGTTCGCCTTGCCGCCGTCGCTCGAATCGATGGCGCCAAACCGCGAGATCAGCCCGTTCGTGATCGCGCGCTCGGGAACCTGGTCGGTCGCGTCCCAGTCGGCCCAATAGCCCATGCCCGTGACAGAGAAGCCATTGCGGTTGTCGCCGCGGCTATACCGCAAGACACCATTGACCTTCTGGTAATCGTCGGGGCGAATCCAAGGGCCGTCGTTGTGATTCAGCTCGAGGGCTCCCAGGAAGTAGCCCTCACCCACGCGAGGCGATGCAGCCGCGATGGCGCGTCTCCATCCCTGGTCGCCGCCGCTCAATTCGAACAGAGGACGTTCCAGTCGATTGACGTAGTTGATGTTCGCGGCGCCGGCGGCCGAGAAGTCGCCTTCGTCCGCGAAGTAGGGTCCCTTCTTGAACTGCACTCCGCTGACGAGCTCGGGAATCAGGAAACTCACGTCGGAGTAGCCGTGAGCGTGGGCGCCGGTCGGCATGTTGACCGGAACGCCCGCCACCGTGGTCGAAAAGTCGGTGCCGTGATCGAGGTTGAACCCCCGCAAGTAGTACTGATTGGCCTTGCCTTCGCCGCTATGCTGGCTGGTGACCATCCCCGGTACGGTCTCGAGCACTTCGCCCGGTCGCCTGATCGGCCGAACGTCGAGTTGCATTGCGGTCACGGCGCCCTGACTTGCGGCCGCAGCGATGCCAACCAGGTTCTCGGCTGGATTCTCCACGTCAACGATGTTGCGGAAGGCGCCGTTCCCGGTAACGACGACGTCCGCGTTGAGCGACAGAGTCAGCGTATTGTCGGACGCAACGGTGTCTCCGTTGGGGACGCGAACGATGCGCCTCAGCACGCTGAAGTTGAGCAGTCGGAACGTGACCTCCGCCGTGCCGGCCGGCACGCCCTCAAAGCGATAGAGACCTTCGCCATCAGTCGTGGTCGTCAGTTCCATGTCGTTGACGACGAGATCAATCGTGACGCCAGGCAGAACTGCGCCGGTTTGATCGAGCACTTGCCCAATGACACGACCATGCGACTGGGCACCGGCGACTGACGCGCTCAACAGCAGCAGTCCAGCGAGCGTGGCCGTCATTCTCGGCATCTCACTTTGCCCTACGCATCAACGCAAGGTTCGGATTGGCACTGTCTGAACATTGCGTTCCGCTCCTCCGTCCAAGGAAACGTCCGTGCAGACGACCGAACGCCTCCATGCCCTCGACGCTGTCCGAGGGTTCGCGCTCATCTCCGGCGTGGTCCTGCACGCGTCGATGTCCTTCCTCCCGGGGCGCTGCTGCCTATCCGCCACTTGATTCGCGCGTACATGACCGAGGCGCGATACGAGTTGCTGCGCACGCTGCGCGCGCCGGCATTCGCCGGTCCGTTCCTCCTCATCCCGACCGCTCTGTACTTGCTTTTCGGCACGATGATTCCGGAGTCCGGGTCTGTGCGTCCCCCTGGTCCGTATCTGTTCACCGCCTTCACCGTGATGGGCATCATGGGGCCCGCACTCTTCGGATTCGGTATGGGGCTCGCCCTCGAGCGGGAGCAAGGACTCATCGCTCTCAAACGCGCGCTGCCAATGCCGAAAGGCGCCTACCTGGTCGCGAAGATGCTGATGGCCGCATCGTTCGCCGTCCTGATTGCGACGGCGATTGCCCTCGAAACGCTGCTAGTGGGCCGGGCGCCGGTGACGATGGGCCAGGCGGTTGGCGTCGCGCTCATCGGCGTGGTTGGCACAATCCCCTTCTGCGCCATCGGGCTCTTCATCGGTGCGCGCGTCAGTGGACGCGCCGCCCCCGCGTTCGTGAATCTGGCATATCTGCCCCTGATGTATCTGTCGGGCCTGTTCTTCCCGCTGCCACAAAGCATTCGCTGGGTTGCGTTGTTTTCCCCAGCATTTCACCTCAATCAGCTGGCGCTCCATGCCACCGGGACGCCCAGCATTCTCGGGCCCGCTATCAATATCGCCGCCCTCGTTGGTGTGACGGTGTTGTTTACGGGACTGACCGCGCGCCGCCTCTCACGAGGAATGTAGTAACTCGGGTAGCATTACGGCATGTCGAAGCCACCGGTCCCTTTCACCCGAGACCAGGCGGGGCGAACCGGCGATGTCGTCGCCTCCCAGATTGCCCGCGCGTTTATCGGGTTGCGAGAGATGCTGCTGCTCGGCGAGTTCGAGCGAGGCGAGCGCATCTCGGAATTGCCGCTGGTGGCAAGACTCGGCATGTCGAGAACGCCCATTCGACTGGCGCTCGAGCGACTGGCGCACATTGGCTTCCTCGACGTGGTGCCGACCGGTGGGTTCGCGGTACGGAAGTTCACGATCGCCGAAGTGCTCGATGCCATCGAGGTGCGAGCCGTACTCGAAGGCACGGCGGCGCGTCTGGCGGTGGAGCGATTGACTGATGTCTCCGAGCTCGATCGCCTGCGTCAGCTCGGCGCGCAGATGAAAGCGCTGAAGAGTCTGACCATCGACTCGCTGTCCGAGTACATGGATTTGAACGAGGCGTTTCATGCCGCGCTTGTCGATCTGGCCAAGAGCGTGATGCTGCGCCGCAGCATCGAACAGGTCAGCTCGCTGCCATTCGCTTCGCCGAGCGCGATGGTGTTTCCCACCTCCGTGCTGCCGAACTCTGACGAGATGCTCGCGATCGCCAACCTGCACCACGGCTCGATCATCGAAGCGATCAGCCTGCGCCAGGGCACGCGCGCTGAAAGCCTGGCCCGTGAACACACGTTCATTGCGCGGCGGGCGCTCGAGGGGGCGCTGTCCGACACCAACGCGCTCAGTCGCGTGCCTGGCGGCGCCCTCATCAACGTCTCGACGACGTAGCCACTGAAAAACGCGTCAACACCCAACCTCCAACTCCTCCGTCTTCGCGCGAGGACATCGAGTCCGCTTCGGCGCGAAACGAGGCGTGCCGGTGACGCCCGCCGACGGTCGCTCAGGGCATCGGCGTCGTCATTCGCAAGCCCCGGCCCTGCGATCGGGTGAAAGTTGGTAAAAGAGAATGGTTTGCTTTAGCTCGACAAGCCGCATCGTTGGCGATCACGCTCGCGAGCGCGCCGATTAGCACTGGAGCGGCTATTGCACCCCTCGGTCGACTGTGGAAGAGAGCGACTCAACCGAATCCCGAAGCCCGAGACGGCGAAATCGGGTCTTTCGTGGACTCGGGATATTTGCCGCCTTCGTCTGCGCGCTCGTCATCATCGCCCTCATCGCGGTTCACACCCCGCCGGCGCGTCGCTACATTACGGAGCAAGTCGTCGCGCTCCTGGCGCGGGAGCAGATCGAATTCAGCACCGACCAGCTCGGCTACAACGTCCTCAATGCATCGGTCAACCTGCGGAACGTTCGCGTCCGTTCGACGATGTGGCCCGACGCGCCGGTGTTCGCCACCATCGGCCGCGCGCAGGTCAATCTGAGCCTGGTTCAGCTGCTGCGTGGCCGTTACGTCGTCCAGTCAGGCGCGGTCGATGATGTCGACATCCACTATTTCGTCGACGAGCAGGGTCGCGATAACCTGCCTCGCCCACCGAGAGATCCTGACGAACCGCAGAAGCCGCTCGACTACCTCGTTTCCTCGCTCGCGATCGATCGAGCGCACGTCCGCTACGAGAATCGCGCGCAACAGGTCGATGCGCAGCTGCCGGTCTCTTCCATCCAGGTCAGTGGAAACGATCTCACCGATCGGCACGAGATTCACGTCGAGGCGGCTCAAGGTACCGTCCAGGCCCGCGACCGTGAGCTCCCGATCGATCGACTGACCGGCCAGGTTGACCTCGGCAAAGACGATGTCTCGATCGAAGGACTCGAGGTGGACACGGCCGGCTCTCACTTGGCAGTGACCGGCACCATCAAAGAGTTCGATGCTCCGGTCGCCGACCTCGCGATCAAATCCAACGTCGATGCGATGCGCCTGGCCACGGTGGCCAAGCTCGAAGACCCGCTGAGCGGAGCTGTGAACATCGATGCCACCGCCAGGGGACCGCTCTCGACACCAGCGATCGAAGCGCGCGTCGCCGGGTCGGACGTTCGCTTTCGAGATTTGAACGACATTCAGTTCGACGTCAACGGCAGCTACGATCTCGCGACGCGGCGGGCGGCCGTCTCGTCGCTGCAGATCCGCGGACCATGGGGCGGCGTCACGGGTCAGGGCAATGTCGCGCTCGATGGCGCGGGGCAGTCGCACGCACAGGCCGACATCAACAACGTGGATGCCGGGACGCTCATGCGAGGGCTCCGACTGCCGTTCGTTGCGGCAACGCGCGTCAACGGCAAGCTGCAGGCTGAATGGCCCGGACTCGACTACCTGAAAGCCGAAGGCGTGGCGGACGCAACCCTGCGGCCGACGGCGGCCGCGACGTCGCGCTCGGCGATGCCGCTCGGTGGCCGCATCAGGGCACGCGGAAACGGCGGTCGCGTTGACGCCCAATTGCAGCAGATCGTCGTGCCGGGCGGTGAAGTCAACGGGACGATTGCGGTCACGAGCGATCGCCGGCTGCAGGGCGCGATCACGGGACGCTCGGCCGACCTCGGCGAGCTGACCTCGGCGATCGAAGCGCTTACTGGCAGGCCACGCGGGTCGCTGCTCCCCACGCCGGTCAGCGGCGGCGTCGAGGTCAACGCGCGCCTGGCCGGGGCGATCGACGCGCCAAGGGCAACGACCGAGGTCAGTGCTCCCGCACTCAAGGTGGGCACGGCGGAGGGGCTCGCGCTGAATGCCGAGGCGGTGTATGAGCCGAGTGCCGTCACCGTCAATCGCGCCGACGTTAGCTGGCAGCAGGCCACCGCTCACCTCGATGGTCGCGTGGGGCTCGGCCCTAACCAGCCGATCGATCT
>Ga0075420_100001896_pt1 | contig 17893 bp, 19 predicted proteins | sample SoiMetdeltSBSDD4_FD_75296 | JGI IMG/M metagenome (GOLD analysis project Ga0075420, IMG submission 75296) | Bulk soil microbial communities from a Populus tree surrounding site in Tennessee, USA - Soil MetaG P. deltoides SBSDD4 | ecosystem: Environmental > Terrestrial > Soil > Tree plantation... | reverse complement strand
TCCATGAGCTGGACCTCGGCGCCGGGCACGTACTGGATGTCCGTGGTGGCACCGAAGAAGATGTCCCGCTCCAGCTGGAGGCGCAGGTCCTCGAGCGAGGCGGCCTGCGGGGAGCGGCGCACGAGCACGCGCTCCTCGGCGAAGGAGCCGTCGGGGTTGACCGGGGTGTTGGCCTGGGCGACGACGTACTCCTCCTCCTCGTCCGCAGCGAGGTAGAGGATCTCGTCGGTGACCTTGCCGTCGACGACCTTGCGGTACGGCGACTCGATGAAGCCGAACTCGTTCACCCGGGCGAAGGTGGCCAGGGCGCCGATGAGCCCGATGTTCGGGCCTTCCGGCGTCTCGATCGGGCACATGCGGCCGTAGTGGCTGAAGTGCACGTCGCGGACCTCGAAGCCGGCCCGCTCACGCGAGAGGCCGCCCGGGCCGAGCGCCGAGAGGCGGCGGCGGTGGGTGAGGCCCGACAGCGGGTTCACCTGGTCCATGAACTGCGACAGCTGGGAGGTCCCGAAGAACTCCTTGATGGCGGCGACCACGGGCCGGATGTTGATGAGCGTCTGGGGCGTGATGGCCTCGACGTCCTGGGTGGTCATGCGCTCGCGGACGACCCGCTCCATGCGGGAGAGGCCGATGCGGACCTGGTTCTGGATCAGCTCGCCGACCGAGCGGATGCGGCGGTTGGCGAAGTGGTCCTGGTCGTCGAGGCGGTAGCCCGGCTCGGCGTTGACCAGGTGGAGCAGGTACGTGCAGGTGGCGAGCACCTCGCAGCGGCTGAGCACCGACTGGCCCGGCTCGGGGCGGTCGATGAGGCCGCGCTCCTCGAGCATGGGGAACATGGCCGCCAGCTTCTCGACCTCGGGGCCGAGCTTGCGGTCGAGCTTGTAGCGGCCGACCCGGGAGAGGTCGTAGCGCCGGGGCTCGAAGAACGCGTTCTTGAAGTAGACCCGGGCCGACTCGACCGAGGGCGGCTCGCCGGGGCGGGCCCGCTTGTAGATCTCGACCAGCGCCTCGTCCTGGGTGGGGGCCAGGTCGCGGTCCTTCTCCCACTGCCCCTCGAGGAAGGGGAACTCGCGGACGAAGGCGTCGAGGAAGCCGGGGGCGTTCTCCTCGTCGTAGCCGAGGGCCCGCAGCAGCACGAACAGGCTGAGGCGGCGCTTGCGGGCGACGCGGGTGCCGGCGGTGACGTCCTTGCCGGGCTTCTGCTCGACGTCGAACTCGATCCACTCGCCGCGGTAGGGGTGGATGGTCCCCTTGACCAGCTGGTGCTTGGCGAGGTTCCGGAGGCGGTACCGCTCACCGGGCTCGAAGATGACGCCCGGCGATCGCACGAGCTGCGACACGACGACGCGCTCGGTGCCGTTGATGACGAAGGTGCCCTTGTCGGTCATCATCGGGAAGTCCCCCATGAAGACCGTCTGCTCCTTGATCTCGCCGGTGGCGGCGTTGATGAAGCGGGCGCGGACGAAGATCGGGGCGGAGAAGGTCATGTCCTTCTCCTTGCACTCCTCGACGGAGAACTTGGGCGGGGGCCGCAGGTCCTCGTCGTTCGGGTCGAACTCCAGCTCGAGCTGGAGGGTCTCCGTGAAGTCACGAATTGGCGAGATGTCGGAGAAGGTCTCCTTCAGACCGTCTTCGACGAACCAGCGGAAAGACTCGCGTTGGATCGCGACCAAGTCGGGTAGTGACAGGGCCTCATCAATGTTCGCGAACGAGTACCGATCCCGGGTGCGAGTGGGCAAGGATTCACTCCTCGGTCGAGCGTTCGAGCGGCGTCAACGGACAGAGATCACAGATCAGAGGCTGTGACGCCAGGGGAGAAAGCAGCCGATAGAGCTCGGAGGACGCGCTGAAACCCCGCTAGAGAACACAGCGCAGAAAACCCGGACACGCACGGCAACAAGCCATGCTAAACCCACTACCCCCGTGAGGGCAACCCCGCGTTTGGTCCATCCCCACCAAAGTCGGCGCGGACGGCCAGAGGCTGTGAGGAGGGTAAGCCGAGTCGTCGAAAACGTCAAGGGTTGCCCTCTCAGCGGGACAGTAGCGACACGGCGAGCGACGGTGTGAAATGTCCCGATGACCGATGCTGGGATGGAACCGAAGGTCGAGGAGCCCAAGGTCGTGGTGGCGCACCGGGAGCACCTGTGGTGGCTGCTCGCCGAGGCCTCCCAGCTGGAGCACATGATCATGTGCCAGTACCTGTTCGCCCAGTTCAGCCTCAAGGACCGGACCGACGAGACGCTGACGCCGGAACAGGGCGAGGCCGTCGAGCGCTGGGCCAAGGTCCTGCAGGGGATCGCCATCGAGGAGATGCTGCACTTCGCCCTGGTCAGCAACCTCATGTCCGCCATCGGCGCCGCACCGGTGCTGAGCAGGCCGAACTTCCCCCAGCGGTCGGGCTACTTCCCCGCCGGCCTGCAGCTCGATCTGCTGCCCTTCGGCGATCAGGCGCTGCTCCACTTCCTGTTCCTCGAGCGGCCCGAGGGCCTGGAGCGGGCCGATGCCCGCGAGTTCGACCACGAGGGACCGACCCGCGACCCGGTCGTCGAGAGCGAGTGGCTGCCCCGTGGCCAGGAGTTCGCCACCGTCGGCCACCTCTACCGGGGCATCGCCGAGGGGCTGCGGACCCTCAGCGCACGCCTCGGCGAGCACGCGGTGTTCATCGGCCACCCCCGGGGCCAGGCCACGCCCGAGCTGTTCGACTGGCCCCAGATGGTTGCCGTCAGCGACCTGGCGTCCGGGCTCGCCGCGGTCGAGGAGATCATCGAGCAGGGCGAAGGCGCCCAGGGCAACTGGAGCCACGCCCACTACGGCCGCTTCCTCCGCATCTGGGAGGAGTACCAGCAGCTCCGCCGGCTCGACCCCTCGTTCGAGCCGGCCCGCCCGGTCCAGGCCGCGTTCCTGCGCCAGCCCTACGACATCGCCACGCCCTGCCCGCTGATCACCGACCCGCAGGCCCGCGAGGTCGCCGAGCTGGCGATCATCGCCTACGAGGTCGCCCTGCAGGTGCTGCTGCGCTTCTTCACCCACACCGACGAGACCGACGAGCAGCTCCGGGCCCTGGTCAGCGCGTCGCTGCGGCTGATGGCCGGGGTGCTGAAGCCGCTGGCGACCGCCCTGACCGCCCTCGCGGTCGGGCCGGAGCACCCGGGCATGACCGCGGGCTTCGCGTTCGAGATGTACTACGCGATGAGCAACACGGTGCCCGACCGCGAGCCGGCGTGGGCGATCCTCCACGAGCGGGCCGACGTCCTGGCCCGGCGCTGCATCGAGCTGGCTGCCACCGACGCCGCGCTACCGGCCACGGTGAAGGAGGCCGGTGACCAGGCCACCGCCATCGCCACCACCCTCCGCGCCCACGTGCCCGAGGTGTTGCTCCCCCGCACCTGACCCGAGGCGCGACGAAGCCCCGGACCGGCGAGCGACCCGGGGCTTCGACCAGGAACTACTTGCTCACTTGAGCTCGACGGTGGCGCCGGCAGCCTCGAGGGCGGCCTTGGCCTTCTCCGCGTCTTCCTTGTTGGCCTTCTCGAGCACGGCCTTGGGGGCCGACTCGACCAGGTCCTTGGCCTCCTTGAGGCCCAGGCTGGTGAGGGAACGGACTTCCTTGATGACAGCGATCTTCTGGCCGCCGGCGGCGGTCAGGACCACGTCGAACTCGTCCTTCTCCTCCTCGGCCGCAGCCTCGGCGCCACCGCCGCCGGCACCGGGGGCGGCGACGGCCACGGGGGCAGCCGCGGTCACGCCGAACTTGTCCTCGAACTCCTTCAGGAGCTCGCTCAGCTCGAGCACGGTCATGTTGGCGATCGCGTCGAGAATGTCGTCCTTGCTGAGGCTCTTGGTAGCCATGGTCAGCCTTCCTCGCTTGTGTCGTTCGTGGTGTCAGGAGACGCAGCAGGCTCGGCGGCCGCCCCTTCGGGGACGCCACCCTGCTGGTCGATGAGGGCCTTGAGGCCGTAGGCGAAGTTGCGGGGCAGGGCCTGCAACAGGCCGGCGAACTGCTGCATCGGGGCCTGCAGGCCACCGGCCAGACGAGCCAGCAGCACCTCACGGGGCTGGATGTCGGCCAGCGCCTTGGCGTCGTCCGCAGACAGCGGCGCACCGGACATGACGCCGCCCTTGACGACCAACGCGGGGTTGGTCCGGCCGAAGTCACGCAGGGCCCTCGCCACGGTGACGGCATCGCCGTCGGTGACGAACGCGATCGCCGTGGGACCGACCAGCAGCTCGTCGAGCTCGAGGCCCGCGTCACGGGCCGCGAACCGCACCAGCGTGTTCTTGTAGACCTTGTACTCGCTACCGGCCTCGCGCAGCGCTCGCCGCAGATCGGCCAGCGCGGACACGTCGAGACCGCGGTACTCGGTCAGCAACGCCGCAGATGACGCCTTGAAGCGCTCGCGCACTTCCTCGACGACCGCAACCTTCTCCGCTCTCGGGTTCTCCATCGACACCTCCTCTCGTTTGCTCAGCGCTCGCATACAGCGAACGCCAAGAACGAGTCGAGGAGTCCGCCTGCTCAGGCCGGGTTTGCACCCGATTGAGCCCCGAAGGGCACCGGAGGTCTTGGGCGAGCGAGTTGGTTGTTAAGCCGGACCAGCGTACCGGTCCGGGGGTTTCACGGCCTAAGCCGCGACCTCGTCCCGCAGGCGAGCGGGATCGACCTTGACGCCGGGGCCCATCGTCGACGAGACGGCGATGCGCTTCAGGTAGCGGCCCTTGGCGGACGCCGGCTTGGCCCGCTGGAGCTCGTCGAGCACGGCCCGGAAGTTGTCCATCAGCGCCTCCGGCGTGAACGACACCTTGCCCAGCGGCACGTGGATGTTGCCGTAGCGGTCGGTGCGGTACTCGACCTTGCCGCCCTTGAACTCGCCGACGGCCTTGGCGACCTCGGGGGTGACCGTGCCGGTCTTCGGGTTGGGCATGAGGCCTCGGGGACCCAGCACCCGGCCCAGGCGGCCGACCAGCGGCATCAGGTCCGGCGTGGCGATGGCCACGTCGAAGTCGAGCATCCCGCCCTCGATCTGGGCGGCCAGGTCGTCGGCGCCCACGATGTCGGCGCCGGCGTCGCGAGCGGCCGTCGCAGCCTCGCCCTGGGCGAACACGGCGACCCGGACGTCCTTGCCGGTGCCGGACGGCAGCGCGACCGTGCCCCGGACGATCTGGTCGGCCTTGCGGGGATCGACGCCGAGGCGCACCGCCAGCTCGACGGTCTCGTCGAAGCCGGCCGAGGCCAGGGACTTCACGAGGTCGACGGCCTCGTTCGGGCCGTGCAGCGCCTCGCGGTCGTAACGCTTCGACGCGTCGGTGTACTTCTTGCCTTTCGCCATGATGGCTCCCTCACTGGGTACGGCGGCCGGGCGAGGTCGTCCCGGTCCAGCCTCTGTTTTGTGGTGTTAGGCCTCAGCCGACTTCGATGCCCATCGAGCGGGCGGTGCCGGCGACCTGCAGCTTGGCGGCTTCGATGTCGTAGGCGTTGAGGTCGGGCATCTTGATCTCGGCGATCTCGGTCAGCTGGGCATCGGTGACCTTGCCGACCGTCTCGCGACCCGGGTTCTCGGCCGCCTTGTCGAGGCCCGCCGCCTGGCGCAGCAGCACCGGCGTGGGGGGCGTCTTCAGGATGAACGTGAACGTCCGGTCCTCGTAGACGGTGATCTCGACGGGGACGATGGTGCCGCGCTGCTGCTCGGTGGCCGAGTTGTAGGCCTTGCAGAAGTCCATGATCGCGACGCCGTGGGGACCGAGCGCGGTACCCACCGGCGGGGCCGGGGTGGCCTGGCCCGCAGGGATCTGGATCTTGACGACGGCCAGCACCTTCTTCTTCTTGGCCATGACGGTTCTCTCTGCTCCTACGGCTTCTACAGCTTCGCGACTTTGCTGAATTCCAGCTCGACCGGGGTCTCCCGGCCGAAGATGTTGACGAGGACCTTGAGCTTGAGCTGGTCCTCGTTGATCTCGATGACCTCGCCGGAGAAGTCGGCGAACGGGCCTTCCTTCACCCGCACGGTCTCGCCCACCTCGTACTCGAGGCGCGGCTTGGTGCGGGTGGTGACCTGCTCGCCGGATTCCTTCGGCATGAGGAACGCCTCGACGTCACGACGAGGCAGTGGCGACGGCTTGGCTCCCTGGCCGACGAAGCCGGTGACGCCGGGCGTGTTGCGGATGACGAACCACGCCTTGTCGTCGAGCTCCGAACGGACCAGCAGGTAGCCGGGGAACATCTTGCGCTGGGCGACGACCCGCTTGCCATTGCGCAGGTCGACGTAGTCCTCCATGGGGATGACGACCTCGTAGATGGCGTCTTCCGCGTTCATGGAGGAGATGCGGGCCTCGAGGTTCTGCTTGACCTTCTTCTCGTAGCCCGACTGGGTGTGCACGACGAACCACCGACCCGGACGGGTGTAGGGGTTGTCGACGGGCCCGGCGTTCTGCGCCAGCAGCTCCTCGTCGGAGATGACGTCGGGGTCGTCGGCCACGACGGCGACCACGTCCTCGTCGGTGCTGGGGTCGTCGGTGCTGGGGTCGGCAGCCGCCTCCTCGGCGGCTTCGTCGCCCGGCTGGCCGGGCGACAGGAGGGCGGCCGCGGCGGCCTCCTCCGGGATCTCGTCGGTCTCGGTCTCGCCCGTCTCGGTGTCTTCAGTTTCGGCGTCGGTGTGAATGTCGCTCATCGTTCGAACAGCTTGAAGATCGCTTCACCGAAGGCGAAGTCGATCGCGGAGATGTAGGCGGTCAACACGACCACCGTCACGAAGACGATGATCGAGTAGTTGCGGACCTCGGATCGTGTCGGCCATGAGACCTTGCGAAGCTCGCCCCGCACCTCGCGGACGAACTGCACCGGACCCGTGCGCCCCTCTTTCGCCTCAGGGCGCGCAGCTTGCGGCGCCGGACGCTTCCGGGCCTTCGGTGCACCTTCGGCGTCGATCTCGCCTTGGCGCTGCAGCATGCGCTTGGTCTGTCGGTTCATCGCCATAGCAAGAGCCTCGATTGAGGAGTTGCGGGAGAGCAGGGCAGGAGGGACTCGAACCCCCAACCTGCGGTTTTGGAGACCGCTGCTCTGCCAGTTGAGCTACTGCCCTCGGGGGTAACCGTGCCACTCTACAGCCAGGGCGCGGCCTGGATGAAAGTCGCCCACGGGGACCGTGGGCGACAACTGATTTTGCCGGGTTTGGCCGGGGATCGCGCCTAGCTGACCAGACGCGCCCGGCGGGTGCGGGTGGTGAACACGATGGCGCCCACCGCGCCGGCTGCGGTCGCCGCCGCCAAGCCGCCCAGGTAGGCGACCCGTCGACCCGACAGCAGCGAGCGGATGGCGTGGCGCTCACCGGCGCCTTCCAGCCCGGCCAGGATGTCGGCGAGCAGCCCGGGGGCCGGCTCGAGCACCTCGGTCCGCATCGATCGCAGCGCTTTCAGCAGCTTGCGATGCTGCACCAGCTCGGCCTGGCAGTTCAGGCACCGTTCGACATGGCGTCGGTCACTGCGTCCCAGCGCGACCGATCCGTCGGCGACGGCCGCCAGCTCGCCGCTCAACTCGTCACACCGCATTGTGTGATCCTCCCTCGACCGGCGGGTCAGAGCGCTTGGCACTGCTCGGCCCCGTCGTCATGCTTGCTGAAGAGCTGCTCTCGCAGCTTGTTGCGCGCCCGGTGGAGGCGCACCTTGGCCGCCGACTCGGAGATGCCCAGCTCCGCGGCGATCGACTCGTGCGGCAGGTCGTAGACGTCGCGGAGCACGACGACCGATCGCAGGCGGGGCGGGAGGGCGTCGAGGGCGCGGGCGAGGCGGTTGCGAAGGTCGCTGGCATCGGCCCGCAGCTGCGGGTCGTTGTCGGTGCGGGGGTCGGCCAGCGGCGCCGTGTCGTCGAGCACGTCGTGACGGTGCCGCGACCGCCGCCCCAGGTAGGTGGCGGCGCAGTTCGCCGTGATGCGGTACATCCACGTCGAGAACTGCGCATCGCCACGGAAGCGTTTGATTGCACGATAAGCCCGCAAGTACGCCTCCTGAGAGACATCCCGAGCATCCTCCTCATTCCCGGTCAGCCGGTAGGCGAGCGTGTACGTCTCGGCATAGGTACGACGAACGAGTTCGTCGAAGGCCTCGCGCTCACCGTCTCGAGCGGCGGCGATCAGATCAGCCTCGCTCTGCGGCATCGGCCTTCTGACCCCCCGTCGACTCGTGGCGTTACGTGGAACTTAGGAGGAATCGCGCGCAGCGTGTGGAGAGCGTTAGCGCGTTTCCTTGTGGAGGATGTGCTGACGCTCCCAGCGGCAGTACTTCTTCATCTCGATGCGCTCGCGGTCGTTCACCTTGTTCTTGGTGGTGATGTAGTTGCGGCGCTTGCACGAGGTGCACTCCAGCGTGACGTGCACCCGCTTCTCGTTCGACTTTGCCATCGCGTTCCCTGGCCTTACTTGAGGATCTTGGTGACCCGGCCGGCACCCACGGTGCGGCCACCCTCACGGATGGCGAAGCGCAGGCCTTCGTCCATGGCGATCGGGTTGATCAGCTCGACGGTCATGACGGTGTTGTCGCCGGGCATGCACATCTCGACGCCGTCCGGCAGGGCGATGGTGCCGGTGATGTCGGTGGTGCGGAAGTAGAACTGGGGCCGGTAGTTGGAGAAGAACGGCTTGTGGCGGCCACCCTCCTCCTTGGTCAGCACGTACACCTGGGCCTCGAAGTTCGTGTGCGGCGTGATCGACCCCGGCTTCGCCAGGACCTGACCCCGCTCGACCTCTTCCTTCTTCGTGCCCCGGAGCAGGACGCCGATGTTGTCGCCGGCCTGACCCTGATCGAGGAGCTTGCGGAACATCTCGACACCGGTGCAGGTGGTCTTGGCCGTGGGGCGGATGCCGACGATCTCGATCTCGTCACCCACATGCACGACGCCCTGCTCTACCTTGCCAGTCACCACCGTGCCGCGACCGGTGATCGAGAACACGTCCTCGATCGGCATCAGGAACGGCTTGTCCAGCTCACGGGTGGGCTCGGGGACGTACTCGTCGACGGCCTGCATGAGGTCGAGGACGCCCTGCTTGTAGGTCTCGTCGCCTTCGAGGGCCTTGAGCGCGCTGACGCGGACGACGGGGATGTCGTCGCCGGGGAACTCGTACTCGCTGAGCAGCTCGCGGACCTCGAGCTCGACGAGCTCGAGCAGCTCTTCGTCGTCGACCATGTCGACCTTGTTCAATGCAACCACGATCGACGGCACGCCGACCTGGCGGGCGAGCAGCACGTGCTCACGCGTCTGTGGCATTGGACCATCGGTCGCCGCCACCACCAAGATCGCACCGTCGACCTGAGCCGCGCCGGTGATCATGTTCTTGATGTAGTCGGCGTGGCCCGGCATGTCGACGTGCGCGTAGTGCCGGTTCGGGGTCTCGTACTCGACGTGCGCGATGTTGATGGTGATGCCCCGCTGCTTCTCTTCCGGAGCCTTGTCGATCTCGTCGAACGCCATGACCGTGACGTTCGGGTTGGCCTCGGCGAGGATCTTGGTGATCGCGGCCGTCAGCGTGGTCTTCCCATGATCGATGTGACCCATCGTGCCCACGTTCAGATGCGGCTTCGTCCGCTCGAACTTCTCCTTGGCCATTGGGCTCTCCTGCTGTCTGTTCCTTGGAACTTGGATGGGTGGCGGCGGCCGGACTCGAACCGGCGACAACTCGATTATGAGCCGAGTGCTCTAACCAACTGAGCTACGCCGCCCTTGCGCGGCAGTCGCCGCGGCCGGAGCCGCGACGCTCTTGCGAGCCCCCTGTCGGAATCGAACCGACGACACCAGCCTTACCATGGCTGTGCTCTGCCGACTGAGCTAAGGGGGCCAGGTCGGGCTGTGATCCAGCCGTTCCCAGAGCGTGACAGCCTAGTGGTGTCGGCGAGGTCGCTCGCAACCCGGAACCTGGCACGTCCTCGGCGTGTTCCCCGGTGACCGGTTCCGAAATATTACAAACGGGTTGCTATGGTGTGCCGCCCTCGGTCGTGGAAGGATCGTGGGGCTAGCGGACAGGCCGACCGAAGGAACGTTGGAGCCCAAGTGCTGGTGGATCGTCTGATCATCGAGGCAGAAGAAGGCGTGGAGTCGATCGACCTCCACCCCCGCTTGACGGTCATCGCCGGCATGCCACCAGCGGCCCGCATGGCGTTCGCCCAGCTGCTCGCCGGCGCCTTGCACGGCACCGAGCGGGGCGTCCACGCCGAGCTGCGCGACGACACCGGGCGCCGGCTCGTGGTCCTCCGGCCTGGCGTGGGCACGGGGCGGGTCGTCGACGTCGACTCCAACTCCGATGTCACCCAGCAGTTCCGCAGCTTCGACGGGAAGATCGACATGCTGGCCAACAGCTACGGCCAGAGCGCGATCACCCGCATCAGCGCCGACGACCTCACCACCAGCGCCGCCCGCGACGACGCCGTCCGCACGCTGTCGGCCGTCGACCAGGAGGCCCTGTGGGAGGCCGCCGACGCCGCCCTGGCCCAGGGGCCGCTCAGCCCCGGCCACGACGCGTGGGTCGACCTCGTCGCCGACATCGACATCCACTGGGCCAACGAGCGCCGCACCGAGATCCAGGCGGCCTCCAAGCTGCGCCAGCACATCGCCGCGCTGCGGTCGCTGTCGTCCAGCGTCCCCGACTTGTCCGACGACGACGCCGTGGCGCTCGCCCAGGCCATCGTCTCGCAGCTGACCGCGGCCAGCCACGCCCAGGGCATCCGGCCCCCGGTGGTGCTCGACGAGCCGTTCATCGACCTCGACCCTGCGGTCGTGCCGCTGCTGCTCGAGCTGCTGCCCGGCCTCGTCGGCAGCCTCCAGGTCATGCTGCTCACCAACGACGACGCCATCGCCAGCTGGGCGCGCCTGGAGGCCCTCGCCGGCGAGCTGGCCCTCGTCGAACCCGCCCTCGCCAACGGCTGACCCGCCGGCGGGGCTGCGCTCCCCGGCCCTCAGAGGTTGAAGGGCAGGCCCTCCGACGTCGCGAACGGCGTCGCTCCGCCCCACCAGACGAAGTCGCCCGGCGTACCCACCGCGTACCACGCGATGTCGTCGGCGCCGTCGCCGTCCAGGTCGGCCGCCACCGGGCGGTAGGTGAGGCTGACCGAGCGGGGCGTCGAGGACGTCCAGGTCATCCCCGGCTGGGTCGTCCACAGCACGTCGGTGCCGCTGCCGGGCGCGTACCAGAAGATGTCGGAGTCGCCGTCGCCGTCGAAGTCTCCGGCGATCGGGGTGAACGTGCTGTTGACCGGGCCCTTGACCGCCGAGGTCCACGTCATCCCCGGCCCGCTGGTCCACATCACGTCGTTGGTGGCGCCCGGCGCGTACCAAAAGATGTCCGCGTCGCCGTCGCCGTCGAAGTCACCCACGATCGGCTTGTACGTGCCCTTCACGCTGACCTGCTTAGAGGTCCAGGTCATGTTCGGGCCGGTCGTCCACACGAAGTCGGCGTCGCTGCCCGGCGCGTACCAGAAGATGTCGGAGTCGCCGTCGCCGTCGAAGTCGCCGGCGATCGGGGTGTACCCGGTGCCGTCGACCTTGGGGGCGGCCGCGCTGGCGAACGTGGCGTCGGGCTTCGCCTTCCACACCGACTCGCTGGCGGTGCCGGGGGCGTACCAGAAGACGTCGGTGTCCCCGTCGCCGTCGAACTCACCGGCTACCGGCTTGTACGTCCCCTTGGCCGTCGGCTGCAGGGCGTTGATCGGGTGACGGCCGTCGTCGCCGATGATCAGGTCCTCGCGGGCGTCACCGGCCCGGTAGAGCAGGACATCGTCCGCCGGGTGGCTGTCGAAGTCGCCCGCCAGCGGCACCGCCGCGGTGCTGAGCGGGCCGGGGTTGTTGATGCCGAGCACGACCGGGCGCCGGGGCGCAGCCGCCGATGTCGAGACCAGGCTCCCGTCGGGCCGCTGGACGATGCCGACGACCTTGAGGTCGTAGTCCATGTAGGTCGTGTAGCGGCCCCGCAGCCAGGCCAACACCCACGCCCCGCTGTTGCTCATGGTGATGACGGGCCGGAGGTTGTCGACGTTCGAGTTCGCCGTCAGCGGCGTCCACGTGTAGCTGCCGTCGCCCTGGCGGTGGCCGTCGAACAGCTCGTGGTGGCGTTGGCCATCGGTGGATGACACCAGCGCCGCGCCGGTGACGGGGTTGGCGTCGGTGGAGATGACGACGTGGTCACCGTCCCGGGGGTCGAGCGCGACCAGCCCGGTGTAGTTCTTTTGGCTCGTGTACAGGGCGGTGCCGGCGTAGGCGACCTCCTGGACCTGCCAGCTCGAACCGTTCCAGCGGCCGATGTGGTAGCGGTGGTCGTTGAGCGACCGGTAGCTGGAGAACGCCGCGATCGGGTTGTGGGTGACCGGGTCGTAGCCGACGTCGGTGGTCCAGCCGTCCTCGATGCTGGACGCCTGCCACACCTTGGTCAGCGCCGTGACCGGGATGGCGGTCCCGACGGGGCCGATGGTCGCGCCGGTGGAGGCATGGACGATGCCGTCCTGGATGTAACCGTGGTAGATGCTCGTCTGGTCAGTGAACTCGTCCGGGTGGGCCTCGGTCGCGATCAGGTCGATGCGGTCACCGCGGGACGCATAGCGGACGTACGGCCGGTTGCCGTCATCGGCGGGGTCGCGAAGGATCCGGCCGACCGCGCTCCAAGTGCGGCCGCCGTCGGCCGACGCGATGGCCTCGGGGTCGTTGCCGGTGCCCCGGTAGAAGTCGTACAGCAGCGGCGGGCCGTCCGCGCTCAGCACCGAATAGAGGTTGTTGTAGGTGACCGGCGAGTTGTCCGTGAGCTTGGGAAGCCGCAGCCAGCTGCCGTCGGTGCGGCGCCGGTGCGTGTTGATGACCTTGTCGGCGGCGTGGTTGGACCAGGCGGTGAGGACCTCCTGGTCAGGCGACTCCCAGATGGCGGCGCTGTCGTGATCGTCGAGCCAGGCCTGGCCGAGGCCGACCACCTGGCGGGAGCCGGTGCTGAGGTTGACCTCGCCCAGCACCACCTCGCCCCGGGTCGGCGCGGTGGCCACGGCCGAGACGTAGAGGCGGTTGCCCGCGAAGTCGACGAGGGCGCGCTCGTCCTCGAACCAGCTCCACGCGCCCGAATCGAGCAGCGTGGTCATGCCCGCGGGCACCGTCGGCGCAGCCGAAGCCGGGCCGGGCGTGAGGAGCACGGTGATCGCCGTGCTGCCGAGCACCATGCACGCGGCCGCCGTGCCGCGCCGCACCCACCTGCCTGTTCCGCCAGTGCCGCCTGTCCCGCCTGTCCCGCCTCGTCTGATGGTCACCCGCACGGGCGGCGACCCTAGTCGTCCGGGATCTTTGCGCTCGACCTGCCGATGGCTCGACCGCTAGACACCTCCCGATGCACGTGCGGTTGGCGACCCATGAGGATGACGAGGCCATTCGGGCCATCTACAACGTCGAGGTCGAGACGTCGACGGTGACGTTCGACCTGGTGCCGCGATCGGCTGACGACCAGCGACGTTGGCTCGGCAACCGCAGCGGCGCCCACGCCGTCGTCGTGGCCGAGGACGACGACGGCACGATCGTGGGGTTCGGGTCGCTGTCGCCCTACAAGGAGCGGCCGGCCTACAGCACCAGCGTCGAGGACTCGGTGTACGTCCACCGGGACCACCAGGGTCGGGGCATCGGCAAGCTCGTGCTCACCGAGCTGGTGGCCGTGGCCACCACGCACGGCTTCCACGCCATGTTCGCCCGCATCGTGGGGGGCCACCAGTCGTCGATCGGGCTCCACAAGTCGCTCGGCTTCGAGCTGGTGGGAACCGAGCGGGAGGTCGGCCGCAAGTTCGGCAAGTGGCTCGACGTCTCGATCATGCAACGATTGCTGTAGACCAGCGACGTCCTCATCTTCTGACCGCTCAGTAGCACTCCGTTAGCACCCGGCCCACCACAGTGCCGGGTGCTGGCGCGCGACGAGAGGAACGTGAGTGGGCGAGCTGCCGCAGTGGCGCATGATCATCCCGTACTACGACAACCCCCACATGCTCGAACGGCAGCGCCGGAACTTCGACCGCTACTGCGGCGCGCTGCGGGAGTCGCTGCGCATCATCGTCGTCGACGACTGCAGCCCAACGCCGGCGGAGCCGATCCTGCGGGGCTGCACCGCGGACCTCCGGGTGTATCGGGTGACCGAGGACATCCCGTGGAACAACCACCAGTGCCGGAACATCGGCGCCAGAGAGGCCTGCGGGCCTGGTCAGGACAGCTGGCTGTTCTTCACCGACATGGACGTCATGCTCACGCCCGAAGCGGCGTACACGATGATGGCGCGGTCGCTCAGCCCGGCGAAGCATTACACGGTGAGCCGTACCTTCGCCCCGGACTTCAGCCACCGCAAGACCCACATCAACACGTTCCTGGTGCGGCACGGGGCGTTCTGGGTGGTCAACGGCTACGACGTCGACCTGACGCCGGCCGGGAGCGGCGGGTACGGCGGTGACCACCAGTTCCTGCACCAGCTGCGGGTGATCACGGACCACGAGCACCTGACCGACGTGGTTGCCCTCGGCTTCGGGCGGAGCGCGATCGACGGAACGCCGGTACTGCCGGATGCCGACACGGCGGCGTTCGACCGGATCCAGTGGCGGGCGAAGTTCGAGAAGGCGCTCAAGGCGAAGGAGGCGGCCGGCGACCTGCGCTCGCTCGACCCGATCCGGGTGCCGTACGAACGGGTGCTGTGACCTTGTAGCGTCCGCCGCCGGATGGGGGTTCGATCGAGGTGGGTGCGCTGGGGGCTGGTAGCGCTGTTCGGGATGAGCGCGGCCGGGTACGTGCTCGTGTCGGTGGCGACCGATGCCTACTCGGTGCCGAGCGACGCCATGGCGCCGTCGGTGAACCGGGGCGACCGCATCCTGGTGTGGACCTTCGGCCACGGCGCCTCCCGCGGCGACGTGGTGGTGTTCAGGTCGTCCGTCGCCACTGACCGAGGCATCGAGGCCCTGATCAAGCGGGTCGTCGCCGTCGGTGGCGACCGGATCTCGGCGCAGGGCGGGCGGGTGGTGGTGAACGGAGAGGTCGTCGACGAACCCTACGTGTCTGACGGGGTCCTCACCGAGAACCTCACGGCCCAGCGGGTGCCCGAGGGCGAGCTGTTCGTGCTCGGCGACAACCGGGTGAGCTCGGCCGACTCCCGCGTGTTCGGGCCGGTCCCCACGGGCGACGTCGAAGGCACGCTGGCGGCGGTCGACGTCCCCTTCGACCTGATCCTGCTCGGCGCGACCGTGCTCTCGGGTATCGCGCTGCTCGCGATCCTGGTCGTGGGATGGAGGTCAGCGGCCCGCTGACCTCGCTGGAGTGGTGGGCCGGGGAGGATTCGAACCTCCGAAGGCAGAACCGGCAGATTTACAGTCTGCTCCCTTTGGCCACTCGGGCACCGACCCAATGGGAAGGGACAACCTAGCTCGCGCATCTCGGGCCGGACCACCCGGTACCGGTAAGGTCCAGGGCCATGCCCACGTTCGACGTCGTCTCCGAGATCGACCGGCAAGAGGTCCGCAACGCGGTCGACCAGGCTGCCCGCGAGGTGGCCACCCGCTACGACTTCAAGGGCACCAACAGCAGCGTCGAGCTGAGCGACGAGGCCATCACGCTGCACAGCGTCAGCGAGGATCGGCTCGCCGCCCTCCGCCAGGTGCTGGAGGAGAAGCTGGTCAAGCGGAAGGTGTCGCTGAAGGCCCTCGACTACCAGAAGATCGAGGAGGCGTCGGGCGGGACGGCCCGGCAGGTGGTCAAGCTGGTGGCGGGCATCTCCCGGGACAAGGCGACCACCCTCAACAAGTTCATCAAGGGCCTCGGCCTGAAGGGCGTCCAGTCCCAGGTGCAGGGCGAGCAGCTCCGTGTCAGCGGCAAGAAGCGCGACGACCTCCAGTCCGCCATCGCCGCCATGAAGGAGGAGGACTTCGGCATCCCCCTCCAGTTCACCAACTTCCGCGACTAGCGCCCGCCTGCCCGCCTGTTACCAGGCCTTCTCCCACTCGCGGGTGCGGAGGCGCTTGACGCGCTCGGCGGTCGGGGGGTGGGAGCTCCAGAGGTTCTTGAAGCTCAGGTTCTTGACCGCGGCGAGCGGATTGACGATGTAGGCCTGGGCGTGGGCCGGGTCGATCTCCATTGGGATCTGGCGGGAGCCGGCCTCGAGCTTCTCGAGCGCCCGGGCCAGCGGCTCGCCGTCGCCGATGAGGCGGGCACCGGTGCGGTCGGCCTCGAACTCCCGGCCCCGGCTGAGCGCCATCTGCAGCATTCCGGCGGCGATCGGCGCCAGGATGGCGAGCGCCAGCATGGCCAGCGGGTTGCCGTCCCGGTCGTCGCGGCCACCGCCCCCGAAGATCGCGGCGAAGCGCAGGAACCCGGCGATCATCGTGATGCCGAGCGCGATGGCCGCAGCCACCGAGCTGATCAGGATGTCGCGGTTGCCGACGTGGCTGATCTCGTGGGCGAGGACCCCCCGCAGCTCCTCCCAGTTGAGGATCCGCAGGATGCCCTGGGTGACGGCCACGGCCGCGTGGTCGGGGTTGCGGCCGGTGGCGAAGGCGTTGGGCTGCTCGCTCGGCGCGACGTAGAGCTTCGGCATCGGCATGTCGGCCTTCCGCGTCAGCTCCTCCATGATCTCGTAGAACTCGGGCATCTGCTCCTTGGTGACTGGCACGGCGCGGGCCGCCTTGATGGCGAGCACGTCGCTCTTCCAGTACGAGAAGCCGACGATGAGGAGGCCGATGCCGCCACCGATGAGGAAGCCGACCGGGCTCCCCCGGGTGAGCAGGCCACCGATGACCATCAGCAGACCGCCCAGGCCTGCGAGCAGGACGGCGGTCTTGAAAGCGTTCTTCACGGAGCGCATGGTACCGGCGGGGTGTATCGGTCAAGGTGCGTTCTGAGCGAACTCCCAGGCTTCCGGCACCGGCCGGGGTCTCATTGCTTCGCTACGTACCGCAGCTCCTCGATGCCGGGGTAGATCTCCTGGCGGTCGAGGGTCTGCTGCCAGCCCCAGTCTTCGTAGCGGGCCCGGGCGTTGGTGTTCTGCTCCATGACCCACAGCGAGATCGTGTGGAGGAACGGCCGGGATACCCGGAGGAACTCCCGGGCGGTGTCGTGCAGGCGGCGGCCGATGCCCACGCCCCAATGGTCGGGGTCGACGTAGAGGCCCCGGAGGTTGCCGTGGGCGATGCCCTCCCCGTCGATCTCGGCCTCGGGGTCGGCCATGACGAGGCCGACGATGGTGGGGTCGGCCTTCTCGACCGCGACGAACACCCCGACCCCGTCGTCCTGGCGGGCCAGGCGATGGCTCCAGTTGTCGAGGTACTCCTCGATGGTCGGGGCCGGCGCCTCGGGCGGGAAGATGTCGGCGTACGCGGTCAACGCGGCGCGTAGTTGCACGTCGGCGAGCACAGGGATGTCGTCCTCGTCCGCCGGTCGCACCGAGAAGCCGCGTTCACGCTCGGTCACCGCCGCACATTCTTGCAGCGTGGTCAATCCTCCGTAACCGCCGACCCTTCCCGCCGCCCCACGAGCCGCCCAGAAGGCCTGTCGTCGGACGACCACTGGGCCCTGGCTCACGACGATTTCGGCGGTCCGCCGAAATCGAGCCACCCCACACCGACACTCCCCGGCCCGACGATGACAGCACCGCCACTGTCCCACGAGGTCACCCCGCCACAACCCGGCCCCCGGGTCTCCGCGCTGTGCCGGCAGGCGACGCCACTCGCTGGCCGCAGCCAACACCGGCGGCCCGACGATGACAGCACCACCACGGCCCCACCGAAGTCACAAGTCGGCCGCCAGGCAGACACCACCCCTCACCAACCGACGCCTCGGATGCCCCACGACGAACAACCCGACCTGACCGCGCAAGGGTCACGAGTCGCCGGCAGGCGACACCACTCGTTCGCCGCAGCCAACGCCGAC
>Ga0075420_100001895_pt1 | contig 17898 bp, 22 predicted proteins | sample SoiMetdeltSBSDD4_FD_75296 | JGI IMG/M metagenome (GOLD analysis project Ga0075420, IMG submission 75296) | Bulk soil microbial communities from a Populus tree surrounding site in Tennessee, USA - Soil MetaG P. deltoides SBSDD4 | ecosystem: Environmental > Terrestrial > Soil > Tree plantation... | reverse complement strand
GTGACCGCCACCTCGCCCTCGCGTCCCGCCAGCGCGACGGCCGCCCGCTCGGGGTCGCGCTCGCCCGTGAGAGCCGTGGCCTCGGCCCCGTTCGGCACGAGCAGCCCGGCGCCGCGCGCGTCCTGGAGGAAATCCGGCGACAGCAGCGCCGCGGAGGACGGGTCGAGGGAGACGCCCAGCCCGCGCTGGCCGGCGCGCTCGATGGCGGAGCGCGCCGCCGCACGCGAGCCCTCCCGGATCAGCGCGTAGCCGGCCACGTGCAGGTGAGAGCACTCGTCGAGCAGCTCGTCCGGGAGGTCCTCGGGCGCCAGGCCGTCGTTCGCGCCGGGGTCCGGCAGCATCGTGCGCTCGCCGCCGGCGGACACGAGCACCACGCAGGTGCCGGTCGGGTGCTCCGGGTCGAGCGCCAGCCGGCAGTCCACCCCGGCGTCGCGCAGGGCTCGGCCCGCCTCGCGCCCGAGGGCGTCGTCACCCACCCGCCCGACGAGCAGCGGACGCTCGCCCGCGGCCGCGAGCCAGGCCGCTGTGTTGGCCGCCTGGCCGCCCCCGTGGAGGGAGTTCGACGCCGGCGAGTCGCTGCCCGGCGCGAGCGGTCCGGAGAGCCGGGCGACCACGTCGACCATCACGTCGCCGAGGACGACGGTCTGGCTCACGCCGCTGACAGCGCCGCGGCGATCCGGGCCGCGAGCTCCGCGTTTCGCACGACCAATCGCACGTTCGCCTCCAGGCTCGCCCCGTCCGTGTCCCGGTGGAGCCGGTCGAGCAGGAAGGGCGTGGTGTCCTTGCCCGCCACGCCGGCCCGCTCGGCGGCGGTGAGCGCGTCGGCCAGCACCCGGTCGTGGAGCTCGGGGTCGAGCTGCTCGGCCGCCGGCAGGGGGTTGCCCACCACCACCGCGCGGTCCTCGGTGCCGAGCCCGTGGCCCGCCTTTACCACGGCGGCCACCTCGCCGGGCGAGTCCGCACGCCAGGGCGCCGCATGACCCGAGTCCGACAGATAGAAGCCGGGGAAGCGGTGAGTGCCGTACCCGAGCACCGTCACGTTCAGCGTCTCCAGCCGCTCGAGCGTCGCGCCCACGTCGAGGATCGACTTCACCCCGGCACAGACCACCACGATCCCGGTCCGGGCGAGCGTCTCGAGGTCTGCCGACTCGTCGTAGCTCTCGCGCGCGCCGCGGTGCACGCCGCCGAGCCCGCCGGTGGCGAACAGGCGGATCCCGCAGCGCGCGGCCAGGTGCGCTGTGGACGCCACGGTCGTCGCGCCGTGACCGCCGCGGGCGGCCACGGGCGCCAGATCGCGCACGCCGCACTTGGCCACGCCGTCACCGCCCGCCACCACGGCCAGCGCCTCCTCGTCGAGTCCGACCCGCGCCTCGCCGGCCACCATGGCGATAGTGGCCGGCACCGCCCCGCCGGCTCGCACCGCCTCCTCCACCTCGCGCGCCACGTCGAGGTTCCGCGGCCGTGGGAGGCCGTGGCTGACGAGCGTGCTCTCGAGCGCCACCACCGGCCGGCCGTCAGCAAGCGCGTCGGCGACCTCCGGGGCGATCCGCATAGCGGGTCAGCCTACGTCAGGCCCGGCGCTCGAGCACGGAGATCACATCGGCGAAGGCCGAGAGGTCGTGGCGCCCCTCGGACCACGAGCGGACCTGGCGCCGCACGTCGAGGCCGTGCTCCTCGGCGAGCGCCGCGAACAGGCCGGCGCTCATCGGCGAGCGCCAGCCGCGCCGGCTCGGCAACGCGCCGCGGTTACGCCCGTCGGCGTGGTGGATCGCGGCGGTGCCGCCCGGGCGCAACACGCGGGCGATCTCCGCGAGGTAGCCCGCCTGGTCGAGCGGCGCCACGTGCACGAAGACGTCGAAGGACCAGACGGCGTCGATGCTCGCGTCCGCAACTCCCGGCAGGTCGCTGCCCGACGAACGCACGTAGCTCACGTGGGCGAGGTCGCCGAGCCGCTCGCGGCAGACCTCGAGCACCCGCGGTGTCACGTCGACGAGCACCAGCCGCTCCGCCCGCGGAGCGAGCACGACGCTCCAGCGGCCGGCGCCCGGCCCGATCTCGAGCACGCTCGCGCCCTCGGGAATCAGGTCGAGCAGCACCTCGTCGACGAGCGACTGCTTCCACTCGGGAGAGACCGACCACTCCTCCCCGCCCTCGCCCCAGTCCCAGCCCCTCCAGCGCTCCTCGTTGTCGCGCGCGGAGTTGCCCTTCCACGCACGGTGAGCAGGCCCGAGCACACCGCGCGCCTGCTCGCGCTCGAGCCGCAGATCGCGGAACCTCTCGACGGCGCGGCGGGCGAGCGACACGGGGCTCCGAGGCTAGCCGCCGGGCGGGCGCAGGAGGGCGGCGGCGAGCTGGTCCGCCACCCAGCGCTCGTACGCCTCGGGCTTCCAGCCCCGGTCGCGAACCAGTGCGAGATAGGTTCGCTCGCTGGCGAGCGTCCAGATGGAGTCCGCCGCCCTGCGAGCTCCCAGCCCGTGCTTCAGCTGCCTGTCGTGATGGAGGCCGCGCGCCAACCGGCTCTGCGTCTCGAAACGCCGCCGGTCGTGCTCGCGGAGCATCTCGGCGGCCTCCGGATCGCCGCCGGCGGCGGCTTCGAGCTGGGCGAAGATGCCCGCCTCGCGGTCGCAGATCTCGCGGTGGATGCGAGCGAACAGCCGCAGCCGGCGCCGCGGATCGGGCTCCCGGTCCAGCGCCAGCCAGGGCTCACGAGCCGCGAGCGGGGCCGAGCCGGCGTCTCCTCTCACCGTCAGGTCGATCACCCCTCGCAGGATGTTCGCCTTGCTCCGCATGCTCGCGTAGACGGTGGGCACGGCCACCCCGGCGTGCTCGGCAATCGAGGCAATCGACGTGCCCGCGTAGCCCTCGGTAGCGAACAGGTGCGCGCCGGCCTCCACGATCCGCCGGCGAGTCTCGTCTGCCTGACGCGCGCGGTTGGCCATCTCGTATCGCCTCACTCGACTAATGAGTATAGTGTACTATATCGAATATGGAGGACTACACATGAGCACACACGCGACGGCTTCTCCCTACCGGCTGGACAGCGGGGACGGCGAGCATCTGCGGTTCGGCGAGGTGGAGGTGCTGATCAAGGCGTCGGCCGAGTCGACGGGCGGCGCCTTCACGGTCTTCGAGGAGAACGAGCCGGTGGACACCCCCCTGCACGTCCACGAGTCGGAGGACGAGCTCTTCTACGTGCTCGAAGGGGAGCACCGGATCCAGGTCGGCGACGAGGAGCTCCGAGCGGGCCCGGGTGACATGGTGTTCGCCCCCCGCGGCGTTCCGCACTCCCAGCGACGGGTGATCCCCCGTGTGGGCAAGCTGCTCGTGCTCACCTCGCCCGCGGGGTTCGAGGGTTTCTTTCGCGAGCTCGCCGCCGCCGAGAGCGCGGGCGCCCTCGGCCCGGAGGCCTACGAGAGCGCCTCTCGGAACTACGGCGTGACCTGGCTCGAGTAGCGCGCCTACGACTCGCGCTTCTCGGTCTCGACCAGCACCGAGAAGCCCTCCGCCCGCGCGGCGTCGACGATGTCACGGCTGTTGTCGGCCCCGCGGGTCTGGAGCACGAGCTGGATCGCCGTCTCGCGCACGTGCAGATCGATGCCGTCGCGAAGGTGCTCCACGTCGACCACGTTGCCGCCGTGGTCGGCCACGATCCGCAGGAGCGACGCGAGCGCCCCCGGCCGGTCGGGAACCACCGTGGAGAGCACCATGCGGCGACCGGCCGCCGTCTCGCCGAGGCGGATGCATTCGGAGAGGAGCGAGGCGTCCACGTTACCCCCCGAGAGCACGGCGCACACCTCGCCCTCCTCGGGAGCGCTCACGCGGCCTGTCATGAGTGCCGCCACCGCCACGGCGCCGGCGCCCTCCACCACGAGCTTGGAGCGCTCGAGCAGGAGCACCATCGCCTGCGCCACCTGATCGTCCGACACGGTGACGACCTCGTCCACGTAGCGCTCCACCATCGGGAGCGTGAAGTCGCCGGGCCGCTTGACGGCGATCCCGTCGCAGATCGTGTTGGCCGAGCGCGCGAACACCGGGCGGCGGGCGGCGAGCGAGTCGATGTAGGGCGCGCACCCCTCCGCCTGCACGCCGATGATCCGGGCGTCGGGCAGCTCGCTCGCGGCTGCCAGGCCGACGCCGGCCGCCAGGCCGCCGCCGCCGAGCGGCACCACGATCAGGCGTGTGGCCGGCGCCTGCCGGGCGATCTCGAGCCCGACCGTGCCCTGCCCGGCCACCACGAGCGGCTGGTCGAAGGCGTGCACGATGGTCATCCCCTCGCGCTCGGCGACCCTGCGCACCTCCGCGCCCGCCTCGTCGTAGCCGCCCGGCACGAGGCGCACCTCGCCCCCGTACTGCCGGACCGCGGCCACCTTGGCGAGCGGCGCCTGCTCGGGCATCACGAGCAGCGCGTGCGCCCCGGCCTCGCGCGCGGCGAACGCCACCGCCTGCGCGTGGTTGCCAGCGCTCGCGGCCACCACACCGGCCTCCAGCGCCTCGGGCGAAAGCCGCCGGATCGTGTTCGTCGCTCCCCGCGCCTTGAAGGATCCGGTGAGCTGGAGGTTCTCGGCCTTCAGCTGCACGCGCGTACCGATGCGCCTCGAGAGCTCGCCCGAAGGGAGCATCGGCGTCTCGCGCACGCGGCCACGGAGCAGGCGCCCGGCCTCCTCGACATCGGCGTGGGTCACGGCTTCAGGTGCTATCGCCACCGTGCGTGAAATTATCCGCTGCATGTCCAATGGGGAGGAGACCGCTCGCCTCCTGGCGCATACCGAGGTCTTCAGCGGCCTCGAGGAGCGCGAGCTGGTCGAGGTGGCCCAGGTGGCCGTGCCAAGGAACTGGAATCGCGGGGAGGTGATCTTCCGCGAAGGGGACAACGGCGACACCTGCTACCTGCTGCGCTCGGGCGCCGTGGTGCTGACGAGAGAGCACCAGGACGGGCGCATGGTGGCCCTCGCCGAGCTGCGCGCCGGCGCGCTGTTCGGCGAGCTGGCCATGTTCCGCGGCGAGACGCGCTCGGCCACCGCGGAGGCGATCGAGGCCACCGCGGCCGTGGCCCTGCTCGCCGGCGACATGCAGCGGCTGATCAGGCGCAACTCCGCCCTCGCGCTCAAGCTGCTCGCCGCGCTCGCGGAACGCGTGAGCCGGACGAACGAGCGGCTCCTCCAGCAGTCGTTCCAGACCGTGGCAGGTCGCGTCGCGAGCGCCGTGCTCGCCCAGGTGGTCGCCCGCCAGGCCGAGGGGGCGCCCGAGGGCGACGTGCTGATTCGCTCCACCCAGGCGGAGATCGCAAACCTTGCGGGCACCTCGCGAGAGAGCGCGAGCCGCTTCCTTGCCACGCTCGAGCGGGCGGGCGTGGTCACCCTCGGCCGCGGGAAGGTCACCGTTCATGAGCCTGAGAGGCTCAGGAACTACATCCACTGATCGCGAGCGCATGGTCGAGCGCCAGCTGCGCGGGCGCGGGATCGAGGATCCGCGCGTGCTGGCGGCGATGACCGAGGTCCCGCGCGAGCTGTTCCTCCCCGAGGACCGGCGCCGGCGCGCCTACCGCGACGGCGCGGTGCGGATCGGCGAGGGCCAGACGATGTCCCAGCCCTGGATCGTGGCGTGCATGGCCCAGCTGCTCGAGCTCTCGGGAGAGGAGCGCGTGCTCGAGGTGGGCACCGGCTCGGGCTATGCCGCAGCGGTGCTCTCGCGGCTGTGCCGCGAGGTGGTCACGATCGAGCGCTTCGACACCCTCGCCGAGGCGGCCGCCGGCGCGCTCGACCAGCTCGGCTACGCCAATGTCGAGGTGCGCGTGGGGGACGGCACGCGCGGGGCGCCCGAGCGCGCTCCGTTCGGGGGCATCTCGGTCACGGCCGCCGCGCACGACCAGCCGCCGCCGGCACTCTTCGACCAGCTCGCGCCGGGAGCCGCCCTCGTCTGCCCGGTGGAGAGGGGCAGGCGGGAACTCCTGATGCGCTTCCGCGACGGGCAGGAGGAGGCGGTCACCGGCGTTCGCTTCGTGCCTCTCGTGAGCCCGTGATCCACGAGTTCTCGGCAGGCGGGCTCGTGATCCGCGACTTCGACGGCAGGCCGCACCTGGCCGTCGTGCGCGTGCGCGACCAGATTCTCGCCCTCCCGAAGGGCCACCCGGAGCCCGGCGAGTCGGTGCAGGAGGCCGCAGTGCGCGAGGTGCGTGAGGAGACCGGCCTCGAGACGGAGCCGCTCGGGAAGCTGGGGGACATTCGCTACTCGTACGCGCGCGACGGCGAGCGCGTGCTCAAGGTCGTGAGCTTCTTCCTGCTCGGCTACCGCTCCGGAGACGTCCGCGACCACGATCACGAGGTGGAGGAGGCGCTCTGGATCCCGCTCGACGGGGCGGGCGCGAGGCTGGCCTACAAGGGCGAGCGCGAGATGGCCGCCGCGGCGCTGGCGGCCCGGTCGGTCGAAGGCCGGTAGGCTGCCCGCGTCGTGTTCGTCCTCAACTTCTACTCGCCGGTCTTCATCGACCAGCTCAAGCGCGGTCGTAAGACCGCGACCATCCGGCTGGGCGACAAGGGCAAGAAGTACCGCAAGGGCGAGGTGGTGCTCGTGACGGTCGGCTTCCAGCACGCCCCGCGCGAGAAGATCTTCGAGGCCGTGATCGACTCCGTCGAGGTCAAGCAGGTCCAGGACCTCTCGCGACGCGACATCGAGCACGATAACCCGGAGTTCCGCCGCATCGACGAGATGGTGCACTTCCTCGAGCAGATCTACGGCCGCAAGGTCGAGATGGACGACGCCGTGACGGTCGTGCGCTTCTCCCAGATCTCTGACCGCCCGTCCGACATCCGCGAGCGAATGCGGCCAGACGCGCCGGCCCAGAACTAGCCGATCGCCTAGCGGGCGGCGATCCCTGGTTTTGGCACTCTAGGTGCTAGAGTGCCACGTCGGCACTCTCACGCTGAGAGTGCCAGGGACTGGCAAGTTTTCGATGGAGGTAGCCCATGAATCTCAAGCCTCTAGGTGATCGCCTGATCGTTCAGGCCATCGACGAGGAGGAGACCACCGCAAGCGGCATCGTCCTTCCCGACACCGCCAAGGAGAAGCCGCAGCGCGGCAAGGTCCTGGCTGTGGGCGAGGGTAAGTGGGACGAGGATGGCGAGAAGCGCATCCCGCTCGACGTCGCCGAGGGCGACGAGGTCTTGTATTCGAAGTACGGCGGCACCGAGGTCCAGGTCGAGGGTGACGATCTCCTCGTCCTGCGGGAGTCGGACGTGCTCGCCAAGGTCGCCGGCTAAGCAGGAGGAACCAGGCATATGGCTCACAAGGAACTGAAGTACGACGTGGAGGCGCGGCGCGCGCTCGAGGACGGCGTGAACGCCGTCGCCAACGCCGTCAAGGTCACGCTCGGCCCCAAGGGTCGCTACGTGGTGATCGACAAGAAGTTCGGCGCCCCCACCATCACCAACGACGGCGTCTCGATCGCTCGTGAGATCGAGCTCGAGGAGCCGTTCTCGAACCAGGGCGCCCAGCTCGTGCGCGAGGTGGCCACCGCCACCAACGACGTAGCGGGCGACGGCACCACCACCGCGACGGTGCTCGCTCAGCGCATCGTGCGCGACGGCCTGAAGAACGTGGCCGCCGGCGCGAACCCGCTTGCTCTCAAGCGAGGCATCGAGAAGTCGGTCGACCAGGTCGTCGATCACATCAAGGACATCTCCACCGAGATCTCGGGCAAGGACCAGATCGCCCGCGTGGCGGCCATCTCGGCCGCGGACGACGAGATCGGCGACGTGATCGCCGACGCCATCGACCGGGTGGGCAAGGACGGCGTGGTCAACGTCGAGGAGGGCCAGACCTTCGGAATGGACCTCGAGTTCACCGAGGGCATGCAGTTCGACAAGGGCTACATCTCGCCCTACATGGTCACCGACCAGGACCGCATGGAGGCGACCCTCGAGGATCCCTACATCCTCATCGCCAACCAGAAGATCGGCTCCGTGCGGGACATCCTGCCGGTGCTCGAGCAGGTGATCCAGTCGGGCAAGCCGATCCTCGTGATCGCCGAGGACGTGGAGGGCGAGTCGCTCGCCACGTTCGTGGTCAACAAGCTGCGCGGCACCTTCACCGGTGTGGCGGTCAAGGCGCCGGGCTTCGGCGACCGCCGCAAGCGCATGCTCGAGGACATCGCCATCCTCACGGGCGGTGAGGTGATCACCGAGGAGATGGGCCTCAAGCTCGAGAACACCCAGCTCTCGCAGCTCGGTCGCGCCCGTCGCGTCGTCGTGGCCAAGGACACGACCACGATTGTCGACGGCTCCGGTGACGGCGACGGCATCAAGGGCCGCATCAATCAGATCAAGACCGAGATCGAGAACACCGACTCGGACTTCGACCGCGAGAAGCTGCAGGAGCGGCTGGCCAAGCTGGCCGGCGGCGTGGCGGTCGTGAAGGTCGGCGCGGCCACCGAGACCGAGATGAAGGAGAAGAAGCACCGCGTGGAGGACGCGCTGCAGGCCACCCGGGCCGCCCTCGAGGAGGGCATCGTCCCGGGCGGCGGTGTGGCGCTCCTGCGGGCGCAGGGCGCCATCAAGCTCGACGCCTTCGAGGGCGACGAGCGCACCGGCGCGCAGATCGTGTTCCGCGCGCTGGAGGAGCCGCTGCGACAGCTCGCCGACAACGCGGGGCTCGAGGGCTCCGTCGTCGTCAACGAGGTGCGCAACGCGAAGGGCAAGAACGACGGTCTCAACGCCGAGAGCGGCGAGGTCGTCGACCTCGTCAAGGCCGGCGTGATCGACCCGGCGATGGTCACGCGCTCCGCGCTCCAGAACGCCGCCTCGATCGGGAAGAACATCCTTACGACGGAGGCGATCGTCGCGGAGATGCCCGAGAAGGAGGCCGCCCCGATGCCGGGCGGCATGGGCGGCATGGACGGCATGATGTAGCGACGTCGCTCCAGCGACTGCCGTACTTGGAGGGCCCGGCAAATGCCGGGCCCTCTTTTTACCCGCCGTCACGCTCGCGGCCACCACGCTGGCGAGCAGCATGATCCTGGTCGACCAGACGGCGGTGCCGCTCGCCACCCCGGACGTGATCGGCGACCTGGGCGGCGCGACCTCCGACGGCCAGTGGATCCTCACGGCGAACATCCTTCCGCTGGCCGCGCTGATGGTCCTCGGCGGGCGCCTCGGCGATCTGCTCGGCCTGCGGCGTGTGTTCATCGCCGGCGCGGCGATCTTCACCCTCGCGACGGTCGCCGCGGGCGCCGCCCAGGACATGGTGATGTTGACCGCCGCGCGTGCCGTTCAGGGCATGGGCGCGGCGCTCATGATGCCCGTGGCGGTCGCGGGCGGACTCGGAGGTCGTCCGCGTCGCGGTCAACGACAACGTGATCGCGCACGTGCACTCCTTCGAGATCACGTTCCTGGCATCGGCGGGCATAGCGCTGTTCGGGGCGCTGGCCTGCTTCATCCTGGTTCGCCGTGAGGACCGGCTCTACGACGCGCCGGTGTTCAGTCGCCGCTCTCGCTGGTTCTGGGCGTCGGCGGGCGTCGGCCCGGGGATCACGCGCCGTCCGCCCGCGGACGCGGACGAGTCCTAGCTCGCGTTTCCGAGCACGCGCGCCATCGGGAGCGGGCTGACGCCGAGCGCCTCGGCGCCCGCGCTGCCTCGGGACGTCGTCATCGGCTCCTCCATGAGCTCCGCCTCATCCCAGGTGGCGAACACGTGCGGGCCGCCGGCCAGGCGCAGCAGCCGCAACGAGGCGCGCACCACCGGGAGCGGCAGGTGGAGCAGGCGGCGGCGCCGCCCGATGGAGCGCAGAAGCACCCGCACGATGCCGTCGTAGGAGAGCGTCTGGGGCCCCGCGAGCTCCACGTCGACGCCCCCCACGCCGTCGAGCGACGCCAGCACGCAATCAGCCACGTCCTCGGACCAGATCGGCTGAAAGGCGGCGTCGCCCGACCCGGACACCGGCACGGCGGGTAGGTAGGAGAGCCGTTCCAGCAGCGTGAGCCAGGGGTCGCCGGGAGCGTAGATGAGCGACGGGCTGACCACGGTCGCCTCCAGCCGTGAGCTGCGGACCGCCTCGACGGCGAGCGCCTTGGCGCGGAAGAAGCGCGTGCGCGAGTGGTGGCTGGCGCCCATCGCCGAGAAGAAGACGAACCGGCGCGCGCCGGCCCGCTCGGCGGCGCGCACGAGCCGCAGCGTGGCGATGGCGTTCAGCTCCTCGATCGAGGCGCGCGGCTGGTCGCGGATCGCCGCTGCCAGGTGGACCACGGTGTCGACCCCGCGGAGCGCGTTGCGAAACGACGGCGGGTCCGCCAGGTCGCCGAGCGCGATCTGGACGCGCACGCGCTGGTCCCCGAGGCGGCGGGGGTCGCGTACCAGGCAGCGCACCGGGCGCGGCTCTGCGGTGAGCCGCCGCAGGAGCGCCGTGCCGACGGTGCCCGTGGCTCCGGTGAGCAGGATCATTCCGTGCCGCCGGCGATCACGCCGCGGAGCCTACGAGACGCGTGCGGCGCTCTCGTCGCCCACCAGCGCGCGCACGTCGGGAACGGGCACCAGCGGGATGCCCTCCGCGGCGGCACGAACCCTGTTGCGGCCCTCGCGCTTGGCTTCGAGCAGCGCCGAGTCGGCGGCGCGGAAGAGGCGCTCGTACATGACCTCGTGGCCCGAGCCGGTGGCCACGCCCGCGGACAGGGTGAGCTCGAGGTCGCCCGGACGCGCGTGCTCGACCGCCCGGCGCACCCGCTCGGCGATCTCCACCGCGTCGGTAACCGGGAGACCGGGCAGCAGCACGATGAACTCCTCGCCCCCGATCCGGTACATCAGCTCGAAGCTGCGGAGCGCCTTGCGCATCTCGTAGGCCACGTCGCGCAGCACCGCGTCGCCCCGCTCGTGGCCGTGCGTGTCGTTCACCTGCTTGAAGTGGTCGAGGTCGAGCACCACGAGCGATACGGAGCCGCCGGTGAGGCGGGCCTGCTGCTCGATCTCGACGAGCCGGGATTCGAGGGCAGTCCGGTTGAGCAGGCCGGTGAGCGGGTCGAGCACGGCCCGGCCACGGTGGAGGATCTCGCCGCTCATGAGAGCGCTCGTGACCGCCGTGACACAGCCGAGCAGTGCCATCGTGGCGATCAGCGGGCTCGGATCGTCCGTCACCGCCGCGGGATCGACGGGCACCGTCGCCGCGCACAGCACGAGCGCGGTCAGGCCCGCCCCCGCCACGACCACCTCGCTACGGAAGCGGGTGGCCACGATGGCGCCCGGGATCACGAGCCAGGACAGCAGCGGCGAGGCCGGGCCACCGTCGATTGCAACGCCGAGGCCGATCACGGCGAGCACGAACAGCTGGCTGGCCGCGGCATGGACCTCGGGGTAGTGAGAGCGGCGCATGCGCCATTCGAGCGTGGCCAGGTTCACGGCCACGAGCGCGAACAGTCCCAGCGTCCACCAGCCCTGCCAGGGCGCGACCAGCACGAGGGCGGCCGCCATCGCCGCGGCGCAGAGGGTGCGCGCCCTGCGGGTGCGGGCGCCCGCCTCCGCGGCCCGCGTGCGGTCGAGCTCGGTTGGGCACAGGAAGCGGCTGAGCCACTTCATGTTCAGCTTGTCGGCACGGCGCCGGCGCGCTTGAGCGCCGGGATCAGAACCAGTGGCGCTGCTCCTGCCAGGGATCGGCGTCGTTGTGGTAGCCGCCCAGCTCCCAGAAGCCCATCCTGTCGCCCTTCATCACCTCGAGCCGACGCAGGAACTTGGCCGACTTCCAGAAGTAGCGTCGCGGCACGAGCAGCCGTAGCGGGGCGCCGTGATCGGGCTCGAGCGGCTCGCCGGCGAAGGTGTGCGCGACCAGGACCTCGGGATCGTGCACCGCCTCCAGCGGGAGGTTAGTGGTGTAGCCGCCGTCGGAGTGCGCCATCAGGTGCGTGCCGGCGGGGCGCACGCCCGCGCGCTCGATCAGGTCGCTCACGGCCACGCCGCGCCACTGCGTGTCGAGCTTCGACCAGCGCGTGACGCAGTGGATGTCGACCGTGACCTCGCGCTGAGGCAGCGCCATCAGCTCGTCCCAGGAGAGGGTGTAGGGCCGCTCCACCTCGCCGTCGACGGACAGCGTCCAGGTGTCGAGGTCGAACGGGGGGTTGCCGCCCACCGTGAGCACCGGGAACTTCTCCGTGATGTACTGGCCGGGCGGCACCCGGGCAGGATCCACGCCCATCTTCTGGGCCTGCCTCCGCCCCCTGGCACCTAGCATCCTCGAGGTAATCGCCACAGACCCAACGGTACAATGCGCGTCCGGGCGCCCGCGGGCGCCCGACTTGGACCACGAGATCAACTGGAGACCATGGCCTACGTCATCGCCGAGCCCTGCATCGACACGAAGGACAACTCGTGCGTCGAGGTCTGTCCTGTCGACTGCATCCACCCGACCCCCGACGAGCCGGACTACGACCAGGTCACGCAGCTCTACATCGACCCCGAGGAGTGCATCGACTGCGACGCCTGCGTCGAGGCCTGCCCGGTGGACGCGTGCTTCGCGGAGGACCAGCTGCCGGACGAGTGGCAGTCCTTCATCCAGGTCAACGCCGACTACTTCAAGCAGGCGAGCTAGGCCCTGGGCCTGCGCTGGTTCGCGCGGAGCTAGGCGTCCTGCTCGCCGGCGAGCTGCGCGCTCTCGGGCGGGCCGTGAAGCCCGGCCTCCTGGAAGATCGCCGGCATCTCCGGATCGGACAACAGCTTGCCGTAGCCCTCCTCATCCCAGTCGAAGACCACCCACACGCGACTGTCGTCGTTCGGGTCGCGAAACACGTGCGCACCCTGGGAGCCGTGCTGCTTTCGCTTCTCGGCGCCCTTGGTCGAGAACGTGCTCCAGAAGCGATCGAAATCCGCAACCTGCACCGTGGCCAGGATCATTGCTCTCCTCCTCCGTCGGGGCCTCGATTCGCGACCGTCCTCGGCGGCCGCGGCGAGCGCATTGCCGCCCACCGAGGAGCCTAACGTCACCACGGTGATCGACCCCGCTAGAGCTCGCGTTCGTACACGAACATGACCGGGCCGTCGGGCCGGCCCTCGCGGTTGGTGAAGCCGAGACTCTCGTAGAGCGCGCGCGCGGCCGAGTCGTCCTCGCTCGTGCCGAGGTCCATGTAGTCGGCCCCGGCGCGGCGAGCCTCCTCGATGGCCAGCTCCATCAGGGCGCGGCCGAGCCCCTCGCCGCGCCGCTCCGGCGCCACGTAGAGCTCGGCGAGGTAGCACTCGAGCCCGCTCGTCCAGATCGAGGGCCGCAGCCGCAGCACGGCCACGCCGTCCGGCCCATCGCCAGCCAGGAGCACGATCATCTCGCCGCCCGCCATGAGCTCCGTCACCCGCTCTGCCAGCGCCTCGGGCCCTGGCGTCACATCCTCGTACTCGGTGTTGAAGTCGTGCAGGAGCCGGCCGATCGCCGCGGCATCGGCGGCGGCGCCGGCGCGGCGCGCGGCCGGACCCGTCACGGCCTATGCCATGGGGAGCGCGGTGCCTGTGATCTGTGGCACCGGCGGGCCCGACGGCGGCTGGAAGACCGCCAGCTCTTGCGGCGTAGCCGCGATGATCCCGCGGGCGGCATGGCGGATCGCCTGGGAGGCCGGCGCGTCCGGGTCCTCCAGGACGAGTGGGCGTCCCTCGTCGGAGGCCACGCGCAGCTCCTCCTGGAGCGGCACCTTGCCGATCAGCGGGACGTCGAGCTCGTCGGCCAGCTGCTGGCCGCCGCCCTCCCCGAAGATTGTGAAGCGCTGGCCGTCGGGCGTCGTGAAGCCGGACATGTTCTCGACAACGCCCAGCAGCTCGAGGTCGAAGCGGCGCGCCGTGTCGGCGGCCCGGGCGGCCACCTTCTGGGCCGCGGGCTGCGGCGTCGTGACGATCACCACGCGCGCCTGCGGCAGCAGCTGGGCGAGCGTCATCGACACGTCGCCGGTGCCGGGTGGCAGGTCGATCAGCAGGTAGTCGAGCGCACCCCAGTCGACGTCCTCGAGGAACTGCCGGATCGCCTTGTGAAGCATCGGACCGCGCCAGGTGATCGCCTGGTCGCGCTCATTCAGGAAGTGCTCGATCGAAATCGCCCTGACCCCCGCCGGGCCGTCGAGCGGCACGATCTTGCGCTCCGCCGAGATCCTGGGACGCCCGTGAACGCCGAGCATGCGCGGGATCGAGTAGCCCCATACGTCCGCGTCGAGAGCGGCGGCCTGGTGGCCGTCCACCTGCAGCGCGGCGGCGAGGTTGGCGGTCATCGTCGACTTGCCCACGCCCCCCTTGCCGGACGCGACGCAGATCACGTTCTTGACCTGAGCGAGCGCCCCCTCGGGCAGGGCGCCGCCGCGCCCGAGACGCTGCGAGAGCGCCTGCTTCTCCTGGTCGGAGAGCACGTCGAAGCTCACGCCGACCTCGGTGAACCCGAGGCCGCGGACCTTGTCGGCGACGGCCGTCTGGAAATGGTTGCGGATGGGACAGCCGGCGGTGGTCAGCGAGACCACGACGTCGACACGGCGCTCGTCGTGGATGTCGATCGAGCGCACCATCCCGAGCGACACGATGTCCTTGCGCAGCTCGGGATCGATGACCTCTCGCAGGACGTCCTCGATCTGTTCACGGGTAGGCATCGGCCCCATTGTCGCAGGCAGGCGATGCCGTCTCGCGCGAGGGCGCGGGCTCGGCCCGCGCCGGAGCGATGCCATCTCGCGCGAGGGCGCGGGCTCGGCCCGCGCCGGAGCGATGCCGTCTCGCGCGAGGGCGCGGGCTCGGCCCGCGCCGGAGCGATGCCATCTCGCCCGTGAACGCACCAACGCCGCCCCCGAAGGGACGGCGCTGGCTGAGGGAGGAGAGATACTGCACACTGCCGGCGAGAATATGTGGCCGGCAGTCTCTCCCCGGCTCCGCTCTCTCCATAGCGGGCGGGGTGAAGCGTCAGTCGTTACTACTACGCGAGGGAGGCGACCCGCTCGACCACGGTACCGGCGCCATCCTGCACGTCGCGCCCGGTCGACTTGACCTGACGCACGGCCGAGCCGCGACGCTGGCGCAGCTCGCGCTCCACGCGCGTGCGGGTCTTCTTGACCTCGCGCACGGCGCGGTTGCGGGCGGTAGTGCCGCGACGCTCGAACTTCCTCAGGTTCGTCTGAACCTGCTTGCCGACCTTGCCGAGCTCCCGCTCCGCGCTATCGCGACCGGCCGTGTAGGGCTTCGCGGCCTCGATCACGGCGTCGCGGGCGATGAGGGCGGCGCCGACCGGAATCAGCACGGCGCGCTCGGCCTGGGCCTGCACGACCTTGGCGGTGTTCAGCTCGGCCCTGGCGCGGGTCTCGGCCGCCTTGCGGGCGGACTGGCTGCGCTTGGCGGCGTTGCGCCGGCGGGTGGCAGCGGCCTTCTGAGCGGTGGCCTTGCGCTGTGTCTGCGTCTGGGTAGCCATTGAGTATCTCCTTGATTGCGCCCCCCGGGGGCGAGCGCCTAATCTTATTAGATCTAACTTCGGTAGAAAGTGTACCACCGAACACACGTACGTAAACCTTCGTTCCCGGCCGGTTACAGACAGGCGTCGGATGCCTGGTCAGGACAACGAACGTCCCTGACCACCCCGTATAGCGACTACTCCGGGACGTTCAACTGGCCGGCTAGGCTGCAGCGAGCGTGTCCGGATCCGTGCGGTCGAGCCAGGCGTCGGGGCGCTCGAGCTCGGCGACCGTCGGCAGCATGGCGGGCGCGCGCCAGACGCGGTTGAGGCGCTCCATGCCCGCTCGCGCCACCACCGCGTCGCAGAAGCGCTTGCCGAGCTCGTACTGGCGCAGCTTCAGATCGAAGCCGAGCAGCCGCTCCAGCACGCGCTCGGGCGCGGAGCGGCTCTTGCGGCGCCGGTCCATCGCCTCGCGCAGCGCCTCGTGGCCGGGGATCGCCTCGGCGGCGATCACGTCCATCACGTGCTCCGAGTAGCCCTCCACCACGGCCATCGCAGCCTGGACCTCCTCCATCAGATCGCGCTGCTCGCGAGTCTGGACGAGCGCGGCGAGCCCGCCGTCGCGAAAGCGCTCGACGAGCGCGCGCGGATCCGGGAGTGAGGGCAGCCCGCCGGCCTCCCCGCGCTCGATCCGGACGTCCACCGTGGAGAGGTAGCGCTCGAGCAGCCCGCTCAGGTGCTCGCGCAGCCAGGGGACGCCCTGGAACTGGAACACGTGCGTGAGCTCGTGCGCGCAGATCCAGCGGCCGAAGGCCTCGGGGTCAACGTCGAGCTCGCGCACCGCCTTGCCAAGGTTGGGCGCCACGAAGAGCAGTCGCGGCGGCGTCTCGCCGCCGAGCAGCGACACGTCGTACTGGCCCAGCACCCGCTGCGACATGTAGCCCATGACGAGGCCGGCCTCGGCCGCGAGCGTGGCCGAGGCACCCGCGCGCAGCGCGCCCGCCAGGGGGCCGGCGAACGCGAGCCGGTCGTCGAGCCGCCCAGCCACGGGGTCGAGCATCCGCGCCAGGGAGTCGAGGTTCGCGCTCGACCAGTCCGAGCGCCCGATCGCCTCCGGCGGCGGGGGGTCCGACGCCAGCACCAGACCGGTGTAGCCGGCCACGTAGGGCTCCATCTCCGCGCAGCCCGCACGTACGTCGAAGCCCGGCTCGCCCGTGTCGCCGCCGCGCGCCGCGAGGCGCGCCACCTGCCGGGCGAGCGACCAGTCCACCATGTCGCCACACACGCTAGCGGCGGGGCGCTACAGGTCCGGCAGCCGCTGCTGCTGCTCGACCACCGCAGCGAACAGATCGCCGCGCTCGGCCACGCGCTCGATCACGTCGCTCGCACAGAACACGAGCGAGGCCGGGTCGTCGAGCTCGTCCCAGTCGAGCGGCGTGGACACCGTCGGGCGCTCCGCGCCTCGGAGCGAGTAGACGCACACCGTCGTCTTGTGCTCGTCGTTCTGGGACCAGTCGATCAGCACCCGGTCCCTGCGCAGCTCCTTGCGCTGCTGGGAGACGATCAGCTTCGGGTGCTGCGCCTCGAGATGCCGTGCGAGCGCCTGCGAGAGGCGCTTGGAGCCAGAGTCGTAGTCCACGTCCTCGACATTGAGCGGCACGTAGACCTGGAGCCCCTTCGAGCCGGAGGTCTTCGCGTAGCAGTCGAGGCCGAGCGCCGCGAGCGCCTCACGCAGGATCAAGGCGACCTCGCAGCACTCGGCGAGACCAGCTCCCGGACCCGGGTCGAGGTCGAAGGCCATCACGGTCGGGCGCTCGATCGGATCGTGCTCGGACAGCGACGGGTGTAGCTCGAGGTCGGCCAGGTTGGCCAGCCACACGAGCGTCGGCAGGTCGTCGCAGATGACGTAGAAGATCTTGCCCACACGCTCGCGCCGTACCCACTCCGGGGCGTGCGACGGGCAGTTCTTCTCGTAGAAGTAGGGCTCCTCGACGCCGTTCGGGTAGCGCTTGAGCGTGAGCGGACGGTCGCGGAGATGTGGCAGCAGTGCCTGCGAGACGCGCGTGTAGTAGTCGATCACCTCGCCCTTGGTGAAGCCCACCCGCGGGTAGAGGACCTTGTCGAGGTTGGAGAGCGAGAGCGTGCGGCCCTCGACGTCGACCTCGACCCGGCGCGCGGCCACCTACTTCTTGGCGGCGGACTTCTTGCGCGTCGACTTGGCGCCGTTCGAGCTGCGCGAGGAGGAGGACTTCTTGGGCGCGGGCGTCTTCGCCGCGGCGATCGATGCCTCGAGCGCCGCCATCAGGTCCGGCACCTTCTTCGGCTCCTCGGGCGGCGCCTCGATCTTGATGGTCTCGCCCTGCGCCTTGCGCTCGATCATCTCGAGCACCCGGTCGCGGTACTCGTCCCGGTACTTGTCGGGCTCGAACTCGGAGCTGAGCGAGTCGATCAGCTGCTTGGCCATCGTGAGCTCGCGCTCGCTCGTCTTGCCCTCGGCGCCGTCGGAGAGCTCGTCGAACGAGTCGGGG
>Ga0075420_100001894_pt1 | contig 17899 bp, 13 predicted proteins | sample SoiMetdeltSBSDD4_FD_75296 | JGI IMG/M metagenome (GOLD analysis project Ga0075420, IMG submission 75296) | Bulk soil microbial communities from a Populus tree surrounding site in Tennessee, USA - Soil MetaG P. deltoides SBSDD4 | ecosystem: Environmental > Terrestrial > Soil > Tree plantation... | reverse complement strand
CTTCTTCCACCACGCGTCGAAGTGCCGCGCCGACACCACGTCGTCCGGTACGCGCCCGTCGTAGAAGTCGAAGAGGGTCTCGTCGTCCACGAGGATGTCCCGGCGGCGGGCCCGGTGCTCCAGCTCCTCGACCTCGTCCAGCAGCGCCCGGTTCTCATGGAAGAACTCGTGCCGGGTCGCCCAGTCACCCTCCACCAGCGCGTGCCGGATGAACAGCTCCCGGGACAGCCGCGGGTCGATCCGACCGTAGTTGACCTTGCGCCCCACCACCAGCGGCAGCCCGTACAGGGTCACCCGCTCGTAGGCGAGCACCGCACCCTGGTCCTTTTCCCAGTGCGGCTCGCTGTACGAGCGCCGCACGAGGTGTCCGGCGAGCGGCTCGACCCACTCCGGCTCGACCCGCGCGACGATGCGCGCCCACAGCCGGGAGGTCTCCACCAGCTCGGCCGCCATGACCCACCGCGGGGACCTGCGAAACATCGCCGAGCCCGGGGCGATGGCGAACCGCGCGCCGCGCGCGCCCGCGTACTCGTGGGACTCCGGGTCCTTGAGGCCGATGTGCGAGAGCAGGCCGGCGAGCAGTGCCTGGTGGATACGCGGGGAGTCCACCTCGTCATCGGGCGGGCCGGCGGTCATGCCGAGGCCAGCCGCGATCTGGCGCAGCTGGCCGTGCACGTCCTGCCACTCGCGTACCCGGAGGTAGTTGAGGAAGTCGGTGCGGCAGAGCCGGCGGAACTGGCTGGACGACAGGGCCCGCTGCTGCTCCCGCAGGTACCGCCACAGGTTCAGGTAGGCCAGGAAGTCCGACTCCGGGTCGGCGAAGCGGGCGTGCTTCTCGGCTGCCGCCTGCTGCCGCTCCAGCGGGCGCTCGCGCGGGTCCTGGATCGCCAGCGCCGCGGCGATGACCAGCACATCGCGCAGGCAGCCGGCGCGGTCCGCGGCGACCACCATGCGGGCCAGGCGCGGGTCGACCGGCAGCTGGGCCAGCTGGGCGCCGAGCGGGGTGAGCCGCCCGGGGTGAGCCGCATCGAGCGCGCCCAGCTCGCGCAGCAGCTCCACGCCGGCCGAGACGTTACGCCGGTCCGGCGGGTCGAGGAACGGGAACGCCGCCATGTCGCCCAGCCCGAGCGCGGTCATCTGGAGGATGACCGAGGCCAGGTTGGTACGCAGGATCTCCGGCTCGGTGAACTCCGGCCGGGACAGGAAGTCCGCCTCGTCGTAGAGCCGGATGCAGATGCCGTCGGCGAGGCGGCCGCAGCGGCCCTTGCGCTGGTTCGCCGACGCCTGCGAGATCGGCTCGATCGGCAGGCGCTGGACCTTGGTGCGGTGGCTGTACCGGGAGATCCGGGCGGTGCCGGGGTCGACCACGTAGCGGATGCCGGGCACGGTCAGCGAGGTCTCGGCGACGTTGGTCGCGAGCACCACCCGGCGACCGGTGTGCGGCTGGAACACCCGGTGCTGCTCGGCGGCTGAGAGCCGGGCATAGAGCGGCAGCACCTCGGTGTGGCGCAGGTTCGCCTTTGCCAACGCGTCGGCGGTGTCCCGGATCTCCCGCTCACCGCTGAGGAAGACCAGGATGTCGCCGGGCCCCTCGGCGCACAGCTCGTCGACCGCTTCGCAGATCGCCTGGATCTGGTCGCGGACGACATCCTCGCCGCCGTCCTCGTCGTCAAGGTCGCTCTCAGCGACCAGTGGGCGGTAGCGGACCTCGACCGGGTACATGCGGCCGGACACCTCGACGACGGGCGCGTCGTCGAAGTGGCGGGCGAAGCGCTCCGGGTCGATGGTGGCCGAGGTAATGATGACCTTGAGATCGGGGCGGCGCGGCAGCAGCTGCTTGACGTAGCCGAGCAGGAAGTCGACGTTGAGGCTGCGCTCGTGCGCCTCGTCGATGATCAGCGTGTCGTAGCGGCGCAGCGCCCGGTCCCGCTGGGTCTCCGCCAGCAGGATGCCGTCGGTCATCAGCTTGACCAGCGTGTCCTCGCCGGCCCGCTCGGTGAACCGCACCTGGTAGCCCACTGCCTCGCCGAGCGGCGTGCCCAGCTCCTCGGCGATCCGCTCGGCCACCGTACGGGCGGCCAGCCGGCGCGGCTGGGTGTGCCCGATCGTCCCGCGCACCCCCCGGCCCAGCTCCAGACAGATCTTGGGTAGCTGGGTGGTCTTGCCCGAGCCCGTCTCGCCCGCGACGACCACGACCTGGTGGTCGCGGATCGCCGCTAGCAGGTCGTCCCTGCGCTGGCTGACCGGCAGCGCCTCGGGGTAGCTGACCGCGGGTACGGCGGCCCGCCGCCGCTGCACGCGCTGCTCGGCGGTGGCGATGTCGGCGGCGATCTGCTCGGTGGCCTTGCGCAGCGCCGCACCGTCCCGGATCCGCCGCGCGCCGTCGATGCGCCGCCGCAGGCGGTGCTCGTCGCGCAGCATCAGCTCGGGCAGGTGGGTCCGCAGGTCGGCGAGCGAGGCCTGGCCGGACGGCGTTCCCATGACAGTGGCCAGGATAGGCACCCGCCCCACCACCGCCCAGTGATTTGCCCCCGGCACCGTCGGGTCTGTTAATCGTTGGACGCCTACCGACACTCCTGCCGGCGGGTTCTCACCGTATCCGTCCAACGATCGTGGTGGCCCTACTGTCGGTACTCCTCGACCTGCTCCCGGGGCCGTGCCTCCACCTCTTCCGGGTCCGTCCCGGCGTACCGGGCGGCGCGACGGCGCCGCAGCAGGTCCCAGCATTGGTCGAGAGACTCTTCGAGGTCACGCAGCCGGGCTGCCTCGTCCTCGGAGATGACCTCGTCGGCCAGCCGGCGCGACCGCAGGGCGTGCTCCTCGCCCACGAGGGCGGTGATGCGGTGCAAGATCTCCTTGTCGTCCACGATGACAGCGTGGCACACCGCCGACCAGCCCACCTGGAAACCACCCGCTGTGGCGGACCCGGCTTGGGGCGAGTCCACGCCCGTCATGATCGATATTCTGGCCGCGAATATGCATTAGAACCTCATACAAGGGGGCACCAGGTACGTGCTTTCGGGTTCGTGGGGGACGCAGGTTCCCTCCGTGCACGCGGGAATTCTGGTCCACCCTGGACAGTCTGCATTTACAGCCGGGATTACCCCCGCGTACGCGGGGAGCACGTCGCGCAGATCGCGAACCCAGTGAGGGTCCAGGGATCACCCCCGCGTACGCGGGGAGCACTGGGTCGGGTCGGGCAGCCCGCTGATCCGGGTGGGATCACCCCCGCGTACGCGGGGAGCACTGCCTGGGTGAGGAGTGGGTGGATGGCTTCGACGGATCACCCCCGCGTACGCGGGGAGCACAGGATCTCCCGCTCAAGCCCCGGCCCGGAGATGGGATCACCCCCGCGTACGCGGGGAGCACTCACGCGTGCGCCCGGTACGGGTCCAGCGTGCGGGATCACCCCCGCGTACGCGGGGAGCACCCCATGGTCATGGCGGAGCGGGTCATCGACCGGGGATCACCCCCGCGTACGCGGGGAGCACTAGCGCATGACGGTGTTCGCCTCGGGCGCCAGGGGATCACCCCCGCGTACGCGGGGAGCACGCAGCTGCTGGAGCTGGAAGCTGACCTCGTCGGGGATCACCCCCGCGTACGCGGGGAGCACGCCGGGCTGTGGGGCCTCGGTCTGGCTGCTGCGGGATCACCCCCGCGTACGCGGGGAGCACACGTGGCCAGCTTGCGCATCCTCGTCTCCTCAGGGATCACCCCCGCGGACGCGGGGAGCACCCGGAACCGGCCATGATCCTGGATCTGGCCAACGGATCACCCCCGCGTACGCGGGGAGCACCTTGTCGCAGAATCCGCGGCTGTCGAGGAGCCGGGATCACCCCCGCGTACGCGGGGAGCACGGCGCGGCGACGATCAGCTTCGCTGGCGTCACGGGATCACCCCCGCGTACGCGGGGAGCACCCCGACGGGCCGCGGCTGGCCGGGCTGGCTGTGGGATCACCCCCGCGTACGCGGGGAGCACAAGCTGCTTAGCGCCGCTCCCGACCCGGCCATGGGATCACCCCCGCGTACGCGGGGAGCACGACGGGCCGGCAATGCTCGACCAGATCGCGCGGGGATCACCCCCGCGTACGCGGGAGCACTGGGTCTGGTCGATGTCGCGCTGGGCGCGGCCGGGATCACCCCCGCGTACGCGGGGAGCACGCCGTGGCCTCCGCCGACACCCGGCCCGGCCCGGGATCACCCCCGCGTACGCGGGGAGCACAGGATGTCGCCGGCCCGCACGGCGACCGGCTGCGGATCACCCCCGCGTACGCGGGGAGCACTCGCGTTCATGCCGCCGCCTGCGCTACCGAGCAGGATCACCCCCGCGTACGCGGGGAGCACGAGGACACCGGGCCGATGCCCGAGGACGCGATGGGATCACCCCCGCGTACGCGGGGAGCACCGAACTGGAGCCGCCCCCCGCCTGCGGCTCTGGGGATCACCCCCGCGTACGCGGGGAGCACCCAAGCGCAAGGCATGGGGCCCAGCCCCCTATGGGATCACCCCCGCGTACGCGGGGAGCACGAGGTGGGCGCCCCACACGCACGAGCCCGCCTGGGATCACCCCCGCGTACGCGGGGAGCACAGCGCGACGACCACATGCACCTTGCTCGGCTCGGGATCACCCCCGCGTACGCGGGGAGCACGTTCCCCGACGTCGTGGTCACCGACACCACCGGGGATCACCCCCGCGTACGCGGGGAGCACGTACGCCGCAAGGCGATCGGGGTCATCAGGTCGGGATCACCCCCGCGTACGCGGGGAGCACGGCGCGCCGAGCAGGACCGGCAGGGCACCGGCCGGATCACCCCCGCGTACGCGGGGAGCACAAATGGGCTGTCTACACCGACACCAGATGGGACGGATCACCCCCGCGTACGCGGGGAGCACCGGGCCCGCAGGTGCGCCACCGAGTAGATCTCGGGATCACCCCGCGTACGCGGGGAGCACTCCGCCCGGTTCATGCGCGGCGAGTTCTTCGAGGGATCACCCCCGCGTACGCGGGGAGCACGCTGGTCCCCTGCTGCTACGGCACCGCGGCGAGGGATCACCCCCGCGTACGCGGGGAGCACACCGATGCCGAGCGGGCGCGGGCGGCGGCCGCGGGATCACCCCCGCGTACGCGGGGAGCACGCGCTGTGGACGTCGAACGGCGCTAGGCACTTGGGATCACCCCCGCGTACGCGGGGAGCACATAAACGCTGCGCTCCACGGTCTTGCGGTGCGGGGATCACCCCCGCGTACGCGGGGAGCACGGGTCGCTCAGTCTCAACGTGGACCGTGGCGCGGGATCACCCCCGCGTACGCGGGGAGCACTCCGTCGCCTTGACCTCGACGGTGCGACCCGGGGGATCACCCCCGCGTACGCGGGGAGCACGATCGACCGCATTGAACAGCAGGTACTCGTTTGGGATCACCCCCGCGTACGCGGGGAGCACTTGGCGAGCTCGCCGAGTTTCGACCGCAGCCCGGGATCACCCCCGCGTACGCGGGGAGCACATCGGATCCGGGGTGACCCGAGTCTGATTGGGGGGATCACCCCCGCGTACGCGGGGAGCACGGGCCGTACCAGGCAGGGCAGGGCCCGGACCGGGGATCACCCCCGCGTACGCGGGGAGCACCAGATGCTCAGGTGGCCGACGACGATGTCGTTGGGATCACCCCCGCGTACGCGGGGAGCACGGTGAGCCGATGGGGATGCCGTGGCCGACCCCGGGATCACCCCCGCGTACGCGGGGAGCACGTCCAGTCGCTACGCACCCATCGGTAGAGCGTAGGATCACCCCCGCGTACGCGGGGAGCACGCCAGGATGGACGGCACGTCGTCCGCAGACCCGGGATCACCCCCGCGTACGCGGGGAGCACGTCGATGACGCTGCTCGCCCGGGCCAGTGCACGGGATCACCCCCGCGTACGCGGGGAGCACCCGCAACCGTGTCGGACTGGACCGCGGCCACCGGGATCACCCCCGCGTACGCGGGGAGCACTCTGATCAGCCTGTCGGGTGACGTGTCCTTGCGGGATCACCCCCGCGTACGCGGGGAGCACCACAGCCGGTCGTTGGTGACGCTGATCATGGTGGGATCACCCCCGCGTACGCGGGGAGCACACGCGCCTGCGCCTGCACGGGCCGACGCGCCGGGGATCACCCCCGCGTACGCGGGGAGCACATCGCCGAGGCGCTGAACGTGCCCGTCGCGCGGGGATCACCCCCGCGTACGCGGGGAGCACGCGACGAAGCTGTGCCATCCCTGAGCCATGATGGGATCACCCCCGCGTACGCGGGGAGCACGGCGACACCGAGCTGCTCGCCACCGTGCTGTCGGGATCACCCCCGCGTACGCGGGGAGCACGCACTCGACCTCGCCAAACGCATCTTGGCCCTGGGATCACCCCCGCGTACGCGGGGAGCACCTCGACCTGTCGCCGTCGACCATCACCGACCCGGGATCACCCCCGCGTACGCGGGGAGCACGACCTGACCGAGATGTGCAGGTGGCTGTCGTCGGGATCACCCCCGCGTACGCGGGGAGCACTTCGTCAACCCGACCCGGCAGGTGTTCCGCCTGGGATCACCCCCGCGTACGCGGGGAGCACCCAACGCCGAAGGACTCCCGCAGGATCCGCCGGGGATCACCCCCGCGTACGCGGGGAGCACCCAACGCCGAAGGACTCCCGCAGGATCCGCCGGGGATCACCCCCGCGTACGCGGGGAGCACCTGCTCACGGGTGGCCAGTCGGGCGTGGTGCGGGGATCACCCCCGCGTACGCGGGGAGCACCCAGGTCTCCGTCATGCCCCAAACTATCGCACGGGATCACCCCCGCGTACGCGGGGAGCACCATGCCGGACACGTGAGCGTCCACCCCGGACAGGGATCACCCCCGCGTACGCGGGGAGCACTCTCGTTGACCTGCTGCGTCGTAGATCAACTGTTCGGATTTTGTTCGGTTTGGTCGGGCGGGGCGTTGCCCCACGCCGTGGTGGTCGGTGTCCGCCGGCCGAACCGCCGCCGCTTGGCGGCCTTGCTCCATCCCCGCGGCAGCGCCGGGTTGGGGGTGGTTCGCTCGGTGGGGCGGCGGATGAGGGTCAGGCCGTCGAAGTCTACAGGTTTCCATTGATGGTCGTGAACCCGAAAGGACAGCTGCTGCTCTCCTGGTTGCTGGAAGACCAGGAGCGCCCGGCCGGGTCCGGCCATGTCGACGACTCTGGCCCAGAGCCGCTGTCGTACGCGGGCGTTGATGTGGCCGACATACACACCCGCGGCGATCTCGAGGAGCCATTGGGTGAGGTGTCCGCGCAGGCCGGCTGGGCAGGCGGTGAGGATGATGACGGTCATCAGAAGTCCACATCGGTGCCATGGTTGTACCCGCCGGGGATTTCGACGCCGCTCTCGTCCCAAAGGTTCACGGCGTCGGTGTCCGGCGGGTCTTCGTCGATTGGGCCGGAGGCGTATGGGGTGAGGATGAGGTTGCGGATGTCGCTGACGCACCGTTCGAGGATGGTGCCGTCATGGACGCGATCTCGCACGGCCCGGCGGGTGTCGGCGCCGATGTCGGCGGAGTCGCTGGCGGCGACGTCGAAGGCAACGGGGATCGTGACTTCGGCTTTGTACAGATCAGCGATGTCGTAGACAAAGGATCGTTCGTGTCCGGTGTGGACGAACCCGAGGCCGGGTGAGGCGCCGACTGCGACGATGACGGCGTGCACGATGCCGTAGAGGCAGGCGTGTGCGGCAGACAGAGCCTGGTTGATGGGGTCGCTGCCGGCGAAGTCATCCGGCGTGTAGTCGCGCTGGTTCCACGGCACCCCGGTGCGTTGGGAGTGCTCGCGGTAGCAGCGCCGGACCCGTGCGCCCTCCTTGCCACGCAGTTGCTGCATGGTAAGAGTCGCGGTGTCCTCGGTAGGGAACCGCATGCGGTACATGGCTCGTGCGACGTTGAGGCGGCGATCGCGGTGAGAGACGGCACCGGCCTGGGCCAGGAGCAGACGGCTGGAGCGGGCCAGGGAGCGGCCGTGCGCGTAGTAGCGCACGCCTCGTTCACCGACCCAGATTGCGGTGGCACCGTTGTCGGCCAGCAGCATCATGGCCTGGTGCGTGATGGTTGTGCCGGGGCCGAGCATGACGACGCCGAGCGTGGCTGCGGGGACGTGGACCACGCCTCGGTCGTCGGTGGCCGTGATCGCGTTGGCGTCGCGATGGACGACGCAGCGTTCCAGGTAGAGGAAGCTGAGCCGGTCCTGGGCTCGGGTGAGATCGGGAAGCTCGGGTGGGGGTACGCCGGGGATCTTCACTGGGTCACCCCAACAGGCGCCAGGGTGAGCAGGCCGCAGCCATAGGCTTTGGCGTGCCCGATTCCAGCGGTGAGGATGGTCCGGAAGCTCTCGACCTTGTCGATGGCGAGGACGCCGTCGTAGGTCGCGGTGACCAGAGTGACAGGTCGCTCACCGCTGTTGCGGGTGAATGTGCGAGTTCGGCGTTGATGGATGACTAGGTTGGGGTTGCCGTCGACCTGCCTGGCTATGGCGAACCCGTGTCGCTTACCGCGTGAGCGCAGCCACTCGGCCTGTTGCTCGGCTGTCACCATGCCGAACCGTTTCGTGTCAGGCGCGTGGTCGGTCTTCCGACCGCTGCGCGTCGGGTTGGCGGTGAGTCGGAACGCCCATCGTTGCCCGGCCCGCAGGGTGTCGAGGAAGGGTTGGTAGGGCCGGGTCAGCCACGTGTCGGTGGTAGGCCAGCCAGCCTGCTCGACCAGGTGGGTGAGGTCCGGCTGGCCCGGGCTGACGATGTAGAGGGTGACCTGACGGTCGGCGTGTTGGTCGACACGCCATAGGATACGCGCGTCTGCGCGGGTGTGATCCTCGCGTCGCGCAAAGCTGGACAGGACGGCGGCGTGCATCGCCTGGGGCGAGCCGAGCAGCTTCCGGGCGCCTCGACGGGCCGTGTTCATGCGAAAGCGCGTCAGGTGCATGGGTTGTCATCCTCCGAGGACGGCCATCGGGTCGTGGTCGCCGGTGACCCTGGCGTGCGGGTTGTCCACGTCGGCATGGGCGCGGACGACATGCCGCCAGGTGTGCTGTCGGCGGGTCGGGTCGAAGCTGAGGGGTTCGTCGCGAACGGTCTCGGTCACCGCATCGCCGGGCTCGGCGTCACGCAGGATCTCCAGCCTTATGGTGGGGGCGAGCTGTCGCTGGTGCCAGCGGGCGGCCTGCCACGGTGAGTGGATTAGCCTTTCGGAGAGGGTGCCGGCGTGGACGCCGAGGCTCACCGCGCCGGCCGGTGGACAGGAGCGGCGGCCGAGGTAGAGCGGGAAGTGCGGCCGGGACATCGCCTGGTCGAGACCTTCCAGCAGCGCCTGTTCGCCGCTGACCGCAGCGAGGAAGACGGCGTCGGCGAGGTAGTAGCGGTAGGTCAGGGGGAAGCTGTTGCGTCCGTCGAGGCTACGTGCGACCTGGAAGTCGCGGACGAGGCGGCCTGGCTGGTCGATGCGTACGCCGAATCTCAGGCCGAGCAGCTCGGTGAGCGGGTCGGTGCGACGGACGCCCCTCGCCGCGGCGAGCATGCCTATCACGCCGCTCTTGGTGGGAGCGATCTCGGTGTACCGACGCGCGAACCGGCTGCTGGCCCCCCACGCCTGGAGGGGCCCGGCGAGCCGCAGCAGCAGTACCTTCACTGTTGCTGCCCGAGCCGGTCGGCGACCCGGGCGCCGACCGCGGCGGCCAGGTCGGGCAGCGGCAGGACGGTGCCGAGCGGGGCCAACGCGCTGGTGCGCGGGCCGACGTGGGTGACCCAGGCCGCCACCGGTGCCTCGCCGAACGCTTGCTGCACGTCGGTGGTGTAGGCGGCGAGGGCGTCTGCGGCGAGGGCGACGCGGCCGGATGGCTGCCCGGCTTGGCCGACCGGCTCCTCGAACGCACCGACCAGGTTGATCGGCCTGGTGTCACGCAGCTGCACCACGATCGCGTCGGGTCGGGTGCCGTTGGCGAAGGTGTTCTGCTTGCCGGTCGGCATGCTCAATGTGAAAGCGAGCAGGAACGCCTCGACCGCGCTGCGGGTGGCGGCAACGTCGCCGAGAGTCTCGTGGAGCCGGTCGACATCGACAGTGGCGTAACGGTACAAGGTGGATGAGTTGAACTCGACCGTGCCGATCATGCCGGCGCCGGTCTCCTGCGCATCGTGCTTGCGCTCGTCGACCGCAGTGTAGTAGTCGAACTCGTTGTCCACGGCGTGGACGCTTATCGCGTGGGCGACCTGGACTGCGGCATCGACGTTGATATCGCTCACGTCTGCGACCATGCGACCGAACATGGCGATATCGACGGAGTGGTCGGTGTCCGCGACCTTCTTGGCGATCTTCGGGTCAGGTGTGCGACCGGTGCGGACCGCCGTGACCGCTTCCTGGGCGAGGTTGTGCTGCTGCCGGTGGCTGAGGAAGAGCAGGTAGTCCGACTCGGCGTTGGCGCCGTTCTTCGGCTCCTTCTTGACCAGGCCAGCGGCCTTGAGCACACCGAACGCGAGTACGGCGGACTGGTCTTCTAGATCTGGGTCGATGGATTTGATCCGTCCGGCGATGGCCTCACCGACCCGCTTGGTCCGCTCACCGAGCTGAGAGTCGTCGAGGTGGCGCTCGAAAGCCAGCCGCACGGCGCGCTTCCATGCCTGGCTTGACACCCGGGCACGGCGGACGCCGCCATAGATGGCGGTCTTCGGTGAACCGGTGTCGTCGCGGTTGAGGTTGCTCGGCGGGACCGTCTGCAAGATGTGGACATCGACAATGGTGCGTACCATGGTCACTCCTTGTTGTCGTTGCTGGTGTCGTCGGTGTTGTGCTCGGCTTGTGCGTCTTCCTCGTCCGTGGCGTTGCGGTAGAAGTCGCGGCCCCACACGGCCCGGATCCGGTCGCGTCCGCCAGGGCGTAGCAGCGCGACCAGGTCGTCGGCGAGCAGGCCGTAGTCGAGGCCGATCTTGTGGTCGCGCAGTTGGGCGACCAGCCCACGGATGTGGCACACGGTGGCGTCGTAGCTGGTGGCGGTGCCGAGAGCGATGAACCGGCGACGAACAGCGTCCGGACTCGCCGCGACCCGGGCGAGCTGGCTGATGGCGGTGCCGAGCCCGGGCCCGTCGCGGTGCATGGGCGTGTCGTGGATCGACTGCTGGTGCAGGGCGTACAGCGTGAGCGCCGTGTGTTTGGCCCACTCGGTGTCGGTGGGGCCGTCACCGGGTCGATACCCAAGCAGGTTCTCGGGAACGCTCGTGACGTCCAGCACGGCGTAGTCGTAGCCGGGTGCTCTCCCGACCGAAGCACGCAGCCTGGCCATGATGGCGATTGCGCTACTGCTGCGGTTACGCACGTCGCGTTGCAGCGCCTCGACCCTGCCGGCAACATGATGCCCGAAGCGCTGGCGACGGCGGTACTGGGCGGTGGCGCTGCCGGAAGCGGCGGCGCTGTCCGGGGTGGTGGTGGCTGACGTGGCGGTAGGGGCTGTCGACGTGTGCTCGGTGCGGGCTGTGGCGGTCACACCGGTACCTCCTTAGCATCGTGGGACTCGTCTGGCTGCGGTTCGGAGCTGACGGCCAGCGGCAACACTTGACGGAGGCGGCGGTGGAACCGCATGTCGGCCAGCGGGGTGCACAGGTACCGGGTCTTCTCGGTCTTCTCATCCCTGACCTCGCGTCCGGCCCACGCCGCGGGACCCGCCTGTGCGACGAGGCCGGCGCCGACCCGTAGGAGGGTGCGCTTGACCGACCGTTGCCAGGCGGTTCGGGCCACGGCGGGGTCGGTGCCCGGGTCCAAGCGGGCCAGCCATCGGCGGTAGAGCTGGTCGAGCTCGCTGTAGGCGGTTTCGGCGGCCATCTTCGCGGCATCGCTGGGGGTGTTGCCGCGGGCGCCCGCGGCACGGGCGAGATCCGCGGCCAGCGTCCGGAGCGTCCGGACCCCGGCGTCAGCATCGGCCGCGCTGTCGACGGCGAGGTCGCGCAGGCCGCTGGATGGGTCGAACGCCTGGACGGTCATGGTGAGCGCGTCGTCGAAGACCTCGTCGACGACGGACTGCTGGGTGCCATAGGCAACGCCGATCGCGCGGGTGGTGACCCGCGCGCCGGCGTCGATGTAGCCGGTGACCCGGGCTCGTGCCAGCCACTGCGCCAGCGGGGGGACGATGATGGGCGACCCGTCGCTGGCGCTCACCGCCGAAGCGGGCAGCAGCGCCTCCAGGCCCCGCCACAGCGCGCGGGTGTAGTCGTGCCGCGCAGGCACGTACACCGGGGATCGCTTGAGCTCCTTCTCCTTGCTGGTGCTGCGCCGCCACGGGCTCATCGGCTCCAGGTGGTGACGGTCCTCGGTGCTCAGCTTGTCCCCGTTGGCGATGAGCGCCCCGGTGACCGCCTCCTCGTCACCGAACAAGCGGACCCGCCTCGACTGCCACGTGTAGAGGCTGAGCAACCCGTACGGGCCACGCAGTGCTGACCGCTCCTCGGCCGGGCCGTGCGGTGGCCTTTCCCACACCGGTGCGTCGTCCTCGCCGCGGCGAAGGTACGGGAAGTCCTCCGGGACCAGGTTGAGCAGCAACGTCTCCCGCAGGTTCGTGCCTTCCAGGAGCACCCCGCCGAGCGTCCCGCACCAGCCAATGCCGATCGGGTAGCCCCTGCCACCCTTGACTCTCGGGTCGCCGACCACGCCGGACTTGATGCCCGAGGTGTCGTACGCCTGGCAGTGCACCAGCCAACGGGCGGCTTCCGCTGGGGTGACCCGAGCCAGCCCGACCCCTAACCGGGAGGTCAGGTACAGCGCGCCGTTGGGCACGTCGGCGATCAACCGCTCCAGCCCAGGGGGCTCGCCGCTAGCGGTGTGCAGGTCGGCGACCTGGTAGAACGGCGTTGCCGGATGCAGAAGGTCGAGACGCTCCCGGTACTCGTCCAGATAGGCGTCGACATCGGCTGTCGGCAGGGTGGGGCTGCGCCACAACGCGAGCCAGGCCCGTCCATTGGCCGGCCCGTCGACTGCGCGGTGCAGAACCGCCAGTAGCAGCCGTACGATCGCGAACGTCTGTGTCGGCAGGTCACCGACGACCGACCGCAGGTCACCCGCCTCGGCGAAGAGCTGACGCAGTGACACGAGCCGACTCTGGCCGGTGCGATCGAGTACGACGATCCACGGCCGGTCGTCCAGAGGAAAGGAGGACGCGTTGTCTCTCATCTGAACCATCTCCATCCGGATCGAGCGGCAGCGGCAAGAGAGGCGAACTTGCTACTTCGAGCACCGACGGTGCGACATTAGCGCCTCCCGCCGATGGCGGGGTGTTCCCTTGCTGCTTCGGGTATCGACAGTGCTCCCTGCGTAGGCGGGGGTTGGTGCAGCTGGCACGGTGTAGCGGCCGGTGTCTGGGGCCATCCTTCGGCCACCAGTGCCGCATCCTGTCGGGCATCAGACAGTGAACCGTCACCCGGTCGCGGTCAACCGGTGACGCGGAGGCCGTCGTGTTGGTCGTACCTCAGGGCGAAGCCGGCCAGCTCGGCGCGCCCCAACGCGTCCAGGTCGAGCACCAGCTCCCCGGCCAGCCATGGACTTGCCTGCCAGGCGGGAAAACGGTTGCGATCCTCTAGCTCGTCGATGATCCGGCTGAAGCCATCACCGGCTGTCATGGCCGCCGGCAATGACAACGTGCACGACGCGATCGTGCGCGCCAACGACACGGGCGGGACCGCCTCGGTTGGCACCTCAACGCCGCCCTTATCGAGCCAGGGGGGCGTGCATAACCGGCCATCGACGCGAACCAGCACGATAACCTCAAGCGTGTCCGGGCCGTCGTCACGCACATGGGCGCGTCCCCGCGTGTCGTCGCCGCCCGACTCGGCATCGCCGATGTCGGCCGCCAGCCATCCGATGAGAGGATCTCCCGGCAACCCAACCGGGCCTATCCGGAACGTCTCCGCCCGTTGCCGCCGGTCATGATCGTGGCCCGCCTCCCGGTCGGCGGCGTCGCGCATCGCCGGTTGCCAGGCCACCGGCCCGACCGGCTGCCCTCCGTAGGCCGCTTGGACCAGAGGTGAGATATCCGCCGGCAGCTGCACGGTCTGCCCCTGCTCCAGATGGGACCGCAGCACCGCCGCGGCGCGCAGCAACGCCGACGCGCCGTACACCCGGACCGAACCCGCCACCGGCGTGGGCGGCTCGGTCCCCCAGCCAGCACCGGTGACAAGGCAGCGCGGCCCGGCCAGCAGGACGGGCCGGTCGGCGCGGGCGTGGCGGTGCAGCCGACCGATGCGTTGCAGCAGCAGGTCCACTGGCGCGAGATCGGTGACGAGCAGGTCGAAGTCGATGTCCAAGGACTGTTCGGCCACCTGGCTGGCCACCACCACATGGCGCTCCGGGCGTTGCCCACCCACCGCAGCCAGATGCTGCGGCGAACCGAACGTGTCACGCAGCCATCGGTCTTTGGCAGCCCGGTCGGGACCCATGAACCGCGAATGCGCAACCGACACCCTGATATCCGGCCCGAGGCGGGCGCGAAGCTCGGCGGCGGTCTGCTGGACCCGGGCCACGGTGTTGCGCACCACCAACACGCAACCGCCGGTGGCGAGTGCGCTGCGCAGCGTCTCGGCGAGTAATGCCAGCTCATCGTCGTGCGGCTGCACCCGCACCGACATCTTCCGGCCCGAGCTTCCGCAGGCCACCGCCGTTGGCTCCCGGCCCACACCGGACATGCTGAGCAACGGATACCTCAGGTCCTCGCGCAGCGATCGGTATGGGTCCGCCGCTGCCGCGACGGTCGGACGACGCCGGCGCGGCTGCCGGGGTGGCGCTCCGAACCGGCCATCGTCGTAGGCCGCCATCATCTCGGCACGGCGCTGCGCGGGCAGCGTGGCCGACAGGACCACCACCGGCACCCCGTGGGCACCCAGCCACTGCAGCGCGCGGTCCAGATAGCGGCTCATGTACACGTCGTACGCGTGAGCCTCGTCGACCACGACGACCTTGCCGGCGAGCCCGAGATGCCGCAGCACGAGGTGGCGTGCCTTGAGCGCGGCGAAGAGCAGCTGGTCGATGGTGCCGATAACGAAGCTGGACAACAGAGCGCGCTTGCGCCCCGCAAGCCACCGGTGGACCGCGATGTCAGCGCCGCCCTCGTCGACCCCGATCGCGCTGGGCATTGCACGCCAGTAGAGCTGGGTGAACTCCGTGTTGAGCGCCGCCTTGCCGTGCGCGAGCCGTACCCCCTGCGCACCGCGGCCGGCATCGGCGTCGGGGAGGCGGCTGAGCCAGGACAGGACCCGCCCGAACATCGCGTCGCTCGTCGCCCGCGTCGGCAACGCCACGAAGCACCCACCCGCCCCGGTGCGCTCGGCCAGCACCTCCACGGCCGCCAGGGCCGCCTCGGTCTTGCCCTCCCCCATCGGTGCCTCAACGATCAGCAGCCCCGGCGCGGGCATCCGGCGGGCGGCGTCTACCACCGCCAGCTGCACCGGGTGCGGTCGTGCCCCGGCTGGAAGCGTGAAGCGCGCGGCGTACAGCGTGCCGGCGTCGGATCTCGCCTCCACCGCCCGCCAGGGCGTCGGCAGGTCGAGACTCTCCCACCCCCACCCCAGCCGGTCCGGCTCACCCGGCTGCGGCACCCAGTAGGGAAACAGCTCCTCGTTGCTGGCGATCCAGTCGGCAACGATCACCACACCGGTGACCAGCGCCTGGACGGGTTGGGACAGCTCAACCTGCCGCCACGCCGCCAGCCGGTCATCAACATCAATCCGGCGGGTCATCCAGCCCAGCAGCTCCTCACGGACCGCTCGCCACGGGGCGGCGTCATCCACCAGATACCAGCGCTTGCGGACATCGTCGATATTTGCGTCGGTCGGTGGGATGCCGTGATGCCCGCCGACCACCACTGCGAAAGGCGCAGCCTCCAATGGCGTCCAGCCGTGTCGGGAGACCAGCCAGTCACTCAGGGCTACAAAGCCTGACGTGGCGTGTGGAGCGAGCCGCCGGTCGGCCTTGACCCGCGGGTCGAACCCGAACCCGTGGTCGCGCATCCGGTTGGCGAGAACGGGGACCTGACCGGCAAAGGCGGGTGTCGCCTTGCCGATGTCATGAACCCCGGCCAGCCACTGCACCAGCCTTCGTCCGTCGGCTGAGCCACCGGGCAGCTCCCGCGCGATCCGCCCCTGAACGGCCGCAGGCAGCCATCGGTCCCACAACCGGCCAGCCACATCGGCGCTGTCGGCCAGATGCCGCCACAACGGCAACGGCCCGGTACCCGGGTCTCCGGACTTGCCCCACACCAGACACGCGCTCTCGCTCAGGTCGTCATCGCCATAACCCACGCACAGATAGAAGCACCCGGCTACGACAAGACAGAAGCGCTCCGCCAATCTCCGCCTTCTAGCAGTCAGGATCGCAAGAGCCGTATGACGGGGTGACCACGTCGCGGGACGCGCGGTCGATGAGCCGGATCGCCGCCCGACGGGGGAGCAGCCGCGACATCAGCACCGCGGAGGCGGAGCTGAGCGGGCCCGGCACCACCCGGGGCCCTCGGCCCAGCCGGCGCAGCGTCGCGGCGACCACCTGATCAGGGGTACGGGTGCCCGGCGCGCGCCGGGTGGTGCGGCGCGCCAGCCCCGGGGTGCTCACCGCACCCGCGACGCAGCCGATCACGTCCACCCCACTGCCGCGCAGCTCGGCCCATAGCCCCTCGGCGAGCACCGCCAGGAACGCCTTTGTCGCCGCGTACGTTGCTATGCGCGGGGTGCCCTGCTGACCGGCGAGCGAGGACATCAGGACCAGGCCGCCGTGGCCGCGGCGCACCATGGGCGGCAGGAGCCGGTGCGCCAGCAGCAGGGGAGCCCGGCAGTTGAGGTCGAGCGCGGTCACCAGCTGCTGCTCGGCCCGGTCGAGGAAGGGGCCGATGGGGGAGTAGGCGGCGTTGGCGACGATGAGCCCGACCTCCCGGTCGCCCACCGACCCGGTGACCGTGTCGACCCCGGAGATAGTGGCCAGGTCGGCGGTGACGGTCAGGGTCGGCGCCGGCAGCCGGCCGGCGAGCGCGGCCAGCGGTCCTGGCCGCCGGGCGACCAGGATGAGCGCCAGCCCCCGCCGGGCCAGCGCCTCGGCGAACGCGGCCCCGATGCCCTCGGACGCGCCGGCGACGAGCGCCCAGGGGCCGTAGCGCTGGGCGAACGCGGTCATGCGGCGGTGGCTGCGGGTACGCCGCCCAGCTCGTCCTCTGGTACGGCCACCGGGCGGGTGAGCGGGTGCTCCCGGCGCATCCGCAACATCATCGCGAACGGCATGAGCAGCCAGGGCAGGTTCAGCGCGAGCACGAACGGGAAGTGGTCGGTGGCGTGGGCGCCGTACCGCTCCTCCATCAGGATGATCAGCACGTTGGCGAGCATGGTGCCGGACCACACCAGCGCGGGCAGCCGCACCCAGTCCCGCCCGCGGGCGAACGCGTAGAGCGCGCACAGGTAGAACGGGCCGAAGAAGACCACGTCGATCCAGATCGTCATGCGCCAGAACGGCGGGCGGGCGATCAGCAGCGGGTCGTACGTGTTGCCGTACCAGTGGACGAGGTCGACCAGCGGCGGTGGCGGCCACAGTGGATAGTCAAAGCGTGCCGGGTCGTCGATGACCAGCTGCTCGAGGTCGACGACGTAGGTGATGAAGCAGAAGTTCACCAGGAAGAACGCCAGGAACAGCAGGTCGACCCGGCGCTCGCGCAGCGGCACCGGCTGCCGCGCCCGCTCAGTCATGGATGTCACTGTGACACGGGCTGGCCGGCCGAGGGATCGGCCGACCAGCCCGCCGCAGCTAGAGGCCGCTGGTGTAGAGGAGCCGGTTCGGCGTGCCGACCAGGTCACCGCCCACGACACCCGGCGTGGCGTTGGTGGTCAGCCAGGTCTCCAGCGC
>Ga0075420_100001893_pt1 | contig 17901 bp, 13 predicted proteins | sample SoiMetdeltSBSDD4_FD_75296 | JGI IMG/M metagenome (GOLD analysis project Ga0075420, IMG submission 75296) | Bulk soil microbial communities from a Populus tree surrounding site in Tennessee, USA - Soil MetaG P. deltoides SBSDD4 | ecosystem: Environmental > Terrestrial > Soil > Tree plantation... | reverse complement strand
CGCCGGCCATCGCGCGTGCGGTCGAGATCGCGAGCGAGCAGGGCCGCGGCGCCGTGGTTGTCGTGTCGGCGCTCGCGGGCGTCACGGACGCCCTGCTCGAGGGCGCCAAGCGCGCCGCCTCCGGCCATGAAGCCGGGCTGCGCGACGTGGCCGACCAGCTCCGCGCTCGCCATCGCAGCGTCATCACGACGCTGTTTCGAGCCGCAAAGGACCGCCAGCCGCTGCTGGTGAAAGTGGACGAGTCAATGGACGAGCTGGACGCGCTCGCGCACGGGCTCGCGATTCTTCGCGAGCTCACGCCGCGGACGTCCGATTACATCGTCTCACGCGGGGAGCGGTTGAGCGCGCAAATCGTCGCAAGCGCCCTCACCGCCGCCGGGAAGAAGGCAACCTTCGTTGACGGGCCGACCGTTATTCGGACGAACGCCCAGTTCGCGGGCGCATCACCGGACCTCGAGGCCACGGATCGCGCCGCACGCGCAGCGCTGCTTCCGTTGCTCAAGCGCGGCGTCACCCCGGTTGTGCCTGGGTTCATCGGCGGCACGCCCACGGGAGACGTCGCGACCATCGGGCGAGGCGGGACAGACCTGACAGCCACGCTCCTCGGGCGCGCCCTGCGCGCGGCCTCGGTGACGCTCTGGAAGGACGTGCCCGGCCTTCTCACCGCCGACCCACGTATCGTCAGCGACGCGCGCGTCATTCCGCAGGTCAACGCGCGCGAAGCAGCCGAGCTGGCGTACTACGGCGCAAAGGTGCTGCACCCGCGCGCACTGACGCCGCTCACGAACCGATCGACTCCGCTCTATGTGCGGCCGTTCGGCGACCCGAACGCCGCGGGCACCGAAATCTCACCGCGACGCACGCTCTCCAGGTATCCCGTCAAGGCGCTGTCCGCCGTTCCGGGGCAGGCACTCGTGACCGTCGCGGGAAACGGCATGCTTGGCGTTCCCGGCATCGCCGCGCGCACCTTCGGCGCGCTCCATCGCGAAGGCGTCTCCGTCTCGCTGATCACGCAAGCCTCGTCGGAGCACTCGATCTGCTTCACGGTGCCGGCCGCGAGCGCCGAGGTGGCACGCGAGAGCCTGCGCGACGCGTTCGCTGACGAGATCGCGCGGCACGAGATCGACGACATCGAAGTCGAGTCGAACCTTGCCACGCTGGCGGTGGTGGGACTCGGCATGCACGGAATGCCAGGCGTCGCGGCGCGCGTGTTCTCGTCCCTCGCGGATGGCGGCATCAACATCGTCGCCATCGCGCAGGGTTCGTCGGAGCTGAACATCTCGGCTGTCGTCTCCGAGTCCGACCTCGCCAATGCCATGCGTCGCGTGCACGGCGAGTTCCAATTGAGTCGCCTTGGCGGCGGCGCGGCCCTGCGGCCCGACCACGCCGACGTGGTCCTTCTCGGGTTCGGCCAGATCGGCCGGACGCTCGCCGCGATGCTATCGCGCGCCCGTCAGGATGGCCCCCGCGCGCGTGTCGTCGGCATCATCGATCGGAGCGGCTACGTGTTCGACGCGAATGGCATCTCTGCTCGCCGTCTCTCGGCGCTCGCCGCTGAAAAAGCGCGCGGCGTGCCGCTCGCGCGCGCGACCGGCGGCACCGCCGCGACGACCACCGAGGCGCTCGCCGCGATTGCGCGCCACGCACTTGCGCGCCCGATCTTCGTCGATCTCACCGCTGACGACACCGGGCCGTTGCTGCGCGATGCGATTGCCGCCGGTATGGATGTCGTGCTGGCGAACAAGCGTCCGCTCGCCGGTTCGCTCGCGGACGCTCGCACACTTCAGGAGGCCGCGAAGACGCACGACCGCCGCATTCTTCATGAGACGACTGTCGGCGCAGGACTACCGATCATCGACACGTACTACAAGCTCGTCGAGGCGCGCGACCGCGTGCATCGCATCGAGGGGTGCACGTCGGGTACGCTCGGCTTCCTGCTGAGCGAGATCGGCCGCGGTCGGAAGTTCTCGGAGTCGCTGCGCCGCGCGATGGAGAAAGGGTACACCGAGCCCGATCCCCGCGACGATCTCTCCGGAATGGATGTGGCGCGCAAGGCGCTCATTCTCGGGCGCCTGCTCGGCTTCGCGGGCGAGATGGAAGACATCGCGCTCGAGTCGCTCGTGCCCGAACCAGCACGGAAGCTTCCGCTGAAGGAGTTCCTCGCGCGCCTCGAGGACTTTGACGCTGCGTGGGAGGAGCGTGCGCGCGCCGCACGCGAGGGTGGCCGCGTGCTTCGATACGTTGCGTCAGTCACGCGCCGGCGCGTCGAAGTGGGTCTCCAGGCGGTCGATGCATCGAGCCCGTTCGCGTCACTCAACGGCACCGACAACCAGGTCGCGTTCACGACGATGCGCTATCAAACGAACCCGTTGATCATCACCGGGCCCGGCGCGGGCCCGGCGGTCACCGCGGCCGGCGTGCTGAACGACATCCTCGGCCTCGCCGCGTCGTGACCAGCGCAGGCAACAATCTGCCGCGCCGCGTTCGCGCGTTCGCGCCGGCTAGCATCGGTAACCTCGGCCCCGGCCTCGACGTGCTCGGCTGCGCCGTGACGGGTGCGGGCGATACGGTTGTCGCCGAATGGTGCGGCGAGGTCGGCGTGGTGGTTCGTGACCCGGGCCATCCGGAGCTTCCGACGGACCCAGCGCTGCATTCGTCGGCAATCGCGGCGGCGGCGGTGCTGCGGCAGGCGTTAGGCGGCGGGCGGAGGGCGGGCGGCGCCGGGATTGCGCTCACCGTACGGAAGGAGCTGCCCCTCTCGGCCGGCCAAGGGGGGAGCGCCGCGTCGGCGGTCGCGGGGGCCGTGGCCGCGAACGCTCTCTGCGGCAATCCTCTCACACCCGACACGCTGCTCGACGCGTGCCTGCTCGCTGAGGCGACAGTCGCCGGCCGTCACCTCGACAATCTCGCCCCCTCGCTGCTTGGCGGTATCTGTCTCGTGAGGTCCATGGACCCGATCGACGTCGTACGCTTGCCCGTGCCCGCTTCACTGTTCGTGATTCTCGCGCACCCGGCACAGCGGCTGCGAACGGCTGACGCGCGCGCCGTGCTCCCGCAGACCATCGATCGGGCGACGGCCCTGCATCAGATCGCACAGGTAGGAGCGATCGTCGCCGCGCTGGCGTCGGGTGATCTCGCGCTCCTCGGTCGAGCCATCGACGACCGCATCGCCGAGCCGGCGAGGGCGCCGTTGATCCCGGGATTCCGCGATGCAAAGGCCGCTGCGCTCGCCGCCGGAGCGCTCGGTGCATCGATCTCGGGCGCAGGGCCGACGACGTTCGCGCTCGCGCCGTCGCTCCACTGCGCGCAGGCGGTGGCCGTGGCGATGGAAGCCGGCTTTGCGTCGCAAGGGGTCGACGCCCAAGTGCGCGTGTGCGAAGTCGACCGCGTGGGCGCTCGCGTGGAGGTGGAAGCATGACCGCCTCCGTCGCGAGCACGGCCAGCCGACAGCGGTGTGCACGCTGCGCGAACGAGTTGAGCGACACCAATCCGGCGCCGCGGTGCCCTCGGTGCAGCGGGCTGCTCGAGGTCGTGCATCCACCACCGGCCGCCCGTGGGCGGGATTTGCAGCGCGTCTTCACCAGCCGGCGCGTCGACGGCACCGATGGCGGATCCGGCGTGTGGCGATACCGCGAGCTCGTGCTGCCTACCGTCGGCGAGTCGGTGGTGTCGCATCCCGAGGGGAATACGCCGCTCCTCGCGCGCGAGCGGGTCGCAGCGTGGGCCGGCGTCGGCAGCCTCCAACTGAAGCACGAAGGACACAACCCGACCGGGTCCTTCAAGGATCGCGGCATGACGGTCGGGGTCACGCAGGCGCGGCGCATCGGCGCCCGCGCGGTCGCGTGCGCGTCGACGGGAAACACGTCGGCATCGCTCGCCGCGTACGCGGCGCACGCTGGCATTCCCGCGCTGGTGTTCGTGCCGGCCGGACAGGTGGCGTTAGGCAAGCTCGCCCAGTCACTGGCCTACGGCGCGCGGACGCTGCTGGTGCGCGGCGACTTCGATGCCTGCCTCGCGCTCGTCCAGGAGGCGAGCGAACGGCTCGGGATCTATCTGCTGAACTCGATCAACCCGTTCCGCGTCGAGGGACAGAAGACCATCGCTCTCGAAATTCTGGAGCAGGTCGGGTGGGACGCGCCCGACTGGCTCGCACTTCCCGCCGGGAACCTCGGCAACACCGCGGCGTTCGGCAAAGCGCTGCGTGAGGCGCGAGAGCTCGGGCTCATCGACCGAGTGCCACGGATCGCGGCGATCCAGGCGGAAGGCGCCTCACCGTTTGCGCAGTCGTTCCGGGATCATTTCTCGACGCGCCCGAAGGTGAAGGCGGAAACGATAGCGACGGCGATTCGCATCGGCGACCCGGCGTCGTTCGATCGTGCGGTGGAGGCCATTCGCTTCACCGACGGCGTGGTGACGACGGTGACGGACGCGGAGATCCTGGACGCGAAGGCGGTGATCGACGGCGCCGGGGTTGGATGCGAGCCCGCCAGCGCCGCGAGCGTCGCTGGCGTACGCCGACTCGTTAGGGATGGGGTGATTCGTCCGACGGACCGCGTAGTCGCCCTGCTCACGGGTCATATCCTGAAGGACCCGGGCGCTCTGCTCCGCTATCACCAGGAGCTGTCTCCGCCGCCGGAGTATGCGAACCCTCCGATCGAGATCGAGCCCAGCCTCCTGGCGGTCGAGAAAGCCATCGAGGGAGACGGCAAGTAGCGCTGGTTGCTGTGAGCCGGTACTGAATGCTGCGCGTGCAGACCAGAAAACTCTCGGGACGCCCCTCGCGCCGATAGAGCAGACCGCTGATGACGCAGGCCGCGCGTGCTGCGCACGCGCGGTCTGCGTAGTCAGCGTCCTGCCGTGCTGTCTTACTGACGGCGGGGGGCTATTTGATCTCGAACTCCTTGGTCCCGGCCGACTTGTTGTCGAGGAACACTTCGACTTTGTATTTGCCCTTCGGCAGGCCGCCCGGCTTCGAGATGTGGAACTCGGTGTACGCCTCGCCCGTCGGCGCGATCGCCTGATTCGACTCCTCCACCACCTGACCGTCCTCGAACGTCCAGCGCGCCATCAGGTTCGAGTTCGTCGACGTCCCCGTTGTGCGCACCGACGCAAAGACCGTGTCCGTCGCCTTGAAGTCATCGGTCTTGTCCGTAATGCGTGCGTTCGAGACACGGCGTCCAAGGTCGATGTCGGCCACCGACACGGCGGCCGTCGTCGGCGCCGGGGTCGCGGCGCCCGGGGTCACATCGCCGGCCGCTTCATTCTTGTTTTCCCTGGAGCACGCCGCGAGCGTTCCAAGCACCAGGGCAGCGGCCATCGCTGCGCGCAGCGTGCGCGCGTGAGCATTCACGTGCATGGGTAGTCTCCTTCGCTCAAGCGTCAGGGATCTTGAAGGTCTGACCGGGATAGATGAGATCCGGGTTCTTGATGACGTCCTTGTTCGCCTCGTAGATGCGTTTCCACTTCGCCGCGTCGCCGTACTCCTGCTTCGCGATCTTGGAGAGCGTGTCGCCAGCGACGACGGTATAGGTGCGCTCCACATCAGCGGTCACCGGCGGCGCTTCGACCTTCGGCGTCGGCGCGGTCGTCGAGCTGCCGCCAACGACGCCGGAGAAGTCCGCCTTCTTCTTTTTCTCCTTGTCGTCGTCTTTGTCGAACAGATTATCGAGCAGGCCCATCGCTACCTCACGGAAAGGCGATGCCCGTGGGAGCCCGCACGAACCGTTCCGTTCGGCTGCGTGGCGGGCTCTGCGGCTCAATCCACGCGCACCGTCGACGACCCGAACTTCCCTTCGACAGTCGCGGTGACGACCGCCGACCCTCGGCGCACACCGCGGACAACGCCACTCTGATCGACCGTTACGATTCGGGTGTCCGAGCTCGACCAGGACACCTCTCGTCCCGTGAGGATGTTGCTGTTCGCGTCGTAAGCCCGGGCGATCAGTGTCGCGTTTTTCCCAGCATCGATCTGTACGTCCGATGGCGTCACCGTCACGCGCGCGACCGGCATGAGGCGCACGACGATCGATGCGGTGGCGGAGCGACCATCGATCACGGCGGTGATCACTGCGGTGCCGGGCACGAGTCCCGTCACGCCGCCGGACTGCGACACTGCCGCGACTGCCACGTTATTCGTCATCCAGACGATGTTCCGTCCGTCGATCGGCGTACCGCGACTATCGTAGGCTCTCGCCGTGAGGTTGACAGTTTGGGCCACGAACAGGTCCAGCCGGTCGGGCGAAATTCGAACTGACGCCACCTGCGCGGGAAGCGCGAGGACCGTCACGACCGCGATGCCCGACTTCCCCTCCGCAGTCGCCGCGATGTCGGCGCGGCCGGCCTGGACGGCTGTCACAACGCCGCGATCCGACACCGTCGCGACCGCGGGGTTCGAGCTCGCCCACACGATCCGGCGGTCGGTCAGCACGTTGCCGGCGACGTCGGTTACCTGGGCGCTGAGCGCGCCACTGGCCCCGGCCGACAGTTGAAGCGCATCGGGCGATATGTCGACCGCTTCGACCGGCACGCGATCGGTGTCCGTGACACCACACGCAGAGGTGCACACCATGATGAGCATCGCACTGGCGAGCGGCATGGTGCGCAGGGACAACCCAATCAAGGCGACTCCTGCAACGAACGTGGTTCGGGGTAGCAAAAACCGAGCTATCGGCCAGCCGCTCGTGCGACGGCTGGCCGATAGCTCACCACGCGCCCGTCATCGGTTAGTCGCTCGTTCCCTCGAGTGCGCGCACCAGACCTTGGCTCAGCGCCGGATGGGCTCGCCAGAGATACGTGCCCATTAACGCCGCCGCCAACAGGTTACCCGCAAGAATCTGATACGACGCGAAGTTGCCCTTACCGCGCGCGCTTGCCTTCCGTCGGCTGCGGACGGCCTTGTTGATGTGCCTCCACGAACCACAACCACTTGTCCACGCCGCGCGATACTTCGGTGAGGATGTCCATGCTGTCCGGGTCCTCGAGCTCCTCGAGCTCTGCGATGCCCTCGCGCGCCATGTCGCTGAATTGCGCGAGCACATCCGAGAGCGCGGCCACGTGCTCCTCGCCCGACGATAACACGAGCGGGTATTCGCGCAACGATGACCGCTCCGCCGCGGCGCGTACCGTGCCCTCTGCCACGCCGCCGAGCTGAACGATCCGCTCGGCGATGAGGTCGACGTACTCTTCGGCGGCCTCGTAGATCTCATCGAACAACTTGTGCAGCGCGATGAAGTGCGGGCCCTTCACGTTCCAGTGCGCCTGCTTGCACTGCGACTGCAGATCGACGCAGTCGGCGAGGCGATTGTTGAGCAGCGCGACGACGCGCGCACGCGTCTCTGCCGGCAGCGGGTTCTTCGTTTCATAGAGCAGCGTCCCTTCCGCGGCGTCTCTCGCCAACTTCACGACGCCGCGTGCGTCGGGCGAGGCCTGACTGGCCCCGTTGCCTTGCTTTCGTACCGCCATGACTCCCCCTTTGCTACGGAATTATTGAACAAGGGGTTCAGGGCAAGTTTCCAGCCAGTCCGTGGGAGCGCGCGCCTTACGCGCTAGGGAGTGGTGGTGTTATCCAGCGGTGGCACCGGGCGGCGCGCTATCATCGGCGCGTCCGCCTTCATCACCGCGTCGAACAGCTCCCCTCGGCGACGTCGCTCGTACGCGGCGCGCCACTCGTACCCGCGATCAGTATAGCGAGCGCCCGAGTGCCAGAGCACGCTCCTCTCGTCAGGCATCCGTGATACCCTCGCGATCAGTGGCGCGTCACCGGCCAGTGCACACCGCCCGGTGACGCGCCCCGTTCACGATCACTCGTAATGCATAACGCTCACGGCGTGTGGCACTGCTCGCGAGGCACCACGCGGAGGCCGACGACCGTGACCGGCTTCGCGGCCGTGCCGGGGCGACGGCGGCCGGCGTCGTCGAACTTCTCCCACTGACTCGTGCCGACGTAGAACACCGAGTCGCCAACGATCGTGGCGAGCGTCGGCTCGTCCGCGGCCGCAGGGTTGCGGTCGAGCACGTGGGCGCGCTGGACGAGCGCACGAGTGGCGTCCAGACAGAACAGGACCACGCGCGCGGGAACGACGCCGTTCTGAACCGCGATGAGCGCGCCGTCACGCTCGTACAACCCATCGATACCGAGCAGCGTCACACCGCCTGCGACCCGCAATGCCGTCGCCGCGCGTGTCGCGAGATCGACCTTGAGAATCCCATGCGAGTAATCGGCGACGTACATCGTCCGGCCGTCCGGCGCTATGGCCATCCCCTGGAGCGAGCGGAACAGCGGGTGCGTCATGAACCGCTCAAGTGTGTCGCCGCTCGCCGGCATCTTCAGAATCCACGGAGACTGGCTATCGGACACATAGACGTCGCCGTTGGGTGCGACCGCAACGTCACCGAGGGTGTGCGCCGAGGTATCCCGGGGAAGGAGCCACACACGCCGACGCAACGTTCCGGTGTCGAGGTCATACCCGAAGACGCCCGCTCGCCCGCTGTCCGCCGCGGTGAACGACACCATTCTCGTCAGCGCCGTCGTCGCTACCCACAGCGTTCGGCGACCGGCATCGACGGCCATCCCGAAGACACCCGCGAGGCCATCCGACGACGGCGCCGTGAACTCGCGCGCTGACCCGTCGGCACTGACGGCGACGATGCGCCGCTGGCGTACACTGCCGAGAAACCAGCGCCGTGATCGCGCGTCGAACGCGATCCCCTCGGGATGAAAGACCGTGTCGGCTACGGTGAACCTAACGCGACCGTTCACGACGGGTGCCGTCGCACGTCGCAGCCGCGCGGCCGCGGAATCGAATGCCGGCGCACCGGCCAGCGCGGCGAACGCTGTGTCGGCGGACAGATCCGGCCCGACGCCCAGCGCCGCGAGTCGATCGAGCCAGGCGACGGCGTCCGTGGTGTCCCGTGCGGCTGCCGCGAGTGAAGCTGCGGCCTGGAGATACACTTGCTGCGTCGGCCAGGCCTGTGCGGCTGCCCGCATCTCCGCCCGTGCCGTCGCGAGGTCGCGCTGGCGGTACGCAGCCAGGGCGCGCCGATAGGCCGCGCGCGCTACACCGGCGGAGTCGGCCTGCGACGCGGCGAGCGGCAGCTCCCCCTTCCCTTGCTGCGCCGCTGCGGCATCGCCGGTGATGACAACGCCGGCGGCGATTGCCGCGAACGCCCTTCGAATGCTCATGTAGTTCAGAGTTCGGGGGTCACGGTCCTGACGAATGGTCTTGTTGCGTCTGGGGTGCCGTGGCGATGACGCTTCGTTTGGCGATAGCGTGGTAACGGGTGGTTACAACGATTGGAACGGAAACGACCGAAGACGCCCGATACTAGCCCGGGCATGCTTCCTGTCGCCATCCGACCTGCGACGCTGAGAACGCTGGAGAATCGAACGCTGAAGACGCTGAGAAGTAGTTCTCTGGAGAGGAACGCCCTCCGAGCAAAGTGGCGTCCGGTGCGGCCGTTCCCCTCTCCCGTTACTCGTCGCGCGAGGCGGCGTCAGCGCCGAGCCGCCATCCTGTTCGATCCCGTCCATCCTGTCCTGCTGTTCGCAGTTCAGTAGTATCCGGCCTCTTCCTGCTGGTTCCGTTCAATCGTTGTAACCACCCTCTCACACTTTCTCAGTCGAGAAGCGTCCAGGAACAATGCTCGGTCGAGAAGTGCCCGACGGGAGATCGAGGACTAGAACGCCGCGCGCCAAAGGATGACCGTCGGCCCGGGCCTCGCCAGGCGAGAGTGACGAGGCGCGATAGCGGCACGATTACTCGCCGCAGGCGCGGCTCCCCGCGGCGACGCAACGGGCTGCGAGGGGCGCGGCTCGTCGCGGACGACATAGCGTCGCGCCAGCGTATGTCCGATGGCGATGCCCACGACGGTCCCGACGAACGTGTCCGACGTCCAATGCCGTCGGTCGGCGATGCGCGACAACCCGGTCATGATCGCGCCCGCGTAGAGCACCGGCTCGGCCACACCGAGCTCGAAGCGGGACGACCAGAACGACGCGCAGACAAATGCGTTCGTGGTATGGCCCGCGAAGAAAGAATGCTCATCCCATGACCCGCCCGGAATGGCGAACGACAGCGGGTCCGCACCGGTCGACGGCCGACTTCGCGAGATGCCGGCATAGGTGGCGTATCGAACGAGATTGCTGACGGCCCACCCTCCCATGCACCCCAAGCCGGCTTCCCGTAACCCGCGTCGGCCGGTGGCCGCACCGACGACGACGAGCGCCGCGGACAGCGGCACGAGCTGCCGAGCCGTGACCAGGCGATTGAGCGCCCCGTGCTCTTCGCGGAACGGCGTCAGCATGCGCATGACGGCGGCGTTAGGGTGGCGCACGACCCACGCATCGACCGGCTTGTCCACTGCGAGCAATGCCACGAAGCCTGCGCCCGTGAAAGCGGCAGCGGCCCAGTCGCCCCCGTCGGCCTGAAACGGCGAGACCATGAGGTAGCCGACGTCCGACACCATGTCGCGAAGCTCGTTCCCCGTCGTCCGCGCCGTCACCTGCGCGACGCTCCATCGAGGGACCGCCACCGTTGCGGTTCTGACGAAGACCAGAAGCGACAGGCAGGCGATTCTGCGGGCGCGATGGGGGCGACTCATGCCTGATCCGTATTGCCCGAATCGTACCACGGCGCGCCCAGTCGGGGCCGCCGGATCGGAGCGGGCGCGATCTCTTTCAGACGCGCGTCCCGCGGCGGCGGAAGACCCGACGGTTAGCGCCCGCGTTCCGCGATGGATGCGTCTTCGTTAGGCGGGCGCCGGCCCGCACCGCGCAGCCACTCGTCAGCGGCCACGCGGTCCTGGAAGGGCCGGACCTCGACGCCGGCGCGCGCCGCGAGCGCCGCCAGCTGGCGGATCGCGCCGTACATCGCAGGATGCGCGACGATGACCGCGCATCGCGCACCCTCGAACCGGCCGCGAAGCCGGGCCAGAGCGGACGCGAGGTTCTCGGATTCTGTGGCCGTTGGTGCCGCCGTCACGCGCGTCAGGTCCACGAGCTGCGGCATGCCGGGGACCAGCGCCGGGTCGCCCGCGAGACGCTCGAGTAATGCGGCTGCCTCGGCGGCCGTGAAGTCATCCCCAATCGTGATTCGGACGACGCCGCGTGCGGCGTCGATCGCATAGCTGACCGGCACCGTTCAGCGCCGCGCCGCGTGCGCGCGGCGACGATGACGGACCGTCACGGATGTGCGGTGTCCTGATTGGGCGCCCGCGCTGCGGGGGCACGCTCGAATGCTCCGGCGGCCCACCGGTCCATCATCGCGGAGGCCGAGACTGCCGCGGACTCGACCAACGTCACGGCAGCAAGCAACTCGAGGTCAGTCTGGATGTCGTGCAGCGACAGCCGCGCCATTCGCCCTGCGAGCGTTGCCGACCGCACCTCTGCCTCCAGCTCCGCAAGAACCGCGACGTTTGCAGGCCCGGTGGCAGCGAAGAACACGAGCACCGACCGCACGCGCTCGAGGGACTCGGGGTAAGGTGTCAGCGCAGCCAACAAACCTCCGGGAGTTCAGGGCTGCGAGACGATATCAGCCTCCGGCGGCGCCCACCGACATCCTATGTCACTTTGCGATACGCTACGTAACACGCCTCATGGCTCAGTCCGCCAGGCTCACGCCGCCTCGATGCCCAGTTTCTCCATCCGAGATCGCAGTGTGCTCGGATTGATGTCGAGAATGTTGGCCGCGCCGCGAGGCCCGTGAATCCGGCCACCCGTCGCCGCAAGCGCGCGTCGAATGTGGGCGCGCTCGTTCTCGTCCAGTGTCGTGATCGCGCCGTTCGTCGGACGAGCGACAGGGAGAGCGACCAGCGCGTCCTCGATCTCGACGACCGGAGTCATCGCCATCACGCACGACCGCTCGAGCACGTTCTGCAACTCGCGGATGTTCCCCGGCCAACTATAGGCCTGCATGCGCTCCATGCTCTCCGGTGTCACCCGCTGGAGTGGCTTCGCCAGCTTGCGCTGCAAGTGGGCGAGGAAATGGTTCACGAGCAGCGGGATATCGGTCCCTCGCTCGCGAAGCGTGGGAATCCGCACCGGAAACACGTTCAACCTGTAGAACAGGTCGCGCCGGAACCGGCCGGCAGCCACTTCGGCTTCCAGATCACGGTTCGTCGCCGCAATGATGCGGACGTCCACCTTCATCGACCGTGTGCCGCCCACGCGCTCGAACTCCTGCTCCTGCAACACGCGAAGCAGCTTGACCTGTGTGTCGAGCGGTAGCTCTCCGACCTCGTCCAGAAACAGCGTGCCCCCGTCGGCCATCTCGAATCGGCCGATACGACGTTGCAGGGCGCCGGTGAACGCTCCGCGCTCATGCCCGAACAGCTCGCTCTCCACGAGCGCCTGCGGGATCGCTCCGCAGTTCACCTTGACCAGAGGCTTGCCCTTCCGGGGGCTGGCGTCGTGGATCGCGCGAGCGATGAGCTCCTTTCCGGTTCCGGTTTCGCCGGTGAGCAACACCGTCGTCTCGACCCCGGCGACCTTTCGCACGCTGCGAAGGACGGCCCGAAGCGCTGGACTATCGCCGATAATCCCTTCGAACGTGGGTCCCACCGTCAGCTCGTCCCGCGACATACGAACCTCCGCCGTGATCGCCGATCTCAGGTGAACGTGGCGCGCGATCGCTTCGAGCTCGCTGGTCGATCGCACCTGTCGGAAGTCGCGCGATCGGTTCGATCGGCCGTCCGACGGGCGCGACTCTACGTGACGGACTGCCGCGCCGCGTCAAGGCCGGCGTCAAGGGCGGATCACGAAGGTGACCGACTCGACCGATCTCAGGCGGCCACCGGGTGTCAATGGCGACCCACGGGGTAGTATCAGGCCCGCGCAAACGCAAAGGAGTGAAGCATTTGACGCTCGCCTTGACGGCGGCCGTCGGCGTCCGTGCTAAATCTCCCGCGTCGTCGAGCAACGCAGCCGGCGTCACCCGAATCTCTGGAATCCGAGTCACGTGAAGACACCCGAGCGCGCCTCGCGCCGTCACGGCGCGATTGCGCTGATGTTTTTCGCCGCGGCCGCGGCAGTAGCGGCGTGGCGCGCCAACGCCCTCGTGGAAGCCGGCGGCGGTCGCCCGCAGGATGCCGTCCTGATCGCCGGGGCCGGGACAGTGATCACCATCGTGGTCCTCGTCCTGGCGGCAATGGCACTCCGACTTCCGCCGATCGACGACCGCATTGACCGTGTCGTCGATCGATATCATGACACCCTTGCCTGGTTACTGGACCGGCGGCTGCTCCCGATTGTCCTTTGCGGGGCGGTGTTAACCCTCGTGCTGATCGCTCAGGGGACTGTCGGCTCCGTCGCGCTGGTCCCTGACACCCTCGAGCCCGAACGGTCGCGGGCCGCTACGCGGACGGATTTCCTCGACGATGCGTATCGCACCGCAACAGGCAGAAGCCGGCTGATCCGCCTCGAGGTCGTTGGGCCCGACCGGCAGACGGTGTCCGGAGTGGCACACCGGATTGCCGATGAGGTGCGCGGCGTCCCGGGAGCTTCGGCGGTTCGTGTCCTCAACGACGCGGCGTCCAAAGGCGGCGGCGTGGCGCGCACCGCCCTCGACGGCGAACACATGGTTCGAGTGGAGGCTGTCGCTGTTGGCCGCCCACAGCACAAGGTTCTGGCCGACGTTCGTCGAGCACTCGAGGCGACGCCGCCTCCGCCTGGGTACCGGGTGTCCGACGAAACGGGAACGCCGGGCGGACTGGGCACCCTCGCGCTCTCCGTGCTCGCGCTCGGCGCGCTCGGACTCCTCGGCCTGGCGCTGATGCCCCACGCTCGGTCGCTGGCCGAGTCGATGACGATCATGGCGTCGCTCCTGATCACGATCACGGGCATTCTCGCCGCGCTGCTCACCATCGGTCACGCGGTGAGTCTCATGAGCATCGCCGGGGCCCTGGTCGTGATGGGCATCGCAGCGCGAGACGCGGTCCTCCTGCTCGGCGACGCGAGGCGACGACACAGACTCGGCGCGGTCGAACGCGTCGCGCTCATCGAGGCCGCGCGACATCGCGTTCGGCCGGTCGTCGTCGTCGCCCTCGCCGTGGCCGCTGGGGCCCTGCCGCTGGCAGTGGCGGCGCCGGAGCGTGTCGGCGGGTGGTCGTCGTTAGGCGTGGCGGTTGTGGGCGGAACGCTCACCGCCGCCCTGGTGACTATGTTCGTCACGCCATCGCTTCGGCTCGCCCTGCACGACATCGCTCGCCGCTCCCACGCCCGGCGGGTCGGAGGCAGAGTCGAATAACATCATTCCGTCGCGGGCCGCCGCGTCATCCCCCTCATGCAGGTGGAGGGTCCGGAAAACGATTGAACGGAAACGGCCAGGAAACTGCCGGATAAGCGGAACAGCGAAGGGCAGGACAAATGATGGACAGGATGGACAGGATGACCGCTCGGCTCTGACGCCTCCTCGCGCAATGACCTATTGGAAGAGGCGAACGGCCGCCCGGGGCGCTACTCTCCCGACGTGTCGTTCCCCCTCTGTTCACGGGTCCGGTGGGAGATGTCGGCCCCACAGGCTGTCATCCTGTTCCATTCCGTCCATCCTGTCCTGCAGTGCGCAGTTCAGTAGTATCCGGCTGTTTCTGGTGTTTCGGCTTTGATCGTCGTTCCGACCCTCGACAACCATCCCTCAAGAAAAGTGAGACACGCGACGAAATGATTCGTCTTCCCCGAATTAGCGCGCAGAAGCAGCGCCACCGCTCAGGCGCGTGGCTGTCTGAATCCGGTTGGCGAATGCGGGATCCGCGCGGCGCCACGCTCGCGCGACGAACGCGTAGTGCGCCGTGGCACTGTCCCGCGCCGCGGCGCCAGACACGGCGGACCATCCCTGCGCGAGCATCTCGTGGATATCGGTCCGCGACACATAATAGTTGGACGCTTCGACGTACCCCCGGAGGCCAGGCTGGAGCACAGTGATCGCTTCCCTCGCCCGTTCTCGCCGCATCAACGCGGCCGCGAGCACCATGTTCGTCCGGGTATACCCGACGTTCCACGACCACACCGCGCGATACAGTTCGGCGATCGCGGCCTCGTCCTGCCCGCGTGCGACGAGCAAGAGACCCCGAATGTAGTGGTGCAGAAGTTTGTCGCGCCCGAGGTAGCTTTGCGCGCCTAACGCCCGTACGCTGTCCGCGCGCGCGGCAAGGCCGGCCGTATCCCCGGCGGCGGCCAGCCCTCCAGCGGCATGCGTCATCGCCCACGCCGCCGCGTGCGCGAGCTGCGAGGGCGATTCATCGACGCCCCATCGCGCGATCGAATCGTATAGGGCGGCAGACTCGCGGTACCGCCCCATCTCGTAGAGGACCTGTGCCTCCGCGATCGCCTCGGGTGGAGCGGCACCGCGCGGCACGCGGATCCCGCGGCGATACGTTTTCATCCCGTTCTCGCGATGCCGCTTCGCGGCGTCGAGCGCCTCCACCAGCCGGCCCTGCTGACGATAGCTGATCACCCGATACCACATGGCGCGGCCGGAGCGGACCGGCGCGCCGCTCTCGAGCTCCGCGTCGATCAGCCGATCCACCTGCTCGAAGTCCCCCGCATACATGCGATGAACGGCGAGATTGAGCAGCCGATACGTTTCGTCGCGCCCCCCATCGAGAGTCGCCTGACGATCCAGCACCTCCAGCACTTCGGCGAAGCGGCCGCGCTGCGAGAGCACGTCGGCCAGTGTGTGCCATGGGGCGGGCGAATTCGGCTGCAAACGCACCCACCGTCGTGCCTCCCGCTCCGCCGCCGCGAGCGAATCCGCATGCTGGTACGCCGAGATGATCTGACGCAGGGCCTCACACGCATCGCACCGAGCGTTCGCACCACCGAGCGAGAGCGAGTCCATTGCCACGGCACGATTGAGGGGCGGAATCGCACGCAGAAACGCTCCCTCCACCAGGCGACTCAGCCCGCTGAAGTAATAGCCTTCGACCTCATCGGGATACCGCACGAGTAACGTGTCGGCGATCGCGCCTAACGCAGGCGACGACGCGAGATACGCCTCGCGCGCGAGAATCGTCAGGCGTTCGCGATTCGAGGTCCCTGTGGCGAGACGCGCGGCTTGCCGGTACCGCGCGAGGGCGAGATAGGGATCGTCGACGACGCTCCGAGCGGAGTAGTATGCCGCCATCGCGAACGTACTATCCTCGCGAAGGGCCGCCTCGAAGAGAGGCTCCGCACCCCGGAGGTCGTTCGCGTAGAACGCCCGCAAGCCCTGCTCGTAGAGCCGGTAGGCAGTGACGGACCGCGTGGTCACGTCGGCGATGGACCCGACCGGCGTCGTTTCACCGAAGTCGGCAGCCATGCGGGCCGTGCCGCTGTCGGCCAGCTCGAAGAGAGTCGTGCCCGTGACCGAGTGCGTACCGCGGATGTTGCCGCTCGCAACCTCGACACGCCGGAGGTCGAGGCGGAAACCACCATCATCACGAGAATAAAGCGCCCCGTCGACGAGCTCCGTGGCGCCGGCTCGACGCGCCGCCCGAACGAGCGCCGCGTCCGACGTGTCGCCCGGCGGGCCACTTCGACTCACGAGCTCATACATCCGCGCCGCGCTCACGACGCGCAGCCGGCCGACTCGGCCGAGGTTGGTCGCGAGCATGTCGGAGAGCGGCTTCGTCACAGGCGTCGTCGCCCGCTCGCGATAATCGGCAATGCGCCCGAGGGCGATGATCGGCACATCGGAGTCGCTCGAAGTCGCGCGGAGCGGAAGACCGCCCCGAAGTACGATGGCTCCCGCGATCACGACGCCGGCCACCGGGACAATGACGCGTGGCGACTTCCACCAGGCGCGGGCGCGCTGCCGTATGACCGGCGGCGCTGCCGCCGGACGCGGCGCCCGCGCGAGATGATACGGAAGCAGACTGCGCTCGGCCGTTGACGCGAGATCACGGTGGCTGAGGATCTGCGCCGCGCGCTCGTGCAGCGTCTCGCGCTGTGAAGCGGGGAGCAGCGCCGCCACCACGCGACCCGCCAGCGGCGACGCGAAGGCATATCGCCCTGGCTGCGTCGGAATCTCGAGGACGACTCTTCGTTCCGCGAGCTCGCGCAGCGCAACCTCGCCATCGTCCCTCGAGAGCCCGCACATCTCCGCCGCCACCGAGGCGTCGACGGGCGGAACAAGCACAGACATCGCGCCGGCGAGTTGCTGAGCTGCCGCCGAGCGTCGATCGAGCCGCGCCCGCATGCGCTCGCGCAGCGGCGAAGGGATCGGCAGTGCCCGGCCCGCCAAGGCGGGCGACACGTGCCACGCGCCCGTCGCGTCCGGCGTGAGCAGATGCTCGTCGACCAGCGACGTCACGACCTCGCGGATGTCGTGAGGCAGCCCGCCCGTCTCCTCGTGGAGGCGCGCCGCGAGCGCGTGTCGGTCGCTCGGCCCGATCGCGACCATCGACTCGAGCATCGCTTCCACCTCGGCGACGCCAAGCTCGGCGAGCCGGAGGTGACGTAGCCCTGTCGTTCCGAGGAGCGTCGTGAGCGCGGCCCCCCGTTGGCGCTCACCTTCATCCGACGCCATCACGAGCATCACGCAGCCAGTGAGTCGCGTGGCGAGCGATGCCAGGAGGCCGCGACTCGCGGCGTCCGCGGCGTGCGCGTCGTCGACTACGACGAGCACGGGCCGCTCGTCGCCGATGGCGGCGAGCGTCTGCACGAGCGCATCGCGGAGTGCGCCGTCGTCCCCCGTGGCCGGGGGAAGGCTCTGAAACTCCGACGTGAGCGCAGGAACGAGCCGAGTGATTTCCCCGAGCGCCTCGGGAGCGGCACCGGCGCTTCCCTCCGCGCTGCGGATTCCATCGAAGAGCTCCGCGGCTGTAGCGAGGTCGGTTGCGGGCGAGGCGCCACGCGCGCGGAAGACAGTCGCGTCTGCTCGCACGGCGGCGACGAGCTCGTCGCACGTTCGCGTTAGGCCGGAACCGGTC
>Ga0075420_100001892_pt1 | contig 17905 bp, 14 predicted proteins | sample SoiMetdeltSBSDD4_FD_75296 | JGI IMG/M metagenome (GOLD analysis project Ga0075420, IMG submission 75296) | Bulk soil microbial communities from a Populus tree surrounding site in Tennessee, USA - Soil MetaG P. deltoides SBSDD4 | ecosystem: Environmental > Terrestrial > Soil > Tree plantation... | reverse complement strand
GTGAACGGGTTCAACTTGCGGGAATGTCCGACACCATGAGAAACGTCCTGCACCATTGTTCGAGGTTCAGCAACGACCAGATCAGCAACCGCCGATTTTGCTTGCCTTCAAGATGATCCGTCACCAGGCGTTCAATCGCATCTCGATCCAAAAACTCGTACACGCACGCGTCGGGCGCAAAAAGCACCCGGCGAACGTAATCCATGCTTTCGCCTTTGAACCAGCTTCCGTCGGGCGCTGTAAAACCCTGCTTGATACCGGTCGCAATCTCGGCGGGAACATAGCGTTCCATCATGTAGCGAAGCAGCAACTTGCCATCACGGGTTTTTTCGAAATAGGCCTTTGTCTTGTCTCCCGGTTCATTCTCGTTCAGTCGGACAACGTCGCCTAGGTTGCCTAATTTCACGCTGACCGGCAGGCGCATGGCAAATTCCACCAGGTCGTTGTCGAGAAACGGGACACGTGTCTCAAGACCATGCGCCATACTGAGCTTGTCTTCCACGACAAGGAGACCGTGCAGGAAAGTCTTGGCTTCGAAATACAGCGAGTGATTGATGTAATCCTCCGGCCTTGTCAAGGCATGGGCATGTTTTGTGAAGACGTCGCGAAAGATATCTCTCGTCCAAACCGCTCTCACGTCCGGCTCGATCAAACGACTCACTTGCTTGATGTCCTTATTGGGAATCAGGCGCTGCCAGTAGAGATAGTACTTGTCGACATAGTGTTCAAAGTCATCGTTGATGACAGCACGGTAGTATCGCCAAGGATAGCCGCCGAACAGCTCGTCTCCCCCTCCTCCCGATAAGACAACCTTCACAAACTTGCTCGCCAGCTGGGCAACGTAATAATTTGGATAGCTTTGGCCGACCCTGGGCTCTTCCAAATGCCATGTGAGACTTGGAAGAACGCGTTCCATGTCTCCGGCTTTCAAGACCATTTCGTAGTGTTCAGTCCTGAATAGGTAAGACATGAATTCGGCCTTTTCACGTTCATCATAGGCCATCTCCAGACCGGAGGCTGAATGTAGGTCGAAACCGCACGTAAAGGTTCGCAGGTTGGGGAAATGCTTTGCCGCAACGGCGGTGATCGCACCGGAGTCCATTCCGCCGCTGAGATAGGCACCGACGTCTACGTCACTCACGAGTTGGCGATTTACCGCCTGGAAAAACAACCGATCCAGTTCTTCCAGGTATTCCCGTGAGTCACCGGCTTGTCCCGGTTCATGGAAATCATAGTCCCAATAGCGATGAATCGTGTTGATGGCCGCAGAACCCAAGGTCAGCCGCCCCCAACAACCCGGCGGTAACAATTTCACACCGTGGAACAGTGTCCGATCGGTAAAGAAGTTCTGAAACGTGAGATACTCGAGGAGCGCTTCCTTGTCCATTCGGGTCTTGTACAGAGGATGCACAAGAAGGGCTTTTACTTCCGAGCCGAACAGAAAAGTCTTTCCCTGCATGGTGTAATAGAAGGGTTTTATTCCATACCGATCTCGCGCGAAGAACATTTCCTGCCGCCGTTTGTCCCAGATGGCGAATGCAAACATACCGTTCAGACGCTCGAGTGCTTTCTCACCCCACTCTGAGTACGCATACAAGAGGACCTCGGTATCGGTTCGGGATCGGAACCGGTATCCCAGTGCCTCAAGCTCTGTCCTGAGTTCCCGAAAGTTATAAATCTCGCCGTTATAGCTGATCACCAGTTGCCCATCAGGCGTTGCCATGAGCTGATGACCGGCAGAAGACAAATCGATGATGGCCAGACGGCGATGTCCAAGACCTATGAAGCTGTCGATGTAGAATCCCTCTCCATCAGGTCCTCGATGCGCGATCGCATCCGTCATGGTCCGCAACACGCCGGGAGAGACGGGAACTCCGTTGAGATTGAAGATTCCGGCGATACCACACATGGAGATGAGTTACCGTTTCCTTGCAACGACCGAAATGCCTGATTCTTGAACATGCTCACGCTCGATCACCAGTCCGGCTTCGAGACACCAGGACCGCACCTGTTCCGGCGTCTGCCGATGTGCATTGACCGGGGCATACCAGTCGACGTTTACGTGATTCAACTCCTCAAGGCTCATGGTTGTGTTGTAGAAGGCTTTGAACACGTGCCAGTAAAAGAATCGTTGGAGACTGATTTTTCCGGAAGGAATGTCGAGTAGATCGATGTTTTCCGGCACATCGATCTCGACATTGAGATCGCCCAAGTACTTGCCGAACTTGGTTATCGGCATCATCGCCTGCCACACCTCGTCAGGCGCAAGGGCTTGCAACTTTGCGCGCACGTAATCATCCGTGAATTCGCGGACCGGCCCCTTCTTTCGATAGACGTAAAACAGGAGCCTGCCACCCGATCTGAGCTTCTGTGTCGCGGCCCGAAGGGCGTTTTCCGTCGAATCCGTATGATGCAAAACTCCTTGCGCATAGATGACGTCGATGCTCGAGTCCGGGAACGGCAGAGTCATAAGACTGGTTTGGATAAAAATAGCCTCCAGACCTCGATCGACAAAACGGTTCCGAGCCGCATCGATAGCCGTCGAGACATCGATCCCGACATACCGCATACGTCTGAGTCGGTCGCCGAACAAGCCGAGCGCAGATATCCCCGCTCCGCAGCCTATGTCGAGTACGAGTGGTAGATCGCCATACTCCGACCACCATTCAGCGAGCGCGACGTCCCCGTAGTTGGTCTTGTACCAATCGGCAAGCATACCGAGACTGGCATCCGATCGGAATCGATCTTCCCCGCTCCAAATAAAGCCGAACGTGTCCTTGGTTTGCGCCTGTGCAGGGCTCAGGATGTCCAGAGAACGTGGGATCCCCGCTCGCATCACATACGACGCATTCGAAATGCTAAAGCTTTTCCCGTCCTCGGGAAATTGCACGCCGAGCAACTGACTCAACCAGACCGGTTGTGAAGAGGTCATAATGCGTTCGGCTTTCTGAACACCCAAAGCCTGCGTCGGTCATGTGCTTCGATCTGACGCCGACCATTTCAGCACTTAGGAGGCTTCCGTGTATTCCGCTGGTTTCATTCGAAAGCACTGTGCAACCGACCTACTACGGCATCCTGCTCAATGTCGGTCAATTGAGCATAGAGAGGAAGCGCAAGCGTGAGTCTTTCCGCGAGAAGCGCATTGGGAAACTGATGGTCGGAAAATCCATACTTGTCTTTGTAGTACCCGGTCAGGACTGGAGCATGAGTGCCTTGGCGGGTCGAGATGCCGTGCTCTTCAAGTTGCTGCATGAGCCTGTTGCGTCTCTTGTGAAGAAGATCGACATTTCGAAGTGCAGGGGCCTCCGGACGAAAGAGGCAGACATAGGCCTGATACCCATGCACATATCCTTCTAGAACAAGCGGGGTTTGAAGCCATCCTGTATGTTTCAAGAGTTCATCATAGCGTTGCGCCCTTCTCGTCCGTTCATCGAGGATCCATGAAGCGCGGCGCATCTGCGCGCATCCCAACGCCCCTTGAATATCCGTCATACGATAGTTGTATCCAAGATGATTGTAGTCGGCTAACAGAAACGCGGCCTGCTGGGAGTGACGCTCGAAATCCGTGCGTGATGCGCCATGATCTCTCAGTGATCTCACACTTCGGTCGAGATCCTCCCTCTGAGTCGTAATCATCCCGCCTTCGCCCGTGGTGATGGACTTGCGCGGATGAAAACTGAAACAACCCATTTCACCAAACGTGCCTGCATGGCGGCCCTGATAGCGAGCACCAAAAGCGCACGCGGCGTCTTCCACAACCCAAAGATGCCGTCGAGCGGCGATCTCCATGAGCGGGGTCATATCGGCACATAATCCAAACAGATGTACGGGAATCATTCCCACTGTTCGCGCGGTAATCAATCCTTCTACCTGATCGACATCAATATTGTAGGTTGTGAAGTCGATGTCACAGAATACCGGACGTGCCCCCATGTATTCGACTACGTTGGCGGTCGATATCCATGTAAAAGCGGGCACAATGACCTCGTCGCCTGGCTTCAGGCCAAGCGCGGCGACGGCAAGATGCAAGGCCGTGGTACAGGATGTCGTAGCAGCACAGTACCGGGCAGCGGTAAAGGCAGAAAATTCCGCCTCGAATGACTCCACGAATGGGCCCTGAACTACCCAGCCGGCCTCAAGAGGCTTCACAATCGCGGCACAGTCGGTGTCATCGAAAAACGGCCTGGTAATAGGGATCTTGCTCATGCGAGTAGACGTTGTTTGGCAACCAACTCTTTGTGAGTATTCCTCCACTCGATAAGCCTTTTGAGGCCGTCACGAAGATCAATCTCAGATCTGAACCCGAGTTCCCGGGCGGCTTTGACCGGATCACCGATGCGTTTCGTGACAAAGGTCTGTCCGGCGGGCTCGTATTGGATGGACAACTGTGAGCCGGTCAATTCCAGGAGCAGTTCGGTGACGGCTTGAATCGTGGTGCCGGTTCCAGATCCGACGTTGTAAAAAGCATCCGTCGCAAGGGCCTGCATGGCCTTCACATTCGCACGTGCCACATCCTCGACATAGATGAAGTCATATTCCTGAGACCCGTCTCCATACACAATCGGTGAGAGGCCTTGATCGATACGGTCGAGGATCTTCATGATGACCGCGATGTAGGTGCCCTTGTAATCTTGTCGCGGACCATAGACGTTCATATAGCGCAGGCCGACGTAACTCAAGCCGTAGCGTTCGCAAAACGCCCGACACATGTGTTCGCCCGCAATCTTGGTTGCGCCATAGAAAGTTCGGTTATTGTAAACATGTTCCTCGGTCATGGGAGTGTTCACGGCATTTCCGTAGACGGATGCCGATGATGAATAGACCAACCGCTTCACCTTGTTGGCCACACAAGCTTCAATGACATTGAACGTCCCGCGGATGTTCACCTCGAATGCAGAGCGAGGGTACTCGTGGCAATGCAGCAACCAGAGCGCAGCCAGATGAAAGACGCCGTCGATCCCTTTCATGGCTTCATGGAGAATGTCGGTTTGGGTGATATCGCCGCCGAGGGGAAATACCTTGACCCTGGGATCGCGACATGCGTCGAGAAGATTCTCACGGGTTCCGCGACTGAAATTGTCATAGATGACAATCTCGGCTGCATCTGATTTGACCAACTCATCGGCGATATGAGACCCGATGAATCCGCCCCCGCCGATGATTAGGAACTTGCCTCCACGCAGATCCACTGTACATCTCCTTTTTTCATGATGTTTCCTACTGGAATGGACGATCGGCTCTCAATTTTTTTGCGAGACCGGGTGGGCCGCATAAAACCGAGCAATGCTGTTGACGACTGCCGCTTGCTGATCGGCCTCGAGCTCCGGATAAATGGGCAAGGCAAGGGTTTCCACGGCTGCGCGCTCTGCTTCCGGAAAGTCACCCTGACGATAGCCGAGCGTGCGAAAACAATCTTGCAGATGGAACGGCACCGGATAATACACCTCGGTTCCGATGCCCTCTCCCTTCAAAAATGCCATGAGCTGGTCCCGGCGTGGGGCGCGAATCACAAACTGGTTGTAAATGTGATAATGGGCCACCCCCGACGAACGGTATACGGCTTCCGGTAATCCGAGACCTGACCGTTCCAACAACCCGCTGCTTGCGAACAGTTCCTCGTATCGCCTCGCATTGTCTTGACGCCTTCGCGTCCACGCATCCAAATAATTCAGTTTCACATTTAAGACCGCGGCTTGAATGGTATCAAGACGAAAATTCCCTCCCACGACCCGATGATGATATTTTGGCTTGCCCCCGTGCACCCTCAACACCCGTATACGGTCGGCCAACTCCGGATCACTGGTCACCACCATTCCTCCGTCACCCAAGGCTCCAAGATTCTTGCTGGGGAAGAAGGACAGGCAGCCTACTGTTCCTATGCTGCAGACCCTCCGGCCATCCACATATTCGGCCCCAATCGCTTGCGCGCCATCCTCTATGATCTTGAGACCGTACTCTGTCGCGATGCGAAGCACGGGATTCATGTCCGCACATTGGCCATACAGGTGTACAGGAAGAATCGCCCTGGTCCGTCCCGTGATTGCGGCCTCAATGTTATCAGGGTTCAGGTTGTACGTAACTGGATCAATATCGACCAGGACCGGCTTTGCCCCTAGCCGGACTATAGCTCCGGCCGTGGCAAAGAAGGAATAGGGCGTTGTGATGACTTCATCTCCGTGTCCTATTCCAAGGGCCATCAGAGCCACCAGCAGGGCGTCGGTCCCGGAAGAGACCCCGATACCAAAATACGATTGGCTGTAGGCGGCGACACTCTCCTCAAGCCTATTCACTTCCGGACCTAAAATGAATGCCTGACTGCGCAATGTCTGATCGAGAGCTTTTAAAATCTCATCATGGATGGGACCATGCTGGGCATGGAGGTCCAGAAGCGGGATTCCCATAGGTTTTACCTTAGGCGGGTCGCATGCCACTACGTTCTTTCCTATACCGCACACCGCATGCATCGCAGGCAGCCCGCATACCTTTTTGCTTGAGTTTCTCCCCGCACCTACACATCCACCCGGCGAGCCGCGCCGGATTCCCAATCATCAGAGCATAGTCAGGAACATCCTTGGTCACCACTGCACCGGCGCCGATAAACGCATACTGCCCGATTGTGTTCCCGCAAATGATCGTACAGTTGGCTCCCAGCGTCGCTCCCCGCTTCACCAAAGTCGGTTTGAGTTCCTTCATTCGAGGAATTTCGCTTCGGGGATTGAAGACATTGGTGAACACCATGGACGGTCCGCAGAAGACATAGTCTTCCAGAGTCACGCCTTCATAGACGGACACGTTATTCTGCAATTTCACGCTCTCACCGATCCTCACGTTCGGACCGACCACCACATTTTGACCGATCTTGCAATTCTTCCCAATGCTGGAGCCTTTCAGGATATGCGACGCATGCCAAATACTCGTCCCTTGACCGATCGTGACCCCATCGTCGACAAAGGCTGATTCATGGGCGAAATAGGGTCTTTCCGAAACCGCACCAACAGCAGGCGCAGAACCGTCAACTCTGGCCAGGGCGTCTTGGCACCGTTGCAATACGGTCAAGACCCGAATCCCTTCCTCCCCGTCCGTCCGAGGACGCGTTCTTCGCCGGACGCAATCGAGAAAGTGCGAGCACTCCTCACGTAAAGGTTCATAGGCGTCAATCTCAATCACCTGGGCATCGGCTCGATTGGCCATGGGGACATTATTTTTCCAATCGATCGAATGGGGATACAAGACGAGCTTGTCCTTCTTCTCCAAATCGTTGAAAACGGCCATCCTCCGATCCCCAACGACCACCAGCTTTTGTTCCTTGAACGGATGCAACCACGACACAAACACATGTGCTTTCACACCGCTGGGAAAAGAAAGCATGCTGACCGTGACATCCGCAATCTGTTGGTGCAGGTAGTTCCCGCCCTGTGCCTGGATGGTTTCCGGCATTTCGTCCAACAGTCCTAAAATGACCGAAATATCATGCGGGGCGAAGGACCACAGTATATTTTCCTCGCGCCTGATCTTGCCCAAATTGAGTCGATTCGAATAGATGTACTGAATGCGTCCCAACTCTCCGGCCTGAACTAATTCTTTCAGCCTGACAATCGCCGGATGGTACCAAAGCAGATGCCCGATCATAAGAATCCGTCCACTACGGCGCGCCAATTCGACGAGTTGGTTCCCTTGATCGACGCTCAAGCAGAGCGGCTTTTCGACAAAGACATCCTTCTCTGCCAGGAGGGCTTCCCTCACGAGCGCCGCATGAGTCTCCGCAGGTGAGGAGATCGCGACAGCCTTCACGGAGTCATCGCACAGAACATCTCTGAAAGAGGAAAACGTGCGACAACTGGGATATTGTACTTGCAAGGCACGTAATGTGTTTTCATCGGTGTCACACACTGCAGCCAAGGATTTCAGCGCAGAAAAATTCCGAACCAAATTCTTGCCCCAATACCCACCTCCCACTACTGTGACAGACTCAGTGATAAGAGTGTTTGGTTCTGAGTTCATGACACATTCATCCTACCGGCTAGCGCTTCTGAGTTGAGAATCCGATCGCCAGGAGAATCCAGAACAAGCTCGCGAGGCTGCCAGTATACATATAATCAAACGTGTTTCTTGTAATGAATCCCACTACTACTACTGCAACGCCTAGTAAAAGTCCACCCGATTCCGGGTGCGACGTAGAGTTTCGAAGTTTCACCAAAAACGAGAACATCCTGACGAGTACGCATAGAAAAAGAACAACCGCGGGGATCCCACTTCCCATAGCCACCATCAGAAAGGTGTTGTGCATCGCAGGGAGCACCTGTTCCTCGAGGCGCCGGCCTTGTTGGGCTTCTATCGAATATTCTGGATGTAGTTTCGTGAAGGTATTGTTCCCATAACCAACGCCGACGAGGGGGTGCGCCGCAATGTGCTCCATTCCTAATTTCCAAGTCCCGAGTCTCTGATCGAGCGTGAGCGTGTTGATCGTTTCCCGTTGGAATCCAACCTGTGACAGTGCCGCCAACAACAGCATTATTAAGCCAGTCCCTCCAGCTATCCACAAGACCAGACGCCGCCGTCTGGTAAGGAGTCCAAATGTCATCCCCTGGGCGACATGGGCAACCCACCCCGCCCGTGTATAGGATGCCATCTGTGCCAGGATTGCCAAAGGAATAGCCAGACCGGCGGAGAAACGCAACCAGCGATCACGACTCACGAAACACACCGCGACAAGCATGGGGATGACGAGCACCATATAGGTCGTCAACCAATTGTAATCTGAATGGGGAGCGCCGGCGCGAATGAAGCGGTCTCTCCACGTTCCGCCGCGGATCAGAAAATCGATCAAGGCGTAGCTTGATAACACCATGCTTCCAAGGACAACAGCCGACAGAACGTAACGCGGAAGATGCTGGATGAATTCTCCTCGCAGGACGAATAACGCCCAATAGAATACGAGGGTCAGGGCGATAAATTTCCGCCATTCACCGAAGCTATAAGTCGGGTCAATTGCAAAGGGGATGGTCACCAATACCCATGCGGAAAAACACACGAGCGGAAGGTCGAGCGGAGTACGGACCCATGGATCGTATCTGTCTATCCAGCTCACAACGAGAGCCGAGATCAGCAGGATAAAAAACACATACTCCTGGATATGAAACAGCCTGGGGAAAAAGCTTGAAAAGGTGATAAGAACAAGGCCTATGGCTTGGCAACTCCAAAACGCCGTTCTCATACCACCGCTAGAGGTAATTTTCTGGAAGGCTGTCGACTCCTGGGCTACATGCGAAATGTTAGGGCCTGGGGTCACCGTGGAATCTGATCGCCTCGACTGCTGAGCCAGCGCAGATCCGCCTCAACCATTTCATGAACGAGATCGGTGAACGTCAACTGATAGCACCAATCCAGCTTCTTCTTAGCCTTTGCAGGATTTCCCAGCAACGTGTCCACCTCGGCTGGTCGTAGAAATTGGGAATCCACCTTGGCAAACTCTCGATAGTCAAGTCCGACATGACCAAAGGCCGTTTCGGCAAACTCTCGAACGGTATGCTGCTCGCCGGTCGCAATCACGAAATCATCCGCATCGCTCTGTTGAAGCATGATCCACATGGCCTTGACATACTCCCGCGCATGGCCCCAATCTCGTTTTGCATCGAGATTTCCAAGCCTCACCTCTTTGGCCAATCCCAGTTTGATTTTCGCCGCATGCGAGGTGATTTTTCTCGTCACGAATTCATACCCCCGTCGAGGAGACTCATGGTTGTAGAGGATCCCGGAACACGCGAACAATCCGTAGGCTTCCCGATAGTTTCGCGTCAAGTCAAATCCCGCTACTTTGGAAATGCCATAGGCGGACCGTGGATGAAAGGGCGTGCGCTCCGTTTGCGGGACTTCCTCTACCTTGCCAAACATCTCGCTCGAAGCCGCAAAATAAAAGCGGCAGCGCGGAGCGACTTCGCGAACGGCGGCCAGCATGTGATGCGTGCCGTTGATATTGGCATTCAGAGTTGAAAATTCATCCTCGAATGAATACGCGACGAAACTCTGTGCGCCTAAATGGTAACACTCGTCCGGAGCGACAGCGTGCAAGACACGATAGAGGCTCGGCAGGCTTTCCAGCGAGGCTGCGTGTAGGTGTAATTGATCTCGTAGAGGCAAAATCCGCCACAGCCGGTGCTCCGGATCTTCCATCGCCACCCGACGTATGATGCCATGGACTTCGTATCCTTTTCCTAGTAGGAATTCGGCCAAATACGATCCATCTTGTCCTGTAATGCCCGTGATAAGCGCACGCTTCTTCATCGGTCATCATCTCCTCAAAGTCGTTCTGCCATCGCCGGGAGTTCGGACTGTAAGAATCTCTCGAGGGAATCCCGCCAGGCCGGTGTCTGTAGACCGAGCTGATGCATGCGATCCAGCGAGAGAATGGAATGGGCGGGTCGCCGTGCCTGCCGTTCCGTCTCAACGGTCGTGATGGGTTCCACCGGCACATGATGCCCTGAGGCCGCGACGATTGCTTGTGCGAACTCAAACCAGCTACACGAACCCTCGTTGGTCACGTGCAAAATCCCAGACAGCGGCCGAAGAAGCAACACTGTGATCACCTGTGCCAGATCCCTGGCGGAAGTCGGGCAACCATACTGATCCGCCACCACTTTGAGCACGGGCCGTTCAGAGGCCATTTGTACGATGGTCTTCACAAAGTTTTTTCCGTGCGCTCCATAGAGCCAGGCTGTCCGAAGGACCAACGCAGACGCACAGAATGACAACGCTCGTTGCTCGCCGATTCTCTTGGACCTACCATACGCATTGATCGGATTGGGCTCGTCCTGTTCGAAGTACGGACTGGTCTTTGACCCGTCGAACACATAATCCGTAGAAATGTAGATCAGTCTCGCGCCGATGTCTTGACTTGCCTGCGCGACGTATCCCGTGCCGTCGGCATTGATCCTCATCGCACGGTCCGGATCGCGCTCTGCACCATCGACATCCGTGTAGGCTCCCGCGTGAATCACGAGGTCTGGACGCGCATCGATAATGTGCTGTCGACACGACGGTTGCGTCAGGTCGAATCCGGGGAGATCCATTGGCACAATCCCATGCCCGCGTAGAGCGCGCTGAAGTTCCGTGCCTAATTGGCCGTGAGCCCCGGTGATTACGATGCGCATGCCGTGCCTTCCTCGAGCCGTTTGAGGTATTGTTGGCGGTAGTATTCGCGAAATTCGCCGGATTTTATTTTTCTCCACCATCCCTCATGAGCCTTGTACCATTCGACCGTCGCTTTCAGACCCTGCTCAAAGGGAACTTCGGGAGCCCACCCGATGCTGCGCGCGCGGGCGCAATCGATCGAATAACGACGATCGTGCCCGGGACGGTCCTGAACGAAACGAATGAGCGATCTGGATTTGCCTGCCATCTGCACGATTGATTCGGCGACGGATAAATTGTCCCGCTCATTCCCCCCGCCGAGATTGTAAATGATCCCCAAATCTCCGCACCTGAAGACATGCTCGATACCGGCGGCATGATCGAACACGGACAGCCAGTCGCGGCGATTCGCTCCATCCCCGTAAAGAGGCAGCGGCTGATCATCCAGCGCATTGGTCACAAAGAGCGGAATGAATTTTTCGGGATACTGGTTGGGTCCATAGGTATTGCTTCCCCTGGTAATCACCACGGGGAACCGATAGGTCGTCCAGTAGCTGAGAACCAACAGATCTCCCCCGGCTTTACTGGCGGAATAGGGACTTCGGGGATTCAGGGGGTCACCTTCACGCGAACTGCCGTGCTCCACATTACCATAGACTTCATCCGTGCTCACTTGCAGGAAACGTTGCACTCCGGCACGACGGCCCTCCTCCAATAGAATGCCGGTGCCGACCACGTCTGTCCTGGCAAACGCCACCGGATCCACGATCGATCGATCTACATGCGTTTCTGCGGCGCAGTTGATGATCCCTTCGATCGCCTGCTCCTTCATCACCTCGTGGACGCGCTTCTGATCACAGATATCCGCCTGTACAAAAGCATACTGAGGATGCCCGGCCACGTCGCTCAGATTATCCAGATTGCCAGAATATTTCAGGGCATCCAGGTTGATGACGCGGTGGCCTTGCGTCAACAATCGACGCACCAGGTGTGATCCGATGAACCCCGCCCCGCCGGTCACGAGAATCCGCATTCAGATCTCCACCGACTTGGCCGCGGTCCGGGCGACCAGTTGATTCGCCAAAAACAGGGACTCGATTGTGCCCGCATCGGTCCACCAGCCATCCAGGACGTCCCAGGTCAGTTCTCCCGCATTGATGTAGGCATTGTTCACATCGGTTATCTCCAGCTCGCCTCGGCCCGACGGTCTGAGCGTTTTGATGATGTCGAACACCCGGCCGTCATAGAAATAGATCCCCGTCACGGCGTAGGGTGATTGTGGGACGGCCGGCTTTTCCTGGATGTTCATTACGCGGTTCCCCTCGAGGACGGGCACACCAAATCGCTGCGGGTCTTTGACCTCCTTCAACAAAATTTTTGCGCCCTTTTTCTGCGCGAGAAATGCCTGCGCGGCCTGCGCGATATCTCCTTCGATCAGATTATCGCCAAGGACCACGCAGATGGGCTTGCGATCGGCAAAATACTCTGCCAATCGCAAGGCATCGGCAATGCCACCCTCCCCTTGCTGATACGTATAATCGAGATGTTTGAGGCCGAACTCTTGTCCATTCCCGAGAAGTTTCAGGAAATCCCCTGCATTGTTCCCGCCTGTGACGAGCATGATTTCTTGGATCCCTGCCCTGACCAGGGTCTGAATCGGATAATAGATCATCGGCCGGTCATACACCGGCAGCAAATGCTTATTCGTCACCTTCGTCAGAGGCAACAATCTCGTGCCGAGACCTCCGGCGAGCACGACCCCCTTCATGTCGACACCCCGGTTCGTAATGATAATGCATCCATCAGCAGTGTCTCGCTCCTCCGCGGCGCTCGGCGACTGGCGCGCTCGTCATCGAGATGACAAGGGATTTCCTGATACACCCAATCAAATGGTCAACGGATGCACGATGACGCCGGACGGTGAGCAAGCCCCGATCGAGAAGGATCGTGCAATTCAAGAGTCTGCCCCCTAAGAGCACGATATTTGACATGTAGAGGGGTGGAATGTGGGGACCAGTTTTTGTAAGTTCGTGATGATCCGATCATTCTCGCCGTCGTGCAAAGATGTTTCCAAATCTTTGAGGAAATCCTCGTCGAAAGAGATGGGAAGCGGAGACGTTGGGACCGCCCGCTTGACCTTGCAATGTGTTGTCCCTTCAACCCGCTCGGTTTCCTCGAACAGTTCCTCGCAGAGCTTTTCCCCCGGCCTGAGCCCGATATACTCGATCTTAATATCCTTGTCGGGCACGAGACCAGCTAATTCAATCATGGTGCGGGCGAGATCCACAATCCGGATCTGCTCGCCCATATCCAGCACGAATACCTCGCCCCCGGTTCCCATCATACTGGCCCTCAGCACCAGTTCGACCGCCTGCGGAATCGTCATGAAGTACCGTCGGATGTCGGGATGAGTGACGGTGACCGGACCACCTTTGCGAATCTGTTCCGCGAACAACGGCACGACACTCCCGTTGCTTCCCAGGACATTGCCGAATCGGACCACCGAAAAACAGGTTGCCCCGAGACCGTTCATACCTTGAGTGACGCATTCAGCGATGCGTTTCGTGGCACCCATCACGCTGGAGGGATTGACGGCCTTGTCGGTGGAAAGAAATACGAAGCGGGCGGCTCCCGATAGGAGCGCAGCTTCCGCCACTATTCGGGTTCCCAGCAGGTTGTTCTTCACTGCCTCACCGGGAAATTGTTCCATCAATGGTACATGCTTGTGGGCAGCCGCGTGAAAAACAATATCGGGACTGGCCGTGCGAAAGGCGGATGCGACTCGTTCAACCTGTGTGATGTCGCCTACAACTGGCACGACCTTGATATGTGGGAACCGTCGCCTCAACTCAAGGTCAAGCAGATACAGACTGTTCTCATATCGCTCGAATAATAGCAGCAGCGCCGGATCATGCCATGCGATTTGCCGACACAGTTCACCGCCGATGGACCCGCCGGCACCTGTCACGAGAACTCTTTTGCCCTTCAGAAATGAGGACAAGGCGAGTTCGTGTTCTCGTCCTGCGACCGGAAGATCGTGGTGAAACTCGGGAGACTGGAGGCGGTGGAGAATGGCTTGACTGTCAAACAAACTCTTGAGCAAAGACATCAGGACAGTATCCAAAATATGCCCTCTTCGTGACGGCCCAGCAGGCTTTTCTCGCACCAGGCCATCATGCCGCACGCATGTTACTCCTCTAGCAGATAGCCAAGGAAAACTCAACTCCTTCAAATTCTACCAAGCGACCGCGTCCGGATTGGGAAACACGAAGAGGAGAGGACAATTGACGGCGGGATGACACTCTACGATTCGAGCCACAACTGGAACATCAGCACGTCCCACAAGTGGTATTGCCAATCCACCATTCCGGAAAGGTGTTCGGCCCATTTCCGCCGGATCGGATCCGGATGAAAGAACCCTTCACGGCGGAGACGGTGTTCATCGAGCAACGCCTCGGCCCACTCCCGCAGCGGCCCACGCAGCCAGGAACCCAGAGGAACACCGAATCCCATTTTCGGACGTTCAAATAGATGCACCGGCGCGTAGCGTGCCAACAGGCGGCGCAAGATCCATTTCCCCTGATCATGCCGACGGATCTTCATCGAGAGCGGAAGGCGCCAGGCGAATTCGACGATCTGATGGTCTAGGAACGGGATACGGGCTTCCAGAGCCACGGCCATGCTGGCGCGGTCGACCTTGACCAGTAGATCGTCGGGGAGATACGTCACGGTATCCAGGAACATCATCCGCGTCATAAAGTCCCGGAGCTTGGGCCAGGCGGAGCGGTCGGACAACAGCGTGGGAGGTTCCTTTCCGCCGACGACGACCTCATGAGGATTCTTCCAATGTGAGATAAACTCAAAATAGGCATCATCCAGATCGCCGTGATCCAGCAGATCGGCGACCTTATAGAGCTTCTCTCCGGGCACTCGAACCGACGGCAGGAGGCGTCCGCACACGTTGAACAGCTTATTCCAAACTGAGGGTGGAAGCTGCCGAATCGATCGGGCGACAAGCGGACGCAGTGACGAGGGGATCCACCCGATTCGCCGCATCACTGTCCTTCCCCAGAAATATCGATTGTATCCACCGAATAACTCATCCCCGCCGTCTCCTGACAGGGCCACCGTCACATGGCGTCTGGCCATCTGTGACACCAGGAAGGTAGGGATCTGGGAAGAGTCGGCGAACGGCTCGTCGTACAGAACCGCCAGGCGAGGGATCACGGCCAGCGCCTGCTCCGGCGTAACGTACAATTCCGTGTGGTCCGTCTGGAGATGACCCGCCACTTGCTTTGCAAACACGGCCTCATTGTACTCAGCCTCATGAAAACCGATGGTAAACGTTCGCACCGGTGTTGCGCTTTCAGCCTGCATGAGCGCCGCCACAGTCGAGGAATCGATGCCGCCGGAGAGAAATGCCCCGAGCGGAACATCCGACGCCATGCGAAGCCTGATGGCCCTGCGCAACAGCTGATCCAAAACATCCACCGCCTCCTCCTCCGAGCCTGTAAAGGGGGTGACGATTCCCTCCTCGACCTGTTTGCTCAAAGACCAATAACAGACGGGACGAGGCAATCGTCCGGAAGCGACCTCGGCGGCGGAGAACCAGACATAGGACGCCGGAGGAAGTTTTGCGACATCCCGATAGATGGAGTATGGCGCCGGGATGCAGTTATGCCGCAACAACAAGGACAACGCCTGCCGATCGACCCCCGCCCCGAAGCGGGGACAAGCCTTGAACGCCTTCAATTCAGAGGCAAACATCAATACGTTCCCGACCCATCCATAATAAAGCGGCTTCTCACCGAGTCGGTCCCGAACGAGAACCAAGGCCCGCGCTTGTCGATCCCAGAGGGCGCAGGCAAACATCCCGTTCAACCGTGCCAGCGATGCCTCAAATCCCCAGTGTTCGACCGCCTCGAGGAGGACTTCCGTATCGGATCGTCCGCGAAACATCCGACCGTAGGATTGCAGCTCGTCACGAAGTTCAACGAAATTGTAAATCTCGCCGTTGTAGGTGGCTACATATCGACCGGACGAGGACACCATGGGTTGATGTCCCGCGGGAGACAGATCATGGATGGAGAGACGGGCATGACCGAATGCCATGCCTGCAGGCTCATCGGACCAGATGCCGGTGTCATCAGGCCCTCGATACCGGATCCTCCGGATCATATCGGAGACAAGGGCCCGTACATCTCTTGCTTCCCGACTGATCGCGCCTGCTATTCCACACATAGCGTGAGAAGGTTCTGTGGAAGGGACCATCCCGCGGCCGACAGAATCACGCGGTTCCATGACCACCCGTCAATCCGGCCATGAGAGGTGGAAGGCGGGATGACGGCTGGGCGAAAACCGATGATCGTCATGGTCCGGCTAGTCGAGTTTCATCGTTTCGACGACATGCTCCGCAAAGGGCAGTGATGAGGTAAAGGCAGGAGACACCGCATTGAGCACATGGGTCGAACGGGGTCCCGGCTCGATCACGAAATCATTGAGCAGTTCGGCCGTATTCGTATTAATCAATTGTGCCCGGATCCCCGGCTCCTTGCCGGGCAACAGATCAATCTTCTCAAACCCGACTCCCAGCGCTTGCGCTTCGCGATAAAACCCGGTGCGAGTCATCTTGACCAGTTCTTTCATGGCAATCGACCGGAAATGGTCCCGATTCCGACCGAACAATCGCAGCAGGTAGGACATCATGGTGACACCGTCTCTCATTGTGGCCCCGGCCAGTCCGCAATACTGTTCTCGTCCCAAAAGAGGCAATGCCGAAGGACCGATCGTCACTTCTCCTTCGGGTCGTCTGGTGAAATGTACTCCAAGAAACGGGTTGCGCAGATCAGGGACCGGATAGATATTGCCACGTACCTGAAATCTTGACTCAGGTCTCAGCCGGTGAAAATGTCCGCGAAACGGCAGTATCCCGAACTGCATGCCGACTCCGTATGCATGCGCGACGCGATCGGCAAACAATCCGGCACAGTTCACGATGTGTCCATAGGTGATCGAGCCGGTCGGTGTTCTGATACCGGTATCGCTGTCGCGGGCCTGCCAGGGACAGCCGAAACGAAAGAGTACCCCTTCGCGTTTGGCATCCTCTACCATGGCTTCCATGACGCGCTGCGGGTTGACGACCGCGGTATCCTTGACGTACAAGGCGCGCTCGACCGTCCGCGCGCAGGGTTCTATTTCCTTCAGGGTCGCGCAATCGACCAGGTCGACCCGCACTCCATTGGCCAGAGATCGTTCATGCAACTCCTTCAACGACGGTAGTTCGGCGGAAGTTCTTGCGACAATCACTTTCCCATAATCGTTGAGCGGGATGGATTTCTCGCGGCAATACTGCCGAAGTCGGCGATTCCCTTCGACGCACAATTTTGCCTTCAACGTGCCGGCTTTATAGTAGACCCCGGCATGGAGCACCCCGCTGTTGCGGCCGCTCGCATGGCGTCCGGCGGACAATTCCTTCTCAATGACGAGCACAGTGGCCCGATGGCGACGGCGCAATTCACGGGCAATTGCCACCCCGATCACCCCGGCTCCGACGATCAACACATCACAGGTGTCTTGATTCATGTTGTGAGCTCACAGCAGCAGCATGGGCGCCACGGCGATCAGATCATAGGGGCCCGGCACTGTCAAGAATTCACTCCTTCTCAATGATTCAGCAGCGGGTGGTAGGCAGCAGCGATGCAGGACTGTCACGAATTGACGACGCGCCGATACACGTCGATCGTTTCCCTCGCCGTGCGCTCCCAGGGGAAATCCAATG
>Ga0075420_100001890_pt1 | contig 17913 bp, 15 predicted proteins | sample SoiMetdeltSBSDD4_FD_75296 | JGI IMG/M metagenome (GOLD analysis project Ga0075420, IMG submission 75296) | Bulk soil microbial communities from a Populus tree surrounding site in Tennessee, USA - Soil MetaG P. deltoides SBSDD4 | ecosystem: Environmental > Terrestrial > Soil > Tree plantation... | reverse complement strand
CACGAGTGTTTTCGCGGCAACCATTCCGGGGAGGTGCGCCGCTCCGCCTGCGGCTGCGATGATCACGAGGAGGCCGCGTTCTTCCGCCGTGCTCGCGTACTCGAACATCCAGTCGGGCGTTCTGTGCGCCGAGACGACGCGCGCTTCGTAGGGGATCTGGAGCTCGTCGAGCAAGCCGCACGCGGGCGCCAGGTGCTCGTAGTCGCTCTTGCTGCCCATGATGACCCCGACGAGCGGTGCGGGCATAGACGTGTCGCAGTCGCGGGTGGTGGAGGCACGGCGCGCCAATGCGGCCGTCGCCGCGGTGGACGCCGCGGCGACAGCAAACTAGTCGGGACGAGGCCGCAACCAACAGTCGGCCTCGAAATGTGGTTTATCGCGTCAGAACGAGGCGCTGAACCCGAGCCGCATGCCGTTGCGCGTGGGGGCAATGCCGACGCGGCGCGGCAGCGGGACGGACGTCCAGTGCTCTTCCACGGCGCGCGAGCCGTACAGCGCTCCTGCGCCGGCACCGACGCCCAACCCAACGAGCCCGCTGAGCGCAGAGTTGTATTCGGAGTCGCTTGCGCCTTCGAGCGCGAGTGCCGTGAGCACTCCGAGCGCCGCTCCTGCGCCTCCGCCGATGAGCGCCCAACGCGTCATCGGCTTCTTGTTGCGGCCTTTCATCCCGGCACTCACTTCCAGGCGACTCACATTGGCGCTCGTGAACGTCCACTGCTGCGCGCCTGCGCCGTCCTCGATGACGACGAGCGTGTCACGTCGCATGCCCTGGTAGTTGCCAATGACCGGCAGGACGACGTCGGTTGAATGGACTCGGACGCGCGTGCCCGGCGTCAGTTGCGCGGCAGCGGCACCGGGGAGGGTGATCGACAGCGCCACGAGTGCGGCGCCGAGTGACCGGCGTATTGTTGGCATGCTGTTTTCTAATGATGGGCGCCGTCGTGGCGCAAGTGAGCGGGCGAACGCTGGCAGAGCAACGCCGGTCACCCAGTTTGACGCGCGCGAGCGACCGCTGTCACGGCGAGGGCCGGCCGATAGGGGCGACGAGCGATCTGTGCGCGAGCGCACAAATTGCGCCGGAGCGCCTGCAACCGTGCGTACGGTGATCGAGACGTCGTGTCGCTCGTCTTCCATGACTGACCATGCGCTCACGCCCCAATCCGAAGGTCGTCCGCGTTGTTTGTGGTATCGCAGCCGTCGGGTCGCTCACGACGGGTGCGGTCGCGCCATCCTCGGTCGTGGCGCAGAGCAGCGGGCGGTCCCGCGTGCTGATTCCCCGCGACGCGCGAATCGATTCGACCGTGGCACTCGCGACATTCGACTCGGTGTGGCGAACGGTCGGGACCTCGCTCGCCGACCGCGGCGTGACGCGTGTGGATTGGGATGCAGTGCGGCGCGAGCTTCGGCCGATGGCTGCCGGGGCGCGGTCGAACGACGAGCTTCGCCCGGTCGTCAGCGCGATGCTCCGGCGCGTGGGTGAATCGCATTTTGCGGTGCTGCCGTCGGGCGAGGCGAGCGGCGGCGCGCCGGCGCCCGGCCGGTCGCCATCAGCGTTAGGCAGGGCGGGGCTCTCCCTTCGGTTCGCCGGCGGCGACCTCACCGTGTGGCGCGTCGACAGCGCGAGCGCGGCGAAACGCGCGGGAGTCAACGCGGGCGATGTGATCGACCAGATCGATGACTACATCGTGCCGGCGCTCGAAGTCCGTGACTCCGCCGGCGTGCGGCGGACGACGGTCCTGACGAGCGCAATGCGAGCGCTCGCCGGTGACCCCGCGTCGCGCGTGCGGCTCGTGCGTCGCGGCGCGAACGGGGCGCGAGAGGAGATCGTGTTCGACCGCGACAGCGTTCGTGGACCCGTGTCCCGATTCGGAAATCTGCCGCCGCTTCCGGCTTCCTTCGAGGCGCGCCGCGTCACGCTCGACGATGGGCGATGCGTCGGTGTCATGCGGTTCGACTACTGGCTGCCGCCAGTGGTGGCGCCGCTCGACCGCGCCGTGAACGAGATGCGGTCGTGTGGCGGCATCGTGATCGATCTTCGCGGCAATCTCGGTGGCGTGGCCGGAATGATGATGGGTGTCGCGGGCCACTTCGTGAACGAGGTCCGCCCGCTCGGCATCATGCGCACCCGTGGTGAGGAGATGCGCTTCGTCGCAAATCCGCGACGCGCGACGGACGCCGGTGAGCCGGTCGAGCCGTTCGCCGGTCCGCTCGCGATCGTGGTCGATGGGCTGTCGGCGAGCACGTCGGAGATGTTCGCCGCGGCGCTTCAGAGCCTGGGCAGAGCCCGCGTGTTCGGCGAGCGTACGGCAGGCCAGGCGCTTCCCGCCGTGACGACGCGCTTGCCCAATGGCGATGTGCTCATGCACGTCGTCGCGGACTTCGTTGCGCCGAATGGCGCGCGGATCGAGGGCACCGGCGTGAATCCGGACGAAGTGGTTCCGCTCCGGCGCTCAGACCTTCAGGCGGGGCGCGACGGCGCGCTGGAGGCCGCGCTCCGGTGGATCGAGCGGGCTCGGCCGAACACCGCGACTCGCTGACCCATCGGACGTCACAACGCGTCTCACGGCTGACATATTTCCCTCGGCGCCATGGTGGCGCCCCGTATGACCACTCACGTCTCCAGGAGCTTTCATGCACGGCTCACCGCTCTCTTTCGTCTCGCGTACGCGCAGGGCGGCTGCGATTCTTCCGCTGATCCTGGCGGGCGCGACGGCGGTCGGTGCGCAGGCGCCGGCGGCATCCCTGCCTCCGGCCAAGGAGCTGATCGCGAAGTTCGTCGCATCCACCAACACCGCGGCCGTGATGGCCAAGCACAAGTCGGTCACGACCAAAGGCAAGTTCGAGATGCCCGCGGCCGGCATGTCGGGGGACCTCGAGATCAGCCAGGCGCGGCCGAACAAGTCGGTCATGCGGATCACGCTCGCCGGCGTGGGCGAGGTCCAGCAGGGATACGACGGTACCACGGCATGGAACATCAACCCGATGACGGGCCCGCGCATTCTCACCGGCGCCGAGCTCGATGTCGTGCGTGAGGAATCGGGATTCGGCGTGTCGTCGCGCCAGGGGCCTAACGTGGTCTCGGCGGAGACCGTCGAGAAGACGGAGATGAACGGCGAGGCGTGCTACAAGGTGAAGCTGAAATGGAAGTCGGGACGCGAGACGTTCGACTGCTACAGCGTCGCGTCCGGCCTGCTCATCGCCGCAGTGATGAAGCAGGAATCGCAGATGGGAACGATCGAGGTCACGAACCTCATCGGCGACTACAAGGACTTTGGCGGTCAGAAGCTCGCCACGCGCATCGCGCAGCAGGCGATGGGTCAGGAGCAGGTCATGCGCCTGGTCACGGTCGAGTACGACCAGACGCCGGACAGCGCGTTCGTGATGCCTCCTGCGATCAAGGCGCTCGCGGAGAAGAAGCCCTAATGCTCGCGTCATGAAGCTCGTCGTCGTGCGTCACGCCGTCGCCGAAGATCGCGACGAGTTCTCGGCGACCGGGCAGGACGATCGACAGCGGCCGTTGACGTCCGCGGGTGCGCGGAAGATGAAGCGAGGTGCCCGCGGACTTCGTGCGTTGGTGCCTTCGATCGATGTGCTCGCCGCGAGCCCGCTCGTTCGCGCGGCCGAGACGGCCGAGATCCTCCGCGACGTGTACGGCCTGGAGAGCGTGGCGACGGTCGTCGCGCTGGAGCCGGACCGCCCGGCCGGCGACGTCGCCGGCTGGCTTGCGACGGTGGGCGCGGACTCCGTGGTGGCGGTCGTCGGTCATGAGCCACAACTCGGGCTTCTCGTGAGCTTCCTGATCGGCGCGGGCGATCGTTCCGCGGTCGAAATGAAAAAGGGTGGAGCGACTCTGGTTGAGATCGAACCGAGTCGAGACCAGCCGGGACAGCTCATCTGGTCGCTGCCGCCGAAGGTCCTTCGGAGTCTCGCCGGCTAGTTCAGTTGCGCTCGGTTGGTGACGGCCGTCGCGGCGCCGCGCCAAGAGATCATGAAACTTGCAGAGTCCTAGCGACCCGCCCTCGCGCGTCTCGGCGGCGTCTGGAAACTCGCGGTCGGTTTGTGAACGGCTCCCGACTCGCGCATGGACGGCACGACGGGGGTATTGACCTGTTGCTTCCGCGCCGTTGCATCGCGGCCTCATCGCTCCAGCCAGTGAAGGTAGAGAATGAGCCCAATCGTCGATTCGCACGTCCAGCTCGAAGGCGCAGACCGGGACGATCTCCGGCAACTTTTCGCGCTGTCGTTCTCGGAACCGACGCGGAATGACGAGGACCTGCGCCACGCGGTCCTGGACTACGTCCGCGCGGCGAAAGCGAGTCGCCGGAAGCCGGAATGGGTCATTGTGTCCCTGAAGCGCGCGATAATCGACGCGGCCGCCGCGCGCATCAGCTATCGCGCGGCCAACGAGTTGACGGACCGCGTCGTCCGCTGGTTCATCGACGGGTACTACGGGTCGGACACAACGACCGGTGAACGCGGTATCGAGCTTCGGCTCGGTCCTGCCCCACGGGTCAGCTAGATCTCCGACAAAGTCCGGCGCGGGTCTATCGGTCCGTGCAGTGTGTCCGTATCGTCGGCGTCGGCAAAACGCCGTCGGCGCGGTTTTGCCTCACATCCGTTACATTGTTGTCCAGAGTTGGCCTGGACCGTATCGTGCTGTGAGTTAGCGGCTGCTAACAGACCAGCCTGCCAATCTCAATGACCGCAACTCGACCAGAACCGGGCATCGACCTTTCCGAGCTCGAGCGCGACTACATAGTCAAGCGCGAGCTGGGCAAGGGCGGCATGGGGTCGGTGTTTCTCGCCCGACACCGAACCGCCGGCCACGACGTTGCGATCAAGGTCATCTCGTCGAAGTACATCGCCGACGCGGACGCGCTTTCACGGTTCGAACGCGAAGCGCGCCTCATGGCGCGAATTCGACATCCCAACATCGTTCACCAGTACGAGTTGCGACGCCTGCACGGCGGACACGTCGCGCTCGTCATGCAGTACGTGCGCGGTGAGTCGCTCATCGCGATCCTGCGTCGCCGGGGTAAACTGCGCTTCGACGAGTGTGCGCAGATCCTGCGCGACATCGGCCTCGCGCTCGAGCACGCCCATGCCAGCGGCATCATCCATCGCGACGTCAAGCCGCACAACATCCTGATCGACGCCGACAAGGGCGTCGCGATGCTGTCGGACTTCGGGATCGCAAAGGCCACACAAGGCGATGCCGAGGTCACGGCAACGGGTATGGCGATCGGCACGCCGGCGTATATGGCGCCGGAGCAGATCGACAACGGTGTGGTCGACGGTCGCGCCGACCTGTATAGCCTCGGCGTCGTGGGATGGGAGATGCTCTCCGGGCGTCGCGCTTGGGAAGGCGAGAGCCTGTTCGGCATCATCTACAAGCAGAAGCACCAGGACCTCGCGCCGCTGACCCTTCTTCGCCCTGATACGCCGCAGCGCCTGCTGCTCGCGCTCGAGGGCGCGTTGGAAAAGGACGCGGACCGGCGCTGGAGCTCGGCATCGGAGTTCGTCGAGCAGCTGCGGTCGGACACGCCCACGGGCGCGATGCTGCGACGCCGAGAGGCGGCCGGCGCGCTGTTGTCGAGCGGGGAGAACGCGACTGAGCCGCCGTCCGCCGGCGCGGCAACGATCCCGTTCCGGCGCTCGACCGAGGCCACCCCGAACACTGCGCAACCGGCCGTTGACGGCATTGCCAGGCCCGACGTCCCCGCCGCGCCGTCGTCTACGGTTCGCATGGGGCTTCTCGTCGCGGGAAGTGCTCTGGCCGGTGCGTTCGCGTTCTACGCGCTGTTCGGCGCGGGTGGGAGCTCCACGGTCGTCGCAGCGCCGCCGACGCTCCCCCGTGCGACAGCGTCCGGGCCGTCACGCGATGGCGGGGTCGCGCGCACTCAGCCGGCGGCCTCGCCGGCGAACCCGCTCGCGGGCGTTCGCGCGGGCAGCTCCGTCGCAGGCTCAGACGGTGTGGAGCGCGCCCCCGAACGCACCCGTGCCGCGGCCGTTCGCCGGTCCGCCGCGACTGCGTCGCGTCCCGCGCTTCCAGAACCACCTGCGGCATCGACAGTTGTCGGCTCCTCATCGAGCGCCCCGAATCCCGCGCCAACCGGTCCGTCGTCCGCTGGCGAGGTCGTGGATCCGCGTTCGCGTGCGCTGGCCAGTGCGGCTGCCGCGCTTCTGCGCTCGAAGCAGCCCGACGCAGCGCGCCGCATGATCGACAGCGCACTCGCGATCACGCCGGCAGATGCCGACGCGTATGCGCTGCGGGCGCGCGCGAACGCGGCCCGGGGTGACCTCCGCGCCGCGTGGGCCGACGCCGAGGTCGCCGAGCGACTCGGGGACAGCTGGCAGGCGCAGACGCTGATCGCGTCGTTCGAGGCGCGCGTTGGCGAGCGTCGTGCGGCGCTCAAACGGCTTGCGGCGCTCGTGCGCGCCGTTCCGGCGCGGGTGCCCTATACGTCGGTGCAGGGAAGTCAGCTCGCGATGGCGTACGTTGCCGTCGGTGATTCGCGCCGCGCGCTCACCGCGCTGTTGAAGACGCGTGATGACGGCACGCTCGCCGCCGCGCTGCGCGACCCCGGGTTCGATCCGATTCGCGGCGAGCCGCGGTTCCGCGACATTCTTCGCGCGGTCGCGCCGGACGGGCAGTAGTCGGTCGCGGTCGCCGGCCGCCTAACGACTGCGAGTCGTTCCGCGCTCGACGGTTTCCTCCGCCTCGCGCTCGTCGTCACCGCCTGGTACAGGGGCCTGCTGTTGCGCGGCGGCCGCTGGCTCGTAGCTGAGCGCCACGTAGACCGGGAAATGGTCCGATCCCACGTACGGCAGCCGTCGCATCTCGACCAGCCTCACGTCGGGCGAATGGAACACGTGATCGAGTGGGTAGCGCAGCCCCGGGTACTTCGCGTGAAAGGTGCTGATGAAGCCGCGGCCTTTCCGTGGATCGACCAGCCGGCTCACCTTCTGAAACAGCCGCGTCGTCCGCGACCACGCGACGTCGTTGAGGTCTCCGAGCACGACGACCGGGTCGCCGGCGTTGGCGACTCGTCGTCCGACGATGACGAGCTCCGCATCGCGCTCGGTGGATTCGTTGTCCTCGCCGGGCGCCGGTGGCTTCGGATGCACGCAATTGAGCCACACCTTGAGCCCGCCCGGTAATCGCACCCGAGCCTGCATGGACGGCACGTCGGGCTCGACGAGGAACTCGATGGACGTGTTCTCGAGCGGGTAGCGCGAATAGAGCAGCATGCCGTACGTGTTGGGCAGCGGGCACGCGAGCGCGTACGCGTGGGTCGATCGCAGCGCATCGAGCCGCGCCTGCCACCAATGGTCCGTCTCGACGCACAGTACGACGTCGGCGTTCGCACGACGAAGTTCCGCGAGGAGCCGATCGGTCTCGCGATTGGTCTGCAGCACATTGGACACGACGAGCGAGAGACACCGGTCGGGCGCGGGATGCTTCGCGCGCTGCACTTCACGCGGCGCGAGCCGCGTGTACCGCCAGACCATTCCGAGCTGATAGCTGACCGCGATGGCGATGGCGCCGGTGAACACCGCACTCGCGCCGTCGCGCCATGGCCCGGTTGCGATCCACAGCGCCAGTCCGATGATCCCCAGCGCCGCGACCTGCACGCGCGGAAAATCCCAGATCCGAATCCACCAGACCTTCGACCGCAGGAGCGAGAGGGCGGTCGTCACGACCGAGAAGCCGCCGAGGATCGCCGCGATCACTTCGCTCATGTTGGTGGAAATCCGTGTCGGGTATCGCGTGACGGTGACGGGTCGGCGTGGCCAGACACGCACGACCCGCCGGGTGGGCGCGCAAGCGATGCGTCGCTTGTGCAAGAACCGGCGCGTTCGACACCGAAACGACAGAGGCCGTCACTCGCAATACACCACGACGACGCGTCCGTATCGAACGCCGAGCGCGGTCTCGCGCGCGCGCGGGCCCGTAACGCTACGGGCTCACCAGCATCACGTACCTGATGGCACGATCTATCAACGTTCCGTGAGAGTCGAAGATGTCGATCTCGAGGCCAGCCCTGCCTGGTGGCAACGGATCGGGCTTCGTGGTGTCACTGATCGCTGACACCGTGAGCGACGCCGTGCTCGTGCCGGCGGGCAGCACCAGCGTTACCTCGCCGGCCGCATGGGGGACACCGAGTTTGTAGACCGCAGCCTTGAGAACGACTCCCGAATGGCTCGGCCCTGGATTGTCGATGAAGACCGTGAACGGAATCCCCGGGCCGCCGAGGGTCAAGGTGTCCAGACGAATTCCGGTGTCAGGATGGGCAGGCAGCGGATCACGAAGATCCGGGCTCACGCCGCGGGCGGTGCCAGTGAATCTCGGCGCGGGGAGGAGCACTACAGGAAATCCCGCTCTGCTGAGCTCGAGACCGGTCTGCGTGGTTAGGCGGATCCCAAAGGTGCCGGGACCGGGCAACGGCGGGGGGGCGTAGACGGAGTAATAGGACGAGTCCGTGCACGTGCCTGTCGGTAAAGACGGGGAAGGGTACCGTGCGCACTGGACCAGCGTGCCGGTCCCGCGGAGGCTACCGGCCAATAGTGCCCCTCCCGCGTCGACAATGAAATAGTCGAAGTACGTGTTGTCCGATGGCGGTCCCGGATTCATGATCGTGAAGGAGAATTGCCTGGGGAGCGCCGTTGGGACGAGGACTGTGTCTGGCAGCTGGCCCACGCTGGTGACGATCGGTGGCGGGTAGACGAGCGTCACCGCGACCGACCGAGTGGCGACCACGGTCGTACCCACTTTCAGCTGCACCTGGAAGCTCGCCGAACCCGGGACGAGCGTGCCGGTGCCGCTGGCGGTGTTGGTCGCGCTGAGCAGGCCACCGTCCGTGCAAAAGCCGTTCGGCAATACGCTCGGCGCGTCCCCACAATGGACCGCGCGTGTACCGGCGGCGCGCGTCGTCGTGCCCTGCCGGATGAAGGTGGCCATGACGACGGGGTCGCGGGTCCATCCCGGATTATGCAGCATCGCGGTGTACGAGCCCGAGCTCGACCGTCCGATCACGAGCGTGGTCTGGCTCACGCTCAGCGAGGAGATGTACGGCGTCGCGGGATCCGGCTCGTCGTCGCCACCGCCGCCGCCGTCGTCGATGAGAAGGGCGTTAGGCTCGACCGGCGGCGGAAGCTGTGTGGGGTTGGGGCGATCGGTGCAGGCACCAAAGACCGCGAGGGCGAGCAGAAACACCGGGTCGGCGGCCCGGGACAGGAACGAGGGCATCACGATCTCCTGAAGTGGACGCAGGATGGTCGTCGCACCTGATCGGCGGTCTCGAGCACCACCCTCGAGATCTGATACGCAGCCGGGCGCCAAGAGCGGTCATTTCGCGCCGCCTCGCCTGGCAGGGTCGCCTTGACTGAACCGGCTGCCTCGTGATGCGCCGTTAGGCGGCGGTGTCGCCTGCAGCAGCGCGAGCTCGTCTGCGACACTCCTTCGAGCTTCGCTTTCGGCGCGTGACCGCTCGGGAGCCAAGGCGGCGTATCTCAGTCATACACCAACGCACTGTACACCACCGGACATGAAGCACGCAGCCGCAGCGGGCTTGGTACGAGGCCTCCGACGGCGGGATCTTGTTTCGCTTGTGATCAACTTGATCATTGGCGCCGGCATCTTCGGCCTGCCAGCGAGGGTGTTCGCCCTCGCTGGAACGTACAGCCTGCTCGCGTACGCGGTCTCCGCGGTCGCTATCGCGCTCATCATCCTGTGCTTTGCAGAAGTTGGCAGCCGCTTCAAGGCAACCGGTGGCCCCTATCTATACGCGCGCGTTGCTTTTGGTCCGCTGATGGGGTTTCAGGTCGGATGGTTGCTGTGGCTCGGGCGGATCGCTGGTCTCGCGGCGCTATGTAATCTCTTCGTTGCGTATGTGGGCTACTTCGTGCCCGTTGCCAGTGCCAACCCGTGGCGGTCGGTCGCGATCGTTGCCACCATCTCGGCGCTCGCTGCCGCCAACATCGTCGGCGTGCGAGTGACGACAGCCGTCACCAACGCGCTCACTGTGGGAAAACTGATCCCGCTGCTCCTCTTCATTCTGGTGGGTCTCTTCTTTGTCGAACCTCAGCGCTATTCGCTCGCGCACTCGCCAGAGTACGGCTCCTTCTCGCAAGCGGCGCTACTGCTCGTCTTCGCGTATACGGGATTCGAGGGCGCGGCCATCCCGACCGGTGAGATGCGCGACCCTGCGCGGCATCTTCCATTCGCGCTCCTCACGGGTCTTGCCGTCGTCGTGCTCGTATACGTGTTCGTCCAGCTGGTATGCATCGGGACGCTGCCAGACCTCGCACACTCGGAGAGACCTCTCTCGGATGCCAGCCTCCGTTTCCTGGGAGCGCCAGGCGCGTCGCTCATCGCCGTCGGCGCCGTTGTGTCGATTGGCGGAGCGCTGAATGCGCAGGTCTTCGCCACGCCTCGACTTCTGTTCGCGATGGGAGAAAACCGTCAACTCCCCCGGATATTTTCGACGACACACGTACGCTTTCGCACGCCCACCGCGGCGATCGTGCTGACGTCGATGGTCGCGCTCACTCTGTCACTGTTCACCACGTTCATCTCGGCGCTCACCATCGGTGCGATCGTCCGGCTGGCGGTCTACATGACCACGTGTGCCGCGCTGCCGGTGCTGCGCCGGAATTCTGGCTTACCGCGAGCGGCATTCTCCGCACCCGCCGGACCTCTGATCTCGGCAGTCGCAGTGGTCTCGAGCCTATGGCTCCTGTCCAACAGCCCGTGGAGCGAGATGCGTCTCGCAGGCATGGCGGTCGTCATGGGTTTCGTTCTCTACTTACCGTGTATGCGCTGGTCGTCGCGCGAGGGAAGGCAAGCGGCGTCCGCCGTCAACCCGCTTGACGGTCAGGAGATCAAATGAGTGACTCGGGTGTCGGTCGTCGGGCCCGTGCGTATTACCTCGGTCATTCGGATCGCGAGCTCGATCGGCTGAGGGCCCAAGCACGTCTGATCGATCCAGTCACGAGGCGTTTCTTTCGTGATGCCGGAATCACGCCCGGGATGCGCGTCCTCGACGTCGGCAGTGGCGCCGGCGACGTGGCGTTGCTCGTGGCCGACCTGGTTGGTGAGTCGGGCGAAGTCGTCGGCGTGGACCGCGCTCCGATCGCTCTGGCGCAAGCAACGGCGCGAGCCGAAGCCCAGTCGAGGAGGAACGTATTCTTTCGCGAGGGCGATCCCGCAGAAATGTCGTTCGACCGGCCGTTCGACGCTGTCGTCGGACGCTACGTACTGCAGTTTCAGCCCGATCCCGCCGCGATGCTCCGACGGCTGGCAGCTCACGTGAGCCTCGGGGGCCTGATCGTGTTCCACGAAATCGATTGGGACGGCGTCCGCTCATTTCCGCCATCGGCCACTTACGAGCAGTGCTGCCGATGGATCCTCGACACGCTTCGGTTGCTGAACGTCGAAACACGAATGGGTATCAAACTCCATGCAACGTTCCTCGACGCAGGATTACGGGCACCGACGATGCGACTGGAAGCGCTCGTCGGGGGTCCTTCGAGCGTCTCGGATCGTCTGCATCTGTTGGCGAACCAGCTCGAGACGATGGCACCAGAAATGGAGCGATTGGGTGTCGCCACAGCCGCCGAGATTGCGTTGGGCACGCTCGTCAGGCGAATGGACGATGAAATTCACGCCGAGTCCAGCGTCATTGTCGGGCGTTCGGAGATCGGCGCATGGTGTCACGTTTAGCCGCCTCGCAGCTTCTGCGTCAGGGGTCAGCTCGTTAGGCCCGATTCCGAGTTGCGCGCGCACGATGCCGCTGGTCGCCACCGGCTGACACACGCAGTGGCACGCAAATGAAGGCGGTATTGCGATGCCGGGCTCCGCTAGTGCACCATGTGCGGCAGTGGTGCTCGAAAGGCGAGCTGTTCCCCCGGCATGACCGAAGCACCGTGAGTCGCAACGACCATTGGGAACACATCTACCGTAGCAGGGCCGCGACCGACGTGAGTTGGTATCAGCCCGAAGCTGCGCGTTCACTGGAACTGATCCGACGTGCGTCGCCGAACCTCGAGGCGCCGGTGATCGATGTCGGCGGCGGTGCATCGACGCTCGTCGATGGGCTGCTCGACGTCGGGTATCGAGCGGTGACTGTTCTCGACATCGCTCCAGCTGGTCTCGCGGTTGCGCGGGAACGGCTTGGCGCTCGCGCCGCGCTCGTTACGTGGGTAGCGGCCGACGTACTCGACGCGCCATTGCATTCGAGCGGGTACGCGGTCTGGCACGATCGCGCCGTGTTCCATTTTCTTACAGCTCCTGCCGATCGGACGCGCTATGTGGAGCAAGTGCGTCGCGCCGTTCGTCCGGGAGGGTTTGTGATCGTCGCCAGTTTCGGAACCGACGGTCCGACGAGATGCAGCGGACTGGAAGTGGTGCGGTACTCACCCGAGACCATGCACGCAGAGTTTGGGTCAGGCTTCCGTTTGCTCGATAGCGTGAGCGAGGAACACCGGACGCCGACTGGCTCAACACAAGCGTTCGTCTACTGCCTGTGTCGCGTGGAGGCTGGACCGGACGGCTACGACGCGCCACAGAGGGTGACACGTCGGTAAGCGCTCCGTGGCGCAACACGTGGCGCAACACCAACGAAAAAGGCCACACCTTGCGGCATGGCCTAAGTCGTTGTCCTTATTTAACTCCCGAGGAGGGACTCGAACCCCCGACCCGGTGATTAACAGTCACCTGCTCTACCACCTGAGCTACTCGGGAATGAGCCGGAAACCTAGAAGCAGCGCGGAACCCGGTCAAGCGAGCGCAGTCGCGTGACGGCGCTACCAGCCTCCGCCCTCGCGACCGCTCGCCGAGGTGAGCGGCGTCCAATCGCGATCATCACCGGCGCCTCGAGCGGCATTGGTCGCGACCTCGCCGAGCTGTTCGCGCGAGACGGCCATGACCTCATTCTCGTCGCTCGCCGAAAGGACGCGCTGGAGCGCCTCGCCCGTTCGCTCTCCGAGCGTTACGGCGTGTCGTGCGATCCGTTCGTCGCGGATCTCTCGCGACGGCTCGAGCGCGAGCATCTGGTTGCGCGGATCCGCACCGTGGATCAGCACATCGACGCCCTCGTGAACAACGCAGGGCTTGGCACGCACGGATACTTTCGAGAAACGGACCTCGAGCGCGAGCTCGAGCTCATTGAAGTCAACGTCGCCGCGGTCACGCATCTCACGAAATGCGTCCTCCCGGGCATGGTCGAACGGCGCCATGGGCGCATTCTCAATGTGTCCTCCGTGGCGGCGTTCCAGCCGGGGCCGCTGATGGCGGTGTACTACGCGTCCAAAGCGTTCGTACAGTCGTTCAGCGAGGCGATCGCGGAGGAACTCGAGGGCAGTGGCGTCACGGTCACGGCCGTGGTCCCCGGCCCGACCATCACGGAGTTCCACGCGGCCGCGGGGCTCGGTCCGCATGCGCCTAACGTCGGGGCGCCGGCGATGACGTCGCGGGACGTTGCCGAAGCCGCGTACCGTGGCTCCGTGCGCGGGAAGCGCGTCGTGGTAGCCGGGCTCAGAAACCGGGTTGCGGTCCTCGTGAGTCGCGTGCTCTCACGGCGCAGCATGACGCGTCTCGTGCGACGACTACAGGAGCGACGGCGCGATGCCCGGTAGGGCCCCCCTACGACGCGCGCGCACGGACTCGCGGCTTCGGCGACTTCCTCGGCGCCGACGTCGGGCCCGTGAGGTGACCGCGCAGCCACCGTCCGGTGTGCGACGCATCGACGCGGACGATCTCCTCCGGCCGCCCCATCGCGACGACCTCGCCGCCGCGGTCGCCGGCGTCGGGACCGAGATCGATGATCCAGTCCGCGAGCTTGATGACATCGAGGTTGTGCTCGATGAGCACGAGGGTGTGTCCCGCGTCGACGAGTCGATCGAGCACGCCCGCGAGCTTGCGAATGTCCTCGAGATGCAGACCGGTCGTCGGCTCATCCATGATGTAGAGTTTCTTTCCGCCGGTCCGCTTCGCGAGCGCGAGCTCGCGGGCGACCTTGATACGCTGCGCTTCGCCGCCGGACAGCGTCGTCGCCGGCTGACCGAGCCGAAGGTAGCCAAGCCCGACCTGCTGGAGCTGCCATAATGCCTGACCGAGCTTCTCCTCGTACGGGAAGAAGCGAATGGCCTGGTCCACGGTCATCTGCAGCACGTCGTAGATGTTCCTCCCGTGGACGACGACCTCGAGCACATCGGGTCGGAACCGCTTGCCGGCGCAGTGGTCGCAGGGCACGTACACGTCGGCCATGAACACCATCTCGACCTGGAGATAGCCGGCGCCCTCGCAGTGCTCGCATCGCCCGCCATCGACGTTGAAGCTGAACGTGCTCGCGGTGTACCGGCGCTGCCGTGCGAGCGGGGCGTCCGCGAACAGCTTCCGGATCTCGTCGAACGCTTTGACATAGGTCACCGGGTTCGACCGGGGCGTCTTGCCGATCGGCTCCTGGTCGATGAGCACGACGTCGTCGAGCGCCTCGAAACCGGTGATGGCGTCGAACGCACCGACGCGCTCTCCCAGGTGCTGCTTCGCCGAGTGCTCGCCCGTGAGTCGCGTCTCCAAGGCACGATACAGCACGTCGTGAATCAGTGTGCTCTTGCCCGATCCGGAAACGCCCGTGACCACGGTGAGGGCGCCTAACGGTATGCGGACGTTGACGGCCTTGAGGTTGTGCTCACGCGCGCCGCTCAGTGTCAGCCACCGCGGTCCCAGATGCCGGCGCTCGGCGGGCAGCGGGATCACCCGTGCGCCGGTGAGGTATTGGCCGGTGAGCGGACTCTCGGCCGCGCGGGCCATTGGACCGGCGAACACGACGTGTCCACCCTGCTCGCCGCTCGCGGGGCCCAGCTCCACCATGTAGTCCGCGACGCGCATCGCGTCCGGGTCGTGTTCGACGACGAGCACGGTGTTCCCGCCGTCGCGCAGCCGTAGGAGCAGGCGCAGCAGCCGGTCCATGTCGCGCGGGTGAAGCCCGATCGACGGCTCGTCGAGCACGTACAGGGTGTCCACGAGCTGCGAGCCTAACGAGTTCGCGAGTCCGATGCGCTGGGCTTCACCGCCGGACAGCGTCCTCGTACCGCGATTGAGCGTGAGGTAATTGAGCCCGACGTCGCACAGAAACTGAACCCGGTCGCGCGCTTCCTTGAGAATGTGCTCGGCGACCTGGCGCTCGAACTCGGTCAACGTGAGGGCCGTCAGCCATTCGATGAGGCGATCGACCGGCAATTCGGCGACCTCGGCGACGGTGCGGCCGCCCACGCGCACCTGGAGCGCTTCGGGCTTGAGCTTCGCACCGTGACACGCCGGACACTCGCGGGCGGTCTGATACTGGCGCAGGAAGACGCGGATGTACTGCTTGTAGCGCTTCTCCTCGAGATCGACGAGAAACGGCAGGATTCCCTTGTAGCCGCGCGTCTTCGATCGGAGCAGCTTGTCGCGCTGCGAAGCCGAGAGCTTGTTCCACGGGAGATCCATGGGTATGCCCTCGCGCTTCGCGAACTCTGCGAGCGCTCGGCGCTTGCCGTCGTATCGCGGCTTCGTCCACGGGTCGATCGCTCCGTCGCGGAGCGTGCGATCGGCGTAGGGAACAATGAGCGCCTCATCGTACTCGAGCACGGCGCCGAACCCGTTGCACGTCGGGCATGCGCCACGGGGATTGTTGAACGAGAAGAGCTGCGGTGTGGGCGAGGGGGCTCGAGTGCGATCGTCAGGGCACTGAAAGCGTTCCGTGAATCGGAGAGTGTCTGGCGGTTGGGAACCGGCAACGGGGAACGGGGAACCGGAACCGCCCACGGAGGCATCGATTTCCGGTTCCCGGTTCCCGATTCCCGACACGATAACGACGCAGTCCCCGTCCCCCTCTCTGAACGCGGTGCCCACCGCGTCCGCGAGACGAGCCGCACCTTCGGGCGACACCGTCAGCCGGTCGACGACGACGAGCAGGTCCTTCGCCCTCGTTAGGTCGACCTGCTCCGACGCGACGTCGTCCAGGTGCAGGATGCGCCCTCCAACGCTCACGCGCACGAAGCCCTGCGCGCGGAGATTCTCCACGACGACGTCGTGCGTCACCTTGTCGGACAGGATGAGCGGAAACGCGACAGCGAACCGAGCGCCGTCCGGGCGCGTGAGCACCGTGTCCACCACCGATTGCACGGTATCCGGTTTGAGCTCCCGGCCGCAGACCGAGCAGTACGTGCGGCCTATGCGTGCCCACAGTAGTCGCAGGTAGTCGTAGATCTCGGTCGCCGTCCCGACGGTCGAACGCGAGGTTTTCGTCGGGTTCTTCTGTTCGATGGCGACGGCGGGAGACAGGCCATCGATGGAATCGACGTCCGGCTTCTCCATTCGCTCGAGAAACTGTCGCGCGTATGCGGAAAGCGACTCTACGTAGCGGCGCTGACCCTCGGCGTAGATGGTGTCGAACGCCAGCGAGGACTTCCCGGAGCCCGACGGTCCGGTGATGACCGTATAGCTGCGCCGCGGGATCTCGAGGTCGAACCCCTTCAGATTGTGCTGGCGTGCTCCGCGCACGACGATCGCGTCCTTCACGGGCGGAAAGCTAACCCGGTGAGGGGCGAATAAACACCGGCGGATCCGGCGCTCAGCGGAAGCGTCGAAGCAAACGGCCGACGAGCAGGACGACTATGGCGCCGAGCGTGGCGATCCCGAGCGATCGCAAGTCGAGGTCACCGGCCGAGACGCGTCCCCATCCAAACGCGCTGCCAATGAGCCCACCAATGAACGCCCCGGCAATGCCGAGGACGACGGTGACGATGCACCCTGACGGGTCGCGGCCAGGAACGAGGAACTTCGCCAGTGATCCGGCGAGGAGTCCCAGCAGCACCCAGTAGAGCCAGAGGGGCAATCCCTCACTCCCGTGCAGCGAACGGCCCCGGACGCCCAGCGAGCAGACGTCCGGGGCCCGACGCGTCGTGCGTCAGATCGTAGTACGCGTGCGAGTGGTCAGACGATAGATCCAAAGTAGCAGCATCGCGCCGACGACAGCCAGGACGATACTCCAGATCGAGAATCCGTTCAGCCCCGCGCCGGTGATCATGTTACCAAGGAAACCACCGAGGAACGCGCCGACGATACCGATCAGCATCGTGACAATAATCCCGCCAGGGTCACGGCCCGGCATCAGTGCCTTGGCGATCGCGCCCGCCACGAGCCCAAGCACGATCCAAGCGAGAATGGTCATATCGAATTCCTCCGAGGGGTGGGTTTGCACGGCTCTGGTAAAGCAACGAGCGTACCAGATCCGGGGACGAGGGACTGGGGGCGAGGGACTAGGGAGCTCTGCTTTGGGGATGTGTCTTGTGCACGGCGAGGCCGCTCCAGCCGGCGGGTTAAGCTTCGCTGCTGCGCGCCGAGTCCGCAGTTCCTCGTCCCCACTCCCTCGTCCCTCGTCCCTGTCGTTGTCCGACTCCATCCACGAAGAAGAAGCCCTCGGCAAGGCGTACGACGGCCGACTCATGCGACGGCTGCTCGGGTACGCGCGTCCGTACCGAACGCTCGTGCTCGCGTCGCTCGCGCTGCTAATGCTGGATGGAATGCTTCAGCTCGCAGGGCCGGCGCTCACCCGGCAGGTGATCGACGTCGCCATCCCTGCGCGCGACTCCGGACTCGTTCTCACCAGCGCTGCGTTGTTCGCCGCGACGCTCGTACTGCAGTTCTTCTTCACGTACGGCGAAACGATGCTGACCAGTCTCCTCGGCCAGCGCGTCATGCGCGATCTGCGCACGGAGATCTTCACGCATCTGCAGAACCTCTCGATCTCCTTTTTCGACCGGAATCCCGTCGGACGACTCGTGACGCGAGTGACGTCGGACGTCGAAGCGCTCAACGAGCTGTTCACTGCGGGAGTCGTTGCCGGCATCGGGGATCTGTTCACG
>Ga0075420_100001889_pt1 | contig 17915 bp, 16 predicted proteins | sample SoiMetdeltSBSDD4_FD_75296 | JGI IMG/M metagenome (GOLD analysis project Ga0075420, IMG submission 75296) | Bulk soil microbial communities from a Populus tree surrounding site in Tennessee, USA - Soil MetaG P. deltoides SBSDD4 | ecosystem: Environmental > Terrestrial > Soil > Tree plantation... | reverse complement strand
GCTCTACCTGGATCTACACCTGGCCCAAGGCGATGCGGCGCTTCTGTTCGGGGCTGAGCCCCGCTTCTCTATCGTCGACGCGCTGGAGAATGTGCATCGTTTTGACGAGGCCTTCTTCCGCGGGCTCGTCACGCCCACGAAAGCAAAAGCGGACCTCCTTGCCTCGTCCGATCGCGCGCTCGTTCACCACCCCGGCGTACCACAATTCCGCGCCGTCATCGAGTTCGCGGCGCACCTCTATCGCTACATCGTCCTCGACGTGCCGCGTGCCGATGCGTCCGCAATCGACGCCCTCGACGTCGCCTCGCGCATTGTGGTCGTGACCAACCAGGAGCTGTCGGCGGTACGGGGAGCCAGCCGGCTGGCCTCGGCGCTCCGCGACCGTTACGGCCGTGACCGCGTTCTCGTGGTCGTGAACCGCTCGGATAAGCAGTCAGAGATCGGCCAGGCCGACATCGAGAAGGTCGTGGCAACGAAGGTCAACCACATGCTGCCGAGCGACTACCGGCTCGCCCTGGAAGCGCTGAATAAGGGGCGGCCGCTCGCGCTCGACAACCATAACAAGCTGGCAGCGGGTTTCAGAGGGCTGGCGAAAGAGCTCGCGAACATCGATCCCGAACCGAAGCGGAGCGAACCGGCCAGCAGCCTGTTCGGCCGGCTGACCGGCCGCGGCTGATCTCAGGAGAAATCACAGATGTCTTCTACATCGTTGGTAGCGCCTAACACTACGTTTCCGGGAACGCCGACGGCCGCAGCACGGCCGGTTGACGCGCGTCACCCGAAGTACCAGGAGATCAAAGCAAAGGTTCACCAGGACCTGCTGAACCGTCTGAACCTGGAGCGGCTCACGCGCGTGCGGCGCGAAGACGCGGAGCCGGAGATTCGCGGGCTCATTGTGGGTCTGCTCGAGAAGGAGTCGCAGGCCACGCCGCTCAGCCTGTTCGAGCGCGATGCGCTCATTACCGACGTGGTCAACGAGCTGTTCGGCCTCGGACCGCTCGAGGCGTTCCTGCGCGACCCGGCGATCTCCGACATCCTCGTCAACAGGCACAACCTGATCTACGTCGAGCGCGAAGGAAAGCTCCAGGAGAGCGACGTCGTCTTCAAGGACGACAAACACCTGATGCAGATCATCGAGCGCATCGTCAGCTCGGTGGGGCGGCGGATCGACGAGTCCAGCCCGATGGTAGACGCCAGACTCGCCGACGGCTCCCGCGTGAACGCCATCATTCCGCCGCTGGCGCTTGACGGACCGTCGATGTCGATTCGCCGATTCCGAACCGACAAGCTGGGTGCCCAGGACCTGGTCGAACGCGACTCGATGACGCAGCAGATGCTCGACTTTCTCAAGGCTGCCGTCGCCGCCAAACTCAACATCCTCGTCTCGGGAGGCACCGGCGCCGGAAAGACGACGCTGCTCAACGTGCTCTCGAGTTTCATTGGGGAGCGCGATCGGGTGATCACGATCGAGGACGCGGCCGAGCTGCTCCTCCGACAGCGGCACGTCGTGCGCCTCGAGACGCGCCCGGCGAACATCGAAGGCAAGGGCGCCGTCCGGCAGCGTGAGCTGGTGATTAACGCCCTGCGCATGCGCCCCGATCGCATCGTGGTCGGCGAAGTCCGTGGCGAAGAGGCGCTGGACATGCTGCAGGCCATGAACACCGGTCACGACGGCAGCTTGACGACGATTCACGCCAACAGCCCACGCGACGCGCTGTACAGGCTCGACACGATGGTCGCAATGGCCAACCTCAACGTGCCCGACAAGGCGATCCGCCAGCAGGTGGCGTCGGCGGTCAACGTGGTCGTCCAGATCTCGCGCATGTCGGATGGCACCCGCAAGGTGATCGCCATTTCGGAATTGACCGGCATGGAAGGCGACGTGATCACCATGCAGGACTTGTTCGTGTTCGAGCGCACGGGTATTTCGCCGGAAGGGCGCGTCACGGGACGGTTCCGCGCGACGGGCATCAGGCCGAAGGTGAGCGAGAAGATCGCGTCGGCCGGTTTCAAGCTCCCGCCCACGATGTTCGAACACGTGAAGGCGATCGCCTGAGGGGGAATAGATGCTGTTCGTTGCTCTCACGTTTGTTGGCATTCTCGCGCTGGTCACCGGCACGTACTGGGTCTTGTTCGAGCGATCCGAATCGCGCGAACAGGGACAGCTGCGCAATCGATTGCGGGCGGCGGTCGGGCAGAAGATCGCGAAGCGAATCGACTTCCTCAAGGACACCGAAAAGCAGAGCGCGATAACGTCACTCGATGCGGCGCTCGAGCGATCGGATCGAATCGCCGGCCCTCTGAAGAAGCTCCTGGCCCGGGCCGACATGAAGCTGTCCGTCGGTGGACTGCTGCTCATATCGGCGGGCCTGTTCCTGGGGGGATGGTTCGCGATTTCCTGGTTCGCTCGACTGTGGTGGCTGGGGCTCGGTGTCGGTTGCATCCTGGCGTGCGTGCCGTTCGTGGTCGTTCGTTTCAAGGCGGCCCGGCGGATCAGGACGTTCGAGGAGCAGTTCCCGGAGGCCATTGACCTGATCGCGCGCGCGCTCCGAGCAGGACACGCCTTCACGACCGGTCTTGCGCTCGTTTCCGAAGAGGCGCCGCAACCGGTGGCCGGTGAGTTCCGCCTCCTTTACGACCAGCAGAACTTCGGCATGCCGCTCGACGAAGCCCTCAAGGCTCTCGCCGAGCGGGTACCGCTCCTCGATGCCCGTTTCTTCGTGACCGCGGTGCTGACACAGCGAGAGAGCGGCGGCAACCTCGCTGAGATCCTGGCGAACCTGGCAAATGTGATTCGGGACCGCTTCAAAGTGAAGCGCCAGATACGCGTGATCTCCGCCCATGGCCGCATCACAGGCTGGGTGCTTTCGGGGCTGCCACCCTCGCTCGCCGCGGCAATGATGGTCCTGATGCCGGGGCACATCAAAACGTTGATCGAGGATCCGATGGGTCCACCGATGGTCATCGCAGCGATTGTTCTCCAGACCGTCGGGATGCTGATCATCAAGAAGCTCGTCAACATCGAGTACTGACAGGAAGATACCCATGACACTTGAACTCATGCTCGCGGTTGGCGGCCTGTTCGTCTCCATAGCATTCGCGAGCACGTACGTCATTCTCGAAGTGCTGCGCCGCAGGGCGCCTGGGCGGCAACGGCTTCACGGGGCGGGCGAGGCGGGCGTTCTTGCGATGGAGACATCGCTCGCAATCGGCGAGCTCGATCCGCGCCTTGCGCGGGCGAATCGTCTGCTCCCGAAGTCGCCGAAGGACATGTCGCGGCTCCAGAAGAAAATGGCGCGCGTCGGCTATCGCAGCCCGATGGCGCCGGTCGTCTACACGATCTGCGAGGTGGGTCTGCCGGCGCTCGTGTTGATCCTTTGCGTCTATTTTCTTGGCTCGTCGCGCGGGCTGCTGATGGGCACGTTGGCTGCCGTCTTGGCCTACATGCTCCCGGGTTTCTGGCTGAGCCGCCAGGCAGAGAAACGAAAGAAGCTCATCGCGAATGGACTTCCCGACGCCCTCGACCTGCTGATCGTCTGCGTCGAGGCCGGGATGGGCCTTGACCAGGCCATCACCAAGGCCTCCGAGGAACTGGTCGTCTCTCACCCGGCGCTGGCGGAGGAACTGGGAATCATCACGACGGAAATCCGTGCCGGCAAAGCGCGAATGGAAGCGTTTAAGAACTTTGCCGGAAGAACTCAGGTCGAAGATGTGCGCCAGCTCGTAAACATGCTCGTCCAGACGGACCGTTTCGGGACGAGCATCTCTCAGGCTCTCCGCACCCAGGCGGAGGTGAGCCGGACGAAGCGCCGCCAGCGCGCCGAGGAACGCGCCCAGAAGCTTGGCGTCAAACTGATTTTTCCGCTCGTGTTCTGTTTGTTCCCCGCAATGTTCGTCGTCACCATCGGCCCGGCAGTCATCAAATTCGTGAGGTTCTTCGCTGCGACGTCAGTGTAACGGTCTCACGTTAACGACAGAAGGAGAGAAAACGACATGGATTTCACGACTATCGCACTCATCGGCGGCGCATTCGTTGCCGGGATCATTTACATGCAGCGTCGACGGTCGCGCCTCAGTCGCGAAGAAGAGTAAGCAACAGGCAGGTTCAAGGTCGGCATTGTCGCATCCCTGGCCCCGGGCGCGTGTGCCTGGGGCTGGACGATACACGTCGACCGCACGGCGACCCAGCCACTGACAAAAACAACGGTTAGCGATTGCGTGAGTGAATTGACATGACTTCCGAACGTTTCGACGTCCCACAGGTGCTGCCGCACCCATCTGCGCCGATAACCCTCGAGGAGACAGGCCTGTCGCTCGACCTGCTTCTTCAGCTCACGCTGAAGCACATGCACTTTGCAGGCGAGCTCACCGGCTCCGAACTGGCACGACGTCTTGGCTTGCGGTTCAGCGCGATTGAGCCGGCCATCCATGCCCTCAAATCGCAACACCAGATCGCAATCATTGGCGGCGCCATGGTCGGGCCCGCGTCGTACCGCTACCGAATTACGGACGCGGGCCGCACCCGGGTGACCATCTTTCTCGAGCACAACCAGTATGTCGGGCTTGCGCCGGTGCCACTGTCAAACTACATCGCGTACCTTCAGGAGTGGAAGAAGAAGGCGCCGCACACGGCAACACGCAACCGCGTGCGCGGTGCATTCGGGCATCTCGTCGTCGGTCAACGCGTGCTCGATCAGCTAGGCCCGGCAATCAACGCCGGGCATTCGCTGTTCGTCTACGGTCCACCAGGCAACGGAAAGTCGGTCATCTCGCAAGCGATTCGTAACCTGCTCGATGGCGACATTGCGATTCCGTATGCGCTCGAAGTCGAGGGGCAGATCGTACGGCTGTTCGACCCGGTGAACCACAACGAGCTTCCGCTGCCTGAAGGCGACGGACTCGCTGACGAAGCGGCGGTGGATCGGCGGTGGATGCGCTGCCGGCGCCCGCTCGTGACCGTGGGAGGCGAGCTGACCCTGGAATCGCTGGAATTGAGCCATAACCGGACATCCGGGTTCTACCACGCGCCGGTGCAGGCAGTGGCCAACGGCGGCGTGCTGGTGATCGACGACTTCGGCCGCCAGCAGGTCGAGCCGCGACAGTTCCTTAATCGATGGATCGTGCCGCTCGAAAGCCGGGTTGACTACCTGACGCTGCAGACCGGACAGAAGTTCGAGTTGCCGTTTGCCGTGCTGCTCGTCTTCGCGACGAACCTGCAGCCCTCCACGCTGGTGGACGAGGCCTTCCTGCGTCGAATTCACTACAAAGTTCTCGCGGAAAGCCCGACCGTCCAGGAATTCCGGGAGATTTTCCAGAGCTATTGCCTGAAGTGCGACGTGCCTTACCACGACGGACTTGTTGACGACCTGCTCACTGGGTTCTACAAGCGCCGAAAAATCGCGCTGCGCGGCTGCCAACCCCGCGACCTGATCGAACAGGCGCTTTCGTTGGCGGAGTACCTCGGCGAGCCGCGACGGCTGACTAACGAACTCCTGCACGCGGCATGTGAAGGCTACTTCGTCGTGGACGAGGAGCCTGCCGCCGTCTACGCGTGACCGGATACTTCGAAATGCCGTATCGCACAAGGCTTCGGACCGCTCTCGTCGCAGGGCTGGTCGCGGCAGCGCTACTGTCGCCGGGCCCGGGTCTACGCCCGGGCTCGGTGGTCGTCCACGCCGACGACGATACGGCCGTCCCGCTGTCGGTGCGGATTACGTCGCCGCTCGGTCGCCTCGGCCTGCCGGGCACGATTCGAATCGTGGCACAGGTCGCGCATTCGCCACAGGTCGCCCTCGAATCGGTGAAGTTTTACGTGAATGACAAGCTGGCGGGCGACGACCCGGTTGGCCCGCCGTACGCGGTCGAGTGGACCGATGACAACCCTTTCGAGCCGACGCGTATTCGCGTGGATGCGAGCGATACCCTGGGCAACACCGCTTCGGCGGCGATCGATCTCGCCCCGTTCGAGATTGTCGAGACGGCAGGCGTCTCGCGCGTGCTGCTCGAAGCGACGGTGATGGACAAGACCGGGCGCTCCGTCAACGGGCTGGAGGCAAATTCGTTCCGCGTGGTGGAGGACGACGAACCGCAGACGATCGACATCGCCACCAGTGAGACGCTGCCGGTAACCTACACGCTGCTGGTGGACTCGAGCCAGAGCATGCATACCCGCATGGCGTTCGTTCGCAGGGCCGCCGCGCGGCTCGCCGACTTCCTCCGGCCAGACGATCGCATCATCGTGGCGCCGTTTACGAAGTCGCTCGGAGCGATCACCGGGCCGACCGGCGATCGCGAGACGATCGCCGAGGCGGTAGGGGCAATCGCTTCGAAAGGAGGCACGGCGATCTCCGACGGGCTCATCGAGGCCTCGCGCCTGATGGAAGGCGCCGAGGGGCGGCATGTCATTGTCCTGATCACCGACGGGTACGACGAAAACAGCCACATGAAGATCGAGGATGCGTTAGCTGCGGTGCAGTCCGCGCACGCGTCGGTGTACGTGATTGGCATCGGCGGCGTCGCCGGAATCTCGATCAAGGGAGATCGCGCGCTCAGACAGATCGCGCACGATACCGGCGGGCGCGTGTTCTTTCCGTGGCGAGAGACGGATCTTCCGGCAGTCCACGAGCTCGTCGCGGAAGACGTGCAGCAGCGCTATCTGATCAGCTACTCGCCGACGAATCAGACCGTCGACGGCGCCTGGCGGCGAATCGTGCTCTCGACCTCCGATCCGTCACAGAAAGTCCGAACGCGCGCCGGCTACTTCGCACCCAAGCCGCCGCCGGTCAGGCCGTCGCTCGAGTTCACCGTGATCGACGAGCATGGTCAGTTCCCGGACCTGGCGCTCGAGGACCTCGCCGTCATCGAAGATGATGTCACCCAGAAGGTGGACACCTTTCAGGAGGCCGTGGCACCCGTCTCGATCGTGCTCGCGCTCGATGCCAGCGGCAGCATGGCCAAGGCGGTCGACAACGTCAAGACGGCCGCTCAGTCATTCGTCGATGCGCTCAGGCCCGAGGACGCACTCGGCGTGCTGCTCTTCTCGGACACGTCGGTGTTCGCCCACGACTTGACGACCGACCGCAAGGACAGCGTCGCCGCGATCGACGGATACAACGCCAAAGGCGGCACAGCGCTTTACGACGGGCTGACCGATGCGTTGATGCGCTTGAAGAGAACTGAGGGTAGAAAGGTCGTCGTTCTCCTATCGGATGGACGCGACGAGAACAATCCCGGGACAGGTCCGGGAAGCGTGCACAACCAGACCGACGTGCTCGCCGCGCTAAGGGAGACCGACGCAGTGATCTATCCGATCGGTCTCGGTCCCCGCGTGGACCGCGCACTACTCGAGCGGCTCGCCGCTGAGTCCGGCGGCCTTGCCTATTTTCCGAAAGAAGTCTCGAGCCTCCGCGACGACTACGCGCGGGTCATCGAGGGCATTCGACGCCGATTTGTTGTCAGTTACACCTCGACGAACGCCGCGCGCAATGGCAGCTGGCGGACGGTTCGGATCGCGACACGCCATCACGGGATGGCCGTCAAGAGTCGAGGCGGCTACTTCGCGCCGGAGAAATAGTTCCTGTGATGTCATCCCAGATGTCCGCCCGTAGTAGTGCCATAGCGGCGCCGCGAGTACGATTCCATGCTCGACTTGCGGCCGGCCTCGTGCCAATGGCGCGAGTGAGCCTTGTGTGCCAGGCCGTCGTGCTGGCACTCACTGTGCCGCTTTATGGAAATCTGGGCCTCTCGTTCGAATGGGGCACGATCGCCCCTCATGCTCTACTCATTGCGCTGTTGGTTGGCATCTGGACACATCATCAGCTCGTTCCCGATCGGCGTCAGGGTGCAGTCGTGAACGACCTCATGATCGCCGTCGCCCTGATGCTGCTCCTGACCAATATTTCATCGCCAGCGCAGTACGCCGCCGTAAGGCTCGGGCAACCGCTCATCGACCACTGGCTGGCCGCTGCCGACGGAGCGCTTGGGGTTCACGTTCCTAGCCTGGTTTCATGGACGCGTGCGCATCCAACGATCGACGTGCTGCTCAAAGTGTGTTACTTCTCCCTCCTGCCCCAGTTCCTGTTCGCGCCGATCGCCGCCGGATTGATCTTCAGGGACCGTGACCGGCTGTGGGAGTACTTCTTCCATTTTCATTTCTGCCTGCTCGTGACCCTCGCCAGCCTGGCGATCTTCCCCGCAGCGTGTGCGTTCACATACTACGGGTTCGAATCCACGATCGATCAGTCTCGTTTCATCCATCAGTTCGAGGCGTTACGAGATGGATCCTTCGGAACTCTCCGCTTCGACGACCTTGAAGGCCTCATCTCGATGCCGTCGTTTCACACCGCTGGCGCGATGATGGTGACCTGGATGTTTCGTGGTCGCCGATGGTGGCTCGTTCCGGTCGCCGTGCTCAACGTTGGTCTGGTCGCCTCGACGGTACTGACGGGAGCCCACTACTTTATCGACGTGATCGCCACTGGGGTCGTGTTCCTCACGAGCCTGGCTGCGTTCCGCCTTTTTGGCCGGCGCTGGATGCCGGCCAACCAGGAAGCACCAACGTCGAGCTCGTTTGGAGTGAAGCGATGAACACAAGCGGACATGGCAACGACGGGCTGATGATTCTGGCGCCGGTCGGCATCGCAATCGTTGTCGGCGTCATCTTGTTTGGCGGGCCCACGAACGCGCTCGAGGCTATGAACAACCTGGTGCGCGACACCGTTCACCAAGTGATGACGCTTGTCAGCGCTCTGGTCTGAACAGCGGGTTCTACTCCCCACGTTCAGTCCGCCCCCCACTCCAGGGCTCTACAACCCTGAACTTCTCAACTCGCGACAGCCGCAGTCTAGGTGACAGGCAGGCGACCACACGTCGCCAGGTCAAACATCCAGTTCGAATGTCGAGCAATCGGTGCTCGCCCGCGTTATCGGGGGAGACGCAATGACTCGAGCGCCGGAACGACGTCGAATCGCGTGGCGTATCGCGCAGGAAGTTCGCCGCGATGCTCGATTCGCTCGGCGTCGATAACGCCAAGGAATCGCGCGGCCTGTTTCAGGTACTCGATCTTTTCGGGATCCAAGCCAATCACGCGAGCACAGGTGGCATCGACCGCCACCAGGTCTGACCCCATCGCGACGAATCCAAGCTTGCGGGGACGCCCCATGATGGGTCCATCGCCTTCCATCGCAGTTACCCCATCAACGATCGCGAGATGCGGACGGATGGTCGCCGTCAAATCCAGAATCGAATTCGGAATGCCGTGGATGTGCAGCGGGTTCTTTGGCCACCCATATACGGCCCCGGGGACCGTGCCAAACAAGTTCTTCATGCTGCACGTCATGCCGGCCCAATGATGCGTCTTGAGTTTTGGCATCGAAATGACGAAGTCCGACTCCAGCAACGTCACGGGCAGGGCGAGCTCGCGAAGACCTGTAAACCAGCTTTGTAAGGGCACTATGGCAACGTCGTCGTGATTGAGGTCGACGAACTTGATTCGCTGTTCCCGCAGCTGATCGGCCAAACCCGTCGATGACAGAAGGTATTCGATGTCGCGTCGGTGGCCAGGCCCCTCGCCAACGACCACCTCGGATGCGCCGGCGCGCTGGCACGCGATCGCTGCGCCCGCAACGACTTGGGGATGGGTGTTGATCGCCGTCCCCAGCTCGTATTCCACCATGTTCGGCTTCAGAAATACGCGCCGGCCGGCGAGCCTGATTCCAAGCTCGCCAAGTCCACGAAAGATGAGGTCCGCAAAATCGGCTTCATAGCTGCCGGCTGGAAACAAACCAACCGTCGAAGACGAGGGCACGTGAAAGCGTTGCGGGTCGAAGGGCTGGCCGCAGCCAACAGCAAGCAGCGGGACCGATAGTGTCGTGATGAAGTCTCGACGCGAAAGGCGGTGTTCTACTGGAGCGGACATGGTCTTTACACCGTAAATGCCACCTGCCGATTCGCATCCGCAAGCGCGTAAAGCATCATCGCAGTGCTGAGGAGATTGTCTCGATCGCCAAGAGTCCACAATCCGATCACAGTCTGTTCGAGCGCGTATGTTTCAACCCCATACGCGCGAAGACAGATGATCGTCAGCGCGAGGGCGACCACGGAACGTTCGCTCGCCACATCCTTTTGCAGCTGCTCCAGGCTTCGTGCCACCACTGAATGGTCTCGATGATCTCGCATCGCCAGGAGCGCCAAGGCTGTCGTCGGCACGTAGGGCCACAACTTCCGGCCGTAGACCTCCTTGTTGCCATAATTCCATCCGCCGTCGTAACAGACTCGATCGAACAGGAATTGCTCGCCGGCCTGGATGCGTTCGTCCGCCTCGCGGCTGCGCAATCGAGATCGAATCTTCTTCAGTGCGAGCAGGCACCAAGCGGTGGGCTCGACCCAGCTCGCCGTCCCGTCAACCCATGACCAAGCCTGAATGCTGTTGTCTTGCCGAACTGCATCGTTCTGCCCGAAACGGCGGCCGCTCGCCTGAATCAGGCGGTTGACCACCGGCTGTGCCAGAGCTGCCGCTGACGGCGCCTGAAGAAACGTCAGCGCAGCGAGGGCGTTGAAGGCGGCATTCGGGGGCGTCCCGGGGACGTCCAGCAACCAATCGTCCTGACGCGGCCACGAGCCAAGCGATTGGACATCTGGGGGCTGTCCTGCGGAGTGTCCAAGTGCAAGCGCAACCCAGCACGTCGGCTCGATCCTGCTGCGACGGGCCGGGGCATAACCCCATGCCCCATCCTTGTTACGGGCGGCCAGAAGTGCAGTGCGAAGAACCGAGCAGATGCGCGAATAGTCAGTCCCGGCCTCGACGGGTTCGCGTGCACCGATCTGGCCGTTCGTTGACATCGTTATCTGGAGATGTATCGACGGAGTGCAGACCTCGCAGTAGCTTTCCACCGTGTGGGACTACTGCGCCTTGCCTTGCGGCGCACTGTGATGGGAGCGATGTTCTTTTTGGGGCACTTCCAGGTCGTTGAACCGACACACCAGGGCTATGTCAGCACTCTGGGTGAGGGAGAGCGGAGGGCCCGCGGCGACGGCCGCGCCGCGGGAATGGGGAGGGCTACTGCGAGCGTCGTTGTGACGGCCGTGGCAATCGCAATCTCGTGACTCGCAGCGGACTATATGTGGATCGAACCGAACCGAACACCGACGGCGACGTGGCGCCAGATAACGTTCATGACAACTCCGACATCATTCGCAAATCAACGGCACATCACATATCGTTGACGGATTCAAACTAGCCAAGGGCTCCGCCCTTGATATCCCGGCAAAGCCCTCGGCTAGTTGCCAGCGTCTCTTTGGCGCGCTCCGCGCGCCGGCCCGTTGTGCGGTAGTGGCAACGAGTACAGAATTCGCATTTGGGCCTGCACAACGGGCTAGTGCAAGAACCATGCGCCGGTCGATGCGAGCAAAACCGCGTGTCCGGCCTCCGGAAGTCCGGAACAACGCTGAACTCACTCTGGAGCGACCGGCAGATCGAAATGTCCTTCATGGCACCGCTGACCAGCTGATGACGGTTTGATAGCGAACTGGTCCACCGTCTTTGAGAGCCGGCGTGAACTTCCACGTTTTGACGGCCTGCACAAGCATGACGTCCGACATGCGGACAGGACCATCGACGAAGCGGATCCGTTCCACCGTCCCGTCCGGCGTCACGACCACTTCCACGCGGTTCATGGCCACCTCGCGAGAAGTGGTCAACACCGGCGGTGGCGTCAGCTGGGGATAACGGAGTACCGGCGGTTCGACGTCGGCATCCTGCCTTGTGAACAGGACATCGATGTCGGGCGGCGGAGGTTCATCGACAGCTAAGGCAGGCGCTGATGCCGCCACAGTCGGGACTGCAATCGCCAGCTGCCACGCGCTCGACTGAACGATCGAAAGCGGTCGGCCGGCCAACGGCACCTCGGCGGCCGCCGCGTTTACCAACGTGGCACGGCGTTTTGGTTTCGGGCGTACGACGGTGGCCGGTGCTTCGTCCGAACGCTCGGCGCTCGTCGAAACTGGTGGATTCAAGCGCTCGCGAACCTGATTGGCCAAATCTGTTAATACGGCCGACGCTTGCGACAACACTCCTACAGTTTTAGTGGCCTTGCCACGTGAACCCGCTTTCCACCATCCTGCCGCAGCGCCTGCCGCGACGGCAACCACAACGCCCGCGGCAGCCCAGATCAGCGCGCGTCGAGTGTGCGAGCTTTTCGTTTTCGGAGATTCCTTTTTAGGTTTTTTCTCCTGGACAGGTAATCGCGGCGGCGCCTGCTCTGTCTGGATCCTCGATTGCGTCAGATCGGCGGCGCGCTTGTAGACGTCCTGAATCAGCGCTGTCCGATTGGGTCTTCCGAAATAGGCCAACCCAGCGGCAAAGGCGCGCAGCGAGTGATGCGTTTCCGTCGCGGTGGACTGTGTCACGAACAGCCGCAGCGGTACCGGAACATCCGTGTTTGCGAGCAAGGCGTGCAGCGCCCTGCCGGCGGCCGTCGGGCTCTTTTCGCCGCGATTTTTCCGCAGGGTGACAATTCCTTGCTGGTCGATGAGAACGTCCGCAAGCTCGGGCACGGGCGCCGTGTCACCCGAAGCAGCCAGCGAAACGTCACACATCTCCTCGATGATCGCGACTGCTTCATGCCAGTAGACGACGGTTCCTCGGGCGAGCAGATCGTCCAACGATATGGCTGTCTTGTTGGTGGGCCCGGCCCCCTCTTCCGCGAACTCTTTCATCACATCCTCGAAGGCCATCGTCATTACTCCTGCGGGGCGAAGCCACCCCGGCTCCGTTTCTCGACAACATTCGGCAGAATGTTCATGGTGATCCGTATTCGGCGCCCGCCAAGGCAACCAGTCGGTCGATTCGCAACGAGTACATGAGCCACGGAGCGCTGCGGATCCTGCGATACCTGGCCGCTGGAGCCATCACTTCGGTCGATCGCCGCTGACCGGCTCGCGATGCTGAAAGCGAACCGGTTCACCGTCGCGATCGCCGTCGAAAGAAGTCCACGACTTTCCAAGGAGCAGCAGTCTCACGAGACGATTCCACTGAAGCGTCGCCAACATCGCCCCCACTGTGCCGGGCATCGCCAGGCGATCGTCCAGCAGCATCCGGGTGTTCATCTGCGGTCCACTGCCGCAGACGGCCGATTGCGCTACGCAAGGAGTCGGATCCGGCCGCCGACAATGGCAGGAACTCGACGCCAGCGAGGAAGACACCTTCATTGCCTGTGCGGACACGTGCAATACGAAACCACTCGAACCGTCGGTCGCCCTCGAACTCCACTTCGAGCCATCCAACCATCCCGACGTGCAGCGGTGTGCGTGATTCGATCGAGCAGCCGCCACTGCTTATGTCTCGCATCACGAGCGGCACGTTTCTCAGTAGCACCGCGTTGGTCACTGGTCCCCGCCTCGGGGAGGGAGAAGGGAAAGCCTTGGGGCACCCTGCGCCGGTGCTGTCATGTGGGAGGTCAATTGAACGTGCAACCGGAAACGCATCGGCCCGTGGCGTGGATCCGGTGCGCACGACATCACGCGCACTGGGCACAGCGTCATCGCGCCGGATGACGACGTGAATTGCACCAGGAATTCCTGATCACGTTCGGCAGGTTGATTCGTGACCACCACCGCCGAATCGCGATCCCATTCCTCGACGATGCAATCCGAAACAAGCCGCGCACAGCCATGGGGCGGCACGCAGGGGACATACCGAGTAAATCGTCGACGACCGCTCATCTACCGTATCAAAGAGCAACCTCGGTGCCGCGGCATGACTGATCGTGTGAGACTCAGACCGCCCCATTTCTAAGAGACTTGCCTAGGTGTTTGTCGGCAGCGCTCCTTCTGCGGCGCGAATTCGTCTGCCGGAGACCAGACGAATATCCCGGGCGGTACGCAAATCGTTAATCGCCGTTCGCAGTGCAAGCCGGTCTCCGACAGTCAGGGCTTGACCGCCGACAGCGCCGGCTCGAAGTTCGATCGTGGCGAACGCTGAAAACGATGCAGCCATGCGCCAAGCGCCGAGCCGCTCGACGATTTTCGTGATGACCCCGTCGCGAGTGACAAAGATCACATCGATCGGAAATCGCATCCGGAAGGTGTGAATCGCATTGCACGGCGCCAGCACCAGCGCCTGGCCCGCGGGCAGCTCCGAACGACCGAGAAGTCCCTTCCGCCGCGTCGCGGAATCGAACGCGGTTTCGATTTCCGAAGCCAGGAGAGCGCCCGTTCGCTCGTTGACGAGCCGTGCCTCCTGCTGCCGCCGGAGCAGCGGTCGCAAGAAATGGCTCATGCGGTCTTCCGATCCGCACCGGGTTGGCTGCCGTCGGCGGCTGAAGATGGGACAGTCAATAGAGGCTGGATTTGCCGCTCCTTCTTGGACTGACCGGCGCGAAATTCCCGGAAATCGACGGTGCAGTCATGCGTGGAGAGAAAATTGAGGAACCGTTTGTAATCGCTAGGTTCCATGCGCAAGACGCGCAGCACGGCGCGATAGTTGCCACTCGTCTCGAACAGCGCCTGACGGACGAGGCCCATGAGATCGGCGCGTGTGATATCCCGGTTGATGAACATCGGGTATACGTGTTCCCAGAACGAGTAGGTGCCTGCGACGAGTCCCTCGTAGAGCAGGTCGGACACCTGCTTCCGCCGCTCGCGTGCGAGCCGGACACCGCCGCCAGCCGAGCGCACGAGCGCCGGCGGCAGATCCGCGACGCGAACGACCGATGGCCCCTGCAGCCACGCCAGCTGCTCCATCACGTTCTGGAGCTCCCGGACGTTTCCTGGCCACTGATAGCTTTCGAGCGCCAGCAGGGCTTCTTCTGACATCTCGAGCGCGATACCCGTCTGCGCGAGCATGTGCGCCACGAGGCCGCGGATATCTTCCCGGCGATTGCGCAGCGACGGCACTTCGAGGTGGACGACCATGATCCGGTACATCAAATCTTCACGGAACAGCCCTTTCGCCACCATATCGGGAAGATTCCGGTTGGTAGCGGCGATGACCCGCACATCGACCTTTCCCGCGGCGAGGTCCGCACCGACCGGCTTCACTTCCCCGCTTTCCAGAAAGCGCAGCAGCATCGCCTGCATCCGCAGGCTCATTTCGCCCACCTCGTCAAGGAATACCGTGCCCCGATTGCCCAGCTGAAAGAGACCGACCTTGTCGCGATGCGCCCCGGTGAAGCTGCCTTTGACGTGCCCGAACAGCTCCGATTCCAGCAGCGTCTCCGCGACACCGGCGCAGTTGAGTGCCACAAAGGGACGGTCGGCTCGGGACGACCGCGCGTGAATGAATCGCGCGATGAGATCCTTCCCGACACCGCTTTCTCCGGTGATCAGGACTTTTGCGTTGCCGGCCGCCACCCGTGCCGCCGCGGAGCGAAGGCGTTCGAGTGCAGGGCTGTTTCCAACAAGCTTCGGTTCAGAAATGACGTGTGTATGTGTATGCATCATCAATTAGGTAGTACGAGGGGAGCCAACACTCATAACCGTCGCCAGTCCGCGCAGCGAGTCTGGCGACACAGGGCCCAATGTCAGAAACTGCGCAGCCATCCGGAACGGCCAGGCTTGATCGGACGTCTCGGACGTGCGCCTGATCCGTACGGCTTCCGTGCACTCGTGGACCGCGGTTCGTGTCTGCACGAAACCGACCGCGCCTACGTCGACGGCTGACGGACTCTCGAGCACACAGCCGGCAGTGCTTGCCTCCACGACGCGCACCGGCACCCGCCGAGTGAGTGCGCCGATCATGCGTCCAGCGGGCGCGAGCTGCACTCCTTCGAAACCGCCACGAGGAGCAGGTTGAACCATCTTCAAACGAGCCTGCCACCGCAGCGAGCCGTCGTCCATCACCACCTGATTACTGACGACGTGAACGAGCACCGTGTGCGGCTTGGCATCGTGCGCGACCCAAATGTCGAGCAGCAAACGCTCGCCCTGGGGAAGTTGCCGGGGAACGATCACAACCGCATGTTGTGAACCGATCCTGGCGATCTCAACGTCCTGCACCAGGCGCAAACTCCCGACTCCTGGTTGAACGAACTGCACTCTTGCTGCTTGTCGGCGCTCAATCATCGGACTACCGGCCTGTCGCACAGCAACCGGTGTGCCCGTTTGGCACGCCGGGCCAGTGGTGCGGAAGCATTCAATGAATCGCACATGGGCCCTGCACGAGCGCCGTACGGCGCTCGGTTCGCGTCTGCCGGGCGCGAGTCGTTTCGTCTGGTCCCAGGCAGCCACTGCCCGATCCCGCGAGGGGCCGACCGGCCTTTCACCGCGGGAAACATTGGTGATCGCGTCGATCGCATCACTGGCAGTGCCCTTGCCTTTTAGTACGCGCAGATGGCGATCGCGCACACTGACCCGAGCGGCTCTGTCGACACTTCCAGCGCAATCTGCGTCGTCATTCCCGCGCGCAACGAGGAGACGTTGATCGGCCGCTGCGTCGCAAGCGTGCTCGCCGCGGGCCTCGAGCGGGCGCATGTCTATGCCATCGACGATGAGTCCACTGATCGGACTGGTGAGATCCTTCACAGCTTCCCCGGCGTGAACGTTCTGAGGAACGAGCCGCGCCGCGGCAAGGCGGGGAGTCTCCGGCACGCCATCGAACACTTTGGACTGGCTGAACGCTATGCGTTCGTCGCCATCCTCGATGCCGACAGTCAGGTGGCGGAAGGCTATTTCGACGCCGTGCAGAAGGCGTTCACGGACGACCCGCAGGCGGTCCTCGTTTGCGGCAGCCCACGCGGTCAGGCCTACAACTACTTGACGGCGTTCAGGACGTTGGAATACGCGCTTTGCCTCTTCATGTACCGGAAAGGCCAGGACAGGGTCGGGGTCATCAACGTTGCGCCAGGATGCGCGTCCGTCTACCGAACGTCGATTCTCAGTTCGCTCGACTGGGACAATGGCACGCTCGTCGAAGACATGGACCTCACGGTCCAGATCCACCGCAAGCGACTTGGCCGAATCAGATTCGCGACTGATGCTGTCGTCTACACGCAGGATCCGCGGCGGCTTCGCGAGTACGTGGGCCAGCTCACACGCTGGCACTGCGGAACATGGCAGGTGCTGCGCCTTCATCGGCTGCCTTTCGGGCGCCAGCGGCTCGACGCCGAGATCGCGTTGCTCACCGGAGAAGGCCTCGCGTACTCGCTACTGGTCCTCGCGATTCCGGTTCTGGCCTGGCTGCACCCCCTCGCGACACTTCGGTGGCTATTGCTCGATCAGTTGGTCCTCGCTCTTGCCGCAGTGGTATGCGCATCGCGCATGCGCAGGTTGGATGTGCTGCTCTGGTTTCCGACCTTCGCGCCGCTGCGCGTCCTTGGATGCATCGTCTTTCTGCGCACGTTCTGGCTGGAAATCGTCCGTCGCCAGACACTGCGGACGTGGTTCTCAGTCGCGCGCTACGACACCGGGAGGTCCCTTGCGTAAAGTCATACCGTTCGCATGTGTTCTGCTTGTCCTGTTCGCTCGCACCGGCGGCGCACAGGAAGTTCCCTCTTCCATCGCGTTTCCGGGTTCGTTCTGGATCTCGGCCGGCGAAGTCGTACCCGCCGAGCGCGGTAACGTTCTTGGTCAGGCCTCGTTCGAGCAGGGAATCACAGTATGGGAACGGGGATCCTGGTTCCTCGTTCCTCACGTCAACCTCTCGGCGATGGCCGATTCGTACGGCTACGCCTGGAACAATCGCCATCCTGCCCGTGCCGCTGTAAAGATCGTTCGCCGGCTGCCCGGCGGTATGGTGCAAGCGGGCGCCGGCATGATGTTCGAACCCAACGCCGAAAGCGACGAGCAATGGCACCCGACGGCCGCCGTGGACTACTGGACTGGTTGGGCGGCTGAAGGAGGCGCACAGCGCGGCGCGAAGTTCGGCGGATATCCCGGGTACGCGTGGGCCAGTTCGGGCCTGATCGCCGGACGCGATCCGC
>Ga0075420_100001886_pt1 | contig 17937 bp, 12 predicted proteins | sample SoiMetdeltSBSDD4_FD_75296 | JGI IMG/M metagenome (GOLD analysis project Ga0075420, IMG submission 75296) | Bulk soil microbial communities from a Populus tree surrounding site in Tennessee, USA - Soil MetaG P. deltoides SBSDD4 | ecosystem: Environmental > Terrestrial > Soil > Tree plantation... | reverse complement strand
GTGACCGACACGCGCGGTGCCGAACGCTCGGCCCGCGAGAACTGCAGGATGTTCTCCACCAGATGCGTTAGGCGGCGAGCTTCCTGATCGATGATCGCGACCGACCGCTGTCGCTCGTCATCACTCCGCACCCAGCCGAGGCGGAGCATCTCGGCGAACATCCTGATCTGCGCGAGCGGCGTGCGAAGCTCGTGCGAGACGCCTGAAACGAGCTCACTCTTCACGCGCGCCAGCTGTCGCTCGCGATGAAGCTGGAGCAACGACACGATCACGAGTCCCGCACTCAACGTGATCAGGCCGAGCACGAGCTGTGATCGATTCCACGTCCAGTTCCCAATGGCGATGCTCGACGCGAACGCCGGGCGCATCGCGACACGCACCGTGAAGCCGTTGAACCCTCCGCTCATGCTCATCCGCGCGCCCGGTCGGAGCGCCCGCACCGCGGCCGAGTTGTACACCTCGCGGCCATCGACACCGCTCACCGACAGCGCCAACGCCGAGTCCACCGGCATCGCCTCGATGTTGCCAGGCGGGAGCAGCGCGCGCGACGCCAGGACCGCCGGGAACACCGCCCGTCCCGCCGACGCCGCATCGAACGCGTAGCCGTACGCGATCCGAGGGGCGTCGCCGGCGTGACCCTGCGGCCCAGTCGCGAGCATGTACGCGACTGCCATCGTCCCATGGGATGGCAACCGCGCCACCGTCGGATCCCCGAGCACCATACCGGCATCGACCCCGTCCCGGACGGCCGCGACGATCGCGGCTTCCATATCGCCACCGGGCGTCTCCGGGATCTCGTCGCCAACCGTGCCGATGACGACGTCGCCGTGCGTGAGATCCACCGCGAACGTGAACCGCACGTCGGGCACCGTCACGCACGCGCAGCGCCGAGCCGCCCGGATGCCCTCAGCCACGAGAATCGACGGTGCCGACGCCGCCGTCTTCCCCGCGGTCAACGTGAGGGTTGGCGCGAGAATGCGACGCGCGCCGCGTTCCAGCTCGGCGTTCGCCTCACGCGCGAACGTCCACGCGGCAAAACGCGCGTGCGACGCCAACGCCCGCTGCGCCGCTGACTCCTGGGCGCACACGGCGTTGTAGACCTGATAACCGGCGATCGACGCGGCAGCGAAAGTGCTGACCACCACCGCGATCGTCACCTTGGATCGGCGGATTCCTGCAAGCACGGCTCGAGTGGCTTGTGTCCGGCACCAACACACGGCGAACGTCCGCGCCGGTGCCCCGTCCCTGACCGTCAATGTAGCGCGACGGCTTCTTGCCGTCGCCACCGGCCTTTGCGGTCCCCTGTCAGAAAAGTGTACGTGGCCAGGATCGGGCCAGTGCCACGCTCACATGCGAACCCGATGGAGCGGAATGGCGTCTTCGGGTATCGCGATCATCCCCACCGCAGGCGAAACCGGTACCTGGTTCGAGTCCGCCGGCGGGCCGAGGGGCAACGTCAACGTGAAGATCGAACCGTGGCCAACTTCGCTCCGCGCCGTGAGATCGCCCAGCATTGCCCGGGCGAGGTGCCGGCTGATCGCGAGCCCCAACCCCGTCCCTTCGGTCGTCCGGGTCAGGTCCATCTCCACTCGCGTGAACGGCTCGAAGATCGACTCCAGTTTCTCGCGCGGGATCCCGTGCCCGGTATCGCTCACCCGAATCTCCACACGACCTTCACGCAGGTCACTCGTCAGACCAATCCGCCCGCCGGGCGCGGTGTACTTGATCGCGTTCGAGAGGAGGTTCAACACGATCTGCTCGAGACGCGCGCGGTTCGCATACGCGACGAGCTCGACCTCGGCCCGATTGTAGATATAGGCCAGGTTCCGCGCGTTGAGTTGCGGCGCAATGAGGGCTTCCAGGCCATCCAGCGTGTCGTGCACCGGCACCGGCCCCAGCTCGATGTCGGCCGGCACGCCATGCTCGAGGCGTGACAGGTCGAGCAGGTCCTCGATGATCCCGAGCAGATGGCGCTGGCTTCTCCGGATACGGCCGAGCTGCTCCCGCTGCATGTCGCTCACGGGACCGCTGATACCGAGCTCCATGAGCTCCGTGTAGCCGGCAATCGCGTTGAGCGGCGTCCTGAGCTCGTGCGACATCATCGTGAGGAACTCTGTCTTCGCCCGGTTCGCCGCCTCGGCGTCAGCGCGCGCAGACTGCTCGCCCGCGAACAGCCGCGCGCGTTCGAGCGCCTGCGCGCATTGCTGTCCGAGCGTGCGCGTGAAGGTGACGTCGCTTTCGTCGAAGATGCGACTCGCCTTGAAACTGAAGCTGAGCGAGCCTAACGGGCGTCCGTCGGCGACCATCGGCGTGACGATCATCGCCCGGATCCCAACGCGGTCGAGTACCGGTGCAAGCTCTGGATAACGCACCTCGATCTCGTCAGGCGCCGCGAGCAAAACCGGCTGGAGAGTCCTGACCGCCTCGGCCAGGGGCACTCGACTCGACACGGGGAAGCGTCGCCACGCGTCGGCCACCTCCGCAGGCACCCCACTCACGGCCATGAGATCGAGCGCCACGCCACTGGGGGCGAGGAGAGCGACCTCGCTCGCGGTTGCACCGAGTGCGGGAAGGCCCTCGGCCACGATGACACGCGCGACTTCGATCGGGGTCAACGCACCGGAAAGCGCTTCGGCGGTCCGTCGCAGCCGGCCGGTGCGGTCGGCCTCACGCTCTGCCGCGGCACGTGCTTGCTCCGCGCGAACGAGCAGGTCTTCCCGCTCGGCGTCCGCCGTGCGAAGGACGGCGGCCGCACGCATGACCAGCAGAATGAACGCGATGACCACGGCGCCGACGAACGCGCTCACGGTCATGGCCCCAGAAATCACGTTCGTCTCGGAAAAAATCTCGTTCGCTTCGGCGATGAGGAGCCAGACTGCGCCGAGGCTGATCGGTACGATGACCGCCGCGGGGAGGAGTCGCCGCGCCATGACGCCACTCGCGTCCGCCCCGGCAATGAGCGACACCGCGCCACGATCGGGCCGCGTGAAGAGGATGCCGACACTCAACGCACACAGGGTGATCCCCGAGAGAAACGCCATCCCGGTGAGCGGGCCGAAGCTGTAGAGCCCGCGCACCCCGTACATGTACCCGAGAATCGCCGTGAACGAGATGATCGCGGCAATCGTGCTCAGCGCCTCGGACGGTCGTCGGCCGCGATAGCTCCGAACGTCGACGAGCAGCAGCGCAAACCCGTCCAGCATCATGACGATCGTCGAGTTGATCGCCGGGCGCCCGGGCGGCCGCCACTCCATCGCGCTCACCTCGTCGCCGAAGAGCAGCAGATCGATGCCCAGGCCGATGTTGGTGATCCGCTCGAAGAAGAACAGCACGCCGAGCGTCGCGAGCGCGCCACCGAAGATGCTCGTCGCCCAGCGACTTCGTTCGTCGTACTCGCTCCGGATCGCGGTCAGCAAGCCGAGCCCGCCAATGAGGAAGGCGATGGCGGTATTCGGGATGGTCGGGATGAGCCCCGGTAAGATGGTGCGGAGCGCGTCGATGTCGCGCCACCACCCGATCAATACGAGCACGCCGACGAGGACAGCAAATGCACCCGCGGCTACCGGGACCTTCTCGAAGGCGGCAACCGCGCGCGACTGAGACTTTTGTGTGGCTGACATCATGAACGGTCGAGGCCGTGGCGCGAATCCGAAAACAACTGCCTCGCTCGCCAAGAGTCGTCACAATGTGCAAGGCGCGCAAGCACGTAGCCATCACGAACGCGCGGTTGGCGTTCCATTTCGAGCGCCGAGTGTGACACAGCGCACACTTTGGCATCGGTCGCGTCCCGATGTTGCCACGAGCATCGACGCTTCCACGGTCATCATAGGCATCGCGGCGTCGACGCCAGCGCGCACGACACCCCGGAGACGATGCGACGCTTTCGCTCCTCTCTTCGGCTGGAGCTCCGCCCGACGACGCCCGGATCATTCGTATCCGGCTCTGAGAGCACGGCGGAAGGGCTACCCGTTAGTCGTCAGCGGTTGACGGCTGACGACTGATGGCGCCGCGTTTGGCGGCCTGGGTCATCCTACCCACGCGTTCCCACCCGTCCGCCGCGATCATGGGCCTGTAGCCGGTCAGAGTACCTGCGCAGCACCCTGTCGGACCCCAAGGAGCATTTAATGAGCTACGTCTCTTCCTATCGCGCCGCGAGCACCGCTCGCCGCGCGTTTGTCGTCGCAGCATTCGCCGTCGCCGCTTCGATCGTCGCTCCCGTCAACGCCGCGTCCGCCCAGCTTGGCGGCCTGGTCAGGAAGGCCCGTGACAAGGTCGTCGAAAATCAGGTCGAGAAGCAGGTCGACAAGCAGGTCGATACGCGCACCGCGTCGAGGACGCCAGGTGCCCCACCCGAGTACGACGACGTGACGCTCGAGCTCACGGCGGAGCGCCTCGAAGGTGTCGTCCGCGGTTTGACCGCCGGCCGCGCCGCGCTCGAGGGCCGCACGACGTTGGTCGCGCGCCGCGATGAAGTCGTGAACAAGCGCACCGACCTTTCGGACAGGAACCAGAAGCTCCTGTCGGACTACACGAAGAACAACGACGAGAAGAACCGCTGCCGCTACCAGGCGATGTACGCCTCGCGCGAGCAGCGCCACAAGGCAGAGCAGCAGCGCATGCAGGAGTATCAGGCGAAGGCGCTGTCCGATCCCGTGTATCGCGACAAGGTGATGGCGATCTCGCAGAAGATGGCCGCGGCACAGCAGCGCGGCGACACCACCGAGTTGAAGCGTCTCGCTGGCGAGCTCGGACTGAAGGAAGACGACACGAAGGCTGACACGCTGGCCGCCGACAAGGCGTGCGGCCCGGCGCTCGCCAGGCCCGCCGTCCTCGTCCAGATCGATCAGCTCGATGTGGAGTCGAACAAGCTCACCGAGCAGATTCGCAGCATCGAGGAAAAGGCCGCGACGACGGAGTGGAAGGAAAGCGGCATGAACGAGCGCCAGTATCACATGGCTCGCGAGCGCATCGAGGCGTATCTGTCGGCCATGAAGTACAACTCGAAGCCCGGCGCATTCAGCGCGACCGAGATGGAAGCGCTCGGCGCCCGGCGTGCCGATCTCGAGAAGGTGATGTAGTGAAGGTCAGGACCGCGCTTCGGCTCGCGCAGGTGGTGGCGGTCGCGCTCGTCGCGACCGCTGCCACTCCGTTGCATCCGACACCGTCGAGCGCACCCCCATCACTGCCGCCGTCGGCGTTGTCGGTGTGGACCGGCCGTGAGTGGCACGAGTGGTGGCGCTCGGGCGACGCACCGGAGCGCTGGTCCGGTCCTGACGGGCGGGTCGCCGACGCGATCGAGTGGCGTCGCGCCCGCGATGGGGTGGAGTGGGGCGAGCTTCGCCTCGCCGGATCGGGCGAAGCGCGTCGCCTTCGCGCGGTGGTCGTTCGCATCGACCCGCGTCGCGTTAGGCTCCGCCTCGACACCGCCTTTACCCGCGGCGGCGAGCGCGCCGCGTGGAATGTCGAGGCGGCCCGCTCCGACGCGATCGTCGCGGTGAACGTCGGACAGTTCATTCGCACGTTGCCCTGGGGCTGGGTCGTGCTCGACGGCCGGGAGTACCTGCCCCCCGGACGCGGACCACTCTCGACGGCGGTCGCCGTCGAGACGAGCGGCGCGGTCCGGTGGATCGGCTCCGGCGCGCTCGCGAACCCCGAGAACCGGCGCGGCGTCGTCGCTGCCTTCCAGTCCTACCCGACGCTGCTGGCGGAAGGCGGCGAGGTACCGGCCGCACTGCAGGCGCCGGGACGTGGCGTGGACGTCGAGCATCGCGACGCCCGACTTGGCATCGGTCTGCTCGCCGACGGGCGGCTGCTCCTTGTGCTCACGCGGTTCGACGCGCTCGGCGAATCGTTAGGCTCGCTCCCCTTCGGCCCGACCATCCCCGAGTTCGCCGCCCTCATGGGCGCCCTTGGCGCGCGTCAGGCGGTGGCCCTCGATGGCGGCATCTCCGGCCAGATGCTCGTGCGGGACGACGCCGGGACGACGCACCTGTGGCGCGGCATGCGCCGAGTCCCGATGGCCCTGGTCGTGAGCCCGCGTTAGGTCCGGCCGATGGTCCGCTACGAGGTCGTCGCCGAGGTGGCACCCGAGCTCGTCGATCGCTACCTGGAGTTCATGCGCTCGCGCCACTTCCCGGACATCCTCGCAACCGGCTGCTTCGTGCGGATCGCCCTCGACCGTGCGTCGGCGACGCGCTTCCGCTCGCGCTACGAGGCCCGGACCCACGCCGACGTGGACCGCTACCTCGCCGAGCACACCGCCCGTCTGCGCGCCGATTTCGCCGCGCACTTCCCGACGGGCGTGACGCTGAGCCGCGAGATCTGGGAAGAGATCGGGGGAACCGGCTAGGGCCATTCAGCCGCCAGCACCCAGCGTCACCCAGCCACCAGCCCGAGCATTCCGCTACCCAGCTCCAGCGATTTCCGATCCCCGATTCCCGATTCAGTACTTGAGCAGGTAGTTGTCTACTTCCCACGTGGTGACCTGTGTGATGTACTCGCGCCATTCCTGCCGCTTCGCCTCGATGAAGTTCGTCGCGATGTGCGGGCCTAACGCCGCCGTGATCACGTCGTCCTTCTCGAGCTCGTCGAGCGCTTCGTTCAGGTCGTGCGGCAGGTCGTCGATCCGGAGCCGCCGCTTTTCACGGTGGCTCATCTCCCAGATGTTCGTGTTCACCGGCTCCCGGTGATCGGCTCCCGTTTCGACACCGTCCAACCCCGCGGCGAGCATCACCGCCAACGCCAGGTACGGGTTCGCCGCCGGATCCGGCATACGGAGCTCGACACGCGTGCCGAGCCCGCGGCGGTCAGGCACCCGAATGAGCGGTGACCGGTTGCGCATCGACCACGCGACGTTCACCGGCGCCTCGTATCCGGGCACCAGTCGCTTGTACGAATTCACGAGCGGGTTCGTCACCGCGCACATCCCGCGTGCATGGCGCAGCAGCCCGCCGATGTAATGCAGTGCGACCGGTGAGAGCTGCCACTCGGCTTTCTCCTCCCAGAACGCGTTCGTGTCGCCGCGGAACAGCGACTGGTGCGTGTGCATCCCGCTCCCGTTCTGCCCGAAGATCGGCTTCGGCATGAACGACGCGACGAGCCCGAACTGACGTGCCACGTGCTTCACCACGAATCGGAACGTGGCAATGTTGTCCGCGGTCTTGAGTGCGTCCGCGTACCGGAAATCGATCTCGTGCTGGCCGTGCGCGACTTCGTGGTGCGCCGCCTCGACCTCGAAGCCCATCTGCTCGAGCACGTCCACCATCGCGCGGCGCGCGTCCTCACCGAGGTCCGCCGGCGCGAGATCGAAGTAGCCACCGACATCGTTCGTGATCGTCGTGCCCTGACCCTCCGTCCCCGGGCGGAACATGAAGAACTCGGCTTCCATGCCGGCGTTCATCGTATACCCCAGCGCCGCGGCACGCGCGATCTGCCGCTTGAGCACCGCGCGCGGATCGCCATCGAACGGCTGACCATCGGGCGTGTTGATGTCGCAGATCAACCGGGCAACGCGATTCTCCGGATCGCCCCACGGAAAGAGCTGGAACGTCCCGAGATCCGGCGAGAGGAGCATGTCCGACTCCTCGATGCGCACGAACCCCTCGATCGACGAACCGTCGAACATGATGTCGCCATCGAGCGCCTTCTCGAACTGCGACGCCGGAATCTCGACGTTCTTGTTGACGCCGAGAATATCGGTGAACTGCAATCGCAGGAAGCGCACGTTGTTCTCGCGCGCGAGCCCGAGGATGTCCTTCTTGCTCGCGCCGGCGAGGTCGCGCAGTGGAGAGCGAGGTGAGGTAGGCAACTGAGAACGGGGGAACCGGGAACGGGGAACCGGGAACGGGAAAACCGACGTTGAGAACCGATCGCGCGTGGCACGCTGCCCCGCTCACGCCGTTGGCGCAACCCCTCCGTCGGCGCCGTTATTCGCGTCGCTGGCGTTCGGTACGCTCTTCCGATCACGCCGAGCCCCTGGTCCCCCGTCCCCTCTCTCACCCGATTCATGGCCTGCCCCTTGCCCCTTTTCACGGATTCGCTGACCGAACACGTGATAGGAGGAAGGATGAAGGCTCAGGACATCATGTCGCGAAATCCGACCTGCGTGACCCCCGAGACTCCGCTCGCCGAGGCCGCTCGCCTCATGAAGCAGGAGAACATCGGCGTGGTCCCGGTCGTCGAGTCCGAAGGTTCGCGCCGGCTCGTCGGCTTGGTCACCGACCGCGACATCGCAATCCGCGCCGTCGCCGAAGGCCGCGACGGCACCACCACTTCCGTCGGCCACATCATGACGTCGGAAATTCGGTCGGCCTCGCCCGACGACTCGGTGAACGACGTCATGGCGCTCATGGGTCGCGAACAGGTGCGCCGAGTTCCGATCGTCGACGAACGGGGCGCGCTCGTCGGCATCATCGCCCAGGCCGACATCGTGCTCGAGGCAAAGGACGACAAGAAGGCCGAGAAGACCGTCGAGAAGATCTCGCAGCCGAGCAGCCGCCACACGCAGTAAGCCTTCTTCGCCGGCGAGGGTGGAAAGAAATCCGTCCACCCTCGCCCCTGCACGCCTGTCCGTCGTATTTTTCGCCGCATGTCAACTGCCACGACGGACAAGGTCACGTGCCCGAGCTGCTCCGCCCCCGCTGCCGGGCGGTACTGCTCCGAATGCGGTGCAGCACTCGGCGACGCGACCTGTGCTGGATGTCGATCGTTGCTCACGCCAGGGGCAAAGTTCTGCCACCGCTGCGGCACCGCCGCCGGCGCCCGCGCAACTCCCGCCGCATCGGCCGCAGCCGACGGCAGAGCTCTGACGTCGGTACTCCCATGGGCCGTCGCGGCGATCGCGCTGGTTGCCCTCGTTGCGCTGGTCGCCGGCCAGCGGTTCGGGGGCGCGCGGAATCCGTCCGCGTCACCCGCTCCCGAAGCCGGCGGACCAGCCGACGGTATACGCGCGCCGGACATCTCGGCCATGTCTCCTCGCGAGCGCGCTGATCGCCTGTTCGACCGCGTGATGCGCCTCAGCTCCGAGGGAAAGACCGACAGCGTTCAGTTCTTCGCCCCGATGGCGCTTCAGACGTACGCGACCCTCGGCCCGCTCGACGCGGATCTGCGATACGACTACGGCCGCGTCGCCGAAGCCGCCGGCGCTGCCGAGATCGCGCGCGCGCAGGCGGACACGATTCTCCAGGCCGACTCGACACACCTGCTCGGCCTCGTCCTCGCCGTTCGCGCCGCCGTGCTCCGCAGTGACACGGCCGCTGCGCGACTGTTCTCGCGGCGACTGCTCGCCGCAGAGCCCAGCGAGTCGGCCAAGAAGCTACCGGAATACGAGCGCCACCAGGGCGACATTCTGGACGCACTCGCTGAAGCACGTCGCCGCTGAGACTTCGCGCGTGCCCGCGAGGACGCGTGCTCGCTCAACTTCCTCTACGCACTTCTTCCGGTCGGCATGCGAATTCACGTCGCCCACAGCCCTGACTCCGACGACGCGTTCATGTTCTACGCGCTCGCCGACGGACGGATCGACACCGAGGGGTTTGAGTACGTCCACGAGCTCCAGGACATCGAGACGCTCAATCAGCGCGCCATGCGCGGGGAGCTCGAGGTCACCGCGGTGTCGATTCACGCGTACGCCTACCTCGCCGATCGTTACGCACTCCTCCCGCACGGTGCATCCATGGGCGATCGCTACGGACCACGCCTCGTGGCGCGAACGCCCTTGACCCGAGCGGACGTGGCCGGAAAGCGCGTTGCGATCCCGGGCCCACTGACCAGCGCCTACCTCGCGCTACGACTCTACGAGCCGAGTTTCAGCGCTGTCCCGACGCCGTTCGATGAGATCGAGGACCGCGTCGCCGATGGTGATGTCGACCTCGGCTTGCTGATTCACGAAGGCCAGCTCACGTTCGCCGAGCGAGGCCTGCACCTCATCGCCGACCTCGGCGAATGGTGGTTCGAGGAAACCGGGCTCCCACTCCCGCTTGGTGGCAACGTCGTTCGGAAGGACCTTGGGATCGAAGTCATCGATAAGATATCGCGGCACCTTCGAGCCAGTATCGCGTATGGACTGGAGCACCGGTCCTCGGCTCTCGATCACGCCATGCAGTACGCGCGCGGGCTCGACCGCGGCAAAGCCGACACGTTCGTCGGCATGTACGTGAACGACTGGACGCTCGATTACGGGGACCGCGGCCGGGCCGCCGTTCGCGAATTCCTCGACCGCGGAGCAAAGGCCGGAATCGTCACCAGACGCGTCGACGTGCAGTTCGCTGGTGCCTGAAGATCGCCGCACACCGACCCGGTTCTCAAAGACGTATGCTGAAAGGAAACAAATGCTTAGACGTCGGCCCTTCGCGTGAAGTTGCAACTCACGGTCTGACGCGTCACCCCCGTGCGACTCGCTAGTCCGCCCCGGCCCCGGCTCATCCCTATGGCGCTCAGTCCTTCTCCCCAGCGCCTCAGTCGCCTGTAACCCCGGTCCGTTGCCGCGCACCCCTCGCTCCAACCTGGCCCTCGAGAACGCTCGCAGGAGCGGCGGATCCGCTGCACGCCCATCGGTCGCCGTTGCGGCAATCGGCGATTATCTCGCCGAGGGCGCCATCGCGATCAACGCGCGGCGCGTCATCACCTACATCAACCGCATCGGCGTTGGATTGGTCGGACTCCCCGCCGACGCCGTCGTCGGGCGCGACGTCCTGACGCTCCTCGGACCAAACGCCGATCCCGGACGACGGTTTGCACGCGCCATCAGCGAAGTGCTCGAGAACGGCGTCGAGCAGGTGCTCACCGTCAACGACGCTGACGCCCGATCCCCGTTCAACGTCGACTATTGTCGCCTGGTCCCGATAGCCGACGGCGGTGCGCTGATCCTCCTCGGCGAGACCATGTCGCCGACGGTCACCGAGCAGCTCGCGAAGGCGCGCGCGCTGGCCGGCGTGTTCCAGTTGGTGAACCAGTCGCTCGAGGTGGAGCGCGTCGTCCACCTGCTCGCCAAGCACGCTGCCGACCTCCTCGGCGGCGAAACCGCTCGGCTGGTGATGATCGAGGACGACGCGATCGTTACGGCATCGGCTGTCGGACTGGCCGGCGAGACGGTCGGTCGTCGTCAGCAACTGCCGGATTCGTTCGCGGGTCTCGCCGTGCAGACGCGGCAGGTCGCGCGCGCCGAAAATCTGGCAAGCGTCTACCCGGCGGACCCCGAGGCGCACGCCGAGCCGGCGGCGGAACGGCGGGTTCATGCGATCGCGGCGCCGCTGCAGGTCGGCGATCGCCCGATCGGCGCCATCGTCGTCACCCGCTCAGGCGAACGGCGCTTCACCAGGCACGACGAACAGCTGCTCGTCACACTCGCGACGCACGGCGCGATCGCCCTGGAGAACGCACGCCTCTATCGCGCCGCAGCGCAGACGGCCGGCCATACCGGCATTCTCGCCGCGACGGCCCGTACGCTCGCGCATAACGCGACGCCGGAGTCGGTCTACGCCGGCATCGCGCGCGTCGTCGCAGAGTCGCTGCGCGCCGACGGGTTCAGCATTCATGGCGTCGATACGTCGCAGCGACACGTCCAGCTGCTGCGGACCCACGGCCTCGGCGCCGACGGCGCCATCGACGACGACGAGGTGTTCTGGAGAGGGCGCCAGGCGCGCGTCGTAGGGTCGGCGACGGCGGAGTTCATCTCCGATATCGACCCGGCCGACGAGCTCCGCGCATTCGAGTCGGCTGCGGTTCGTTCGATCGCGGTGCTGCCACTCATGATCGAAGGCCGCGTCGGCGGCGTCCTGACCCTTCGCTATCGACAGCGCCGCGCGTTCGAGGAACGCGAGCGCACCCTGCTCATCGATTTCTCGACCTACGTCGCGGTGGCGATCCGCAACGCCTGGCTCGTTGGAGATCTCGAGCGCCGAGCGAATCGCTTGTCCGCCGTCGCGAAGGTGCAGCTCGCGATGTCACGCACCGAGCTGAGCGAGGTGTACACCGAGGTCTATCGCGCCGTCGCGTCCTCCGTGTCCGACGCATCGTGCTTCGCCCTCCTGCTCGCCGACTCGAGCTCGTTGACGTTCCGCCCGCAGCTCGTCGTCGTCGGAGGCGTGGTCACGCGCGCGAGTGCGTTGGCTCCCGTGCCATTCACCGAATGCGCTGCGACGACCGCGCTGCGCACCGGGCAGCCAGTGGTGTCCGACGCACCGTTGCGCGCTTGGGACGCGCTCGTTCCCGGAGCGACATTGGCGTCGCAGCCGACAACGGAGCTCGCCGCCCCGATCGTACACGGCGATCGCACACTCGGCGTCGTGATCGTGCAGTCCACGCACCGCGGCGTCTTCACCGCCGAAGACGTCGAGCTCATGTCCATCATCGCTCGTCAGGCCGGCGCCGCGATCGAGAATGCGCGCCTCTTCGAAGCGCAGCGCGACGAGCGCGAGGCGGCCGAAGCAGCCGTGCGCGTGGCGCGCGCGGCGCACGAGCGCGAGCGCATGCTCGCGACCGCGCTCGCGACGATGGACCAGCCGGTGTTCGTGCTCTCGCTCGAGCGGCGTATCCTCTACGCCAACGCGGCCGCCGTTCGAGAGTACGGCTACTCGCTCGAGCAGCTGGCGTCGTTGTCCATCGACCAGCTCGTGGCGTCGGCCGTTCCGATGCGCGCGAGCGAGGACGTGTCCCGCGCGTCGGCGACCGTCGTGGTCGCCGAGCACGTGCACCGCCGGCGCGACGGGACGCAGTTCCCGGCCGCGGTGGCGCTCGACTTCATCAACCAGGACAGTGGCGCGCCGAGCGGCTACGTGCTCAGCGTTCGCAACCTCACCGGCGAGCGCCGCATCGCCGAACAGCTCCGACAGAGCGAGAAGCTCGCCGCGTTAGGCGAGCTCGTCGCCGGCGTTGCCCACGAGCTCAACAACCCGCTCGCCGGCATCTCGGCGTTCGCCCAACTCCTCCTCGAGGAGGACCTCGACGAGGATCAGCGCGAATCCGCTCGCCTGATCAAGCGCGAGGCGGACCGCGCCGGGAGCGTGATTCGTGACCTGCTCCTGTTCTCGCGCAAGACCGGCCCGAGTACCATGCCGGTGGAGCTCAACGGGCTGGTTCAGCTCACGCTGCGTCTTCGCGCGTACAGCCTGCGGTCTTCGGGTGTGGAGGTCGAAACCCACCTCGACCCGGAGCTGCCGTTGATCGCGGGAGATGACCAGAAACTGCAGCAGGTCATCCTCAACCTCGTCGTGAACGCGGAGTACGCAATGCGCGGCGCTGCCGCGCGCCGGCTCGTCGTTCGCACGACGCGGGAGGGTGAGGCGGCTGTCATCGAGGTCGCCGATACCGGAACCGGGATGTCCGACGAGACGCTGCAGCGCGTCTTCGAGCCGTTCTTCACCACGAAGCCACCGGGCGAAGGCACCGGGCTCGGACTCAGCGTCAGCTACGGAATCGTCGAGGCCCACGGAGGCACGATCGGCGTCGAAAGCGCGCCCGGTCGAGGCACGACGTTCCGAGTGGTTCTTCCTGCCCGAGCGCCCGAAGGCCGGCCGGGAACGGAGCAGTAATGACCGATACGCCACAGTCGGGTGGCCTAACGAATCGCGTCATCGGCGACGGCGGGCCGTGGCGCGTACTTCTCGTCGATGACGAGGAGACGATCCGACTCGCGCTGTCGAAGTTCCTGCGCACCCGCGGCTACAACGTCCAGACGGCGGAATCAGGAGCCGCCGCCCTCGACCTGCTGCACCGTGGCAAGTACGTGCTCATGCTGTGCGATGTGCGCATGCCAGGCCTGACCGGCGTCGAGCTCGTGCCGCGCGCGCTGGCGATCGACCCCGAGCTCGCGATCGTCATGCTCACCGCCGTGAACGACGCACCCACCGCGGCCGAGGTGCTGTCCGCTGGCGCGATGGACTACTTGATGAAACCCATCGAGCTCACCGACCTGCAGCACGCGATCGAGCGAGTCCTGCACCGCCGCGAGCTCAGCATCGAGCAGCGTAATGTCGAGCGACTGATTCGCGAGGAAGTCGCCCTTCGTACCGCGGAGCTCGAGCGTGAGAAGCTCGCACTGCGCGCCCTGAGCATCGACATCGTCGAGGCGCTCATCACCGCGCTGGAGGCGAAGGACGTCTACCTGCGCGGGCATTCCCAGCGGGTGTCACACCTCGCGGCGGCGATCGCCCAGGACATGGGGCTCGACGAAGACACGGTCGAAGAGGTCCGACTGGCCGGGAAGCTTCATGACGTCGGCAAGATCGGCATCCGGGAATCGGTGCTCAACAAGCCCGGTCCGCTGACCCCTGAGGAGTTCGATCACGTTCGGGGACACGTCCGCATCGGCGTCGATATCCTCACCCCACTGCGCCACCTTGGCCAGTCGGTCGGCTACGTGCTCGACCACCACGAGCACTGGGACGGGAGCGGGTATCCTCGGGGGCTGTCGGGCAAGAACATCTCGGTGGGCGGCCGTATCCTGTGTGCGGCCGACGCGTTCGACGCGCTGACATCAGCCCGCTCGTATCGCGGTGCCCTCACGCCCGAAGCTACGATCGACTACCTGTCGGCCCATAGCGGCGCCCTCCTCGATCCAGCCGTCTTCGAGGTCTTGGCGAACGTCGTCCGACGGGGACGGGCGCTCGTTTTCATCGACGACGTCTGACCACCCACCCCCGCCCCGACAGGGCGGGCAGGTTCCTGACAAGCGGTTGGTCCCCGCCTCGGGGCCTGCCGGTAGATTGCGGACGGATGTGACGTAATCCCATCGATTTCCGCTCCCGGGCCGTATTTAGCAGCATGTCTTCCCGACGGTTCCTTTTCCTGTTTTTCTCGCTGGCAGCACCGCTGAGCGCTGGCGCGGCACAAGCGCGCCGCTCCGCGGTTGCAACGGACACCCTCCGCTTGAGTGTCGAAACGGCTGTGACCCTGGCGGTACGGCAGAGCGATGAATCCCGTCTCGCCGCCGCCCAGCTCGACGTCACCGACGCGCAGATCACGATCGCCCGCGCCGCGGGCCTGCCACAGCTCCGGCTGAACGGGTCGTACACACAAGTCATCGAGAACGCGCGAGCCAACATCGTTGGCTCCGTGTTTGGGCAGAGCTTCACCTACAACACGAACGCGAACATCTCGCAGGCCCTCTTTCAGGGCGGCCGAATCTTCGCGACCGCTCGCGCGGCGGCCGATGTGCGGCGTGCCGCTCGGTTCGATCAGGCCGAGGTCCGCGCCAGCGTCTCCGTGGACATTCAGCGTGCGTACTTCCGGGCGCAGCTCACGGAACGCCTCCTCGAGATTCAGCTGCGCAACATCACCCTCGCCGACGAGCGACTGAGGCAGGTCGAGCGACTCCAGTCGGGCGGCCGCGCGTCTCGCTATGAGCTGCTCCGCGCGCGCGTCGAGCGGACGAACCAGGAGCCGGGCGTCATACAGGCGCGGAGCGACCGCGATCTCGCGCTGCTGGAGGTGAAGCGACTCCTGAACGTTCCCGTCGAGCAGCCGCTCGTCCTCACCAGCGCGCTCGACCCCGAGGCGTTGCAGGCGTTCGTCACGACCGTGGTCAACGACTCGTCGCGCGACCCCATTCGCGCTTCGGTTCGGTCAGCCGAGTCGGCATTGGACGCGAGGTCCGAGGGGGTCAGCGTGGCTCGCGCCGATCTCCTTCCCACGGTCTCCGCCTTCTTCCAGACCGGATACCTCGCGCTCCCGTCGAACAACGGCGTGCCAACCGTCTGGGGGCAGGCGTCGTCGAACCTCTGCCCGCCCGGCTCGCCCGCAACGCGCATCTGTCAGAACAATGGGTGGTTCCCGGACCGAAACTTCGGGGTACAGGTTCAGTGGCCGCTGTTCGACGGGCTTCGCGCGAAAGGAAACATCGACCTCGCCCAGGCCCAGCGTCGAGTAGCGGAGCTCCAGCTTTCGCAGGAGCAGGAGCAAGTACAGCTCGAGCGTGCCCAGGCGCGCGCCGAGTTCGCTCGCGCTCGATCCGCCTACGACGCACAGCGTGACAACTCTCGGGAAGCCGAGGAAGCCTATCGCCTCGCCGCCCTGCGCTTCGAGCGCGGGCTCGATACGCAGCTCGACGCGTCCGCAGTCCAGCTCCAGCTGCTCGTGGCACAAACCAACGAAGCTCGCTCCATTTTCGACCTGTACATTGCGGCTGCCGAGCTCGCCCGTGCGCGGGGGCTGCCCATCCCGCTGCCGCCAACTCGTCCAGCCGCTACTCCTCGGTGATGTCCTTCGTGACTACGCTCCTTCCCATGTCTTCACTCGCGCGCCCGCTCGCCGGGCTCGCGTTCACTGTTCTGGTAGTCAGCGGTTGCTCGAAGGACTCCGAGGACGGCACGCCGTCGGCCGCTGCCGCTGCCGTCGCCAAGTCTGATGCTCCCGGCGCCGCTGGTAACCAGGGCGCGCGAGGGGGCGGTGGCGGCCCGGGTGGAGGCGGTGGCCCCGGTGGGCGCAGCGCGTCCATCATTCTCGCCGCGACGGACGTCAAAACCGTGGAGCGCGGCACCATCGAAGCTGCCATTCCGGTCTCGGGGGAACTGAAGCCGATCGAGGAAGCTGCCGTCCGCGCCCGTCTCGAGGGCGATCTCGTCGGCGTCTACGTGCGCGAAGGCGACCGGGTCCGTCAGGGTCAGCTCCTGGCGCGCTTCGAGGACAGCGAGCAGGAAAGCGATCGCGTTTCCGCTGTCGCGGACCGCGAAGCCGTGCAGAGCGATGTCGAGACGGCGAAGTGGAACGCCGACCAGTCAGCGGAGCTCTTCAAGGCGGGCGCCATCGCCGAGCGCGATAACCGCGCGGCGCAGCAGACCTACATCGCCGCACGGGCGCGCCTGGCGGCCGCCGAGGCGCGCGTTCGCGCGGCGACGTCGCTCGTGTCCGACACGCGCGCACTCTCGCCGACCACGGGTATCGTCGCGCAACGCCTCGTCGAAAACGGCGAGCACGTGGCTCGCGGCGCGCACATGTTCACCGTCGTTCGCTCGGACGTCCTCGAGCTTGCCGCTGCTGTTCCGGCTCGGCAGGCAAACGACATCCGCGTCGGGCAGCTTGTGCACTTCGCCGCTGGCGGGCGGCAGCTCGACGGCCGCGTCGCGCGCATGAGCCCGACCATCGACCCGGCGAGCCGATCGATCACCGTTTTCGTCCGGGTACCTAACGCGGCCGGCGAGTTGAAGGGCAACGCGTTCGCGACCGGGCGCATCGTATCGCGCGCCGTAGACGACGCGATCGTCATTCCGACGACGGCGGTTCGACAGTCTCAGGGCAACGAGAAATCCTTCGTCTATCGGCTTGGCGCGGGTGACGCGCTCGAGCGCGCACCGGTCAGTGTCGGCATCGTTGACGAAGCGCTCGCGGTGGCGGAGGTCCTCGAGGGCCTCGCCCCGGGGGATCGGATCATCGTCGGTAACGTCGGCACCCTGGGCGCCGGCATGAAGGTCACGATCGCGGGTGGCGGCGAAGGCCCGCAGAGCGGAAACCCGGGAGCCGGGAACCGCCGACCACCCGGGCCCTAACGATGGACGGTGGCGTTGGCAGGTGAGAGCGTGCCCACGCCGAGTCCCAGTTCTCCTGTCCCGGTTTTTCCGTCCCTAGTCCCGGCTTCCCTCGATGTTCCTCTCCGATATCTCCATTCGCCGGCCCGTCTTCGCGACCATGATGATGGTCACGCTCGTCGTGCTTGGCATCGTCGCCTATCAGCGGTTGTCGCTCGACGAGTATCCGGACGTCACCTACCCGGTCATCATCGTCCAGACGAGCTACCCCGGGACGTCGCCGGAAGTCATGGAGCGTCAGATCTCCCGTCCCATCGAGCAGGCCGTAAACACGGTGCAGGGCATTTACGAGGTCACCTCGACGTCGCTCGAGGGCATCTCCATCGTCCGTCTGCAATTCAACCTCGGCGCGGACGTGAAAGCGGCCCAGCAGGACGTCCAGGCCAAGGTGTCCGGCATCCGGCGTCAGCTCCCACAA